>Ga0187890_10000030_pt1 | contig 107485 bp, 102 predicted proteins | sample June2016WEW_21_1_FD_133005 | JGI IMG/M metagenome (GOLD analysis project Ga0187890, IMG submission 133005) | Peatland microbial communities from SPRUCE experiment site at the Marcell Experimental Forest, Minnesota, USA - June2016WEW_21_10 | ecosystem: Environmental > Terrestrial > Soil >... | reverse complement strand
CGCCGTAACTGTCCACGAGCCGCTGCGCCTGCGTCCCCTTGCCGGACCCGGGCGCGCCCAAAAGAATGATTCGCATGATTCCCCGCGCCTGAAAGCGCGCTAACCTACCTGCGCGGGGTTCCATCGTCAAACGCTCCGCCCGTGGCGGGGCTGTGCCTGGCGCGCTTCGATCGGCTATCCTGCCGCCTGTCAAAACGGCAAGCACTCATGAAGAGCCAGACCCCCAAGAACGTCTTTTATGCCCAATCCGGCGGAGTGTCCGCCGTCATCAACGCCTCCGCTTGCGGGGTCATCGAGACCGCCCGCAAGCATCGGGGCAAGATCGGCAAGGTGTACGCCGGGCGCCACGGCATCGTGGGCGCGCTCACCGAGGATCTGATCGACACCGGCAAGGAAAGCGCCGCCACCATCCGCGCTCTGCGCCACACGCCGGGCGGTGCGTTCGGCTCCGCGCGGTACAAGCTCGCCGGTCTCGACAAGAACCGCGCCCAGTACGAGCGGCTGATCGAGGTGTTCCGCGCCCACGATATCGGATATTTCTTCTATAACGGCGGCAACGATTCCATGGACACGGCCCACAAGGTGTCGCAAATCGGTGTCGAGATGGGCTATCCCATCGTCTGCATCGGCGTGCCCAAGACCGTCGACAACGATCTGGCTGTGACGGACTGCTGTCCGGGATTCGGTTCCGCGGCCAAATACATCGCAGTGGCGACGCGCGAGGCGGCGCTCGACGTGCTTTCCATGGCGCGCACCTCCACCAAGGTGTTCGTGCTCGAGGTGATGGGCCGGCACGCCGGCTGGATCGCGGCGGCAGGCGGCCTCGCGGGCTCGCGCGCCGCCGACGCGCCGCACATCATCCTGTTCCCCGAGATCACCTTCAACCGCGCCGCCTTCCTCGAGAAAGTCAAATCCTGCGTCGAGTCCTACGGCTATTGTGTGGTCGTCGTATCGGAGGGCGTGCGCAATGCCGACGGCAAGTTCCTCGCGGAGGCCGGTACGAAGGACGCCTTCGGTCACGCCCAGCTCGGGGGCGTTGGGCCGGTGGTCGCGCAGATGACGCAGGAGGCCTTCGGCTATAAGTTCCACTGGGCCGTCGCCGACTATCTGCAGCGCTCCGCGCGTCACATCGCCTCGAAGGTGGACGTCGAGCAAGCTTACGCAGTGGGCAAGGCGGCGGTGGAGTTTGCGCTCAAGGGCAAGAATGCCGTGATGCCCGTCATCGTGCGCAAGTCCTCATCGCCCTACCGCTGGAGCATCGGCGAGGCGCCCCTGTCGGCGATCGCCAATGAGGAAAAGAAGGTCCCGCGCAATTTCATCACGCCCGACGGATTCGGCATCACACCGGCCTGCCGGCGCTATCTCCTGCCGCTGATCGGCGGGGAGGACTATCCCCCTTACGCGCAGGGGTTGCCGCGCTATGCAACCCTCAAGGGCGCGAGCGTCGCGAAGCGCCTGCGCACCCCCTTTGTGGTATGATTTCGCGCCGCTTCTGCCGATAAAGTCATAAGTTTCAATAACATAACCTCTTCGGGATCCATCAATGACCCTTGATAACGCCCTGTTTCTGGCCATAGCCGCCGGCATTCTTGCGATTCTCTACGGTGCATTCTCCGTGCGATGGATATTGAAGCAGCCCGCCGGCAATGCTCGGATGCAAGAAATCGCCGCCGCCATTCAGGCGGGCGCGCGCGCCTATTTAAACCGGCAATACACCACCATCGCGATCGTGGGCGTGATCCTGCTCATCGTGCTCGGCGTCTTCCTCGATTGGCCGACCGCGGGCGGGTTCGCGGTGGGCGCGATCCTCTCAGGCGCCGCCGGATACATCGGCATGAACATCTCCGTGCGCGCGAACGTGCGCACCGCGCAGGCCGCCAACAACGGCATCAACGCCGCCCTCCAGGTCGCGTTCCGCGGCGGGGCGATCACGGGCATGCTGGTGGTGGGCCTCGGCCTCCTCGGGGTTGCCGGGTACTACTTCGTCATGCGCCGCCTGCTGGGCGATACGGAGGATGCATTGCGGTCCCTGGTCGGCCTCGCCTTCGGCGGCTCCCTGATCTCGATATTCGCCCGCTTGGGCGGCGGCATCTTCACCAAGGGTGCGGACGTCGGCGCGGACCTCGTGGGCAAGGTCGAGGCCGGCATTCCCGAGGACGATCCGCGCAATCCCGCCGTGATCGCGGACAACGTCGGCGACAACGTCGGTGACTGCGCCGGCATGGCGGCAGATCTCTTCGAGACCTACGCGGTCACGCTGGTCGCAACCATGCTCCTCGGCGGGCTGCTACTCGGGCAGACGGCGGTGCTCTTTCCCTTGATCCTCGGCGCCATTTCCATCGTCTCCTCCATCGTCGGCACGTTCTTCGTCTCCACCCGCGAGGGCGGCAAGATCATGAATGCGCTCTACAAGGGCGTCATCGTGTCGGGCGTGATCTCGGCGGTCGCGTTCTATTTCGTGTCGCAGCAGATCATGGGCGCGCACGCCATGAGCATGTGGCTCTGCACGCTCGTGGGCCTTGCGCTCACCGCCGCCATGATCGTGATCACGGAGTACTACACGGCGACCGAGTACGGTCCGGTGCAGCACGTAGCCGCGGCCTCGCAGACCGGCCATGCGACCAACATCATCGCCGGCCTCGGCGTATCCATGAAAGCCTGCGCTCTGCCGGTGATCGCGGTGTGCCTCAGCATCTGGGCGTCCTACCGGCTCGAGGGGCTGTACGGCATCGCCATCGCCGCCACCGCCATGCTGTCCATGACCGGCATGATCGTCGCGCTCGACGCGTATGGGCCGATCACGGACAACGCCGGCGGTATCGCGGAGATGGCCGGCCTGGACAAGAAGGTGCGCGACATCACCGATCCCTTGGATGCAGTCGGCAACACCACCAAGGCCGTAACCAAGGGATACGCCATCGGCTCGGCGGGCCTCGCTGCGCTCGTCCTGTTCGCCGACTATACGCACAAGCTCGAGGTCGTCACCGGCCACGCGAGCGCGTTCGACCTGTCGAACCCGGCGGTCATTATCGGCCTGTTCATCGGCGGACTGATCCCGTATCTGTTCGCCTCCATGGCGATGGAGGCAGTGGGCCGCGCAGCCGGCTCCGTCGTGAACGAGGTGCGCCGCCAGTTCCGCGAGATCAAGGGCATCATGGAAGGCACGGCGAAGCCCGACTACTCGCGCGCGGTCGACATGCTGACGCGCGCGGCGATCAAAGAAATGATCGTGCCCTCTCTGCTGCCGATCGTGGTGCCCATCATCCTGGTCGTGGTGGTCAACTGGCTGATGGGACCAGGCACCGGTGTGCTCGCCCTGGGCGGCCTGCTGATCGGCACCATCATCACGGGCCTGTTCGTCGCCATCTCGATGACGACGGGCGGCGGCGCCTGGGACAACGCGAAGAAGTACATCGAGGAAGGCCACTTCGGCGGCAAGGGATCGGACGCGCACAAGGCCGCCGTCACCGGCGATACCGTGGGCGATCCCTACAAGGACACCGCAGGCCCCGCGATCAACCCCTTGATCAAGATCATCAATATCGTGGCACTCTTGATGGTGCCGTTGCTCGGCAAGCTAGCCGGGGGCTAGTGTGAGCTACGCCGGCGGCCGACCGCCGGCTTGCCTCAAATGTCGAAGTAGATGGCGTCGGGCTCGGCCGCGCCGTCGCGCGAGGCCACCCGCAAATCCGGCTCCTTGAGCGACACGCGCGAGCGCGGCGGTATGCTGCGCGTCAGAAACACCGAGCCTCCGATCACGCTCTGAGCGCCGACCACGGTCTGACCGCCCAGCACGGTCGCATTCGCGTACAGGGTCGCGCCGTCCTCGACCGTCGGATGGCGCTTGCGGCCGCGAATCACGTGGCCCGTCGCATCCTTGGGCAGCGACAGGGCGCCGAGCGTGACGCCCTGATAGAGCTTCACGCCTTCGCCGATCTCGGTCGTCTCGCCGATCACCACGCCGGTGGCGTGATCGATGAAGAATCCGCCGCCGATCTTCGCACCCGGATGAATGTCGCAGCCGGTCTTGGAGTGCGCCCATTCGGTCATGATGCGCGCCATCATCGGCACGCCGAGATCGTAGAGCGCGTGGGCGATCCGGTAAACGCTCACCGCGAGCACGCCGGGATAGGCGAGAATCACCTCGTCCAAGTTGGTGGCGGCCGGATCTCCGTCGAAGGCAGCCTGCACGTCGCGCACCAGCAGCGCGCGAATCTCGGGCAGGCGTCCCAGGAAGACGAGGGTGAGCTCGCGCGCCCGCGGTGCGCATTCGCCGAACTCCGACCTTGCCTCACGCTCGCGCCCGTAGCACAGGCAATGCTCCATCTCGTTCTCGATCTTGGGCGCAAGCTCGCCGAGCGCATGCGCCACGAAGCCCCCCAGGTCCTCGCGATTCAAATCGCGGCGGCCGAAATAGCCGGGATACATGAGATCGAGCACGCTTTGCAGGATTTCTGCGATCGCCTCGCGCGACGGCAGGTAGCGGCGCGAGATGCGGCGCGCACGCTCATCGCCGAGGTAGCTCTCGAGCAGCTCCTCGCTCAACCGCTCGAGCGCGCCCACCGGGGGCTTCGGGGCGACGGCCGTCATGAACGCTTCAGGCGACCGCCTGCATCTTCTCGACGTCCTCGAACAAGCCCTCGAACAGGGCACCCGACAGATAGCGCTCGCCGGCGTCCGGCAGGACGACGACTATGGTCTTGCCCGCATTCCCGGGCTCGCGCGCGAGCCGCAAGGCGGCGGTCATGGCCGCCCCGCAGGAGATCCCGCAGAGCATGCCTTCCTCGCGTGCGAGACTTCGCGCCACCGCGATGGCCTCCTCGTTACTCACTTGCTCCACTCGATCGACCAGCGACAGATCGAGATTTTTAGGGATGAAGCCCGCTCCGATGCCTTGAATCTTGTGCGGGGCGGGGGTCAAAGGCTGCCCCGCGAGCGTCTGGCTGATCACCGGCGAGTTGGTCGGCTCGACCGCGACGGTCAAAATCTTCTTGGCCTTCGTCTGTTTGATGAAGCGCGACACGCCGGTCAGCGTCCCGCCCGTGCCGACGCCGCTCACGAAAATATCGATCGTGCCTTGCGTGTCTTCCCATATCTCGGGGCCGGTAGTCTTCTCGTGAATGGCGGGATTCGCGGGGTTGTCGAACTGACGCATCAAGAGATACCTGCCGGGCTCTGCCGCCGCCAGCTCCTCGGCCTTGGCGATGGCGCCCTTCATACCCTTGGCACCGGGCGTCAGCACCAGCTTCGCGCCGAACGCGATCAGCACCTTGCGCCGCTCCATGCTCATCGTCTCGGGCATGGTGAGCACGCAGCCGTAGCCGCGCGCCGCGGCGGCGTACGCAAGTGCGATCCCGGTGTTGCCGCTGGTGGCCTCAACCAGGGACATGCCCGGCTTCAGCGCGCCACGCTCCTCGGCGTCCCACACCATGGCAGCGCCGATGCGGCACTTCACCGAGTACGCGGGATTTCGGCCCTCGATCTTGGCGAGAATCGTCGCACCGCTCGAAGCGTCCAGCCGGTTGATGCGCACCAGCGGAGTGCGGCCGATGGACTTGGTGTTGTCTTCATAGATGGGCATGGGGCACCTCGAATGTATCCGGCAATGGGGGAATTTTCCTCCGAAGCGCAGGAGAAAAGCCATAGAACTTTGTTATGAGCGCCTGCCCGGCGGTTATAAGGTGGTGATTTGCAGGGCCGCAGGCGTGATGGATAGAGGTTGCGGGCGCCCGATGATGAAGCCCTGCACGAAGTCGATGCCCATCCGCTTGGCCGTGTCGAGCGAGAGCTGATCCTCGACCTGCTCGGCGACGATGCGGAAGTGCAGGCTCCGCGACAGATCGATCATCGCGCCAACCATCGCCTGGTTCACGGTGTCGACGCCGAGATTGGCGATGAACGAGCCGTCGATCTTCAGATAGTCCATGGGCAAGGTCTTCAGGGTGGCGAACGAGGAGAGGCCGCTGCCGAAGTCATCGAGCGCGAACTCGCAGCCCATGCCGTGCAGCACCGCGATGAAGCGGCGCACGTGGTCGAGGTTCGCGACCACGGCGCTCTCAGTGACCTCGAAGCAGATGTCGCCCGGAATTGCGCCGGTGTGATCGAAGCAATCGACCACGAACTCGAGGAAATCGGCATCGCCCAGCGTCTGCCCCGAGATGTTGATGGCGACGCTGCGGCCCGGCGGCAGCTTCATGCCGCCGCGCCCGAGCGCGGACAGCACCGCCTGCACCACCCAGCGATCGACGTGCGGCATCAACCGATAGCGCTCCGCCGCGCGGATGAACTCGCCCGGCGGCGCGCTCGGTTGACCGTTCTCGGCCTCGAGCCTCACGAACACCTCGATGGCCGGCCCACGCTCGACGCTCGCGTGCGCGGGCACGATGGGTTGATAGTAGAGCTCGAAGCCGTTGTCGCGCAGCGCCCCTTGCAGCTTCTGCAGCCAGTGGATCTCGCCTGAGTGGCGCGCGTTCGCCTCCTCTCGCGCCGAGTACACGTGCACGTGCACGCCACCCTGCTTCTTCGCGACGTAGCACGCCGAGTCCGCCGAGTTCATGATGTCCTCGATCGAGCCCCCGCCGCGGCCGATCTCGACGAGGCCAATGCTCACGCCGATGTTGAAGATCTTGTCCTTCCAGACGAAGCGATAATCGTTAACCGCGCGCACGACGTCGTCGGCGATCTGACGGGCCTTCTCGAGCGGACAGCCGACGAGCAACAGGGCGAACTCGTCGCCGCCGATGCGCCCCGCCGTGTCGGAGTCGCGCACCGCATCCTTGATGATGGTTGCGACCTCGCGCAGCATGTTGTCGCCCGCGGTGTGACCGCAGGTGTCGTTCACGACCTTGAACCGATCGAGATCGAGATAGCACAGCGCGTGCGCTGCATCCCCCGTCTGGGCGGCGTCCATGGCCTCCCGCAGCCGCCGCTCGAACTCGCGCCGGTTCACGAGTCCGGTGAGGGCGTCGTGGCTCGCCTGATAGCTCATCTGCCGCGTGAGTCCGCGCATCTCGCTGGTGTCGTGCATCACCAGCACGAGTCCCAGGGTGAAGTCCGTGCCGTCGGACTTGAGCGGCGTGACGCTGATCTCCACGTAGCGCTCGAGCGAGCCGTTCACGGGCACGAGCACCGCGCGCTTGCCCATGGTGACCCGCCCTCCGGTCGCGAGTGCCTTGCGCACCGGATCACCGAGCGAGCGGCGGTCGGTCTCATCGACCAGCGAGGCCACGTCGGGAAAGCTCTTGCCCACGACCTGGTCGGAGGTCTGGCCGAGGAGCGCCTCTGCGGCGTGATTGATGTAATCGATGCGCCCGTCCGCGTCCACGGTGATCACGCTCTCGCCCATGGCCTCGAGTGTGACCATGGCGCGTGGGCGCGAGGGTGTGGACTCTTGCGGCAGGGTTGCCAGCATCTCGAGCGCGGTGAGCAGCAGCGCGGGCTCGCCGGCGCTCTCGATCACCGTGCTCGAAAGCTCGACGCGGGTGACCTCGCCGTGCTTGCCGACGAGCTCGATCTCGAGGCGCTCCGGCGCCGTCTCGCCGACGAGACGGCGCCGCAGATTGCTTGCCACCAAGTCGACATATTCCGGAGCGGCGAAGTGCGCGAGCGGCCTGCCTATGACCTCCTGCGCGCTCATGCCGAGCATGTCGAGGAAGCGGGCGTTGGCAAACACGATGTTCTCGCGATGCACCAGTACTGCATCGTGCACCGTCTCGACCAGGCGCTGGAACAGCTCCTCACGGTCCTTGAGACGCGTGCCGCGCCTATCGAGATCGTCGAGCAGCTGATTGACGGCACCCCCGAGCTGCGCCAGTGACGTCGAGTGATCCTCGATCCCGATGCGGCCCGCCGGCAGATCCGCGTCGGTGAGTGCCTTCAATTGCTTGGAGAAGTCGGCGACCGCCCGTTCCTGTCGGCGCTTCCAGTACAAGAGCACGCCCACGCACACCGCTGCGATAGCTGAGGTCAGGACCCAAAGGGAAGAAGCAGACAAAATCAACGATGACCTCGATTGCGAGTCCTACGACGCTTTATGTATGCCCCCCCTGTTGGGCGCGTCTCGATCGGCTGCGTTGAGAGAATACCCCACAGGCATGGCCAAGCCTGCGGAAATTGACCATAATCGGCGGCTTAATCGTCAAGGGAAAGCATGGATACTCTGGCGGCTCGACAGCAGATGGTGGATCAGCAAATTCGCACGTGGGAAGTGCTAGATCCGCGCGTGCTCGATGCGGTCGCCACGGTTCCTCGCGAGGCGTTCGTGCCGAGCGCCTATCGGGAGCTAGCGTTCGCCGACGCGTCGCTGCCGATCGGTCACGGTCAGTGCCTGCTCGCTCCGAAGATTCAGGGGCGCATTCTGCAGGCGCTGGAAGTCGACTTAGTGGACGCGGCCCTCGAGGTCGGCACGGGCTCGGGCTACCTCAGCGCCTGCTTGGGACTCCTTGCCCGCTCGACGCGCTCGATCGAGATTCACCCGGAGCTCAGCGCTCAGGCCGCCTCGAACCTCTCGGCCGTGCGCCAAGCGCGGGTGCAGCTCGAGACCCGCGATGCCTTCTCATCGGCGCCGCTGGGCGAGTACGACGTCATCGCGGTTACCGGATCGCTGCCGTTCTACGATGCGCGCTTCGAGCGCGCGTTGCGCCTCGGTGGACGCCTGTTCATCGTGGTGGGCTCGGCTCCCGTGATGGACGCGATTCTGGTGCGCCGGGTCGGTGAGGAGGAGTGGATTCGCGAGAGCCTGTTCGAGACCGTCATCGACCCGTTGATCAACGCGACCGCGCCCCGGGAATTCGTGTTCTGATGGTGGAGAATTTGACGCCCAGGGAGTTTCTGGACAAGCGCGCACAAGGCGTGCCCATGACGCTTGTCGACGTGCGCGAGGACTGGGAGACCAAGCTCGCGCCCGTGCCGTCACCGCACCTGCACATTCCCATGGGCGAAATCACGGAACGGCTGGGCGAACTCGACCCGAATGCCGCGACGGTCGTGATCTGCCGCTCCGGAGGACGCAGCGCCGAAGTGGCGCGGTTCCTATCGACCCGCGGTTTCGGTAGCGTGTTCAACCTCGCCGGCGGGATCCTGGCGTGGTCTCGGGACATCGATCCCCAGATTCCGCAGTACTAGCGCGATGGACTTCGCGCTGGTTTCCGCTTCCTTGGGTGATATAGTCATATATAACACCTCATGAAGCCATTTATTTTCGTCCTCGCCGGTTGCCTGATGGGTGGGGTCGCGCCGGCGGCCGACCTGCTCGCGGTCTATCAGCGCGCCTTGCAGAACGATCCGCAGTTGAAGGAGGCCGAGGCGACGCGCCTCGCAACGCTCGAGTCCAAACCGCAGGCGATCGCGGCGCTGCTGCCGCAGATCTCGGGCAGCGGCACGATCTCGCAGGAAAAAGACAAGGGCCAATCGAACCAGACCGAGGAGGTACAGGCCAACGGACAGAATTTCGTCGAGGCCTTTCCATTCAACGGCCGCGTCAACACCACCACGCATAAATACGGCGTCGATCTCTCGCAGAATCTGTTCAACTGGGACAACTGGGTAGCCCTGAAACGCGCCGACGCGCAAGTCGCCCAGGCCGAGGCTGACTATCAGGCGGCCCAGCAGGATCTCATCGCCCGCGTGGCGCAACGCTACTTCGACGTGCTCGCTGCCGAGGACGATCTCGATGCCCAGCGAGCCAACGTCGAGTCGGTCAACCGCCAACTCGAGCAGGCCGAGAAGCGCTACGAGGTCGGTCTCATCGCCATCACCGACGTGGAGGAGGCGCGCGCCGCGCATGACAGCGGCGCGGCCGACGTCATCGCCTCCAAGCGAGCGCTCGCCTCGGCGCACGAGCTGCTGCGCGAGATCACGGGCGATGCGTTCGATTACCTGGCTCGGCCGATCGAGCCCTTCGAGCTCGCGACGCCTGATCCGAGCAGCGAGGACCGCTGGGTCGAGATGGCCCTGCAACAGAACCTGTCGCTGGTCTCGAGCCGCCTCGCCGCGGACATCGCGCGCGAGAACGTGAGCGCCGCGCGCGGCGGTCACTTCCCGACGCTCGACCTCGTCGCGAGCCGCTACAAGAACTCGGTGGGTGGCGATTACATCAACGCCAACGGCACACCTTACGGCAGCACGAGCCTCGATCAATACCAGAACGTGATCGGCATTCAGATCTCCGTGCCGATCTACTCGGGCGGCATGGTGTCCTCGCAAGTGCGGCAGGCCGTGTATCAGCATCGCGCGGCCAAGGAGCGGGTTGAGCGCGTGGCGCGCCAGACCGAGCATGATGCGCGCGACGCCTACCTCGGCGTGCTCTCGGAAATCTCGCACGTGCGCGCGCTCAGCCGCGCGCTCGAATCGAACACCATCGCGCTGAAGGCCACCGAGTCCGGCTACGAGGCCGGCACGCGCACCGCGGTGGACGTGCTATCGTCCCGCCGACAGTGGATCCAGGCGCAGACCGATTACTCGCGTAGCCGATACGATTACATGGTGAACATGGTGAAGCTGCAGCAAGCCGCGGGAATCCTGACCGAGCAAAGCTTGAGCAGACTCAATGCGCTGCTCAAGGATGAGCCGCCGAAGCCGGAAGCCCCCGAACAAGACGTCTCATCCGCAGATGCACCGTCCGCCGCTAACTCGGCGCTTGCGGCGCGAGCAGCGGCTCGATGAGGGCAAGGAGCCGCCCGAGGCTCCCCCGATGTGACTCGACGAAGCGGCGAGCGCTTGCGCCCATGCGCTCGCGCAATGCGGGATTCGTCAGCAGGCAGTTGACGGCGGCGGCGAGCGCCGTGCCGTCGGCCACCTCGAGCGCGCCGCCCTCCTCAATGAGGAGCCGCGCAATCTCAGGTCCATTCTGCGTATGTGGGCCGGTGATGACGGGCACGCCGAGCGAGGCCGGCTCGAGCAGATTATGCCCGCCCACCGGCACGAGGCTCCCGCCGACGAACGCTGCGTCTGCGGCAGCGTAAAAGGCCGTGAGCTCGCCCATGCTGTCGAGCAGGAGTACCTGAGCCTCCGCGCGCACCGCCTGCGCCCGGCTGCGCCGGTCGAAGATCACGCCGCGGCGCTCGAGCAACGCCGCTACGCCGTCGAAGCGCTGCGGATGGCGCGGTGCCAGCACCAGAAGCGCGCCAGGGGCCGCGCGCCCGAGCACGGCGTGCGCGTCGAGGACCAGCTCCTCCTCGCCCTGGTGGGTGCTGCCGGCCGTCCAGACAGGACGCGCGCCGAGGTAGCGCAGATGCAGCTCGCGTCCCATCTCGGCCACGGCGTCGCCGAGCTGCATCTCGAACTTTACGTTGCCGACCACGCGCGTGCGCGCCGGGTCAGCGCCCAAGGCGACGAAGCGCTCGGCGTCCGCCGCGCTCTGCGCCGCGACCCAGGCGTAGCCGACGGCGTCGCGGAAGAGCGCACCGAAGCGGCGATAGCGCGGGACGGAACGCGGCGCCAGGCGCGCGCTCGCGAACAGCACGGGCACCGCACGCCGGCCGCACTCCCGCAAGAGGTTCGGCCAGAGTTCCGTTTCCATGATGATCGCCACACGCGGCCGGATGCGCGCGACGAAGCGGCGCACCGCGCCCGGCGTGTCATAAGGCAGGAATCGGAGATCGACGTCCGTACCGAAGAGCGTCGCTGCCTGGGCGCGCCCCGTGGGCGTGGCCGTTGTGAGCACGCAGGGTATGCCGGGATGCCGCGCGCGCAAGGCGCGCACCAGCGCCGCTGCGGCGGACACCTCCCCTACCGACACCGCGTGCAGCCAGAGGCTGGGCGCGTCCACGCGCCGTCCCAGGCCGAAACGCTCGCCGAGATGGGCGCGATACGCCGGATTTCTCGCTCCGCGCACCAGCAACACTGCGAACACCACCGGCGCCGCGACCCGCGTCAGAACGCCGTAGATGAGATACATCATGGAGGCGCGCGGGATTCGGCCGACTCATAACCCGCCTTGAGCATCTCCCACTGCTCGGGCAACGCTCGGCCGACTGCAGACCCGGCGGCTATCTTCGCGAGCGAGCGCCGCAGTCGCTCGAGGTTGCGTCCGGTCCAAGCACCGGGTTCGCGCAGGCGTCCGCGATCAAAGTCGATCACGTGGATCGCGCCATGCGGGCCGACGAGCACGTTGTGCGCGTTGAGATCGGGATGATCCGCGCCCGCTCGATGCAGGGAGGCGACAGCGGCCCCAACGGCGCGCCAGGTCGTATCGCTCAACACTCCGGCGAGGAGCAAGGCACTCAGCGGCTGGACCCCTTCGATCCGCTGCGTGACGAGATCGCAACGATAGGTGAGTCCGCTACGCCGGTAGCGCGCTCCGACGGGAGCCGGGACGGGCAAGCCGCCGGCGTGCAAGAGGGCGAGCAGCCGGTACTCAACAAACGATCGCACGCGTCCCTCCCCGGCCCACGCGTAGCGGTCGCTCGAGATGCGCGCAACCGCTCCGCCGCGACGGTAATGGCGCAGCACCCAGCGTTGCGGAGGCGTGCCGATGAACCAGGCGGTGCCGCGGCCCCGATCGGCGGCGACGAGCTCAGCGCGCGAGCGCCAGTACTCTGGATCGAAAAGCGATTCTCCGGCGGTCTCGAGAAGCTCACCCACGCGCGCCGGATGGACGAGAAGGGCACCCTGCGCGGTGGCGATGCGTCGGCCGACGTCCTTCATATCCCAGTTGTCGAGCACCTTGCAATGGAGTTTACCATCTTCGGCGCAGCGCGAATTTCGCTAAGATGCGGCCATGAACGAGATCAACGTGCCCGTGTCGCCGGGTGAGCTCCTGGACAAGATCACGATCCTGCGCATCAAGTCCTCGCGCATGAGGGATGCGAGCAAGCTCGCGAACGTGCGCACGGAGCTCGAGGCCCTCGAGCGGATCTGGAAAGCCTCCCCCTACGCCGCGGTCGATGTCACGACCGATGTCGGCGCGCTGCTCGCGGTCAACGAGCGGCTCTGGACCATCGAGGACGACATACGCGACAAGGAGCGCGCGAAGACGTTCGATGCCGATTTCGTGCGGCTCGCGCGCGCGGTGTACGTCGAGAACGACGAGCGCGCTGCGATCAAGCGGCGCCTGAACGTAAAGCTCGGATCGAGCTTGATCGAGGAGAAATCCTACGCCGAGTACAAGTCTTAGCTGAATCAACCGCGATTCAGCGTGTATTCGGCCCCGCAATAAGAACACTTCGCCCAGCCGGTCGGCTCGATCGCGAGATACACACGCGGGTGGGAGTTCCACAAGTACATGCCCGGCATGGGACACGACAGCGGCAGGTCCGCCGGCGTGACCGTGTATTGGTGCTGCGCGTTCGCCGGGATCAGCGCCGGCGTCGTCTGAGTGCTCGCCATCGTGCTCGCCATCGTCTTTGCCATCCTCGTATTGCCGTATCCACCTGCGCTCCGATCAACCGAATGTCTCGCGCCAAATCTCCTGAACGCGAGCGCGCCGCTGCGCGTGTTCCGCAGCGTCGACCACCCGCCGCCTGTCCTCCAGTGAGAGGTGATGCAGGAGCGTACGATAGCCTATATAGGTTTCCTTGAGCCAGCGGGCCGTCTCACTCTTCACGAGGCCGGCGGCAGCGAGCCCCTCGAGCTGGCGCACATTGTCGGAATACATCACGAGCTCCGGATGGGCCCCGGCATTCTCGAGAACCCAGTACTGCACCAGGAACTCGATGTCGGCGATGCCGCCCCCATCCTGCTTGATGTCGAACTGCCCGGCGCGCGACTCCGAAAGCTCGCGCCGCATGCGTTGACGCATCTCCGCCACGTCCGTGCGCAGTGTGTCGCGGTGCACGGCGGTGCGCAGCACGCGCCGCCGCGCCGCTTCGAAGCGCTCGCAGAGATGGGCATCGCCCGCCACCGCTCGCGCGCGCAGAAATGCCTGATGCTCCCAGGTCCACGCGTTCTGGTGCTGGTAGGTCTCGAATGCCTCGATCCCCGTGATGAGAAAGCCGCCCTTGCCATTGGGTCGCAGGCGCATGTCGACCTCGTAGAGCCGGCCACCGGCCGAGTGCATGGTGAGAAGGTGCACGATGCGCTGTCCGAGGCGCAGGAAGAACACTCCATTGTCGATACCGCGGGTGGTCTGCTGGAACTCGCCGGTCGAGTCGTGCAGAAAGACGAGGTCGAGGTCCGAGCCATACCCTAGCTCGAGGCCGCCGAGCTTGCCGTAGCCGGCCGCGGCAACCTTGACGACCCGCGCTGCGCCGTCGGTGTCGCCGCAGCGAGGCACCCCATGCATCGCGGTCATCTGTGTCCAGCCGAGATCCATGCAGCACTGCACGATGAGCTCCGCGATGTCGGTGAGCCGATCGCTCACCTGCATCAGCGGAAGCCGTTGGGTCAAGTCGGCAAGCGCTACTGAGAACGTCGCGACCTTCTGAAAGACGCGCAGCGCCTCGACCTCGAGCTCGGGATCATCCGGGCGTAGCCGCTCGGTGCGCGCGGCCAGCTCGCGCACGAATCGGGCGCGCGAGGGCAGCTCGTCGAACGCCTTCGCGTCGATCAGCTCGTCGAGCAGCAGCGGGAAATCCGCAATCTGACGCGCCAGAAAGCCGCTGATTGCGCAAACGTCGATGAGCCGATCGAGCGCCGCGGGCTCCTCCTTGAGCAGCGCCAAATACGATGAGCGCGCGCCGATCGCATCCAATACCCTGAGCACACGTTCGATCACCGATGCAGGAGAGGGTTTGAGGGCGGCCGCCTTCAAGAGCCGCGCGAGAATGATGCGCACACGCCGCCGGCCGGTGTCGTCCAGCCGGCGATAGGGCGCCGCATTCCGGTAGGAATCGAGCAATGGAGCCACCGCCGTGATCTCGGTCTGCGGAAATCCCACCTCCGCCAGGTCCTCGGCCACGTCGTCGTCGCGCGAGTCGAGCCAGCCCAGTCCGAGCTCGAGATCTGCGCGCGGATCGACGGCCGCGAATAACCAGGACCCGAAGCGATTCGCCACGATCTCGCGAGCGCGCTCGATGCGCGCAAGCGCCGCGGGCCACTCGGCCACACCGAGAGCGATGCACAAGCGCGCGCGATCCTGCGGATCCTCGGGCAGACGATGCACTTGCTCATCGCGCATCATCTGCAGGGCGTTCTCGGCCTTGCGCAGCGCGAGGTATGCGTCCGACAGCTGCGCGACCTCCTCGGCCGACATCAGCTTCGAGCCTACCAACAGCGGCAACACCTCGAGCAGCGAGGCGCGCTGCAATCGCCGATCGCTGCCGCCACGGACCAGCTGCGTGGACTGCACGATGAACTCGATCTCGCGGATACCGCCTCTACCGAGCTTCAAGTCTTGCTCGAGCTCGCGGCGAGCCACCTCGCGCGCAATCAGCGCCTTCATCTCGCGGAGCGACTCGAACACGCCGAAGTCGAGGTAGCGGCGATACACGAAGGGGCGCACAAACTCCGCGTGGGCGGCTGTGTACACCTCCGCGCCGACGATGGCCCGCGCCTTGATCCAGGCGTACCGCTCCCAGTCCCGCCCGTGCTGCTGCAGATAGTCATCGAGCGCGGCGAGGCTCACGACCAAGGGCCCGCTCTCGCCGAACGGTCGCAGGCGCATGTCGACACGAAAGACGAATCCCTCCTCCGTCCTCGCGTCGAGCAACCGAATGAGCTCCCGCCCCAGGCGATTGAAGTACTCTTCGTTGGCGACGACGTGAGGACCGTCGGTCTCGCCGCCCTCCGCGAAGAGGAAGACGAGATCGATATCGGAGGAGAAGTTCAGCTCGAGCCCGCCGAGCTTACCCATGCCGAGGACGATGAAGTCGACCTCCGCACCGGCGCCACTGCGCGGCGTCCCGAAGATCGCATGCAAGTGCATGCGAGCCGCCTGAACCGCCGCCCGGATGCAGGCATCCGCGAGCTCCGACACCGCGCGCAATGTCTCCTCGACGGGTGCACGCGCGGTGAGGTCACGCCATGCGATGCGCAGCATCTCGCGCCGGCGCCACTGTCGCAGCACGCGCTGCGCCTCTGTGAGCGTCGCAGCGCCGGCGACGCTTCGCGCGTACTCCGCGTTGGCCGCGCGCACGTCGGGCTCGGGGCGCTCGAGCCACGTGAGCGCACCGGGATCCTGGATGAGCGAGCCTGCGGCGAACTCGCTCGCCGCCACCACCAGCGCCAGCTCGCGCCACCGCTCCTCGCCGAGGGACTCGATGCCACCGGCCGCCCGCTCTCGGACGCGGTCGCGAAAGCGCTGCACGGATTCGCGCAGGCTGTCAGGCACCAGTTCAAGCCAATAGGCGGACGGGTTCACGCGCGAGGATTGAATCACATTCCAATCGGGTTTACCGTGTCGACATCGGTAAGACCGACCGATCGGAGGGACTCGACGGGAGGGGCCAGTGGTGGATGCGTTGGGTCGCGTGCTGCGCTCTTCCAGGGCACTGCTGATCAGGTGGTTCTGCGTCTTTGCCGCGGTATTCGCGAGCGGCGCCCTCGGCGCCTCTCTGCCGAGCATCGGCGGGCGCCTATCGTTGTTCCTGCTCCCCAGTGGGTTCGCCGTAGCGGCCATGTGCCGGTGGGGCTTTGGCATGTGGCCGGCTGTGCTGCTAGGGGGCTTGGGTATCGACATGTGGCAGCAGCGGCCCTTGCTCGGCAGCCTCGGCAGCGGCGCCGGTCTCGCCGCCGCCTCCGCACTCACCCTGTGGCTGCTCGAGCAACACGGTTTCGACCGTACGTTCTCCCGCGGCCGCGACGTGCCGCTGTTCATCTGCGCGGCAGCGATCGGGATGGTGATGGGACCTTCGTTCGCCTTTCTCGGATACTTCCTCACGGGCATGACCTGGAGCTACGATCCCGTGACCTGGATGCGCTGGTGGGGCAACAACACGGCGGGAGTGCTTCTGGTCGCGCCGGCGTTCGTGGCCGCGAATGCGAAGAGCCTCTTGCCGGTCAAGGAGCGCCCCCTCGAGGTGCTGGTCTGGCTCCTCGGCCTCGTGGCGTGCTGTGCGCTCATTGTCCTCGGGCCAGGTGCATATGCCAGGCCAATCGTGGCGCTCGTTGCGCTCATTCTCATGGTCGTGGGCACCGTGCGCTTCGGTCTCGTGCTATCGGCCTTCGGAGCCTTCGTCATCTCGTTGCTGACCGCCTTCAGCTTCGCGTTTCGGATCGGGGCGTTCGGTCAGCTCGACGAGCTACCGGGTCTCGTCCTCGTGTGGACCTTCGTCACCGCCCTCAACTTCGTTTACCTCAGCCTCACGGCGCTGCTCACCCAACGCGACGGCGCCGCGCTGGCGCGACTCCAGGCCGAGCACCGCTATGCAGAGATATTCGAGGGCAGCCCGCAGGCCATCTGGGTGCATCAGCGCAGGAGCCTGCGCTTTCTCATGGTCAACGAGGCGGCGCTGCGCCAGTACGGATGGAGCCTGCAAGAAATGCTGTCGATGAGCGTCACGGCGCTCATGCCGCCCGGGGAGTCGCTGCCCGAAGCGGATGAGCAAACCGCCGCCGCCAACTCCACCGAACCGCTCGAAACCCGGCATGTGACGCGTGACCGGCGCATCCTCGAAGTCGAGGTCTTCAGCCGATCCATCGACTTCGCGGGCGAGCCGGCGGAACTCGTGTTCGCCATGAACGTGACCGGCCGGCGCGCGTTCGGCCGCTCGTTGATCGAAGCCGTCGCCGCCGAGCAGCGGCGCATCGGCCAGGAAATGCACGACGGCCTCGGTCAGGAACTCACCGGCCTCGCACTCTCGGCGCGTGCCCTCGCCAATCGGGCAGCTCGCGAGCGAGATGCGATTGCCGAGGATCTCAATCAGCTCGCCGCGCTCGCCACGAGCTGCATCCAGGATGCGCGCTTGATCGTGCAGGGTCTTTCCCCGCTGACGGATGCCGACGGCAATCTCGACGCTGCTCTGCAGGCGCTCGCACGGCGCAGCTCCTTGAGCGGCACACCGGTACGGTTCCGCGCCCGCCACGACGCGCCGATCAACATCGAGCTCAAGGTGCGCAATCATCTGTACCGCATAGCGCAAGAGGCTGTGCAGAACGCCCTGAAGCACGCAGGTGCGACGGCCATCGACATCGAGCTCAGCTACAGGACGGGCAGCGTTCGGCTCGAGATACTCGACGACGGCCGCGGCCTGCCGGTCGACTATCCGAACGGCGCGGGACTCGGCATGCGCACCATGCGATTTCGGGCGAGCGCAATCGGCGCGCGCCTGATCATCGGCCGGCGCACGGACGGTACGGGCAACTCGGTGGTCTGCGGGCTGATGCAGAAAGGGGGAGCGGGCCATGCGACAGAGATCGCGATGCGGGCGTGACCGCCCGCGCCGTCCGCTGCGCCCTACGCGGGCATCCGCGATCAGCGCTGGGCCACCAGGAAGAGTCTCGGAAAGGGCAGCAGCACCTGGCCGCCGTGCGACGGATAGAGCCGCGCCAGACGCTCGGTGTAGCGTGCGAGATACTCCGCCCGCTGCTGCGAGTCCAGGGGATCCAGGAAGGGTCGCAGGCCCGTACCTTTGAACCATTCGACGATGGCGCTCGCGCCCGCGAGCGGGTGGCAATACGTGGTCCGCCACACATCGACGCAGCTGCAATGCGCGCGCAGCAAGCGGTAATACCACTCCGCGCTCTCGATCGGTACGCGCGCCCGATCGGCTCCGGCGAGCTTGCTCCGCCAGGGGTCCTCGTCGGCGATCTCACGCATCATCTTTTGGGCGGGCTCGTCCAGGTTGTCGGGGACTTGCACGGCGAGACAGCCGCCTGGGGTGAGCTTTGCCGCGAGCGCCGGAAACAGCGCGGCGTGGTCGGGTACCCATTGCAGCACCGCGTTGGCCAGCAGGACGTCGATCGAGCCGTCCGGAGGCGAGGCAGCTGCGGGGAGCTCGAGCCAGCCCTTCACGTCGAGTACCTCGAATCGCAGCGCCGGCAGTCGCTTGCGAGCGGCTGCGATCATATCGGGCGAGCTGTCGAAGCCGCTCACAGTTGCCTGTGGAAAGCGGGTCGCCAGCACCTCGGTGGAGTTTCCCGGACCGCAGCCGATGTCGACCGCCGTTCGCGCCTCGACTGCGGGTACGGCAGCCAGCAGATCACGCACCGGACGCGTGCGCTCGTCCTCGAAGGCGAGATATTGCCGCGCCGACCATGTCATCGCGCGGGATCCGCAGCCGCGCCATGCGGACCGCTCATCGACACGCCGTGCCGTTCGGGACCAAATGCCGCCAGCAACGTGATCGCGATCGCGCTCAAGGCCACCACGATCGCAAGTGCGAGACCGTAGTCATTGCGGTGTGACTCGGCGATCGCCACCTGCAAGTTGAGATTGACGGCGGCGAGAAGATTGCCGAGCTGGTAGACGAATCCGGGAAACGTGCCGCGGATATCGGGCGGCGAGAGCTCGTTGAGGTGCACGGGCACGACGCCCCACGCGCCTTGCACGGCCAGCTGAATCAGGAAAGCGCCCAGACCGAGGATCAACGGAGTCGAGCCGAATGCCCAGAAGGGCAATGCCGGCAGAGCGAGGAGCGCGGCGATCATGATGGCCCGGCGGCGGCCGATCCGCTCCGAGAGGCTTCCGAAGAGGAGACCGCCGCAAATCGCCCCCACGTTCGCGATGGCGGTCAAGAGCGAGGTGAGCCGAGTATCGAAGTGATGCTGCACCTTGAGAAACGTGGGATAGGCGTCCTGCGAGCCGTGACTCAGGAAGTTGAAGGCCGCCATCAACACGATCGCATAGGCCGCGAGCTTGACGTTGCCGTAGTCCATTGTGGTTACCCGGGTTCGCGGCGACAGCTTCCGCCACGACGGAGACTCCTCGATGCCACGCCGGATGAAGAAGACCAGGATCGCCGGCAAAACCCCCAGCACGAACATCCAGCGCCAACCCAATCGATCGTAGAACAGATACACCGCGAGGGAGGCGAGAAAGTACCCGGAGGGGTATCCCGTTTGCAGCAGGCCCGACACCGTGCCGCGCGCCGACGCGGGGATGCTCTCCATGGTGAGAGCCGACCCGATGCCCCACTCGCCGCCCATGGCGATGCCGAACAATGCTCGCACCAAGAGGAGCGTTCCCATCGTGGGCGCAAACCCCGAGGCCATCTCGAGCAGTGAGTATGCCAGGATGTTCCACATGAGCGTGGGCTTGCGACCGAATCGATCTGCCAGCCGGCCGAACAGAAACGCCCCGACGGGGCGCATGCCCAGCGTCAGAAGTACCGCCGTCGAGACCACCTGCATGCTCGAATGCAGCTCGGCGGCAATGTCCTTGAACATGAATACCATGAGAAAGAAATCGAACGCATCCAGCGTCCAGCCGAGATAGGCCGCGATCACGACATTGCGTTGTTTTCGGGTCCAGGCCATCGACGTCCCTAAGCATGAGTACGCGCTCCGGACTATACTTCGTCTCGAACCGTCAGGTGAGGCGGCACTGAATGCGGGCACCGCTCAACTCGCTGGGTTTGACGCTCTGGAGTTCCATCGCGATCGTCCTCGCGGTTGGGCTGGCCCTGGTCGGCTACCGGGTGTCGCTCGGCATCAGAAGTTTGCCCCCCATGATGAGCTCCCAACCTACCGCGGGCGCCGGGGCTCAAGTCGCCCCCGCCATTCCCTACGGCTCCACAGGACGATCCTCGAACAGCGCGCCTCCCCCTATGCGCGGTGCAATGATCAGCCGAGTCATTGGCCCGGAAATGAAGGATGCACAGGCGGCGTTGCAGGCCGGTAGATGGCAAGACGCTCTCGACGATTTACACGCCGCCGAATTGCATCAAGGAATCACCGTTTTCGACAAGTTCAAGATTCACGACTTCAAGGCATTCGCGGAATTCAAGCTCAGCAAGTACAAAGAGGCCGAGGCCGACTACGAGGCGGCGCTTGCGGCCGGTAAGTACACGCCGCAGGAGGCCGCGAGAACCACCAGGCTCCTGTTCCGCGTGGCCGCGCAAAATCAGCAATACGCGAAGGGGATCGAATACGGCAAGCAGGTCGCCGAATCGGCGACGGTAACGGCGGACGATCTGAACATCATGGCGCAGCTCTATTACCTGCAGAAGGACTGCAAGAACACGGGCGCTTGGGCCGACAAGGCGTTGGCCGCTTCCAAGGAGGCCGGCGAGGCCCCCAAGGAGAATACTTACCAGTTCAAGCTGCAGTGCGCGTCGGACGCCGGAGACACGGCGGGCATGGAAGGACCACTCACGGACCTCATCAAGCTCACCAACAAGACGCTGTACTGGAACACGCTGTTGCGCCTCGAGCGGCAGGCAGGGCGGGACGATCACGACCTGCTGATGATCTACCGCATCATGTACAACACCAACTCGATGAATGCCGACACCGATTACATCGAGATGGCACAGCTCCTCGGCGATGCCGGGCTGCCCGGCGAAGCGGTGGCGGTGCTCGACAAGGCGACATCGACGGGCGTCATCAGGGATGAGCACAAAGAGCGCATCATGCGCGTGCTCGAGGCAATGCAAACGCGTACGGATTCGGATCGGAAGGGCCTGCCCCAGCAAGAAGCCGAGTCTAACGAGACCCCGGTCGGCGACCTCGACGTCAAGCTGGGCGAGGTCTACTACGGCTTTGCAGATTATGAGAAGAGCGTGGAGGCGATCACACGGGGTCTTCGGAAGGGACCCGTCTCGCATATGGACGACGCATACGTCTATCTCGGACTCGCGCAGCTCAAGCTCCAGAACTTTGACGGGGCTCAGCGTGCTTTTGCGAGCCTGAAGAACGTAGCGAATGGCAGCTCGAGAACATTGAAGTTATGGGGGCTTTACGCTGATACCTTGGCCGGCCGGGCACAGACGGCCGATTCTGTCTCGGCGTCGCTTGCCAAAGAAACGCCGCCCCCCGGACAAGCGAGCCTGCGTCAACTTCAGCCCGACGAGCGGGACTGAGAAGCGATATTCTTGAAACGCGCTTGCTGGCAGCGGAAGTTGCACCGTTCGAGCACCTCGTTGCTTATTCGTACGGTTTCGACCGTGCTCCTCGCAACCGTTGCCCTGCTCGCCTGCAGCGGGACCAACAAGCCGCCGGCAGTCGAGCAGACGCTCAACATCTATACGTGGGCGGACTACATAGCTCCCGACACGGTCGCCAATTTCGAGCGTGAAACCGGGATCAAGGTCCGCTACACCACCTACGACACCAACGAGATCCTGGCAACGCAGCTGCTGACGGGCCATACGAATTACGACATCGTCGTTCCGTCGGACTTTTATTTCGACCGACTGATGAAAGCAGGTGCGTTCCGCAAGCTCGACAAGGCGGCTCTGCCGAACAGCATAAATCTCGATCCCGAGATCATGCGGAAGCTCGCCGTGCACGATCCGGGAAATGAATACAGCGTGCCGTATCTGTGGTTCACGACGGGCCTCGGCTACAACGTCGACAAGGTCCGCGAGCGGCTCGGACCAGGCGAATTCGACAGCTGGTCCCTGATTTTCGATCCAAAGAACGCGGCGAAATTGCAGGGCTGCGGCATCCAGCTCCTCGATTCCGCGACCGACGTATTCTCTGCCGTGCTGATGTATCTCGGTAAGGATCCCGGCAGCCGCGATGCCGCCGATCTGAACGCCGCGGCCGACACCTTGATGAAGATTCGCCCCTTCGTGCGTTCGATCGACTCCGTTGCCACCATCGGCGATCTCGCGAACGGCAATGTGTGCCTGATTCTGGCTTGGTCCGGCGATATCACGGCAGCCCGCTACCGCGCCATGGAGGCATCCAACGGCGTCAAGGTTCGTTATTTCGTGCCGCGCGAGGGCGGATTGATCAGCGCCGACATGATGAGCATTCCCGTGGATGCGCCGCACCCGCAGAACGCTGAAAAATGGATGAACTATCTGATGCTTCCCAAGGTGATAGCGAGCATCACCAACGCGACGAAATATCCCAACGGCAATCGCGCCTCGCTGGCCTTCGTGGAGGACGCGCTCAAGAACGATCCGGCGATCTATCCCGGCCCCGATATCCGCGCGAAGCTGCAGGTGCTGCCGGAGATGACGCCCGAGCAGACTCGTCTGGTAACGCGACTGTGGACGCGCTTTCGCACGGGAGAATGAGGGGCCGAGCGACTCGAGTCCTCCTCGGTGACTTGGTTCGAGACCATGAGGCCGGGCGGGTTGCAAGGCGTGATGCTCAACGTCACCGACATCGAGCGGGACCACAAGGAGCTTTCCGGACGAGGGCTGAAGCTCAGGGAGATCAAGCAAGAACCCTGGGGACGCTACGCGACCTTCCAGGATCCGGACGGAAACGGCTGGATCCTGCGGCAACCGCCGGCTTGAGCTCGCGAGGGCACGCCCTCGGCCATACATTCAGCCTCCGCGCCGCGCGCCGTCGGGGAATAAACAAAAAAAGAGCGGGCCCGGGGCCCGCTCTCTTTAGACCGCAACCAGTCATTGCGTGCGGCGGAACCGCCCGCAACGGCGGGTTTACATGTCCATGCCGCCCATGCCGCCCATGCCGCCGCCCGGGGCGCCGTGCGCATGCTCTTCATCCTTCGGAGCCTCGGCAATCATGACTTCCGTCGTGAGCAACAGGCCGGCCACGGAGGCCGCATTCTGCAGAGCCAGACGCGTCACCTTGGTCGGATCCAGAATGCCCAGCTCGATCATGTCGCCGTACTCGCTCGTCGCGGCGTTGTAACCGAAGGTGCCCTTGCCCTCGCGGACTCGGTTCAGCACCACCGCGGCATCTTCGCCGGCGTTCGTCACGATCTGACGGAGCGGCTCCTCGATCGACCGGGCGAGGATCTTGATGCCCGTCGTCTGGTCCTCGTTGGCACCGGTGAGCTTCTCGATGGCTTTGAGCGCGCGCACCAGCGCAACGCCGCCGCCCGGAACCACACCCTCTTCGACGGCCGCACGGGTCGCGTGCAGAGCGTCCTCGACGCGCGCCTTCTTCTCCTTCATCTCGATCTCGGTCGCAGCGCCGACCTTGATCACGGCAACGCCGCCGGAGAGCTTGGCAACACGTTCCTGAAGCTTCTCTTTATCGTAGTCGGAGGTCGCTTCCTCGATCTGCTGGCGAATGCTCTCGACTCGCGCCTTGATGTCGTTCGGCTTGCCGGCGCCGTCGATGATGGTGGTGTTCTCTTTCTCCACCAGCACTTTCTTCGCCTCACCGAGGTCGTTCAGGGTCGCTTTCTCGAGCTGCAAGCCCACTTCGTCGGAGATCACTGTTCCGCCCGTGAGGGTCGCGATGTCCTGCAACATCGCCTTACGGCGATCGCCGAAGCCCGGCGCCTTGACGGCGGCAACCTTGACGATCCCACGAATGGTGTTGACCACGAGCGTCGCGAGCGCCTCGCCCTCGACGTCCTCGGCCACGATCAGCAGCTGACGGCCGCCCTTCGCGATCCCCTCGAGCAGCGGGAGCAGCTCGCGAATGTTGGAGATCTTCTTGTCGACGAGAAGGATCAGCGGCTTGTCGAGCTCAGCGCTCTGGCTCTGCTGATTGTTGATGAAGTACGGGGAGAGATAGCCGCGGTCGAACTGCATGCCCTCGACCACTTCGAGCTCGTTCTCGAGGCCCGAGCCCTCTTCCACCGTGATCACGCCTTCCTTGCCGACCTTCGCCATCGCATCCGCAATGGTCTTGCCGATGCTCTCGTCGGAGTTCGCAGAAATCGTGCCGACCTGCGCGATCGCCTTCGGGTCCTTGCAAGGCTTGGAGAGCTTCTTGAGCTCCTCGGTCGCCGAGGTGACCGCCAAATCGATGCCGCGCTTCAGATCCATCGGATTCGCGCCCGCGGCGACCGACTTCAGACCCTCGCGGATGATCGCCTGCGCGAGAACCGTGGCGGTGGTTGTGCCGTCGCCGGCCTCGTCGGAGGTGTTGGACGCGACTTCCTTCACCATCTGCGCGCCCATGTTCTCGAACTTGTCCTTCAGCTCGATTTCCTTAGCGACCGACACGCCGTCCTTGGTGACGGTGGGAGCACCGAAGCTCTTGTCGAGTACCGCGTTGCGGCCCTTGGGACCCAGCGTCACCTTTACGGCGTTCGCCAGAATATTCACGCCCTTGAACATGCGCGACCGGGCATCGTCGCTGAAACGTACGTCTTTAGCTGCCATTTCCTAATTCCTCTAGTTGAACTTGATATCGATGCGGGCGGCCGGGCTTACTTGCCTTCGACCACAGCCATGACGTCTTCCTCACGCATGACCACCAGTTCGTCGCCGTCCATCTTCACTTCGGTCCCGCTGTACTTGCCGAAGAGGATCTTGTCGCCGACCTTGACGTCCAAGGGACGAACCTCGCCGTTCTCCAGGATCTTGCCCTTGCCGACTGCCACGACCTTGCCGAAGACGGGCTTCTCGGTCGCGGTATCCGGGATGACGATTCCGCCTGGGGACTTACGCTCCTCTTCTTCACGCTTTACGATCACACGATCATGAAGGGGTCGAATCTTCATAGAACAAGACTCCTGCTGCTTTGAGTTACGGGTTGTTGATGGGGCAAGTGTTAGCACTCTCCCCTCGTGGCTGCTAATAATAGCGACGGAAATCTCGGAATCAAGGGGGAACGTAGGATTTATCTGCTGCGTTTCCGCGGAAATCACGAGGGCGCACCTCTTGGTCCCCAACGCCGCCCCGCACCCGCGCCCCTCGGGATGCATTTATTGTAGAGTGCGCCCATGACGCGCGCCGTGGCCCTCCTTATGTTAAGTGTGCTCCTCGGGGGCTCCGCTTTCGCCAAATCCTGGTGGATGCGCGGCATACAGTCGAATGAGACCGACTTTCTGCCCCCGGACGTCGCTTTTCGAGTGGGTGCGCAGGCAGACGGGAATGCCGTGCATGTGCGCTGGGTCATCGCAGACGGCTATTACCTCTATCGCACGAAAATCACGGTCGCGCCCGAAAGCCCGGATCTGGTCATGGCCCCCGCCGTCTTGCCGCCCGGCACGCTCAAGATCGATCCCTATTTGGGAAGAAACGAGGTGTACACCCAGCAAGTGGAGGCCATCGTTCCTTACCGCCGTTTCGACTACGGGGCGCACCCCCTGCAGGTCAAGGTGACTTACCAGGGTTGTGCCGAGGCCGGCCTTTGCTATCCCCTCATCACCAAAGTGCTATTTCCGACGACGGTCGCTAGTGGCCAGAGCGCCGAAGCGCTCAACCATCGCTGGGAAGCCATCGCGATCGTGGGCGGGCTGCTCGCGTTTCTGGTGGCGGGTCTGCTCCTGCGTAAGGGACGCAAGCTCGAACTTCCGGCATGAGCGATCGCGCCGTGCGCGCTGCCGCCGCGGCGCTGGTCGTCGTCGTCGGCATCTGGGCGGGAATTCGCGTCTATTCGACATGGGCCGCGCCGGGGGCCGCTCACCGGGGCGTGGCAACACCTGTGGGTGAGGTAAGCCCGCCCATTCCCAGCGATATGGTCGATCAACTGCCGGGCCTCGCCGGGCCCGAAGTCAAGATCCCGCCCCGACTCCCTGCCTTCACACTCGCGGATCTCGCGGGCACGCCGACACCGATCACTCGTTGGAAGGGCAAATCGCTCGTGATTAACTTCTGGGCGACCTGGTGTCCGCCCTGCCGCCGCGAGATCCCGATGCTCGGTCATCTCGCCGCGCAGTGGGCCGATCGCGGCGTCGTGGTGGTGGGGGTGGCGGTCGACCATCCGCAGGCCGTCGCGAATTATGCGCAAGAGCTGAAGATTCCCTATCCTCTGCTGGTCGGAGAGCAAGACGCGCTCGACGCGGCGCTAGCGCTGGGGGTCGCTTCCCCGGTGTTTCCGTTCACCGTTTTCACGGACGACACGGGGGAAATCGTGGCTCTCTACATTGGTGAGCTCCATCCTCCGCAGGCGGATCTCATTCTGTCGCGGGTGCAGAGCCTCGATCGGCACGAACTGAGCCTGAAGGAAGCGCGCCGCAGCATCGCGGCAGGCTTGGCGCGCCTGATCGAGAGTCCGGCCGGCTGAACGCCCGGCGGCTGCGGCATGTTAGGCGCTATGCAACAGGCGCCTTGACGCAAGTTCGCGCAAGAACCTTGCCATTTCCTGTCAATTTCTGGTTAATATCGCGCATCTTCCCGGGCGGTCTTCGTAGGATTGACGCCGCATGGCGCGAATTTTGTTGCTAAATGGACCCAATTTGAATCTGCTTGGGACGCGCGAGCCCGAAATCTATGGCACGGTCACCTTGCCCCACGTGGAGGCGACCCTGGCGGCCAAGGCTCGCAGTCGAGGACACGAGCTTCTCGCCGCACAGAGCAATGCCGAGCACGAGCTGGTCGGGCGGGTGCAATCGGCATGCAGCGACGGGGTCGTCTTCATCATCATCAATCCGGGTGCGTTCACGCACACGAGCATCGCCCTGCGCGATGCCTTTCTGGCCGTGTCGGTCCCGTTCATCGAGGTGCACCTGAGCAACGTGTTTGCGCGCGAGGAGTTCCGGCACCGTTCGTATCTGTCGGACCTGGCGGTCGGGTGCATTGTGGGCCTCGGTCCGATCGGCTACGAGCTCGCCCTCGAAGCCGCGTGCACACGCCTCGCGCCTTAGAAACAAGAGATCATTGAGGGGTTGGAATGGACATTCGTAAGGTCAAGAAACTGATCGAGCTTCTGGAGGAGTCCGGCATCGCGGAGCTCGAGATCTCCGAGGGCGAGGAATCCGTGCGCATCAGCCGCCATCCCCGCACGGCCCCGCCCGCGGCGAGCCCGGCGCCGCTGGCGCCGGCCGTCGCAGCAGCGCCGGCGCCGAAACTGCCCGCCACCGCGGCCGGCGAGCACAAACCGCGCAACGACGACCAGACCATCACCTCACCGATGGTCGGCACTTATTATTCCGCGTCCGCTCCCGGAGCGAAGCCCTTCGTCGAGCTCGGCATGGAGATCAAGGTCGGCCAGATACTCTGCATCATCGAAGCCATGAAGATGATGAATCAGATCGAATCCGATAAGACCGGGCGCATCACGGCGATTCTCGCCAAGAACGGCGAGCCGGTCGAGTTCGGTCAACCCCTGTTCGTCATCGAATGACGCGATGATCGAGAAAGTTGTCATCGCCAATCGCGGCGAGATCGCGCTCCGTATTCTGCGGGCGTGTCGCGAGCTCGGCATCAAGACCGTGGCGGTGCATTCCACCGCCGATTTCAATACTAAACACGTGCTTCTCGCGGACGAGACCGTTTGCATCGGTCCGCCGCAAGCCTCGCTCTCCTACCTCAACATGCCCGCGATCATCAGCGCAGCCGAGGTCACCGATTCGGTTGCCATCCATCCCGGCTATGGTTTTCTCTCCGAGAACGCCGATTTCGCCGAGCGGGTCGAGAAGAGCGGATTCATATTTGTCGGCCCGCGCGCCGAGACCATACGGCTGATGGGCGACAAAGTATCCGCCATCAAGGTGATGAAGGCGTCCGGCGTGCCCTGCGTGCCCGGGTCTGATGGCCCCGTCGGCGGCGATGCCGACGAGAACTTCCGCATTGCCAAGGACATCGGGTATCCGCTCATCATCAAGGCCTCCGGAGGCGGAGGCGGACGCGGCATGCGGGTGGTACACACCGACGCATCGCTCCTGAACGCGATCAGCGTGACGCAATCCGAGGCGCTCGCCGCGTTCGGTAATCCGCAGGTGTACATGGAGAAGTTTCTGGACCGGCCGCGGCACATCGAGTTCCAGGTGCTCGCCGACAATTACGGCAACGTCGTGCACCTCGGCGAGCGGGATTGCTCCATGCAGCGTCGCCACCAGAAGGTTCTCGAGGAAGCGCCCGCTCCCGGACTCACCGCCAAGCAGCGCAAGACCATGGGCGAGCGCTGCGTGCGCGCCTGCCACGAGGTCGGCTACCGCAACGCGGGCACGCTGGAGTTCCTCTATCAGGACAACGAGTTCTACTTCATCGAGATGAACACCCGGGTGCAGGTTGAACACCCGGTGACCGAGCTGGTGACCGGTATCGACATCGTCAAGGCGCAGCTGCTCATCGCCGCGGGCGAGGCCCTGCCGTACACGCAAAACGACATACAGATTCGCGGCCACGCCATCGAATGCCGCATCAACGCCGAGGATCCCAAGACCTTCGCGCCTTCGCCCGGACCCATCCGGTTATGGCATTCGCCGGGAGGACCGGGCATCCGCGTCGACAGCCACGTCTATACCGGCTACAACGTGCCCCCATTCTACGACTCGATGATCGGCAAGGTCATCGCCTCCGGCGATACGCGCGATACGGCGATCGCCCGGATGCGTAACGCGCTCGCCGAAATGGTGGTCGAAGGGATCAAGACCAACATTCCATTGCACCAGGAGATATTCAATCACTCCGCATTTCGCCAAGGCGGCACCGATATTCATTATCTGGAGCGACGCCTGGGGCTCAAGTGAGGCCGCTCGGGCGCGCGAGCATTCGCCGCGTCCCAACGGTCTCACCGGCTTGCGCCGATGCACTATGAAGTCGAATTTCCGCTCGCACCCTTAAGCGCGGAATCGGTCGAAGCGGCGCTCTTTGAGGCCGGTGCAACGGCCATCACGTTCTCGGACCGCGGCGATGAGCCGGTGCTCGAGCCCAGACCGGACGAGGTCCGGCTGTGGAGAGACACCCTGGTGCGCGCGCTGTTCGACCTCAAGGACGCGAGGTCGATCGAGGCAGCGCAGAGCCTCGGCCGTCTGGCCCAACTCCTCGGCGAGCACATCACGGAGTGCGCGAGGGTGCGCGCAGTCGAGAGCCGCGACTGGGAACGCGTGTGGCTCAGGGACTGGAAGCCGATGCGCTTCGGACGTCGCTTGTGGGTGTGTCCGACGGGTGCGCCGGCGCCCGAGGAACCCGAAGCCGTGGTGGTGCGCCTCGACCCGGGACTCGCATTCGGCACGGGCACCCATCCGACCACCGCGCTGTGTCTGCAGATGCTCGACACCCTGCCGCTGACGGACCGCACGCTGATCGACTACGGATGCGGCTCCGGCATCCTCGGCATCGCCGCCTTGAAGCTCGGCGCCGCGAGGGTCGTCGCAGTCGATCTCGATCCCCAAGCACTCGTGGCGACGCGCGACAATGCCGTGCGCAACGAGGTCGCGGACCGGCTCGAAGTCCAGGGCGTGCCACCGCGGCTCGAGGCGGCGTGCTGCGTGTTTGCGAACATCCTGGCCGATCCGCTCGTCGAGCTCGAGCCGGTGTTGAGCGCGGCGTGCCTGCCCGAGGGGGATCTATTTCTGTCCGGACTTTTAAAGAGCCAGGCACCTGCGGTAAAAGCCGCGTATGGCGCGTCTTTTGCTATCGTGCAAGTGATTGAGCGCGGCGATTGGTGCGGCATCCACGCTCGGAGAATCTGCTAGCTTGTACACGCAATGCTCCCACTGCGATACGGTCTTCCAGCTGACGGCCGAGACGCTGCGCGCCGCCGGCGGTCAGGTGCGCTGCGGCCGATGCGGCGAGGTGTTCAACGCGCTCGCGCGTCTCGCGGAGGATGCGAGCGCTTTTCCAACGCCCGGCGAAGGGCCCGGCGGATCGTCGCCCGGTGAATCCGCGCTCGAGATGGAAGCCCGCGCCGACGAGATCCTGCATTCCCCGATGCCGGCGAGGCCCGCGCCGCCGGAACCCACTTCCGATAGCGAGGACTTCGAAGCGACCGACGTCGAATTCGCGCGCCTGCAGCTCATCGATAAGTTCAGCCCTCCGCAGAACGAGACCCCCGCGCCGCCACGCAACGCCGCGCCGCCACGCAACGCCGTCCCGTCCCCGGCCGCATCCGCCGCATCCGCCGCGCCTCCTCGCGCGCCCGCGCCCAAGGCGAAGCCAGCGCCACCGTCAGGCGCGGCGGACGGCGGCAAATCCGCAACAAAGAAGGACGTGCCGTCCAGCCCCGCGCCGGGGGCCGGTATGCCGATCGATCTGGAGTCGGCCGACGATGGCGCGCTCGAGTTCACCCTACCGCCCGGTGACCTCGATCGCATCTTCGTCGATCCCACCGCGACACGTACGAACCGTGCGTCGAGCCCCGGCGTCGGCGCCGAAGTGTCGGGGACGAACGCGACTGCGACGGATGAGAGCGCGGAGGCGGCGGCCGAGCGCATGAGCGGGCTCGACGTCGCCGAGCACGTGCGGCGCGACGTGCTCGCCGAATTGCGGCAGCGGCAGTTCGATGAGCCGAGCGTGGTGACCCAGCCGGCGGCGCGCCTCGCCTGGGGCGGCGCGGGCGCAGCACTCGCTCTCGTGCTCCTCGGACAGATGCTCCATGAAAACCGCACATGGCTCGCCGCGCACGGACCTTTGCGCGGGCCGTTGCAAGGCCTGTACGCCGTACTCGGCGTCAAGGTGCAGCCTCCGGTCAATCTGTCCGCATATCAGCTGCGCCAGTGGGGCGTCACGGGCGATCCGAACGCCGCCGGCACACTGCGCGTACGGGCGAGCATCTTGAACACCTCCGCGCAGCTGCAGCCCTATCCGCTGCTGCGCGTGGCGCTGGCGAATCGCTTCGGCACACGGATAGGCACACGTGACTTCGAGCCCGCCGAATATCTCGGACATCCTAACGTACGCCTGATGACTCCGGGCGAGCGCGCCGATGCGACGCTCGACATCCAGGACCCCGGAAAGGATGCGGAAGGGTTCGAGATCGACGTGTGTCTGCGCGGCGATCAAACCATTTCGTGCGCGGCGGATGCTGCAACGCAGGGCGGTGCACCCCAGGCTACTGTGCCCCAGGCGAAGCCGTGAGCATGCATCCCGGCCCGCGCATCGGTCCCTACGTGCTGAGCTCGAACGTAGTGCTCGCGCCGATGGCGGGAGTGACGGACCGACCCTTTCGCATGCTATGCCGCAGGTTCGGCGCCGGACTCGCCGCCTCCGAGATGCTCACCGCGGATGCTCGCCTATGGGATACGCCCAAGTCGCGGCGACGCATGGATCACCGCGGCGAGACGAGCCCGCGCGTCGTGCAGATCGCCGGCTTCGATCCGACAATGATGGCGGACGCGGCGCGGCGCAACGTCGATCGAGGTGCGCAGATCATCGACATCAACATGGGATGTCCGGCAAAGAAGGTCTGCAACCGGCTCGCGGGCTCGGCACTTCTCAAGGATGAATCATTGGTCGCGGACATTCTGCGGGCCGTAGTGAGCGCTGTATCGGTGCCGGTGACGCTCAAGACACGCACCGGTTGGGATTGCGAGCACAAGAACGGCATCCGCATCGCGCGCATTGCCGAGGACTGCGGCATTCAAGCGCTTGCGATTCACGGTCGCACGCGCGCGGACATGTATCGGGGAATCGCTGAGCACGAGACCGTGCGCTCCATCAAGGAGAGCATCGGGATTCCCGTCTTCGCGAACGGCGACATCGACTCGCCGCTGCGTGCACGCGAGATCATCGCCGCCAGCGGATGCGATGGGATCATGATCGGCAGAGCGGCGCAAGGGCGGCCATGGATTTTCGACGAAGTCAATTTTTTCATGCGAACGGGTAAATTGCGCGAGGAGCTAGCGCGAGAAAAAGTCCGTGATATTATTCGCGCCCACCTCGAAGACCTGTACGATTTTTATGGCGATGAGAGCGGTGTTCGAGTGGCACGCAAACACTTGAGTTGGTATTTCCGTCAGCATCCTGGACAAGATGCTCTGCGCGACCGTCTCGTGCGAATCGAGACGCCTCAAGAGCAACTGGCGACGCTGTTGGAGCAATACGACACGAGTGCTTGCCGCGCGGCATAGCGTACATAGATAACAACAATAAGAACGAGTTGAAGGGATATCGGGTGGACTATGGTCGCAAAAAAGAGGTCAAAGGCTCGCAGGGAGTTGTCGCCGTCCTTCAATGGGCGCGACTTGAAGGTGAATGGCAAGGGCGTGCCGCTGCGCACGCAAGCCGAGGAAGCCTTGCAGTGCTACTTCGAGACGTTGAACGGACATAAGCCCGCACACTTGTACGAGCTGGTGATGCGCGAGGTCGAGGAGCCGCTGTTCAAGGTGGTGATGGGTCACGTGCAGGGCAACCAGAGCCGCGCGGCGACCATACTCGGCATCAATCGCGGGACCTTGCGCAAGAAACTCAAAGAGTTCGGGATCAGCGAGTAGCGAAACATTGCTCACGCCCGTCCGTCGCGCACTGCTCAGCGTTTCCGATAAGGCTGGAATTGTCGAGTTTGCGCGCGCACTCAAGGAGCGCGGCATCGAGCTGCTCTCGACGGGCGGCACCGCACAGCTTCTGGTGCGGCACGGCATCTCGGTGAAGGAAGTCGCGGAACACACGGGCTTTCCCGAGATCATGGGTGGACGAGTGAAAACTCTGCACCCGAAGATCCATGGCGGTCTCTTGGGGCGCCGTGGTCTCGACGAGGACGTAATGCGCGAGCACGGCATCGAGCCGATCGATCTGCTCGTGGTGAATCTCTACCCGTTTGCGGCCACCGTGGCGCGGCCCGACTGCAGCTACGACGACGCCGTCGAGAACATCGATATCGGCGGTCCGGCCATGGTGCGCGCGGCCGCCAAGAATCATGCCTCGGTCACTGTGGTCGTCGATCCGGGCGACTACCGCGCCCTGCTCGACGAGCTCGCCGCAAATCAGGGCGCGACGGGCACGGCCATGCGCCAGAGGCTCGCGGCCAAGGCGTTCGCCCACACTGCGCAGTACGATGCCATGGTGTCGGCATACTTCACCGGCGCGATCGGAGCGGAATCCGCGACGTTCCCGGCAGATTTGAATCTCTCGTTTCGCAAGCACGTCGATCTGCGTTACGGCGAGAACCCTCACCAGCGCGCGGCGTTCTACGACGATGCGCGCGCGATCGGCGCATCGGTGGCGCGCGCCGACCAGCTGCAGGGCAAGGAGCTGTCGTACAACAATATCGCGGACAGCGACACCGCGCTCGAGTGCGTGCGGCAATTCGACTCGCCGGCGTGTGTCATCGTGAAGCACGCCAACCCCTGCGGTGTTGCGGTCGCCGGCTCGGCGGCCGCGGCATACGAACTCGCCTATCGCACCGACCCGACCTCCGCGTTCGGCGGCATCATCGCCTTCAATCGAGAGCTCACCGGCCCAGCCGCGCGAGCGATTCTCGAGCGGCAGTTCGTCGAGGTGATTCTCGCCCCGGCGGTGTCCGGCGAGGCGAAGTCGCTGCTCGCCGCCAAGAGCGAAGTGCGCGTCCTCGAGACGGGGGACCTGCGCATACCCGTCTCCCAGCTCTTCGAGTACCGTAGCGTCACGGGCGGGCTGCTCGTGCAGACGCGCGACAGCGCCTCGGTGCGGCCGCAGGATCTGCGGGTGGTCACCAAGCGCGCGCCCACCGAGGACGAGCGCGAGAATTTGTTGTTCGCGTGGCGCGTGGCGAAATATGTCAAATCGAATGCCATCGTATGCGCGAAGGATAAGGCTACGATCGGCATCGGTGCCGGGCAAATGAGCCGGGTGGTGAGCTCGAAGATCGCCGCTCTCAAGGCTCGGGACGAGGGTTTATCGCTGCAGGGGGCGTCCGCTGCCTCGGATGCGTTCTTCCCTTTCCGCGACGGCCTCGACGTCATCGCCGAGCTCGGCATCAAGTCCGTCATCCAGCCTGGTGGTTCGAAGCGCGACGCGGAGGTGATCGCCGCGGCCGACGAGCGCGGCATCGCCATGATGTTCACCGGCACCCGTCACTTTCGCCACTAGGTGGAAGCTCCATGAAAGTGATGATCGTGGGCGGAGGCGGTCGAGAGCACGCTCTCGCGTGGAAGTGCGCGCAGTGCGCGCGCGTGGAGCGCGTGTTCGTCGCGCCGGGCAACGCGGGCACGGCGCGCGAGCCGAAGGTGCACAACGTCGACATCGCGGCCGGGGACATCGAGGAACTGCTCCGGTTCGCCGGGCGCGAGCGCGTGGATCTCACCATCGTCGGGCCCGAGGCGCCACTCGTCGCCGGCATCGTCGATCGATTCGCCGACGAAGGCCGAGCGTGTTTCGGGCCGCGGCGTGCCGCCGCTCGCCTCGAAGGATCGAAAGCCTATACCAAGGCGTTCTTGCAGCGGCACGGTATACCGACGGCCGGCTACGCCGCGTTCACCGCGACCGATTTCGATCCCGACTTCGTGCGCGCACAGCGGCTGCCCGTCGTGGTGAAGGCCGACGGGCTCGCCGCGGGCAAAGGCGTGATCATCTGCGAGACGCACGAGGCCGCGCTCGAGACCGCGCAGCGCATGCTCTCGGGATGCTTCGGCACGGCGGGCAACACCGTGGTGATCGAGGAGTTCTTGCGCGGCGAGGAAGTGAGCTTCATCGTGGTGGCGGCCGGTCAGCAGGTCCTTCCGCTCGCGACCTCACAGGATCACAAGCGCCGCGACGACGGCGACAAAGGCCCGAATACCGGCGGGATGGGCGCGTATTCGCCGGCGCCGATCGTCACGCCGGCGCTGCACGCGCGCATCATGCGCGAGGTCATCAATCCGACCCTGCGGGGGCTCGCAATCGATGGCACGCCGTATCTCGGATTCTTGTACGCGGGTCTCATGATCGCCGCGGACGGCACGCCGAACGTGCTCGAGTTCAACTGCCGGCTCGGCGACCCCGAGACCCAGCCGATTCTCATGCGCCTCGAAAGCGATCTGGTGTCGCTGTGCGGGGCGGCGGTCCGCGGATGCCTCGAGGGAGTCGATGTGCGCTGGGATTCGCGTGCCGCGCTCGGCGTGGTGATGGCCGCGGCCGGATATCCCGATCACTATCGCACCGGAGATCCGATTCGGGGGCTCGCAGCGGCCGACGCGCTGCCCGGCAAGGTGTTCCATGCGGGAACGCGCGCGGCCGGCTCGCAGGTGCTGACGGCGGGCGGCCGCGTGCTATGCGCCGTCGGCCTCGGTGAGCGCATCGCCGACGCGCGCCGCGAGGCCTACGAGCTGGTGCATGCGATCCACTGGGACGGCGTGCAGTACCGGCGCGACATCGGCGACCGCGCGCTCATCGACCCACCGCCATAGCGCGCGAGCGGTTGTGGATCTTCGTCTCCAGTTGAGATATTAAGGCTGGGAAACGCCGAGACGGTCGGCCGCCTGCACTTGCCTCAGCGCGGATGCTATTCGTCCTGCCTACAGCTGGTCATGCCTCAAAAAAAATTCATTATATTGCAAACTTTGCAATATCCCGACTAAATTCGACACGTCAGGCCCCGTCCTAGGCCTCGCGCTCGCGCCGTCGACGACAAATTCAAAGTCCGAATACGGCGAGACGCCGCGCTCGACATTTCACATCATGAGCACCCTGCAACCTTCGTCGGAGTGACGCATGACCTCCTTTCAGCTCGTCGGCCTGCCCGTCGCACCGTTCACACCGCTCTTCTCGCTGTCCGACGCCGAATTGTCCGAGATTCACGCGCAGCGCGTGGTTGCCACCTCCAACCCGGGCTATCCATGCCGCGTGAGTCTCACCGATGCCGAGATCGGGGAGGAGCTGTTGTTGCTTCCCTACACGCATCAGGCGGCAGCCTCGCCCTACCGCGCGTCGGGCCCGATCTTCGTGCGCAGGAGCGCTCGACAAGCCGTGGTCGCGGCGGGTGTGCTCCCCGCCTATGTCACCCGTCGACTCATGTCGGTGCGGGCGTATGATGCGCGCGGGTGGATGACGGATGCCGCGGTGTGTCCCGGCGCGGAAGCCGGCGCGGTGATCGAGCGGCTGTTCGAGGACGGCCGCATCGCCTACATCCACCTGCATAATGCGAATCGAGGCTGCTTCTCTTGCGCCGTGCAGCGCACCTCGAGCGGGATATCTGGGTAATCGATGGAGATCGTCATGAGCCTCACCCCCGGCAGATCGCAATCCACGGCGCGACCGAGCACTGCGGACAAGCGTCGCGCATTTCGCCAGCTCCACGAGACCGGCTGTTTCGCGATTCCGAATCCGTGGGATATCGGCAGCGCCATTTATCTGCAGAGTCTCGGCTTCAAGGCGCTCGCGAGCACGAGCTCGGGATTCGCCTGGTCCAGGGGCCGCGCCGATAACACGCCGACGCGCCGCGAGATCCTCGATCATATCGCGGAGATGGCGGCAGCCACCGACGTGCCGCTCAACGCGGACTTCGAAAACGGGTTTGGTGCCGACGCGGCGGGCGTGGCCGAGAGCGTTCGCCTCGCCGCCGAGACCGGCATCGCGGGCCTGTCCATCGAGGACTCGGTCGGCCCGCGGCTGCAGCGCACCCACGGCGCCGGCGCGACGCCGGACGCCCCGCTGTTCGATCTCGAAGCGGCCGTCGAGCGCGTCCGCGCAGCGCGCAGCGCGATCGACCGGTCGGGCGTGGACATGATGCTGATCGGCCGCGCCGAATGCTTCTTGGTCGGACAGCCGAACATTGATGAGACCATTGCGAGGCTCGTCGCCTATTCGGACGCCGGCGCCGACTGCCTGTACGCGCCCGGCATCCAGAATCCCGAGCATATCCGTCGCGTCGTCGAGGCGGTACATCCGAAGCCCGTGAATGTGCTGGTGATGGCACCCGCGACGCAGAGCATGCGGCAACTGGCCGAACTCGGCGTACGCCGAGTGAGCGTCGGCGGCGCACTCGCGCGCGCGGCGTGGGGCGGATTCATGCACGCGGCCCGAGAGATCGCCGAGCAGGGCCGGTTCGATGCGCTCGCGAACGCGGCCTCGGGCCGGAGTCTGAACGCGCTGTTCGAGTAGTGCTGCCCGAGATCGAGTGCGGCTGTGCGAATGCGAGATCCGAGGGAGCGCTGTGGTGGCGGCGAAACAATCGACCGCGCTCGGCCGCCAGCACGCACGCGAGGGCGATGAGCCCGCAGTACAGGGCACCCCTCGGAATGGGCAGGACGCTGCCATGATAAGAGTGCCCGATCAGGGCGGCGACGAGCGCCGCCGCCCCCGTCGATATGAAGCCCTGCAGGGAGGCGCCGATTCCTGCCACCGATCCTACGGGCTCCATCGCCATGGCGCCGAAGTTGGATGCGGCCAGGGAAAAGGCCGCCATGGTCACGCCCTGCAGCGCCACGAAGGTCCACATGCCGTCCCGGCCGAGCGCCGCCACGACCAGATGCAACCCGGCTATACCGATGAAGACGAGGAGCGCGCTGTGGGAGATGAGCCGCATACCCAGCCGCTCGACGAGACGCGAGTTGCTATAAGCGGCGACACCCATGAAAACCGCGCACAGCGCGAACATGATCGGCATGAGGCCCGGACGTCGGAAGACGTCGGCGAATACCTGCTGCACCATCGCGACATAGGCGATGAGCGCCCCGAATAGCAGGGTCGAGGCGAACGTGTAGAAAATCGAGATGCGGTTGCCCCCAGAAGAGCTGTCCGAGGCCGAGACCCGCCATGTACGCGGTCACGATCCACTGACCGCGATTCGGATCGGACACCCCGAGCGCGCGCGCGATGGCCGGTAATGCAGGCAGCATGCTGTCGATGGCGAGGGCCTGGGTCGACTGCATCGCCGCGGCGAGCGCGACGAACTCGACGAAACGAATGGGAACCGCCGGGCTACCCCGCCCGGCGGAAAGGATCGACTTGCTCAAGTTTTGACGACTGTCCCGGGCGGCGCCCCGGACACCTGGGTCCGCGCAATACTCGTCGCCATGGTCACGATCGAGGCGAGGTCCGTGAGATTCGCCGGCACGACCAGAGTGGTACCGCTCTGAGCCAGCTTGCCGAACTGCTTCACGTATTCCTCGCCGATGCGCAGCTGCATCGCCTCGATCCCGCCGCGGTCGGAGAGCGCGATGCCCACTTGACGCAAACCCTCGGCGGTCGCGGTCGCCACCGCGAGAATGGCCTGCGCCTGGCCTTCCGCCTCGTTGATCTGCTGCTGCTTGTTCGCCTCGGACTGCTTGATCACCCGCTGCTTGTCACCCTCGGCCGCATTGATCTTCGCGTCGCGCTCGCCCTCGGAGGTCAGTACCACCGCGCGCTTTTCGCGCTCAGCGCGCATCTGCTTTTCCATCGCGGAGAGCACGTCCTTCGGCGGCGTGATGTTCTTGATCTCGTAACGCAGCACCTTGACGCCCCAGGCCACGGAGGCCTTGTCCAATTCGCCGACGACATTGGCGTTGATGACACCGCGCGCCTCGAAGGTGCGGTCGAGCTCTATCTTGCCGATCTCGCTGCGCAGCGTCGTCTGTGCGAGCTGCGATATGGCGAAGCCATAGTTGGCGATGCCGTAGGACGCCAGATGCGGGTCGAGCACCTGCATGTACAGCACCGCATCGACCCCGACCTGCACGTTGTCGCGCGTGATGCAAATTTGCTCGGCGATGTCGATCGCGATCTCTTTGAGACTGTGCCGGTACGCTATCTTCTCGACGAACGGGATCAGAATGTGAAATCCCGCCTGCAAGGTGCGGCTGTATTTGCCCAGATACTCCACCACGTAGGCCATCTGCTGCGGCACCACCGTGGCGGTCTTCGCCACCACGACGACGACGATGAGCGCGACGACGATGGCGCCGAAACCCAAGGGAAATTGCATTCGTCTCTCCTTACTACGAAGGGTGTCCTTCGGCGTGGACCACGAGCGTCAACCCTTCCACCCGGTCGATGCGTGCGCGCGCTCCGGCCGCAATGACGGAGCGGCCGCCGTTCACCGCGTTCCAGGAGCAGCCGCGAAACTCGAGGCGGCAGCTTTCGCCGGGCGGCAGCTCGGCAGGCAGGATCACGGTCTCGCCTTTGGGGCCGAGCTTGATGTCGGGCAGCTTGCGCCGCATGCGCTCGTAAACTCGACGCCGAAACGCGATCAACGACACGATGGCGAGGAGCGCGAACAGCGACCATTGGATCCAATCCGCCGGAAGCGCCCCGGCGAGACTCAAGAAGCCCACTATCAGCGCCGCCGCACCGATGAAAACGAGGTAGAACTGTGCGTTGACAAAGGTCAGCTCGGAGCCCAACAGCAGCGCGCCGACCGTTATCCAGGCCCACCACTGCATGATGTCGAGCTCCGCGTCCTGCGTCCGGGCCGTACCGCGCGCTACCGCTTCATCGCGTCGAAGAAGTCCGCGTTGGTCTTGGTGTCCTTCATCTTGTCGAGCAGGAACTCGATCGCTGCCAGCTCGTCCATCGGATGCAGGAGCTTGCGGAGGATCCACATCTTGGACAGCTCCGCCGGGTCGGTGATCAGCTCCTCTTTGCGGGTGCCCGAGCGATTGATGTTGATCGACGGGAAGGTACGCTTCTCTGCGATGCGGCGATCGAGGTGGATTTCCGAGTTACCCGTACCCTTGAACTCCTCGAAGATCACATCGTCCATCTTCGAGCCAGTGTCGACCAGCGCGGTCGCGAGAATGGTCAGGCTTCCGCCCTCCTCGATGTTGCGCGCGGCACCGAAGAAGCGCTTCGGCCGCTGCAGGGCGTTCGCGTCGACGCCGCCCGTGAGCACTTTGCCGGAGCTCGGCACTACGGTGTTGTAGGCGCGCGCCAGGCGCGTGATGGAGTCGAGCAGGATCACGACGTCCTTCTTGTGCTCGACCAGGCGCTTGGCCTTCTCGATGACCATCTCGGCCACCTGGACGTGCCGGCTCGCGGGCTCGTCGAACGTCGAGGACACCACCTCGCCCTTCACGGTGCGTGCCATCTCGGTCACTTCCTCGGGTCGCTCGTCGATCAACAGTACGATCAGGTAGCACTCGGGGTGGTTGGCCGTAATGGAGGTGGCGATGTTCTGCAACAGCATGGTCTTGCCGGCTTTCGGCGGCGAGACGATGAGGCCGCGCTGGCCCTTGCCGATGGGAGCCACCAGGTCGATGGCGCGCGCGGTCAGATCCTCGGTCGAGCCGTTGCCGCGCTCGAGCTTCAGCCGCTCGGTCGGGTGCAGCGGCGTCAGATTCTCGAACAGCACCTTACCGCGCGAGCTCTCCGGACTATCGAAGTTGATCTCGCCCACCTTCAGAAGCGCGAAGTAGCGCTCGCCGTCCTTCGGCGGACGGATGAGACCGGAGATCGAGTCGCCGGTGCGCAAATTGAAGCGGCGGATCTGGCTCGGGGACACGTAAATGTCGTCGGGTCCGGCGAGATAGCTCGAATCCGAGGAGCGCAGGAAGCCGAAGCCATCCTGCAGGATCTCGAGTACGCCGTCGCCGTAGATGTCCTCGCCCTTGCGTGCGTGTGCCTTGAGCACGCCGAAGATGATGTCCTGCTTGCGCGAGCGCCCCATGTTCTCGAGGCCCATGGTCTCGGCGAGCTTGACGAGATCGCTGATGGGGCGCTTCTTCAGCTCGGTGAGATTCATCGAGCTGCGGCTGCGCGCGAGGTCGGCCTGGGCAATGATCTCTAGATCGTCGCCGCCCTCCGGCAGATCGCCGTAGTCCTCGTGCGGCGGTCGGCCGCCGTTGGTGTTGCCGTTGCGGTCATTGCGCTGGCGATTGTTGCGATTCGAGCGGCCGCCTCCCTGACCGCCGCCCTGCTGGCCGCCCTGACCGCGCGACTGGTTGCCGAGATAGCCCCTCACAGGTTGCTGTCCAGAAAGGCTGCGAGCTGCGATTTGGTGACCGCTCCCACCTTCTGGGCCTCCACGGTGCCGTTCTTGAACAGGATCAGCGTGGGAATTCCGCGGATGTTGAACTTCGGCGGCGTTGCCGGATTGTCGTCGATGTTGAGCTTGGCGATGCGGATCTTGTCTTTGTATTGATCGGCGATCTCATCGAGGATGGGCGCGATCATCTTGCAAGGGCCGCACCATTCGGCCCAGAAATCAAGCAATACCGGCTTTTCGTGCTTGAGCACGTCTTTGTCGAAAGTCGCGTCGCTTGTGTGAACGATGCTTGGGTTACTCACTGAAGGGATGCCTCCTGTTGGAGATGCGTTGGGTCCTGAAAGAAGTGTTTTTTGGGGGGAACGGAGCCCGATCCTCGCGCGAAGTGACGATGCGCGGCCATTCGGGCACAATACAGCGGCTTTAGCGGTCTTGATTACCTTAAAAGGGTACCGATGATACGGTCGAGGGGAGCGGATAGACCTGCTCCGGATTGGCGGTATTTTTAACCGTACCATCACCATTTTGCAAGTTTCTGCGAAACCGAAAGGAAAAATGTCAGACGCCCATCTCAGTCAACTCACATTCGATTCGCTCGATATTCCCGAATCCCTGAAGCGGGGCATCGCCGAGCTCGGCTTCACGCGATGCACGCCGATCCAGGCACAGACCCTGCCCCTGGCGCTCGCGGGCCGCGACGTGGCAGGACAGGCACAGACCGGGACGGGAAAGACCGCAGCGTTCCTCATCGCTCTGTTCAATCGCCTGTTGACCCATCCCCGCGTGCCGAATCGACCGACCAACTCGCCGCGCGCCATCGTCATTGCGCCGACCCGCGAGCTTGCGGTGCAGATCCACTCCGACGCCGAGGCCATCGGCAAGTATCTCGGTCTGAAGCTCGCGATCGTATTCGGCGGAGTCGACTACGAGAAGCAGAGACGCACCCTCGAGGAAGGCGTCGATGTACTGATTGGCACACCGGGCCGGATCATCGATTACTTCAAGCAACATGTGTTCGACCTCAGGGCAATTCAAGTGGCGGTACTCGACGAGGCGGACAGAATGTTCGATCTCGGCTTCATCAAGGACATCCGCTTCATCCTAAGGCGTCTGCCGCATCCGACGGAGCGCCTGAATATGATGTTTTCGGCGACTTTGTCGTATCGAGTGCTGGAGCTCGCCTACGAGCACATGAACAATCCCGAGCTGATCCGCATCGAGCCCGACAAGATGACGGTCGACCGCGTCCGCCAGGCGCTCTACTTTCCCTCGACCGAGGAGAAGATACCGCTCCTCATGGGGCTTCTGCGGCGCATCGACGCGCACCGCACCATGGTGTTCGTCAACACGCGTCGCAGCGCTGAGGTGCTCGAGCGCACCTTGACCGCCAACGGATTCGTGGCCCAGGCGCTGTCGGGCGACGTGCCGCAAACCAAGCGTTTGAAGATGATGCGCGATTTCCACAACGGCGATGTGGCAGTGCTCATCGCCACCGACGTCGCATCGCGCGGCTTGCACATCCCGGACGTGAGCCACGTGTTCAATTTCGATTTGCCCAATGATGCCGAGGATTACGTTCACCGCATCGGACGCACGGCGCGCGCGGGCGCCGAGGGAGACGCCATTTCCTTCGGCTGCGACGAATACGCGGTATCGTTGCCCGACATCGAGAGCTACATCGGCCATCAGATACCACGCGCCTCGATCGACCCGGCCGATCTCGCCGCCGTCACCGCACCGCCGCCGGCACCCTGGCGAGAGCGCGCGCCGCGCCCCGGTCAAGGCCGCGGCGGACGCCCGGGAGGCGGCGGCGGGCGAGCGCCTGGACGCCCGAGCGGAGGCGGACATCGCTCCAGCGGCCGCTCGAGTGGAGGCGCGCGACGGCCGCAGGCTGCGCATGGCGGTGGGGCTGCTCACGGCAGCGCCACCCATCATGGCGGCGCCACCCCACGCGGCGCTGCGGCGGACGCCGGCGGACCCCCGGCAGGCGTCGCTCCGAACGCCCAGGACTCGTCCGGCACGCCTGCGGCGGGCCGGCGCCGACGACGACGCAATCGCGGCGGAAAGCCCGGCGGTGGAGCGCCCGCGCTCACATGAGCTCGCGCACGCCGTCAACCGCTGCGTAGGGGCCGGTATCCTGCGCGGGACGTCCCGAGTCCGGGAGACGTACCGCGCGGAGCCACGCGATCCCGAAGGCGCGCGCCGCGTCGAGCACCGGCAAGCTGTCGTCGACGAACAAGGTGCGTTCGGGCCGGAATGGCTCGCGGGCATGGAAGCGTGGCCAGAATCCAGCGTGCTCCTTCGGCGTGCCGAAGCCATGGGTCGAGTAGCACGCATCGAAGTACCCGGTGAGCGCCACCTGCTCGTTTTTGATGGCGAGCGTCTCCGGATGCGCGTTGGTGAGCAACACGCGGCGCTTGCCACACTGCTCGAGCCACGACAGAAATTCCCGCGCGCCCGGCAGATAGTCCACCTGCGGCCGGGCGGCGCGCTTCAAGGCGGCGATGTCGAGACCGAGCTCGCGGCTCCAGTAGTCGATGCAATACCAATCCATGGTGCCGCGCCGCGAGCGAAATTTTGGGTCGAGATAAGCGCGCACCTCGTCCTCGCGCATGCCGCGAGCGTTGGCGAAGTGGGTCGGAACGTGCTCCTGCCAGAACCAATTGTCGAACCTGAGGTCGAGCAGCGTGCCGTCCATATCCAGGAGCACGGTATCGATGCTGCTCCAGTCGAGCTCGGGAAATCGCGGCATTTGCGTATGATACCTATCGATGAGAGATCTTTTGGGACTCGGCGAAGCCATGGTGCCCGTCGCGATGCGTGCCGCGGCGGCGATCATGGCGGTCTACCAAGGGGCCTTCACGGTCGAACGCAAGCTCGACGACTCGCCCCTCACGCAGGCCGATATCGAGTCCCAGAGCATCATCCTGGAGGGACTCGCCACGCTCACACCCGGCGTGCCCGTTCTCGCGGAGGAATCCGCGCAGGCACCCTGGGCCGAGAGGCGCGCCTGGCGCGAGCTGTGGGTGGTGGACCCGCTCGACGGCACGCGTGAATTCGTCAAACGCAACGATCAGTTCGCGGTCAACATCGCCCTCATCGTCGAGCACGAGCCGGTACTCGGACTCATCGCAGTCCCGGCGCAGGGTCTCGTCTACATCGGGGCCGCGGGATCGGGCGCCCAGCGGCAGCTCGCCGACGGCACCCGCTCGAAAATCCAAGTCGCACCACCCGCCGCGCCGTTGCGCGTGGTGGGCAGTCGCTCTCACAAGAGTCCGCAGCTCGCGGCCTACCTCGCGCACCTGCCGTCACACCAGCTCCTCGGCGTGGGGAGCGCCCTCAAGTTCTGTCTGCTGGCGGAAGGCAACGCCGACCTCTATCCCCGATTCGGACCCACCTCGGAATGGGACACCGCTGCCGGGCAGGCGCTGCTCGAGGCCGCCGGCGGGCATGTGACGCGTATGGATGGACATCGCCTGCGCTACAACTGCCGCGAGAGCATCATCAACGGCGACTTCGTCGCCTTCACGCATCCCAGCGTGCTCCCGAATTAGTCAGCGGCCGAGCTCAAGCGGCCGATCAGGCGCGGCCGGCGGGCTCGCAGAGCTGCAAGGTCGAATCGAGGAGCGTCGGGATGTCGAACACCACCTCGTCCTCGCTCATGGTGAGCCGCGCAACCCCTGCCGCGGCGATGAGCGCCGCCGGCACGTGATATTGCGCATGCTTCTGCGGCGTCATCCACGAGCTGACGCGGGGATCGCTGAAAGCGCGATTGAGAGCGTTCCAGCGCAGCTGCGCCGCCCGCGCACGTGCCGTATCGCCGCCCCATTGCAGTTCGGCCAGCTGCGGAGTGGCAATCAACGTATGCACGTATTGCACCATGTCCTGGGGCTCGACCTGGACGGTCATATAGGGCCGCTGGTCGTTGGTCATTTGCGGTTTCATAACCCCTCTATGGGGCATGGGCAGCGGAAATCCAGAGTAAGCTTTCCACTATGAACGAGGATCTGGCGTATCTGGTGGCCGCAGCCTGCATTCTGGCCGTGGCTTACCGCTTGTGGCATAACTCCCTGGGCGCACGGGAAGCCGCCAATCGCATCGCCCGCGAGGCCTGCTCCCGGGCCGTCGTGCAGCTCCTCGACGGCACGGTCGCCTTTGCCGGCTTTCGCCTCGGCCGGGACACCGGGGGCCGGCTCACGCTGCTGCGCACATACACCTTCGACTATACCAGCGACGGTTTCGAGCGCTCACAGGGCTTCATCGTGATGGCCGGCCCGAATCTCAAGGCGGTCGGGCTCGCCGGCACACCCTCGTGAGCGACGCGGCCGGCATCGATCTTCACACTCACTCGAGCTGCTCGGACGGGTCGCTGACGCCGGGCGAGCTCGTCGAGCGCGCCGCGGCGGCCGGCCTGCGCGTACTGGCACTCACCGACCACGACACGCTTGCCGGCCTGGCGGAAGCCCACGCGGCGGCCGAGCGGCTGGGCATCCGCTTCGTGCCCGGCGTCGAGCTCTCGGCCTGCTGGCGCCATCAGTCGATCCACGTGCTCGGGCTCTGGATCGACCCGGACTCGGCTGCGCTCGGAACGGCGCTCGAGGCGCAAGCCGAGCGTCGACGCACGCGCATGCGCCGAATGTGCACTGCATTGAGCAAGATGCGACTGCCGGGCGATGAGCTGCTCGCGGCGGTCGAGGCCCATCCCGGCATTCCCACCCGCTCGCACCTGGCGGCGGCCCTGATGCAACAAGGCCACGTGCGGCGCATTCAAGACGCCTTTCGCAAATACTTAGGTCGCGGCGGACCCGCGCACGTCGCGGCCGATTGGCCCGCCCTCGAGGAGGTCGTGGGGTGGGTGCGCGAGGCGGGCGGCGTCGCGTGTCTGGCGCACCCGGCCCGCTATCTCCTGTCATCGTCGGGGCGCAAGCGCCTGGCGGCCGATTTCGCGGCAGCAGGCGGCACGGCGCTCGAGGTGGTGTCGGGCGGCAACGGCGCGCAGAATGCGGCGGCCTGCGCGGCGCTTGCGCTCGCATTCGGGCTGCGCGGCTCGGTCGGCTCGGACTTTCACGGCCCGCAACTCGCTTGGAATCCTTTGGGGCGGTTGGCTAAGCTACCGCCCGGCATCGAGCCGGTATGGCGCGACCGTGACTGAAGATAGATAACGGCATCAAATCCGAAAAAAGCACTCGTGAGCGACGAAGACAGCAACGTCAATACTGACTTGTTCAAGAACATCGAGCGCCTGAGGCAACTTCGCATCGAGCACAGGGACCTCGACGACGTGATCTCGCGGTTATCGCTGGACTTCAAGGTCGATGAGCTGCAAATGAAGCGCCTCAAGAAACGCAAGCTCATGCTCAAGGATCAGATCGCGCGCCTCGAGAGCCAGCTCATTCCGGATCTCAACGCATGACGGAAGCCTGGCTGCACCTGCAGGCGTTCTTCGACATCCTGTTCACCCGGAACGTACTGATCGAGGTCGGTGTGCTCGTCGTGTGCCTCGGCATGGGATGGCTCGCGGCCGTGCTGCTGCGTTATCACGAGCGGTTCCGCGCGCTGCCCCCCGCCGTCGGCGCGATCGGCATGGATCTGCTCGCGCACATCGCGTTCACTGTTCTCCCGGCGCTCGTCGTGTTCGGCCTGGTGCTGCTCGGACGCGGCATCGTGCAAGCCGCGGAGCTGGATGTAACGATTCTGGATGCAGTCCTGCGCCTGATCGGAGCGTACGTCGTCATCCGCGTCGGCGTCTTGCTGTTCGCGATGAGCCTCGGCAATAAGCTTTGGATGCAGAACCTGGAGAACCGGGTGACGCTGCTCATCTGGCTCGCATTCGCTGCCGATTATCTCGGCTGGCTCGATCCCATCGTCTCGGTACTCGACCAGATCGGCATCACCTCGGGCAAGAGCCACATCTCCGTCTGGTCGGTATTGAAGGTGCTCTTCACCTTGACCCTGTTCGTCCTCGTGGCGATGTGGATCAGCCGGTGGATCGACCGGCGCCTCAAGCGCCTCAGCACGCTTGCGCCCTCGACACGCATCGGCCTCGCCAAGTTCGCCAACGCATTCCTGATCGCGTTGAGCATTCTGGTGGGCCTGAACACAGCCGGGGTCGATCTCACCACCCTGACCGTGCTCACCGGCGCCATCGGCGTCGGACTGGGATTCGGCCTGCAGTCGATCGCCTCGAATTTCGTGAGCGGCTTCGTTCTCCTTATGGACCGTTCGATCAAACCCGGCGACGTGATCAGCCTGTCCGGACAAAGCGGCACGAGCACGGAGAACTTCGGCTGGGTGCAGGAGCTGCGTGGCCGCTACGTCGTGGTGCGCGATCGCGACGGCATCGAGATGCTGGTACCCAATCAGCAGCTCATCCAGAACGCGGTGATCAACTGGAGCTACACCGACCCGCGCATTCGCCTGAAGCTGCCGGTTCGCGTGAGCTACCAGAACGATCCCGAGCTCGCCCTCAAAATCCTGCTCGATGCCTGCGAGGGACAGCGGCGCGTGCTGCGCGACCCGCCGCCCGTCTCGCGCCTCATGCAGTTCGGCGATCACGGCATCGAGCTCGAGCTGCGCTTCTGGATCTCCGATCCGCAGGAAGGCGTGAACAACGTGCGCTCGGAGGTCAACCGCACGATCTGGGCGCTCTTCAAGGAGAACGGCATCACCATCCCCGTGGCGCAGCGCGAGGTCTACTTGCACAACGCGCCCCCGGACCTCGACTGACGGCGCGCCGCCGTGCCCCTCATCGTCTCCGATCACATCGCCATTCCCGACGAGGAGCTCGAATGGAAATTCATCCGTTCCTCCGGACCCGGCGGGCAGAACGTGAACAAGGTGGCGAGCGCGGTGCAGCTGCGGTTTTTGCTGCCGCGAAACATAAGCCTCTCCGCCGCCGTCCAGTCGAGGCTGCGGCGCCTCGCGGGACAGAGGCTCGTCGACGACGGCACCATCCTCCTCACCGCGCGGGATGAGCGCAGCCAGGAGCAAAATCGGCGCGCTGCCCTGGAGCGACTAGGCGACCTCGTGCGCGCGGCCCTGATCGAGCCCAAGATCCGCAAGAAAACCCGACCGACCCGCGCCTCGAAGGAGCGCCGGATCGACGCCAAGAAGCACCGCGCGGGCACCAAGCGCCAGCGCAGCGGCCGCGGGTGGGACTAGCGGGGGGCGCCCAGCCGGGCGCGCCCTAGCCGCCGCTACTGTCCGAGCGTCACCTGGAGGATGTCGTGCCGCAGCTGTTCGGAAAGCACGAGCTGCGCATCCGCAGCGACCCCGAGAAGCGGCTCGCCGAAGCTGATGGTGCCGTCCGCTGCCGCCGCGATCACGTTGCGCCGGCGCAAGAGCTCGATGAAGTCTCGGAAAAGCGTTTTGTCGAAGAACTCCGGGGAGTTCAGTCCATACAGCACAGACATGCGCTGCGCGGTGAGATGACAGCGCTCCTCGAGCGCCTCCTGACCGATGGTGCCCGGGCCCGCCTGCAACAGCAGCGCCACGACGAGGTAGTACCGCTCGATGGTCTGGATGGTCGCCTCGGCGAGGAGCGAGAGTTGAAAGGCCTCGACGGAGGTCGAGGGTGGGCGATGCCACTCGCTGCCGTCCTCGTTGTCGTCGAGCAGGTTCAAGCGCCCCATCGCCTCGAGCAGCCGCTCGACGACGACGCCGATCTCCTCCTCGGTCCAGCGCATCGCAAGCTCGGCCTTGATGTAGGGATAGACGCGCCAGACCATGCGCTTGAGGTCGACCGTGCCCATGCGCGCATTGCTCAGGAAGCAGCACGCGAGCAGTGAGGGAATCGCAAAGAGATGCAGCACGTTGTTGCGGTAGTAGGTCGCCAGTACGGCGCGCTCGGCCGTCATGCGCAGGATGTCGCCGAGGGGGTGCGACTGGCGCTCGAGCATGCCCATGGATTCGGCGTAACGCGTCATCTGCGCACCGCTCAGCGGAGTCACCGTAACCAGGGGCGAGTACGGCGCCTCGCGCATCAGCCTGCGATACAGCTCCACTTGACGCGTGAGATCGGCTTCGCCGAGTGCCTGGCGCGGCGTTGCGAGGAGCGCCGTCGACACGAGGTTGATGGGGGTCACCGCGGCCGCGGCGTTGATGCCGCTCGTGATGCGCGAGGCGAGCTCACGGATCGCCTCGGCTACCCATCCGGGCGGCGAGCCGCTCTCCTCGCCGCCGCCATTCCCCGATGCATCGCGCCAACCGGGGTTGAACTGCGCGAGCAGCTCGTCGAGGACGATGGGCTCACCCAGATTGACGTGCACCGTGCCGAACTTGCTGCGCAACACAGACAAGGAGCGGATCAGGCCGATGACGCTCTCCTTTTTCTTCGGGGCGCCGGACAGCTCGCCGATGTATGTGCGGCCCTCGACGATGCGCTCGTAGCCGAAGTACACCGGCATGAACACCACCGGCCGGTTGGGCTCGCGTAAGTAGCTGCGCACCGTCATCGACAGCATGCCGATGCGCGGCGCGAGCATGCGCCCGGTGCGGCTGCGGCCGCCCTCGATGAAATACTCCAGGGGGTGGCCGCGCGCCATCATGAAACCCAGGTATTTGCTGAACACGGCGCTGTAGAGCACGTCGCCCTTGAAGCTGCGCCGCAGAAAGAATGCTCCGCCCTTGCGCAGGAAATGCCCGACCACCGGCAAGTTGAGGTTGACCCCGGCGGCCACGTGCGGCACGGCGAAGCCCTTGCGGTAAATGACGTAGGAAAGCAGCAGATAATCCATGTGGCTGCGGTGGCAAGGCACGTAGATGATCTCGGCACCGTCGCCGACCTCGTGCAGCTTCTCCACGTGCTCGAACTCGACGCCGTCGTACAGGCGAGTCCACAGCCGCGACAGGGCGGAGGCCATGATCGTGACGAAGGTCTGTGAATAGTTGGCCGCGATCTCCATCGCGTACTTGCGTGCGGTGCGCAGCACCGCCCGGCGCCGCGCCCGCTTCAGCTGGCGCGCGCGGGCGCGCCCGCGCAGCGTTCGCGCCCGCGCGAGCCGCGCATTCATCTCGGCGCGTACGGCGTGGCGCACGGCTTGCGTGCGCAGGATGTGCGCGACCATGGTGCGCCGGTGCGAGAGATCCGGTCCGATGGTCGAGGCGCGCTGCGCGCGGAATTCAGCGCGCAGGGCACGCAGCACACGGCGCACACCGCGCTGCGGCGGAAGGTCCGCCAGCGCCTCGCGCAGCTCGATCGGCTCGCCGAAGTACACCACGGTGTTGCGGCCGTTGAAGAGCACGTTCAGAAGCTTGCGAAAGCGTCCCAGCAGTACCCATTCCTCGGCGAACACCAGCCGCCAGAGGCTTTGCTCCTTTTCGGGGGCGCGCCCGAAGTAGATCGCCACTGGGATGAGGTCGACGTCAAAGCTCGGCTCCCGGCTCGCAAACTCGACCAGCTGCACGAGCTGACGGGGCGCACGCCGCCGAACGCGCGCACCGAGAAACGCGCCCTGACGCACGAGCGCGAAGCAACGGTCAGGCTTCGGGATGCCGAGCGCGGCGCACGCATTGTCGAGAACCGCGAAATCGGTGCGGCTCTCGTTCTCGAGTACGTAGCAGACGGGCCGGCCGCGCGCGGAGATCGACTCGGCGATGTCCTCGGGTTTGATGGTCACCTTGACCCACAAGCCGAGGATTTTTCGAAGGGCGAAGCGCCACGCCCGAGTGAGGCCGCGGAACGGGCTCATGGGAAGGGACGTCTACTCGCCGCGGCTATTGTGTGAACAAAATCCCCGGCCACAGAGTCCAACGTCTGAGCATCCCCATTTGCTACCTCGTTAACAGCCGGCCTGCGGGACCATAAGTGTACAATTGTCAACGATATACAGTCACTCGGAGTCGGTGCATGACTCGTTTCGCATGGTTGCTCGCGCTGGCGGCGGGCAACGCCTTCGCTGCCGACACGGCGGTCGACATCGACACCGCAGCGAAGATCTATCAAGAGGCCGCCGTGCGCGAGCAAGTGCGCGCTTCGCTGGTCGCGATGCCCAAGCAAATCCGCGACATGTTCTCTCGCGATGATTCCACTCGCCTCACAGCCGAGCAGCTGACCGCGGTGGATGCGGCGGCCACGCACGGATTTCGCATCGACGTGTTCGAGGCACCCGCGCTGAACGCGCTCGCGCACGATCTCGATGCCGCGAGCGTCGCCAAGACCGAGGCGTTTTTGCAGAGCGACCTCGGCAGGCGCATGGTGGCCGACGACGTCGCCTCCGCAACCATGGGTGAGGCCAACATCGACAAGGTGATGAGCGGCGAGATTTCGGTTCCGCTCACGGCTAAGCGCGCCGCACTCATCGACAGGCTGGAGCACGCGACACGCTCCACCGAGTCGACGGTCGACATTTTCCTGGGGATGGGTCAGGCGGTCGCGGTCGGGACGGCCATCGGGTCCGGTCTCGATCAGAAGAGCGTCGCCGAGCGGGCGCGGAAATCCGGCGAGGCGAGCCGCGCGGGGCTCGAGCATGACATGCGCGAGCCCATGCGGCGCTTTCTCGCCTACTCGTATCGCGATCTATCCGATTCGGACTTGAAGCATCTACTCGCATTTCTCGAGTCGCCCGCCGGCTCGCATTACGTGATCGCCTACAACGCCGCCATGGGCGCGGGCTACGATGCCATGGGTAGGCGTACCGGCGAGCAGCTCGGCGAGAGCTTGCGAGAGCTCGCCCAGGCGAGTCTCGGACCGGAGGACCGTACCCCACAGGCGCTCGCCGCACCGGAGGTGCCGCCGCCGGACGCACCCGCATCGCCGCCCATCCCTCAGCCGCCGGTGACCGCGCCGGTACCCGCGACGCCTCCACGCTGAGAGGGCCGGCGGCGCGACGTCCGCCCCACTCACACTCGCGCCACGAGGCCGAGCTCTTCGAGAAAGCCGCGCAGCAGCGCGCAGATCGATTCGATTCGGTCCTCGAGACGATGGTCCGAGTTCAACACGTGGAGCGAGGCGTGGTGCTCGCGTGCCCAGCGAATGCCGTTATCGACGGGCACGATGTCGTCGTGCCAGCCGTGCACGATGGCCGTGGGACAGGGCACGTCCTGCGGGGTGTAAGCCTCGTATCCCGGCATGTAGAACGCAGGTGCGAGCAAGAAAAGGCCGCGCGGCCCCACACGGGCGGCTGCCGCGGCCGACACGTGGCCGCCGAGGCTCGAGCCCACTAGCACCAGGGGCTTCGGCAGCCGGGCGCACGCGAGGACCAGCTTCTCGACCCTTGCGCCGGGGTCGTCCAAGCCGCGGTAGTCGACCGACTCGACTGCGAGGCCCAGCTCGCGCGCAAGTGCCGCCATGGCGGTGATTTTGCGACCCCAGGGTCCGCTCTCCTTGCCGTGAGAGAACACCACACATGACATAAGCCACGCTCCGCCCGTTACTGTTAAAGAATCAAGAGCATCCCGCCGCTAAACCGGCCATGGCCTTGGAGGAAGAACCGTCGGGCGCTCCGCAGGAATTGCGCCGGGCCATCGACTGTCTCGAAAGCAGCGCAGACCTCGAGGCTGTGCCAAGGACGGCCCTCGAGGCGCTCGCCGCCGGCGCCGTGCATTTCTCCCTGCCGGCGGGCGATACGCTGTTCGAATCGGGTGCCATGCCCGAGGGAGTATATCTGCTGGCGAGCGGACGGCTCGGCGTGCGCGGCACCGAGGGCCCCGGATTCAAGGCCGAGATCGAGCGCGGCGAGCTGGTGGGCGAGGCCGGCTGGCTGCTGCGCGAGCCGCACAGCGCCACTGTGACGGCGTTGCGCGACTCCGAGCTGCTGCTCCTCCCCCACGCATTGCTCGAGGACGCCGCAGCGCGCTCGAGCGAGCTCGCGCTCGCGATGGCACGGCTCTGTGCCCGCCGCCTCCGGCGCAGCAACGCGGCCTACCACAATGCGCGGCGTGCGCGCGTGTTTGCGCTCGTGCCGAACAGCGAAGACATCGACACGATCGATTTCGCCGCGCGACTCACCGAGGAGCTGCGGCGTACCGGACGCACGGAGCTGGTCTGGGACGTGCGCGCCGAGGCCCACACCGCCTCCTGGTTCGGGCGACTCGAAGAGCAGAACGATTACATCGTCTACGCAGCCGGTCCGGGCGAGGTCGGCTGGTTGCGCCAGTGCTGCCGGCAAGCTGACTTGATTCTCACGCTCGCACACGCCGGCGGCGAGCCGCGTCCCTGGCCCGCGGCAGTCTGCGCCGCAGCCGGACGCGGCACGCGAGTCGAGCTTGCCTTGCTGCACGAGGGCGCATTCGTCGCCGGCGCGGCCAGCCGCTGGCTCAAGACCCTACCGGTGGCACAGCACCACCACATTGCCGGGCCGGCCGACCTCGGCCGGGCTGCGCGGCTCATCACGCGACGCGGTGTGGGCCTGGTTCTCTCCGGCGGTGGCGCGCGCGGCTTCGCGCACCTCGGCGTGGTGCGTGCGTTGCGCGAGGCCCGGGTGCCGATCGACTTCGTCGGTGGCTCGAGCATCGGCGCGATCATCGCCGCCGGCATCGCCATGGGCTGGAGCGACGAGGAAATGCGCCTGCGCTACCGCCGCAGCTTCGTCGACAGCAACCCGGTGAACGACTACACGTTCCCGCTGATCGCGCTCACCCGCGGCCGAAAGGTCTCGCGGCTCCTGGAGCGCGAGTACGGCGGCACGCTCATCGAGGACTTGCGTACCCCTTTCTTCTGCCTGAGCGCCGATCTCAACGCGGCGCGCGCCGTCGAGCATCGAGATGGCGTGGTGTGGCGGGCACTGCGCGCCGCGGTCGCCATCCCGGGCATGCTTCCGCCGGTGTTTCGAGGCGATGACGTTCTGGTTGACGGAGCCGCCATCAACAATCTACCCATCGACCTGATGCACGCCCGCACCCCGGGCCTGGTGATCGGCTGCGACGTGGGCGCGGACCACCGCACCGCCCCGCACGTCATGGCCGATGGGCCGCCACTCTGGAGATTGTTCTCCCGCGGCGGCCGCCGCATGAACATCTTTCAGATCCTGATGCGGGCAGGCATGGTCAACAGCGTGTCGAGCGCGGCGGCGCAGCGCAGCCTCGCGGACGTGCTGCTCAAGCCCCCGCTCACGAACATCGATCTGCTCGAGTGGCATGCTTTCGATCGGGCGATCGAAGCCGGCTACGAGCACACGGTCCGCGCGCTCAAGGAGTTTGCGAACCTGCCGCGACTTGCGCCGGCACCCGGGGAGCCGACGCCGACCTCCCTGTCGACGGAGCTCGAGCGGCGTCTCACCGCTAGGGCGCTAGCTGGCTAGCCAGCGCGTCGACCCACTTGAGCTCCGCCGGGCAGAGCTCGGCGAGCTTCGCACGGTTCAAGCTCGCCGGCGTGACGCGGCTGCGCTCGGCCGAGTGACAGATGCGGTAGGTGTGAAACTCGCCGGCGCGCGCGGCGGCGAAGCCGATGAGAAATTGAAATTCACCGCAGCGCTCATCCGCCGCGTTGAAGCGACGGTCGCACAGGACAAAAAAGGATTGCTCGCGGCGGCGCGCACCGAAAGCGCCGTCCTCGTGCAGCTGCTCGAAGAACGCGCGCACGTGCATTGCGACGGCCTGCGCGATCTCCACGGAGGGCTCGGCAGCGGCGACCCAGCGAGTACCGCGCTCGATGCATTGAATGATGAAGAGCGCCAGGCGCCGCGCGGCGAGACCTTGCCAATCCGCGTTGCCTGCGGCGCCCGCGGCGAGGGTACGCGGCTTGTTGCCGATGCGGCTTACGGAGCGTACGGACTGCAGCGTGTTCACCCCGCGCGCGAGCAGGCGCGCGCGGCGATCCTCCGGCACCAGGCATACGGGCCGGTACCCGGGGCGCAGCACGGCATCGTCGGTGCGCGGCTCGCCCCACACCGGGTGCGTCGCGTCGCTGCGCGCGAGAAGGCCGGCGACCGCACCGCAGGGGGCGAACGACTCGAAGTGACCGCGCAGCTTGTCGTGCGCGAGGATGCGCGGGAAAAACATGAGCGCATTCTCGGACTTGATGTCCCAGTCGCGCATTCCCGCGAGCGCATCGTCGGCCGTGTGCCACTCGTAAGGGGGATCGACGATGAGCATCGCTCCGCGGTCCTTGCAATAGCGCGTGGCCACCATGAGCACGGCGGGCCCCACGTCCTCGGTGCGCGCGCGCGGCGGGATGCACAAGAGATTGAAGTAGTCGCAACCATCTAGAGCGAACAAACCAGTGTGCTCGAGATCCGAGCCGATCAAGTCGTAGTCGGTTAGCGGCGCGCCGTCGTCGCCGTCGGAATTCGAGCATACGTAGTCGGCGTTGCCCACGGCGTCGAGCGTGCGCTCCGGGCGCAGCCCGGGCACGACGCCGAGCGTGCGGACCAGCTCGGAGCGCGACAGCACATCGCCCACGTAGCGCTCGTGACCGGGCAGGACGGAGAGCTGCGGAAAGATCTCCTGATCCTCGACGTGGCTTCCGCCTTGGACGCGTACCCGCTGCACGGTGAGATTGAAGCGGAGCTCATCATGCGGCGGGATGTTGTCGTAATCGACGCTCGCCCGCAGGAACTCGCGGGTGCCGGGGCTCGCCGCGTGCAGGGTGAGGACCTCCTTGCCCGCGCGCAGGGTGAGGGTCGCGGCGCGCGCCGCATTGCTGACCCGTACGATGACCGCCTCGCCGCCGCCATTTTCAAAGAAATGCTCGACTGCGTAGGACAGCCGGCTCGGTTGCCAGAGCCCGCCGAACGTATGCTGAAACTCGACGAAGCTTTCGACCCGCACGGGCCGGTTGAGCGGGCCGCGCAAGGTGCGGCCGACGAACGCCGTACGCGCGGTATGCAGGCGCGCAATCGAGCGGTCGGCACCCCGTTCTTCTTGTAGCGGAACCCCCAGGGCGGGCGTGACCAAATGTCGTCCTTCGCAGGTGCGGTCTCCAGTCAACTGTAACACAACCCGGCGCGCACGCCCGGGCTCGCACACCCTGCGTCGCGGCCGCGCCCTAGGCAGCGAACAAACGCACGTCGCGCCGCTTGAGCAGCGGCACGAGCAGCATGCCGGCCACGAAGCCGCCGATGTGCGCGCGAAACGCGACGCTCGCATCGCCCGCGAGGGCCACATCGCTCACCAGCTGAACCGCGAACCACAGGAGCAGGAGGAGCATCGCCGGCACTCGCACGGTGGTGAGAAAGAACGGCAGCAGCACGAGGGTGAGCACGCGAGCCCGAGGAAACAGCAAGAGGTAGGCGCCCAGCACGCCGGAGATGGCGCCGCTCGCGCCGATGATGGGATACGCCGAGCGCGGATCTGCGAATGCCTGGACGAAAACCGCGGCGATGCCGCAGGCCGCATAGAAAAGCGCGTAGCGCCCGTGTCCCAGGGCATCCTCGACGTTGTCGCCGTAGATCCAAAGAAACAAAAGATTGCCGAGCAAGTGCATCCAGCTCGCGTGCAGGAACATCGACGTGAGCGGGGTGACGTAGCGCGGCACCCACGACAGGTCGGGGGGCAGGCGCGCATCAGTCAGCAGCACCGCGGGTATGGCGCCGAGCGCATCGACCACGCGTTGCCCGCCGCCGGCATCGAGCACCGATTGCCAGGCGTAGATGACCGCGCAAACAGCGATCAACGAATAAGTGACGTAGGGTCTGGTGGTCGACGGCGAGTCGTCTTGAAGAGGGATCATCCCTTGAGACGATCGAGCGGAAGCGCGGGCCGCGCGGCCTCCTCCTCGCGGCGCTTTTGCTCGAGCAGCGCCTGATCGGCGTCGACTCGCTTACGCTCGATCTCCTCGAGCATCACCTTCATCCACTCACTCATCATCGGTGTCGGAGCCGGGGTTGACGACGGCGTCAAGCGCCGCGGCGGTGTGCGCCTGGTACAGCGGACGCGCCCGCGCATACACGCGCTTCGCGAGCGCTTCGCCTCCCGGCGTCTTCATGAGCTCGGCGTACAGTGGCACCAGCAGCGTCCGGCGCCCGTTGGTCTCCAGAAACTCCTCGAGCCGCGGGTAGCTCGGCTGATAGGTGCTCTTGATCACCAGCACGAACCAGCTGGAGGCGATCTCGGCGTTCGCCGTGCGCGTGAAGCCGAACGCCTGATCGAGATTGACAAGCTGATCCTTGCGCAACGGCCCCGGCATGCCGTCGAGAAAGTAAGTCCATTGCGGCGTGACCCAGCTGCGAGTGTCGAGCTTATTCGCGGGGACCTTACCGGCGAGCCAGGTGCTTCGCGTCGTATCCACCGATTCGTAGGGATGTGCGGCGAGCAACGGCGCCTCCGGCGGCAGGCCGGGCTCCTCGACCCAATCCGCGACTTGGGAGGCGCTGACGATGCCCGGGAAGCGATCGAGGAGGTTCTCCTTCAGGTAACCGAGGAACTCCTCGGTCGTGACGCTTTTGAAGGCGAAGTGATCGAAGTAGCCCCGCAGGAAAGCGTCGAAGCGCTCGCGGCCGAACTTGCCGTCGAGGAAGGCGAACAGCAAACCGCCCTTCTCGTCCGCCGCGGAACGCGCCACGGCTGGGTCGCGGTCACGCTGATCCACTGCGAGCGCCTGATCCGGCCGAGCCATCTGCCCGAGGTCCTGGCGTACGGTGCGTTCCGCGAGAACGCGCTCCGCCGTCGCACGCGCCTCGCCGTATACTTCCCGTACCAGGCGGTTCTGCATGTACACCGCGAGTCCGGCGTCGATCCATGCATCGCGCGGCGTGGCGCCGCTCACCAGGTCCCCGGCCCAAGCCTGCGCCACGGCGCGCGCCACCACGGACTCTTCGCTGCGGTCGCCGGTGATCGCAGTGGACGAGATGAAGGGCGCACGGGGATTGCCCACCTCCTGCAACGGGAACGCGGGCGGCAGCACGACGAGATCGCAGCGCTCGAAACGATAGGGGCCGAACAGCGTCTCGGCGGCCTTGAGCAGGCTCTCGGTATCGGCGAACTCCTTCGCCGCGTCCGCGACCAGGGGCTTTTCCGCATACACGCCCGTGCGCGGGCCGGTTGCTTTGAAGCGCAGGTCACCCACGGCGAGCGCAATGCGACTCGGTGGGATGGCGTCGCGATTGACGAACGCGTAGTTGCCGTTGTGCTTCACTTCGGGGTCGTTGCGTGCGCTCATCACCGCGAGCAGGTCGTCGTCGGTGTGAATGATCGCCGCGTACGTGACGCGCACCAGGGCGCTGTCCTGCAGAGGAATCCAGTCGCGCGCGCCGATGGGCGCGGACAGGGTGTACATGAGCGGGTGGTGCCGGCCGGCGGTATGTGCATCGTCCAGCCAGTGAAGTGACGCGGCATCCGGCGAGGTCACGTACTCGATCTTGATGGTTTGGGTCGAGCGCTTGTGCGGCGGCAGCTCGATCACCAGGGGGCTGCCGAGAATGGGGTCGGCCTTGTCGAGATGGAAAGGCCGACTTACCCAAGTGGTCTCGCTCTTTGCGAGAGCGCCGATCACGCTCGTCGGTCGCTCACTTATTTCGCGGATATCGAGTCCATACGTATCGAGCACGAGCTCGGTGGCGTTCGGATCGAGTCGCTTGACCTCGAGCGCGGCCTGTCCGAGCAGCACCTTGTTGTGAAAATCGACCCGCAGCTCGAGATCGATATGGGTGACGCGGAATTGTTCGATGTTCGCGAACGAGTGGTAATCGAGCCCGCTTTGCAGCGGTGCGAGATCGGGTCGCGCGGCCGAGAGCGTGCGCGACCCCTCGCCCGCCTGATGCTCGTCGAGCGCCGCCGCCGCCGGCGTAGCGGCGCCCGCGAACCACAGCCCGCTCGAAACGGCGAGCACGAGGCCCGCAACGCGTCTGCGCTCTGGGTTGCTCATGCGTTAGGGTGAGCCCGCCGGCTCCGCCGCCGCGGAAGGTGCCGCGGGCGAAGGAGCCTGCGAAGCGGGCACCGCGGGCGGCGCCTCGCTCTTGCCGTTCACGAGCTCGTTGAACGTCTTCTCATCGACCAGAAGACCCGTCTTGCCGTCCCAATTGGACCCCTCCGGCAATGTATTCTCGACTAGCAGCGAGCGCTCGAGCACCGTGTCCATGCCGGGCTGGCTGCCGGTCACGGGCACGGGCACGGCGCGCGGCGCGTGCGCGAGATCCCCGATGCGCTGCCAATCGACGTCGTTGTCCGCGCCCTCGATGCGCTGTCCGATCTTCTGCCGCTGCTTCGGATTCATGAGGTTCGCGAGCAGGCGCTTGCGATTCTTGTCCCAGTTGCGCGAGTCGTCCTCCATCACCGCGTAAGCCTGCATGTAGAGCGTGCCGTCGCGCCAGCCGAACGCATACGGCTGGTTGACCACCGTGACCTTGGTGCCGACGGGAATCAAATCGTAGAAGACTGCGATGTCCTCGGGATAAAGGCGCATGCATCCGTGGCTCGAGCGCATGCCCACCCCGTACGGCTTGTTGGTGCCGTGGATGAGGTAGCTCGGCCAGCTCAAGCGGAAGGCATACTGACCGAGGGGATTGTCCGGTCCCGCTTTTACCACGGCAGGCAGAATGTCGCCGTCCTCAGCGTGCTCCTTGCGCACCGACTCCGGCACCACCCACACCGGATCCTTCTCGCGGCCGACGATCCGTGCAGTGCCCTCCGGCGTCTTCCAGCCCACCCTGCCTATGCCGATTGGGTGCGTGTACACGACCTGCGGCTCGCCTTTTTTGTGCGGCGGGTAATAGAAGACCCGCATCGCGGCGACGTTCACGACGACGCCGTCGTGGGGCGCGGCGGGCAATACGAACTGCGTCGGCACGACGACCTCGCGGCCGACGCCAGGCAGCCAGGGGTCGACACCCGGATTGGCGAGCAGCATCTCCTCGTAACCTACGTCGAAGCGGCGCGCGATGTCGGGCAGCGTATCGTCCTTGCCTACCGTGGTCTTCTGCACATAGCCCACGAGGTCGCCATCCTCAGATGTCAGCTCAAATCGATGCGTGGCACTCGGCTTGGGCAATACGGGGGCCGGCGGTGCGGCGGGCGCGGCGGGCGGCGGCGGCGGCGCAGATGAGGTGCGAAACAGGGAGCAGCCGGCGGCGCAGAGGCTCATGGCGACGAGCCAGCCCGCGCGCCGGCGTGAGGGGAGGACTTCGAGCATCATGGCGCCCTATCTACAGCAAAGTGCTGTGCCTATCTAGAGCAAAGTAGGTTGGTCGGGCAATTCGTTGCGGGCGGGGGCCTGATTCGGGATTGCCGCCGGAAAATGGCGCGCGAGCAGGCCGCCGACTGCATCGATGCCGGCTATCGAGCCGGCCTTGAAACGACCCGCCCGAAAGTGCTCTTCCATCATCCGGCACACCGCCTCCCACTCCGCCGACGCCACGCGCGCGCGCAAGCCCCGGTCGGCGACAATCTCCACGCTATGATCGGCGATCAGCACGTAGATCAGCACACCGTTGTTGTTTTCGGTATCCCACACGCGTAGCTCGGAGAACACCTCGAGCGCGCGGGCGCGCGGATCGATCTCGCCGATGATGCGGCGCGGCGGAAGCGCGGTCTCCACCGCGAAGCGGATCTCGCCCGCGTGCGCCCGCTCGGCGCGCTCAATGGCTTCCTGGATGGCATCGAGCGTTGACCGCGGAAACAGCATCCGCGTCCGCCAATGCAGCGCAGCAGCGTGGCGTAGCAGGCGGCGCATACGCATCACCAGCTTCCCGAGGCGCCGCCGCCGCCAAAGCGCCCACCACCGCCGCTGAAACCCCCGCCCCCACCTCCACCGCCGAAGCCCCCGCCCCAGCCGCCTGCGGCACCGCCGCCGAAGCCGGTCGACCAGCCGCGGTTCGATCCCAAGAGCAGCGCGAACAGAAACGCGAGCACCCCGGCACCGGCACCGAGCGCGAGGACGTGCGTGAGGAGCCAGGCGATGCCTCCGGCCAACCCGCCCGTGGCCAGCGACCCACCCAAACGCCCGAACAGCGCGCGCAACAGCCCGCTCGCGACCACGACGACGATGAGCGCGAGCGGCAAGACGTTGTGCATGCTCGAATGGTGCTCCCAACGAGTATCGGGCTCAGGCAGCGGCTCGCCGTCGACGACGGCAATCATTTGCGCGATGCCGGCCTCGACGCCCCCGTCGTAGTCGCCGAGCTTGAAGTGCGGCGCGATGGTCTCATCGACGATCCGATTCGCGATCGCATCGGGGAGCGCGCCCTCGAGTCCGTAGCCCACCTCGATGCGCACGCGCCGATCGTCCTTCGCCACCAGCAGGATCGCGCCGTCGTCGATGCCCTTGCGGCCGAGCTTCCATTGATCCGCCACCCGGATGCCGTATTGCTCGATCTCCTCAGGATGTGTCGTGGGCACGATCAGAACGACGATCTGGCTGCCCTTCTGTGCCTGCAGAGCGGAGAGCTCGGACTCGACGCGGTTCACCGCGCTTCCGGACAGGATGCCGGTGAGATCGATCACCCGCGCGCTCAGCGGCGGCACGGGCACGAGCGCCTGCGCGAGCGCGAGTTGCGCCGCCAAGCACAGCAGCGCCGCGACTCCTGTGCTCAGGTGCCTCAGAGGAGCTGCCTACTGCGCCGGCGCGGCGCCCGTCGGCGCCGAGGCAGGCGCGGAAAAATCCACGGCCGGGGGCTTGGAGATCACGGCCTCGTTCTCCACCGTGAAATTCGGCTTGGGCTTGTAGCCGAACATCCCTGCGGTGAGATTGTTGGGAAAGGTGCGCACCGTCAAGTTGTAGTCCTGCACCGCCTGAATGTAGCGGTTGCGCGCGACCGCGATGCGGTTCTCGGTGCCCTCGAGCTGGGCCTGCAGGTCGCGGAAGTTTTGGTCGGACTTGAGCTCCGGGTAGCGCTCGGATACCACCAGCAAGCGCGACAAGGCGCCGGAGAGCTCGCCCTGCGCCGCCTGAAACTTTGCCAGCGCCTGCGGATCATTGATCATGTCGGGGCTCGCCTGGATCGACCCCGCCTTGGCGCGCGCCTGGGTCACGCCCAGCAGGACCGTCTGTTCCTGGGCGGCGTAGCCCTTGACGGTGTTCACCAGGTTGGGGATGAGATCCGCCCGCCGTTGATACTGGTTGAGCACTTCCGACCATGCGGATTTGACCTGCTCGTCCTTGCTCTGCAGGGCGTTGTAACCGCACCCGGACAGCCACAAAGCGACGAAAGTCCCGAGGCCGACTGTACGCCAGCTAAAGCCAGTTCCACGCATCGAAAGTCCCCTTCAACCCCTCGAAGCGGGGGCGTGCGCGGACCAGTCTACCACCGGATAAAAAAAAGCCCCGAGTGTTGAGCTCGGGGCTGAAAATGCGGACTTCAATGAAGGGAAGTAAAGCCCGCTAGGGGATTCAGTGCAGCTGGTGCCACTGCAGAACTTGGATGTCCATCTCCTCCAGGTCGAAACTGCGTGCCAGCATCCGGGCGATGTCCCGGCTGCCCTGCACGGTGCCTTGAGTTCCGAGCAACTCGACCACGCCGCGATACTCGCTGTACTCGATGGCGCCGTCCGACTGCGCGATGAAGTGGGTGTAGTATTTGGCGCTCATGGGTGTAGAGCTTAGAAAAGAGACCCAGCATAATCTGTGAACAACTGCTCAGTCGGTCGATCAAGTGCAAGACCTCGTTCACGACTTGGCAAACGAAGCGTACTGCACCGTGTCAAGATATCGTCCACCTACGCCCATAGGGTCTAAATACATCACGCCGGAAGGCGCAAAACGGCTGCGCGATGAGCTCCACGAACTCTGGCACGACGAACGGCCGCGCGTCACGGCGGCGGTCGCCGCCGCTGCGGCGCAGGGCGATCGCTCAGAGAATGCCGAGTACACCTACGGCAAGAAGCGGCTGCACGAAATCGATCGACGCGTGCGTTTCTTGCGCAAGCGGCTCGAAGGCATGGTGATCGTCGACATCGAAGCCGAGCGGGGGCGCCGCGACCGCGGGCGCGTCTATTTCGGCGCATGGGTGCAGCTCGAGCATGAAGACGGCGGTGTGCGCTGGTACCGCGTCGTGGGACCCGACGAGTTCGACATGGCGAGCGACTACGTGAGCATGGACTCCCCGCTCGGCAAGGGGTTGCTCGGCAAGCGCCTCGACGATGAGATCACCGTGACGCTGCCGGCCGGCGCGCAGACATTCACGGTGGTTGCTATCAGCTACGCGGCCGCGCCAACGCCGCCTCTCGACCCCGGCTAGATCGGAGCCCTAGACGACGCGGATGTTCTTGAACTGCCAAGCATCCGCAGCGTCGATGTCCTCCACGAAGAGCTCGCTGCGCCCCTCGAGCGGCGTCCAGTCCGTGTAGCGGCCGACCACCGTGCCGAGGTAGGGCATGCAGATGCCGAGCGGACGCTCGAAGTCCATCTCGTCCGGCTCGACGACGCCTCGCGTCGGATTCTCCATGGCCCAGACCATGCCCGCGAGCACCGCCACGGTCACTTGCAGGCTCGTCGCGCTGTTGTAGGGAGCGAGCTTGCGCGCCTCCTCGATCGACAGCTGCGAGCCGTACCAGTAAGCGTTTTTTTGATGACCCGCGAGCAGTACGCCGAGCTCGTCGATGCCTTCGACGATGTCGTCGAGCATGATCCGCTTGCGCTCCTGCAGGTGCCAGTTGCGCCCCGCAAACTCGTGCAGCGACAGCACGGCGTTGTCGCTCGGGTGATAGGCGTAGTGCGTGGTCGGCCGATACACCACACGATCGCCGTCGCGCACCGTGAAGAAGTCCGCAAGCGAAATGGCCTCGGAGTGCGTGATCAGAAACCCGTGAAACGGGCCGGCCTTCGGAGTCCACGTCCGCACCCGCGTGCTCGCGCCGGGACGATTGAGATAGATCGCGCAGCGCGATCCCTGCTCGTGCTTGCCGCCATCCGTCGGGAAGTGCCGCTCGTGCGTGCCCCAGCCGAGCTCGGCAGGCTGCGCGCCCTCGCTCACGAAACCATCTACGGACCACGTGTTGACGAATTCATTCGGCGTCTTCGGCGCCTTGCTTACCTGCGTGTCGCGCTCTGCGATGTGGATCACCTTGATACCGAGGCGTTGCGCGAGGCGCCCCCACTGCTCGCGGTTTTGCGGCGTGGCCGTTGCTACTCCGGTGTCGGTGGCGATGTCGAGGAGCGCCTTCTTGACGAAATGCGACACCAGCCCCGGGTTGGCGCCGTGCGTGAGCACGGCCGTGGGAGCGCTCTTGCCGTCGCGCATCGCGAGCGCGTCGAGGCGCATGCTGTAGTTGCTGCGCTTCGCAACCGAGGCGTTCGCATCGAAGTAGCCGCCTGCCCACGGCTCGATGCAGGTATCTAGATAGAGCGCACCACGCTCGCGTGCGAGCTTGACCAGCGCGATGCTCGAGACGTCGACCGAGAGATTCAGCAAAAAGTCGCCGGGGCCGAGCAGCGGCTCGAGCCGCGCGCGATAGTTCTCGCGCGTCAGCGCACCGTTCACGAATTTCACCCCGTACTTCGCGGCCTCGGGCCGCCCGGCCTCATCGGCCGTCACGATGGTGATGCGCTCCGCGGAAGTGCCGATGTGACGCAAGATGAGCGGCAAGACTCCCTGTCCGATGCTGCCGAAGCCGACCATGACGATCTTGCCCGCAAATTTCACATGCACTTCGTGACTCATGATGTATTCCGTCGACCCCCGTGATTGTTGTAATGGCCCGACGCGCCGGACCTGCCGCCAGCCTACAGGGTGGCCAGCAGAATGCTCAAGTCTCGGGCGACACAGAGGTGGGCGTCGTCGACGTCGCGGATGCGGCGGACACGACGGGTGTAGCAGGTTCGCGCCAGTGCGGCGGAAAGGTGCGGGAATAACCGGGCAAGGCCTCGATGCGACCGATCCAGCGTGCGAGCGCCGGATAGTTTCTATCCATCGGCAGAAAGCGCGCGCCGAGCTCGGCCGCCGCGCTGCGATTGAGAGCGCGGCGCAGCAGCTGAATCCACGGGAATATGACCATGTCGGCCGCCGAGTACTGAGCTCCCACGATCCATTGCTCCTTGCTCAAGCGTCCTTCGATCGTTCGCGCCTCGCGCCCTACGACATGCATGGCATCGGTCAGCTCCTCGAACGCATCCGCCACACCGCCCTCGAAGATCGCGTTGACGATCCGCGAGAGCGCGGGCTCCGCATAGGTCTGAAATTCGCAGATGACGCGCATGATGACCCCGCCCTCCTCGGGCGTCAGGCCGAATATCGGTGTCGCGCGATACTTCACGTCGAGGTAATAGAGCACGGCAACCGACTCGAATACCACGTAGTCGCCGTCCTTGAGCACGGGCAGGCGGCCGCGCGGGTTCATCTTCAGCATGGGCGGCGACTGGTGCTCCTGCTTGTCGAAGTGCAGCAGATGCGATTCATAGGGCAGGCCCTTGTGCTCGAGGGCGAGCAGGATCTGCCACGAATATGGACTGCCGCTGCCCCAGTACAGAGTGATGGCCATTGCCTGGATTGTAGCGGATGCAGTCAGCCAGGCATCGCGCTAGAGTCGACCCGTGGACCTTACCACCCTCATCGACGTCGAATCGCTGCACGCGCGCATCGGCACGCCGGGGACCCTCGTGCTCGATTGCCGTTTCGATCTCGCCGCGCCGGACGACGGCCGGGAGGCGTATCTGCGGGGCCACATTCCCGGCGCGCGCTTTCTGGATCTGAACCGCGACCTGTCCGCGCCCGTCTCGGAGGTGAGCGGTCGCCATCCGCTGCCCGATCCACAGGCGCTCGCCGCGCTCCTGACAGCCTCGGGGCTCGGGCCGGACACCCAAGCAGTCGTCTACGACGAGTCGAATGGCTCGTTCGCCGCAAGGGCGTGGTGGCTGCTGCGCTGGATCGGCCATCGCAAAGTTGCCGTCCTCGACGGCGGAATGAGCGCGTGGCTCCGCGCGGGGGGTGCCTTGGAATCCGGCGAGCCCTCGCGCCGGGAGGTGGGCCAATCCGCGCCTCGCTCCAGCGGGAACGGCGCGCCGGGCCCGGGCGCCGTGCGGGTGGATCGCGCAGCCGTGATCGGGACCGAGGCGCTGATCGCCTCGCTCCGCAACCCCAAGACGCTCCTCATCGATGCGCGTGCGGCGGAGCGCTTCGCGGGGGCGGTCGAGCCGATCGATCCGGTCGCTGGTCACATCCCCGGCGCCGCGAACCATCCTTTTAGCACCAATCTGCGCGCCGACGGCCGGTTCCTGCCACCGGAGGAGCTGGAGCGGCGCTGGCGGGATCGCCTCGCGGGCGCATCACCCGCCGACGTGATCGTGATGTGCGGCTCGGGCGTGACCGCCTGTCACAACCTGCTTGCGCTCGAGCGCGCGGGATTCACGGGCGCCAGGCTTTACGCCGGCTCCTGGAGCGAGTGGATCCGCAATCCCAGCCGACCGGTCGCGCGCGGCTGATTGCCCGACACGCATGCGGTGAAATGCGTCATTTACATGCAGCCTCAATTTGTTAGTCTGCGCGCCCATGAATAGACCCGCGAAGGTTCTACCGGCCAACCACGCCTGGAAGATCGAAGAATCGCTCGACCTCTACCAGGTCGAGGCCTGGGGCAAGGGCTACTTCTCCATCAACGCCGACGGCCATGTGGTCATCCGTCCCAGCATGGACGCGGAGCGCGAGATCGATCTGTACGAAGTCGTCCAGGGTCTCAAGGCGCGCGATCTGCACACGCCCGTGGTCATTCGTTTCTCCGACATCCTCGCCCACCGTCTGCGGCACCTGGCGGACGCTTTCGGCACCGCCATCGTCGAGAACGAATACCGCAACCGCTATGCCGCCGTGTTCCCGATCAAGGTCAATCAGCAGCGCCTGGTCGTCGAGGAGGTCTATCGCTACGGCAAGGAGTTCGGGTTCGGCCTCGAAGTGGGCTCGAAGCCCGAGCTGCTCGCGGTCATGTCGCTCACCGAGGATGCGCCGGACCGCTTGGTCGTGTGCAACGGCTTCAAGGACGACAGTTACCTCGAGGCCGTCATCATCGCCGCCAAGCTCGGCCGGACCATCATCCCGGTGGTGGAGAATTACCAGGAAATTCATGGGATTCTAAAGCACGCCGAGCACTACGGCGTGCGCCCTCGCATCGGCGTGCGGGTCAAGCTTGCGAGCGACGGCGCCGGCCGCTGGCGTGACTCGGCCGGCGAGAAGTCGAAGTTCGGGCTGTTCGTCAGCGAGATCCTGGATCTGCACGCGCTCCTGAAGGAGCGCAACATGCTCGATTGCCTGCAGCTCGTGCATTGCCACCCCGGCAGCCAGCTGCAGGACATCCGCCGCGTCAAAGATGCCATCAACGAGCTCGCCCACGTGTACGCGGAGCTCAAGCTCATGGGCGCGGGGCTCCAATACATCGACATCGGCGGAGGGCTCGGCGTCGACTACGACGGCAGCGGCACCAATTACGAATCGTCGATGAACTACACGTTGAACGAGTACGCAAGCGACGTGGTGTACCGCATCAAGAGCGTCTGCGATGCCCGCAACGTACCGCACCCGATGATCGTGAGCGAATCGGGGCGCGCGATCGCCGCGCAACATAGCCTGCTGGTGTTCGATGTCCTGGGGGCTTCGAAGCTCGACCAGTTCAAGGTATCCGGTCGCCCCGAAGAGGACTACCAGGGCCAGCAAGAGCTGCCGCAACCGGTACGAGATCTATTCGACAGCTACCGGTCGGTGAATGAGCGGCGCCTCGTGGAGTGCTACCACGACGCGATGCAAGCGCGCGAGCAGGCGCTGCAGATGTTCAACTGGGGCTACCTGAGCCTCGAGTTCCGCGGCCTCGCCGAGCGGCTGTACTGGGCGACGTGCACCAAGATCCGCGATTACTGCCGCAAGCTGAACCGGGTACCCGAGGAGCTCGAAGGCCTCGAGGACCTCCTCAGCGATATCTATTTTTGCAACTTTTCCGTGTTTCAGTCATTGCCCGACAGCTGGGCGATCGGGCAGCTGTTTCCGATCATGCCTATCCAGCGTCTTGGCGAGCGGCCGGGCCGTAACGCCGTCCTGGCGGACATCACGTGCGACTCGGACGGCAAGATCGACCGCTTCGTCCACCCGCGCGTCACCAAACGCACTCTTGAGGTGCATGAGCTCGTGCCGGGCGAGTTTTATTATCTGGCTGCGTTCCTGGTCGGGGCATACCAGGAAACCCTGGGAGATCTGCATAACCTGTTCGGCGACACGCACGTCGTGCATATCCGCCTTCGCGAGGGCGGAGGTTGGTGGATCGAGGAGGTCGTGAAGGGAGATACGGCAAACAAGGTGCTGGAATATATGGAATATGACACCGACGAGCTTTACCCCCGCATCTCTCGGGACTGTGAAAGGGCCATCCAGGAAGGGCGCATGTCCATCACCGAGGCTCAAGCGGTGAAGCGTTTCTACGAGAACGAGTTGAACGGCTACGCTTACCTCGAGGTCGAGAGCGGGCCGGCCGGCCCCTGATGACCTCGCACGCGCCGCCGGGCCCAAGCCGGTAAACCCTGGGTTTTCGCGTTTGCCAACAGTTTTTCCCTGGCGTAGCATCGGTTCGTAGGTCGTCCCTGGCATCAAAACGGTTCAAGTGCGCGACCGAAGGTACAGGCCACGCCGGTCACAAAAAGAAGGCGTGGCTTGCTTTTGTGAAACCGCGCGCGAGCGGATTGAGACCGGGCTTTGCGCGCACTGTTAGAGAGACTAGTTGAATGACGACGATCTACGTAGGCAACCTGCCGTTCACTGCGACGGAAGACGAAGTGCGTAGCCTTTTCGAGCGCTATGGCAAAGTCGATTCAGTCAAGCTGATCAATGATCGCGAAACAGGCCGCCCGCGCGGCTTTGCGTTCGTCGACATGGCGGCAGGCGAAGCCCAGAACGCGATTCAGCAGACGAACGGCTTCCAGATGGGCGGCCGTCCGTTGCGGGTCAACGAAGCCCAGGAACGGGCGCCGCGCTCCAAGCCGCCGGGGGGCGGGGGCGGCGGCGGCGGACCGCGCCGCTGGTAATCGGCCGGGGCTGATCGCCGATCAGCCGGCTGATTCCATCCGCGTCTTTGCTCGAGACTTCGATGCGAGTCTCGGGCGTAGGGTGCGCTCGCTCACCACATCTCCTTGAGCTGCGCGCCTACATCGACGGTGGCCGCGGCGCCGCCCGCTGTTGCATCGCTCGGACTCAAGCTGTCGACGGCGCGTGAGCCGCGAAAGCTCGTGCGCTCGAAGCAATCGAGCATCTTGTCCGTCATGAACCGGCTCTTCGCCCCATACACGTGGGCATCGCCGTCCTTCGCCTGCTGCGTCACCGCGTACTTGAGCGGCGCGCATATGTGCAGCTCGTTGCGCGCGCGGGTCATGGCGACGTAGAGCAATCGACGCTCTTCCTCGACCAGCTCCGGCTTGCCGTTGGAGAACTCGGACGGGAAGTTGCCGTCCGCGACGTTGAGCACGTAGACGAAATCCCACTCCTGGCCCTTCGCCGAATGGATGGTTGAAAGGACCACGTAGTCCTCGTCCTTCGAGGCGACTCCTGATTGATCGCTCGTGACTGCCGGCGGATCCAGCGTCAAGTCCGTGAGGAATCGCTCGCGTGTCGCGTGCTGAGTAGAGAGGTGTTCGAGCTGCTCGAGGTCGCCCGCGCGGTTGAAGGCCGAATCGTAGAGGCGCTCGAGCTGCGGCTTGTACCATTCGCGCGCGAGGCCCACCTGTCCCGGCCAGGGAGTTGCGGGGTCGGCAAGCTTTTCCATCAGCGCGCAGAATCTCTTCCAGTCCATTTTCGTGAGCTGCGGAGCCTCGAAGTCGGCGAGGCTCTTGACGGCAAACCCCTGCGCCTCGAGGTGATCGAGTGCCTGCTTCGCATGGGCAGGACCTATGCCGGGCACGAGCTTCAGCACGCGGAATCCCGCGACGCTGTTGCGCGGATTCTCGACCCAGCGCAACAACGACAAGAGATCCTTGACGTGGGCGGCTTCGAGGAACTTGAGGCCGCCGTATTTCACGAAAGGCACGTTGCGCTTGACGAGCTCGACCTCCAGCACGTCGCTGTGATGGGAGCTGCGGAACAGCACCGCGTGGCGGCGCAGCGCGCCGCCGACCTCGCGGGTCGCGAGCATTTTGTTGACGATGTACTCCGCCTGCGAGGCCGCATCCTCGAGCGAGACGTAGATGGGCTTCTGCTGCGACTGGCGCATTCCGAGCAGAGTCTTGCGGTGCTGGCGCGAGCCCTCGGCCATGAGCGCATTCGCCGCGTCGAGAATCGGCTGCGTGGAACGGTAGTTCTGCGACAGCACCACCGTGTCCGCCTTGGGCTTGAAGCGCTCGGCGAAGCCGAGGATGTTCTCAACCGCTGCGGCACGGAACGAATAGATCGCCTGCGCATCGTCGCCCACCACGGTCAGTCCCGCGCCGTCGGGCTTGAGCGCCTGGATGATCTCGCTCTGCAACGAGCTCGTGTCCTGGTACTCATCGACGAGCACGTGATCGAAATTCGCGGACAGGCTTTGCGCGAGAGCCGGATTCTTCATCATGCCGTGCCAGTAGAGCAGCAGATCATCGAAGTCGAGCACGTTGTTCTTCTGCTTGCGCGCGACGTACTCACGATAGATCTTGGTGAGGTCCTGTTCCCACTCGCGGACCCAGGGAAACTGCTCCTCGAGGGTCTGCTTGAGCGAGAGGCGCGTGTTCACGCGATAGCTATAGATCGCGAGACACGCATCCTTGCGCGGGAAGCGCTTGTCCTTGCTCGAGTATCCGAGCTCGTGGCGAATCACGTCCATGAGGTCGGCGGCATCGGCGCGGTCGAGCACCGTGAAGTTCGGATTCAACCCGACATGCTTGGCGTACGATCGCAAGATGCGGTTGCCCACCGAATGAAAGGTGCCGGACCATGCGAGCCGCGACTGCACGCTGCGATCGCCGATCTTGCCGCGATCCGCCATCACCGCGGTCACGATACTTTGCGTACGCCGGATCATGTCCTGTGCCGCGCGCCGGGTGAACGTGAGCATCAGAATGCGAGCCGGATCGACGCCGTTCAGAACGAGATGCGCCGTGCGATGTGCGAGCGTGTTGGTCTTGCCCGTGCCGGCGCCCGCGATGATCAGCAGCGGTCCAGACTGCACTCCCTTGTCCTTGACGAGCGCGCCGTGCGTGGCGGCACGCCGCTGCTGCGGGTTGAGCGCATCGAATGCCGAGGTTGTCTTCGCCTTCATCATATCGAAAATATACCGGTGAACTGTATGGATATCCAGATTACAATACGCGACGTCTCCGAGCATGGCGCGCTCGGGGCGCTCCGCGCGAGGAGACAGGTCACAGCGGAGAGGGTTTGAGGGCGGAGACGAGCGCCTCGAAAGCCCCGGGCGCATCGCTGCGAAATATGAAGCGCGGTCCCTCGAGCTCGAGAAACTGGGGTGCTTCGCTCGCCGCTCGCTCGAGCTCTGCGCGCGGCATGAGGCCGTCCAGATGGCCCGCGTGGCGGGTGCGGACCGTGAAACGGCGCACGATTTCCAGGGGGTCGGCGCAGCAGCAGATTTGCACGGCGCGCGCCCCGCTCTCGCGCAGCACCGGCTCGATCCCCGGCACGTTTACCGCGCGCCAGTTGCCCTCGACGATGCATGATTGGCCGAGCGAGAGCTGCCGCTTCGCGATGTGCACGAGGGTCGTGAAGCTCGCCTCGCTCAAGAGGCGGGACCAGGCGCGATCGCCCTGCCCGAGCGAGTCGAACAGCGCCTCCTTGACGTCGTCCTTGCATAACACCGGCACCGACCATTGCAGCCCCAAGCGCCGTGCGAGCGTCGTCTTGCCGCTGGCGGGGCTCCCTAGGATGATGGTGAGTTTCGTCGCGTTACTCATGAGGTATGCCATGTTGAAACCAACGATCGCCGCCAGCAACCACGTGCACAGCGGCCGCGTGATCTCGGTATCCACCGAGACGCTGCGCTATGCGAACGGCCGCGAATACCAGATCGATTTCGTGCGCCATCCGGGCGCGGCGGCGGTGGTGGCCGTGGACGACGCCGGCCGTGTGTGCGTCGTGCGCCAGTACCGGCACGGCATCGCAGACTTCACATGGGAGGTACCGGCCGGCAAGCTCGACCCGGGCGAGGCTCCGGATGTATGCGCAGCCCGCGAGTTGGCGGAGGAAACCGGCGTTGCGGCGCGCCGCTGGACGCCGCTCGGCCTCTACGTCCCCGCCCCCAGCATCTTCAGCGAAGTGATCCACTTATACCTTGCCCGGGAGCTGGACGTGGGGGCGCCGGCCCCGGACGCCGACGAGGAACTCGAGGTGCAATGGGTGTCCTTCGGGGAGGCTATGGGCCGCATCCAGCAGGGCGAGTGGAACGACGGCAAGACCGCCATGGCGCTGCTGCGTGCCCAATATCAGCTGCAACTGTGATGCCCTGCCGGTTTTCCAACCTATTCATTTGACAGGGATCCAAACTCCTTTAAAAAGGGATTATGAGCTCTGGAGATCCCAAAAAGCGCCCGGACGGCAACCCCGGTATAGGGGGCTCTCGCGGGCCTGCACCGAATACGGCGCCGACTACCTTCGCGCCCAAGAAGGAGAGCGGCCGGGTGCAATTCGACGACCGCGGCAACGCGATCTGGGAATGGGCGGTCAGCACCGGGGCCTTCGGCCGTGAGGTCTCCACCGAGCGCCTGAAGAAACTCGAGAATCCGGGGCTTTCGCTCGCCGAAGATGCGCCCACCCCGTTCGACAAGGTGAAGCCGAACCCGCAGGGCGTGGTGAAGGGCTATAACCCCTACGACAGCGGCAAACTCGCGCGCGGCGGTCCGCCGCCGAAGAAAAAGACTGATCTGCGCAAGCTCAGCGACTGGCTGCAGCTCAAAAAGCAGGCCGAGACCAAAAAGCCCGACGCAGACGACGAATAGGCCGGGTCACGAGATCGCGTAGTGCAGCTTCGCCGCGCTTCCGAGGCGATAGAATTTGCGCAGCTCGCGCACCAGCGGCTCCACCTTGGCGGTTCCCCGGCTCACGAAGCGGCGCTCCAGGCGCCGGCAGAAATTGGCCGCGCAGCGATGTGCCGTGCGGTAGCGGTCAAACTGCTCAGGCTCTAGCCGCGCGTCGAACTCCACTCGGTCGAAGAGACGCGCGTGCACTTGCGCCGGATATACACCTCCCTGCTGACGGCCCACGAGAAAAACCGTCGCGGCGTACTTGTCCACCTCGGCCTGGCATTCGAGCTCCAAGAGAGAGACGGGTGCGTCGCACTCGAGCCGCCAGATCGAGTACAGGAAGTGGCTGACGCCCTCGAGAGCCGTGCAGTAATCGGCGAGGTTTCCCTCGGTCAAGGCACCCAGCGGGTCGGCAGCCTCGAGGCGCCCGAGAACGGCCGGATCGATGTATAGAGCGACGCCGGCGCCGTCGGCCGTCTCGGCGAGCAGCAGCTCCTCTTCAGGCTCGCGCCGGTCGTTCCCCGGCACGACGCCGGCGAGCGCCCCGCGATCCGTCACGAGGAAATCGTATACGTCGTGCTCGACGCGCAGATCGTAAAGGCGACCGAGCAACGATTGGAGACCGCGCAGCACCACGGCTAGTGCCGGACGCCGAGTCCGCCCTGTTTCACCGGCCGCACACCGAGGCGATTGAGCAGCCCGTGAGCGCGCGGGCTGCCCGTCTTCATCCAGATCTCGTAGAGGCGCAAGATGTCCGCATCGGAGTGCACGTAAGACATCTCGCTCACCTCGTTGAGTGCGTCCACGAGGCGCTGGAACTTCTGCGCAAGCTCGGCGTAGATCGCCCCGATGGCGCGGCTCGAGGCCGAGCGTTGCATGGAATCGGCGAGCGAGCCATAAGCGTTGCCGCCCATGGCGATGTGATAGTCGATGTCGATCAGCTTGCGCGCGAAGCTGCGCGCGAAGAAGCCGGCGATGAACAGGGATACATCGCCCAGGCGCTGTAGGGCACGCTGCCGCGCGGCGGCGCTCGGCGCATCGAGCGCCTCGGCGAGCATGTGCGCGAGCGGCCTGATGCGCAGCCCCTCCGGAGTCTTCTCGTAGAGCGCGTCGGCACGCGAGAACATGGTGAGCAGATTCACGACGTACTGCTCGGATTGCTCCTCGATCTCCAGATTCTGATGCTCGGTGGCCTCGTGAAACGCATCACGGAAAAATTCGCGCAACGAGCTGACCGCCACCAGTGACCTGTCTCGCGTACTTTGCATGTCGTTCCTTCGCTGTTAGCCCGATACCATCCTATCGGTTCCATATACACCGAGTGAAGTGGGAAAAACGCGAACTGCAGTCAGAAAACACCGATAAAACCAGGGTTATTCGTATCAGCAGACTACGTCGTAGGCTGCCAATCCGCGCGTGCGCCGTGACGGTGCTAGAGGATTTCCGCGAGCGTCGAAATGGTGCGCGCCGGCGGCGCGAGCGCCACCGGCCAACTGCGCGCATCGCGATTGAGCCACGCGGTTTGCATGCCCGCTTGCCGCGCGCCGACCACGTCGGTGATCGGATCGTCGCCGACGTGAAGGATCTCGGATACGGCAACGCCCGTCATGTCGCGCAACGCTGCGAAGATGCGCGCATCGGGCTTGGCGGCACCCGCGACGATCGCACTCACGTGGCCGTCGAAGAGGTCGGCGATGCCGCAACGCTCGAGGTCCGCGTTGCCGTTGCTCAACGCGAACAATCGGTAGCGCGCGCGCAGCCGCTCGAGCGCGGGGCGCACGTCGTCGAAGAACTCCACGCGGTTGCGGGCTGCGAAAAATACCTCGAGCGCTTCCTCACATGCCGACTCGGCATAGCCGGCGGCGTTGAATTGCGAGGCGAGCGCGCGGCGCCGCACGAACGTGAGGTCGTGGCTTTGCTCGGGGAACTGCGCAGCGATCCGCGCGCGCAGGGCGCGCATCGTGTCGAGGCTGTGGCCGCGCACGGCCCGTGGATAGCGCTCCTTCAACCAATCGTGCAGAGCCGCCTCGGCGGCGGCGATCACCGGCGCGACGGGCCACAAGGTGTCGTCCAAGTCGAGGCTGATCACTCGCGTGGCGCTCATGTGCAGATTCTGCCCTCCCTGCGGCTACAATTGCAGCCATCGGGGAGACGCACAAGGGGAGAGACAAGAATGCGCGCGCATCGTCTGATTTTGACCCTGGCACTTCTGAGCGCCGCGACAGTCGGCCCGGCGCGTGCTCGCGCTCCAAGTCCGCCCACCTTGCCGCCCTTCACGGTGCAGGACCTCGTGCGCCTCGCGCGTGTGTCCGACCCCGCCGTTTCGCCGGACGGAAAGCGCGTCGCCTATACCGCACGAATGACCGATATGGACGCCAACAAAGGGCGTACAGCCATCTGGCTGCTCGACGTCCGCAAGCACAACGCCGTGCCCGTGCGCCTCACCGATCTCGCAGCCAACTCGAGCGCGCCCGAGTGGAGCGCGGACGGGCGGTTCCTTTATTACCTGTCGAATCGCGGCGGCTCGAGTCAAGTGTGGCGCCTTTCCGTGGGGAAGGATCAGGGCAGCGATCCCATCCAGGTGACGAACCTGGCGCTCGATGTGGGCTCCTTCCGGATCTCACCGAAGGCCGATCGCGTGTTTTTGACCGTCGAGGTGTATCGGGATTGTACGACGCTCCCCTGTACCAAGGAGCGGCTCGATGCCGCCGCGCGCTCAAAAGAGCACGGGGTGCTCTATGACCACATCTTCGCGCGACACTGGGATACGTGGAGCGACGGCCGGCGCTCGCAGCTCTTTGCCCTAGCGCTCGACGGCTCGGGGGCCGCGAGCGGCACGCCCGCCAACCTTACCGCAGGGCTCGAGGGCGACGTGCCGAAGAAGCCCTTCGGCGGCCGCGAGGACTACGCGGTGAGTCCCGACGGCCTCAACGTCGCGTTCTCGATTCGCGCCGTACCGGTGGGCGAGCCCTGGTCGACGAATTTCGACATCTACCTCGTGCCCGCCGCGGGCGGCACGCCGCGCAACTTGACCGCCGACAATCCGGCCTGGGACGGTCAGCCGGCTTTCTCGCCGAACGGCGCGACTCTGGCATACCTCGCCATGGATCGCCCCGGATACGAGGCCGATCGATTTCATCTGGTGCTTCTCGACTTGCAGAGCGGCGGCAAGCGTCCGCTCACCCAAAGCTGGGACCGGTCGATTGAAAAGTTCGCCTGGTCGCGTGACGGCAAGACCTTGTTCGCGGCCGCGGATCACCTCGGCCAGCATCCCCTATGGGCCATCGACGCCGCCACCGGCAGGGCCTCGGCCATTACCGGCGACGGCCATGTCGAGGCGTTCAGCGTCGGCCCGCAGCGGGTGATCTACGCACACAGTGATCTGGCGCATCCGGCCGATCTTTACTCGGTCGCCTTCGACGGCGGCAAACCTCTCCAGCTCACTCACGTGAATGACGCCGACCTCGCGGCGCGAGCGTTCGGGGAGTATCGACAATTCACCTTCGCAGGCGCGAACGGTGACAACGTCTTCGGCTACGTGATCAAGCCGCCGAACTTCAAGCGCGACCAGACCTACCCCGTGGCGCTCGTGATTCACGGCGGACCCGAGGGGAGCATGGCGAACGAATGGCACTGGCGCTGGAACGCACAGACGTTCGCGGGCGGCGGCTATGGGGTGGTGATGGTGGATTTCCATGGATCCACGGGCTACGGTCAGCCCTTCACGGACGCGATCCGCGGCGACTGGGGCGGCAAGCCGCTCGAAGATCTCAAGCTCGGCCTCGCGGCCGCCCTCAGGCAAAATCCGTGGCTCGACGGTGCAGACGCCTGCGCGCTCGGCGGCTCCTTCGGCGGGTTCATGATCAACTGGATCGCGGGGCAGTGGCCGGACCGCTTCAAGTGCCTGGTGACGCACGACGGCATCTTCGACAACCGCAGCATGTACTACTCCACCGAGGAGTTGTGGTTCCCCGAGTGGGAGATGGGCAGCCCGGAATACGAGGACCCGGCGGGGTATGCGAAGTTCAACCCGCTCGACTACGTCTCGAAATGGAAGACGCCGACGCTGGTGGTTCACGGCCAGCTCGATTACCGTGTCCCTTACGAGCAAGGTCTCGCCGTGTTCACGGCGCTGCAGCGCCGCGGCGTGCCCAGTGAGCTTTTGTACTTCCCCGATGAGAACCACTGGGTGCTCAAGCCCTCGAACGGCATTCAGTGGTACGACACCGTGCTCGCCTGGTTGAACCGCTGGACCGCACGCTGATCGTTCAGCCGTCGAGGCCCCGCCAGGCAGCTGGGTAGTCGGCGCCGAGCTTCAGGATGCGCTTGAGCACGTCGGGGTAGGAAATGCCGGCCGTGAGTGCCGATTGCGCAAAATCCTCCGCCTTGGAGAGGTTCGGATTCGCGTTCGCCTCGAGCACGTACAGCGACCCGTCCGCCCGGAGCCTGAAGTCCATGCGCGCGTAGCCGGTGAGGTGCAAGGCGCGGAAAATGCGCCGCGAGAGCTGCCCGAGCCGCGTGAGCACCTCCTCGGGAAGGTCCTGTGCCGCCGCCGTGGTGATACCGTACTTTTGCTGATACTTGCGGTCCCACTTCACTTTGCGCGTGGCGATGGTTGGATGGCCCTGCGGTAGCGAGCCGAAGGTCATCTCCCATACCGGCAGGACCTTGAGGCGCTCGTTGCCGATGACGCCCACATAGAGCTCGCGCCCCTCGATGTACTCCTCGACCAGCGCATCCGAGTGGGTCTGCTCGTGGATGAACGCGATGCGCTCCTTGAGACCGCGCTCGTCCGTGACCACCGAGGCATGCGCGATGCCGAGCGAGGCGTCCTCGGTGGAGGACTTCACGAACATCGGAAAGCGCAAGCGCTTCGGCAGCCGCGGCGTGCGACCGCGCGGAAACACCACGAACTGCGGGGTCGGCACGCGGTGGTAGGAGAGCAGTTGCTTGGAGAGCACCTTGTCCCGCGAGAGCAGCATGCCGCGCGGATTGCATCCCGTGTACGGCTGATGCATGAGCTCGAGGAACGCGACGACGTGCTGATCGTAGGTCACGATGCCGTCGAACTCTTCGAGAAGGTTGAACACGATGTCGGGCTTCCACTCCATGATCGCCCGGCGCAAGTCCATGAGGTTATCGTCCACGCCGAGCGGCATCACCTCGTGGCCCGCTTTCTTGAGATGCGAGATGACGTCGAACTCCGTGCGCCACTCATCGATTTCCTTCTCGGAGACGCCACGCAGGGACTCCGGAGGCACGAGCGTCGCGTGCACCAGCACCAGGGCGCGCAGCTTCTTCATAGGGCGACGCGCGGCAGCTGGCGTTCCTCGTAGGACTCCGCGAGCCGGGCGATGACCCACAACAGGTGCGGCTTGAGCTCGCGCCTGCTGCCGCGCAGATACAGACCGAGCGACTCGCAGCGCGAGATCATGAGCCGCAACACCTGATGCACGAGATACTCGCTGAAGGCGCCGGAGCGCATGATCTTGAGTCGCAGCTCGTTGCGCATCTCGCGCAGCACGCTGGCCGCCTTGGGCGTCCTGGACGAGCGCGACACGGTGGTGAACACCTTGAGCAGGAGCTCGTCCGCGCCCGAACGGCGCGGCATGCGGTAGCGGGCCAGCTTGCGCTCGTAGTGCTGGCGAAGCGTCGAGGACTCCTCGGCGATATCCTCGATGCGGCTGCGGTCGATCACCCTGGGCCTCGCCTCTCCGATCTCGGTGGCGAGCTCGTCGATGAACTCGAGCTTGGCGAAGGCGGGCCATCCCTCGTACTCGCGCCGCCACGCCGACCGCGGCTTGAGCCACACGGCGAACGTCTCGGCGAAATCCTCGGTGGGATGGGCCTGGGCATACCACGCACCGAGATGCTGCACGAAGCGCCGACTGCCGGGACGCGGCCGATAGGTGTCCGGATACGGGAGCGATGCCGGCCCGAACACCTCGCGCCAGCCGCGGCGGCGGCGCACTCGATAGGCCGAGTCGATCGCATGCCCCGCCTCGTGGCGCAAGATGCGCATCAGCCAGTTGCGGTTGCCGCCTTCGACCTCGCGCATGAAGCGTCGCTCGATGCGCGCAAGCCGCTGGTGCGCCAGATAGAACGGAATGGCGATGCCGGGGATGCCGTCCGGCGAGAACCACTCCTGCGAGAGCCAGCAGTGGGGTCGAAAGCGAATGCCGCGCGTGGCGAGCTCGCCGTAGAGCTTTCCAATCGCCCGCTCGAGCTCGGTGCCGGCGATGGTGAGTTTTAGGTCGCAGAAGCGCAGGCTGAGGAGCTGGTCGTCGGAGAGCGATTCCCAGGGGTAGCGGGCGGCCACGCGTCGTCCGCGCCGAGCCGGCGAGAATGAAGTTCTGGACATATGGCCGATGTCTGGGAGTATCCTACAGTCGATCCCGGTGATTTTACCTTTAAACCCCCTTCGCGTAGTGGGAGCATCACTCGATGCCAGCGCTGCTCGTCAGTCGAGAAGGTTCGCTTCGCGTCCCGAGCGCCCCGCAAGTCCCTGGGCCCTGCTCGGCCGCGACGTCCGTCCGCGTATCGCAGGTCACCGATTTGAAGGGTCTCGCCGGGCTCGCCGCTGACTACGCACAGCTGCAGACGGTCGTCGGCAACCGCCTGCCCTTCGCCCTGCACGACTGGCATCTAACGTGGTGCCGGCACTTCCTCAACTACCATCCGCGCATCGAGGATCGCCCCCGCTTCTGCGTCCTGCACGACCCGTCGGGACGGTGCGTCGCGATTTTGCCCTTCATCCAGAGCAGCCGTCGCTTCGGTCCGGTGCGCGTCACTTCGCTCAACATGCTCGGGGCGGATCCCGGCATTACCGAGATCTCGACGCCGCTGGTGGCGGCCGGATACGGCGCGCTCGCCGTTCGCGCCGCGCGCGATCTGTTCTCGCGTCTCGGCGAATGGGACTGGATTCACTGGAGCGGTCTCAGCGGAGAGCTGCGGGACGCGCTCAGCGGCGAGGAGCGCCTGTCCTGGAGTGAGCCCCTGTCGGATCTGGTCCTCGACCTACCCCCGACCTGGGAGGAGTTCAGGTCGCTCCTCAAACGCAACATCCGCGAGTCGCTGCGCCACTGCTACAACTCCTTGCGCCGCGCGGGACATCGCTTCGAGCTGCAGGTGATCGCCGATCCCGCCGGCATCAGTCCGGGATTGGATCGCTTTCTGGAGCTGCACCGCATGCGCGCCCAGCTCAGGAACACCGTGGTCCATCCGGACCGGTTTGCCACCCGGGTGAGCCGCGATTTTCTCTACGAGGTATGCGAGCGGCTCGCCCGGCGGGGGGTTACCCGGCTCTTTGCGCTGCGCATCGGCGGCGAAATCGTCGCCATGCGCATCGGCTTCGTGGTGGACGACTCGCTATATCTGTATTACTCGGGCTACGACCCACGCTGGGCGCGCTACAGCGTCATGACGACGACCATGGCCGAGGCGATCAAGTACGCCATTGCCGCAGGCTTGACGAGCGTCGGCCTCTCTCCCACCCGAGACCTCGCCAAGACGCGCTGGGGCCCGCGCCAGGTCGACTATGCATCAGCCTATGAGATCCGCGATCGCTTACGTTCGCGCTGTGCGTACGCAGCGTATCTCAAGGCGCGCGGCAACGAGACGCCGGCCTGGCTCCGGCGGCTCACGACCGGTCGGGTGTGGCAGTAAGCGCGCGCAGTGCCTCGAGGCCCGCGAAGTCGAACAGCGCCGGATCGGCAAGCTGGGAGGGAGCCACGTTCTGCAGGCTCGAGAAGATCGACTCGAGACGGCCGGGATGCTCGAGCTCCCACTGCCTGAGCATGGCCTTGACCGCCGCACGCTGCAAATGTGTCTGTGAGCCGCAGAGCGTGCAGGGAATGATGGGAAACTCCCGCGCTGCGGCATAGCGCGCGATATCGCGCTCCGCCACGTAGGCGAGCGGGCGGATGACGATGTGGCGACGATCCTCGCTGAGCAGCTTCGGCGGCATGGCCTTGAGGCGCCCACCGAAGAACATATTCAGGAACAAGGTCTCGATCATGTCGTCGCGGTGATGACCGAGCGCGAGCTTGGTGATGCCGTGCTCCGCGGCGTAACGATATAGGGCGCCGCGCCGCAGCCGCGAGCAAAGCCCGCACATCGTCTTGCCCTCCGGGATCACGCGCTTCACCACGGCGTAGGTGTCTTGCTCGATGATGTGAAACGGCACGCCGAGCCGCGCCAGATAGTCGGGCAAGACATGCGCCGGAAACCCCGGTTGCTTCTGATCGAGGTTGACGGCGACGAGATCGAAACGCACGGGGGCGTTGCGCCGCAAGCTCAACAGCACATCGAGCAACGTATAAGAGTCCTTACCGCCCGACAGGCACACCATGACTCGATCGCCCTCGGCGATCATGCCGAAGTCCGCAATGGCCTTGCCCGCGGCGCTGCGTAGCTGCGCCTCGAGCTTCTTGAAGTTATTCGAGGCCGGCCGCCCGGCACGAGCCTCGCTCGTTTGAGCCTCGCTCATCGAGCCGCGCTCACGGCGCTTCCAGGTATTTGGCTTCGAGGTAGCGCAGGTAGGCCGCCGCGGTGAGCGGCTTCCCGGTGGCCCGCTTGATAAGCTCCTGCACGGGCAAGCGCGCGCCGACGCCATGCACGTTCTCGCGCAGCCAGTCCATCACGCCGCCGAACTGACCGGCGGCGATCTCCGCATCGAGCGAGGGACGCTCGGCGCGCAATGCCTCGTTGAGCTGGCCTGCGATCACCGCGCCGAGTGCATAGGAGGGGAAATATCCGAAGTGCCCCACTGCCCAGTGGATATCCTGCAAGCAGCCGTCCACGTCGCTGGTCGGACGAATGTTCAGGCGCTGCTCGAGATTGGCGTTCCACGCCTCCGGGAGGTCCGCCACGGGCAGTGCGCCCTCGAGCATTTTCTTCTCGAGATCGTAGCGCAGCATGATGTGCACGGGATAAGTGAGCTCGTCCGCGTCCATGCGGATGAGGCTGCGCTTCACCCGGATGAGATGACGGTACAGATTCTGCTCGCTCCACTCCTCGCCGCTCACTTGCAGGTACTTATCGAGCAGAGGCTTCAGGTAAGTGACGAAGGCGCGGCTACGGCACAGGTTCATCTCGAACAAGAGCGACTGGCTCTCCTCGAGCGCGAGTCCGCGATCCCGCCCGACCGGCTGATCGCGCCACTTCGCGGGGAGCCCGAGGTCGTACATAGCGTGTCCGGTCTCGTGCACGGCGCCGAGGAGTCCTGAGAACGGATCCACCGGATCGAAGCGCGTCGTGACGCGTATATCGCCGGGCACGCCCTCCGTGAACGGGTGCTCGCTCTCATCGAGCCGGCCGCGGTCGAACGGGAAGCCGAGCGCCTTCAGCACCTCGAGCGCGAGCTGACGCTGGCGCGCCGCGGTGAACTTGCCGGTGAACGGAATGGGCGCGCGATCCGCCTGCACCTCGATGGCCTGGTTGATGAGGCCGGGAAGCTTGCGCGACAGCGCCTTGAAAATCGTGTCGATGTCGGCCGTCGATATGCCGGGCGTGAACGCATCGACCAGCGCGTCGTAAGGCGGCAGCCCGCGCGACTGCCCGAGGAGCGCAGCCTTGTCGCGCACCAGCTTGACCACCTCCTCGAGGTGGGGCGCGAAAATCTTGAAATCGCTCGCCTTGCGCGCCTCGACCCAGAACACCTCCGCCCGCGCCGTCGCCTTCGCCAGACGGGCGATCAGAGAAGGCGGCGTGGCGATGGCGTGGTCGCGCTGGCGGCGCATCTCGCGCAGGTTCGCCAGCGGCCAGTCCTCGAGCTGCGAGGCACCCGCCTCGGCACGCTCCAGCAGCCGCGCCACCTTCGGCGTGGTCAGCAAGGCGTGGTGCTCGGTCTCGAGGGCGGCCAGCTGCTCTCCGCGCACGTCGGCGCTGCCGCGGGGCATCATGACGGCGGCGTCCCAGCGCAGCAGTGACAGCGCGCCGCGGAAGGCGTGCAAACGATGAAATTCCTGCTCCAGTTGTTCGTAGGGTGACAGCGCCATGATGAATCTGCCGATCGGGGCAAGCCCGTTTTTGGGCGGTGAGTTTAGCAGATTGCCGTTGCCCGCAACCGGGTCACGGGGAATAATTTCATCTTTTTCAATGAGTTAGTGAAATTGTCGGAGCGATAGGGAGCCCGTCTGGTGGAACGGCAGATTGTGCAGAAAGGGCAGATCCAGGCTGGCGGCGCCGGTGACCTCGTAATCGATCGAATCGCTTGGCTGGTTGGCGAGCTTGAGAAGCGCGAGCGCCATGTTCGCAGCAATGGTCATGTCGAATTCCATCTGCCCCATCGGGGGCACCACGAAGCTGCGATTGCTTACTCCGCTCGCGATGCGTTCGCCCGCCACATTGAGCTCGGCGTGCAGAGAGCTCACCGGCAGCGGGCGCTGGTTCGGGTTCTGCACTTGGAATTTCACCAGGAAGTTCTGGTGCAAGAAATTTCCGCCCTGCAGCTCGATGCTGCTCACGGTCAAGTTGGGGCGCTCGAACTGGGGCGTGCAACCCGCGGCGCAAAGCAACAGCACGAGCGCGCCGCGCCTCAGCACCGAGAATCTACGGGGCGCGTCTGGCAACATGCGCGAGATGATACCGATTATGTCCATGAATGGCAGGCGGCGGGCCGCGTGGGGCCTCGTCGCCGCCCTGATGCCCATGCCGCCGGCGCTGGTAAGCGCCGGGCTGGCAACGGCGGCGGGTGCTGAGCCCGTCGCATCGCCGAGCGCCGCGCCAGTCGCAGCGCCGGGCACCTTCGCGCTGCCCGGAACGCCCGCCGCGGCGGCGCCACCCGCCGGGCCAGCGAACTGTTTGGCCTCGGGCGACGGGTATCTCCGCGCGCGGGTCGCGGGTGCAGTCGAGGCGCGGATCGATTGGAGCAACTCGGGACTGCGCTGCGAGGGTGAGGCGCGAGACGCGCCACCCGGCGTGCGCCTGAGCTTCCAGCGCCCCGGCGGCAAGCCCGACCTCTTGTTCGTGTTCGGGCTCACCGGCGTGCGGGAGGGTCGTCCCGCCCACGAAGTGGCCACTAATCTCACACTCATCGTGCAAGGCACGGATCAGATCTACGGGACGCTCGGCGATTCGCGCTGCACCGTGGACTCGCTGTCCCAGCGCCGACTCGGGGCGGGCACGAGTTACCGGCTCGAGGCGCGCGGGTTCTGCACGCAACCGGCGCACGCCGTTCGCGGTGACGGTGTCGTGCTCGTGAGCACGTTCGAGTTCGCGGGCGTGGTGAACTACGAGGGCTCGGCCGAGGGTGATGGTTCGGCCAGGGGTACGCACGCGAAACCATGAGAGCGCTGATCCGCATCGTGCCGGCGATCCTTCTCGTCTGCCACGCCCTCGGCGTTACGACCCGCGTGCAGGCCGCCGTTCCGATCTACGACTACGAGGTCGTCCAGGTTTATCCGCACGATCCGGAGGCCTTCACCGAGGGTCTGTTCTACTTGAACGGGTATCTGTACGAGAGCACGGGCCTCGAGCATCACTCCTCGATCCGCAAGGTCCGCCTGCAAACCGGGGAGGTGCTCGAGCGATACGACATACCCGGTGAGTATTTCGGCGAAGGCATCGTCAACTGGGACGGGCGGCTCATCGAGCTCACCTGGCAATCGCACGTCGGCTTCGTGTATGACCTGAAGACCTTCAAGCGGCAGGCCGATTTTTACTACGACGGCGAGGGCTGGGCACTCACACAGGACGGCTCGCAGATCTACATGAGCGATGGCACCTCGACCTTGCGCATCTTGAACCCCAAGACGCTGCTCCCCGCCGGCATGATCCCCGTCACCCTGGAAGGCAAGCCGGTCGAACGCTTGAACGAGCTCGAGTGGATCAAGGGCGAGATCTTCGCCAATGTCTGGCAGACGAACTGGATCCTGCGTATCGATCCGCGCGACGGGCACGTAGTCGGCGCCATCGACCTGCGCGGCCTCTTGCCGGCGGCGGACACGGTCCCCGGCAAGACGGATGTGCTCAACGGCATCGCCTACGATGCCAAGGCGGATCGGCTGTTCGTCACGGGCAAGAATTGGCCAAAACTCTTCCAAATCCGCTTGAAGCTCCGCCCGCCGACCACTCCGTGATTTAAGAGTGTCCCTGGCCTGGGTCCTACAGGCACTTACGCGGGGTGCCTACAGACTTCGGCAGCTCCCGTTGCTCAAATGCCACATCAACAGGGGCGCCATTTCGCATGGCACCCGCTGAAGGCTAATTTGCAGGGCATTTGGTCAAGCCCAACACCTGCCGCCTCAGCGCTCTCAACTGTTGTATTTTGGCAAACGAAGATCTTGGTATGCAGCGAATCATTGCATTGAGTTTGGTCGGCGCCGTGGCGGCCGCTTGCGGCACCGCCTATGCGGACAACGCCGCCCCATCGGACGCGCCGTCTATTTACGTGGCGCCGATGATCCAGTACAGCCTGCAGGACAACAACCCGCAAATCAAAGACAACTACGGCTATCAGGCGGGGATCGGCGTCAATCTTCCGCATTCGTGGGCGCTGGAGGGGGACTTCAGCCGCGGCAACTTCGACGGTGCCTGCGCCGGTGCCGCCGCCACCGCCTCCTCCGCCGCCCCCGTTGCTGCCGCCGCCGAAGGGCGACATCCTGCTCCAGGGCGTCACCTTCGCGAAGGACTCGGCGGACCTCGTGCCCCAGGCTGAGACGGTGCTGGATACGACCATCGCTTCGCTCAAGCCGTATCCGAATCTGGTCATCGAGGTGCGTGGCTATGCCGACAGCACAGGATCGCAGGCGTACAACCTGCAGCTGACCCGGCATCGGGCTGAAACGGTCATGCATTACATGCAATCGCATGGCCTCACCAACCAGATGACCGCGAAGGGCTTCGGCAAAGACGACCCGATCGCGGATAACGCGACCCGTGAAGGCCGGCTGGCAAACCGTCGCGTGGAGCTGCACATCACCGGCGGCGACAGGGGCGGGGGCTAGCGCCTGATGCGACGGCGGCTTGCCTCACGGTAAGGCGCCGACCAGCGATACTATTCCCCTGAGGACTCATCACTCGGGGGTTTTTTTTGCGTATCGATCACACGCGGAAGATCATAACTGCGGCCGATTTAGTGGCCTCGCCCCTCTGGTATCCGTTGTCATGCGCCGCGGGCCAAACAACCGTCGTTCGGCTCACCGAGGCAGACTACCGCGCAGCCAGCTTCCTAGACGAACGGCTCCTGAAGGCTCATCCCGTCACGGAGTCCTCACCGGTGACAACGCTCGAGGAGGCCGCGAACAGCCTCATGCCAGAGGCAAACTATGTCTTTCATGTGGGTCATGTCGGCTCGACGCTGGTGTCCCGGCTCGTCGGCGAACATGCCGGCGTGTTTTCTGTCAGGGAACCGATGCTGCTGAGGACGCTCGCAGGCGGCGAGCATACCCTGTCGTTGCGGGCAACTGTTGCGCTGCTGTCGCGCACCTGGCGCCCTGAGCAGCGTGCCGTTATCAAGGCGAGCAGCTTTGTCAGCGAGATCGCCCCGCGTCTGCTCGGAGCCGGCGCCGATTCGCGCGCCATGTTGATGTTCGCCTCCGCCGGCACGTATTTGCGCTGCATCCTTGGGGGGCCGAATTCCAGAGTCGAGGCGAGAATCCTCGGCGCCGGACGCTTGCAACGCCTTCGGCGGCGATTTCCGGGCGTCGCGCCGGCATTGGCACCTCAATCCGAAGGGGAATGGATCGCCATGGGCTGGCTGTCCGAGATGAGCGCACTCGAGGCGGCGGCACACAGTTTTCCGGCGCGGACGCACTGGGTGGATTTCGATCGCTTTCTAACTGCACCGGCTGCCGAGCTCGGAGTGATCATGCGAAGCCTCGGCGCGCACGTCACGCCGAAAGAGGTCGAGACTCTCGCATGCAGCCCTCTCCTCTCGCAATACTCCAAGGCACCCGAATTCCCCTACGACGCTACGCTCCGGCGAGAGGTGCTGCAGTCAGCCGAGAAACAGCACGGCGCGGAGATCGAGCTCGGGACGGCGTGGCTCGATCGAGCCGCACGGGCACATCCATCGCTTGCGGCGATCATGGACCGCGGGGGCTCAGCGGTTGCGCCACTTCCCCGCGCACGGCCTTCGTGAGGAAACCCCTCGCGCCAGTTGACGCGAGGGGGTCCTGATCAGAACTGTACCGTGAGCTCGCCGAAGAAGTAGCGACCCAGCGGGTCGTACACCTGCGCGAACGTGTTGCCGTTCACCGACGGCAGCGGCTGATCCGTTGATCCGCCCACGGCCGGCGCTTGCTTATCGAGCACGTTGTTGCATCCGACGCGCAAGGTGATCTTGTCGGCCACCTTCATTGCCGCCGTCATGTCGATGTAACTGAACGAGGGAATGCGCGCGTCCGTGTTCGATATGGCGCCGCTCGCGATCGTGTTGCCCGGACCGGCCGAAAGATTCGGATTGCCGCTGAGAGTCTCGAGTTGCACGGGCGAGTAGTAGCGCCAGGCGACCGACACATCAAGACCGTTCCACGGGGTCGACCAGGTCTCACGCAACGTATGGCGCCAGCGAAATACAGGGTCACCGGCGGCGGAGGTGAACGCACTGCACTGGGGACCCCAGTAGCCGGCACAATTGCGCTCGGTGGATGAGTTGGCTGCAATCGGAGTCAGGTTGTAATTGTTCAGCCACGTACCCAACAGGCTCGTGTGCAGCCTGCCGAATGCACCGAAGTCGTACGAGTAGGACAAATCCACGTCGATGCCCTTGACCTCCAACTGTCCGACGTTTGCGAGTGAATCGGTCACATATCCTTGATTCGATAACCACAGGGAGTAGTTGGAATTGCGATGAATCAAGTTGCAGAAAAGGGCTTGCTGCGTGCAGAGCTGCAGGATCGTGTTGGCGCCGATCGTCTGAATGACGTTCTCGATCTTAATGTCGTAATAATCGACTTGCAGCCGGAGGTTCGGGACATACGACGGGGTCCAGCCAATGCCGAAGGACGTCGTCAGCGCCGTCTCGGGCTGTAGGGCTGGGTTTCCTCCCGTCAAACCGTTGTACTGGCCCGCCGAGTTGGCGACCACGGTGCCGTAATGCGACAACGGTACCCCCGCTTGCACGCACTGCGCCGGCGACGCCTTGGGCGTCGCGCCCGCGCATGGGTCATCGGTTCCATCCAGCACCACCGCCTGCGGCAAAAACAGCTCCGCGATATTCGGCGCACGCACGGCGCGCGCGAAGCTGCCGCGGAAACGGTAATCCGATACGGGGCTCCACTCCACACCCAACTTATAGGTATTGGTCTTGAATCCCAACGAATAGCTCGAATAGCGGTAACCGGCGTCGACAGCCAGCGATTGCGCAAATGGCTTGTCCTCGACCAGCGGCAGATTCGCCTCGACGAATCCTTCCCGCGAGATGATCGAACCCGCTATCGGCAGAATGGGACCTCCCTGGCCCGCGAGATCACCCGATTGAAATTCCTCGTCGGGCTCGAAGAAGGCGCGCGTGTCACGATACTCGCCACCGACGTTTACCTTGAGTCCGTTGCTCGCGGTCGGCAACTGGACACCGTACTTTCCGAGGTCGCCGGTAAAGTTGACGTCCCCCGAATAGACCTTGATTTGACCGCGCTGGAGTCCCGGCGTGTCCAAATAGGCAACCGCACCCGGCGTGACTCCACCGGGTGTGAATATGTTCCAGGGTACGCAACCGGAGTTCAAACCATTTGCGTTGCCCGCAGCGGTGACCGCGCACTCGGGCCCGTTCGGGCCATTGACGACGTTCAATGAATCCTGAATTTTAGTCTTGGAAACGTCGTTGTAGTAGGTTTCGCTGAGGTTCGTGAGAGAGCTCTGGAAACTCGCATCGTACTCCCAGGCGTCGTTGATCTTGCCCTTCACGCCTGTGACTACGCGCCAATCCGTGTGCTCCAGATCGTCCTGCCGGTCGCCGCCCTCGACATTGCGCCTGCCGATATAGAGATTCGTGGTGCCGGGCGCTGCGCCAGTCAACGCAGAGTTCGCTCCGCACCAGGTAGACACCTCTTGGGCGGTGAGGTATGGATTCGTGCAGGGCACGTTGTAAACCGTCTGGAAGGCGCCGGAGGGCGCGATCTGCGCGATGGATCGATCGTCCATGAACATCGTGTTTGCATAGACCTGCGCATGCTCATTGAAGTCGTAGTGCAAGAACGCACCCGAGGTCCAACGCTCGTCGGGACGCTGGAAGTAGTTGAGAGGCCCATAGTTGAAGCGGTTCGCATCGGTAAAGGGAATGAGCGCACCGGACGAATTGAACGTATTGTCGTTCAGCAGCCCCGCAGGCCCAATCTGAAAAAAGCGCGCGGGATTCGTGGTTCCCGAGCCGCTGCAATGTAATGGATTGCCCGAGTAACCGGACGCCATGGTGCAAGCGCTCACCGAGTACTTGGATTCCAGGACGGAGTTGACGTGGCGATAGGTCGTATAGAAGGTGGCGTTGCCGTTTCCATCGGCAGAGTTCAAACCCGCAATGAACGCCAATGATGTGGTGGCACCCGCGTCCACAACGCTGGGCGCATTCGCGAAATTATTGCCGGTCGTCGAGTTGAACGTGTCGATGGCGCTGATGACGCCGTCTTGATTGTTGTTGTGATGTTGATAGATGCCGCCGTCCGCGACCAGTTTCACGCCCTCGAAGTGATCATTCATCTTGAAGTTCACGACGCCCGCCACGGCGTCTGCACCGTAAACGGATGACGCACCGCCCGTGAGAACCTCCACGCTGTCAACCAACTCGACGGGGATCATGTTGATATCGGAGGCGCCGGCGCTGGCGGGGTCGCCGGGGCCCAGGCGCTGGCCATTCACCAGCACCAACGTGCGCTTCGCATTCAGGCCGCGCAGATTGACGGTCGCCGTGCCATCGGCGCCGTTCGACTGCATCGCGCCCTGCGATGAGAAAACCTGCGGCAATTGGTTGAGCATGTCCTCGACGCGGATCGCGCCGGTTTCTTGTATCTCGGTCGCGGTGACAAACGTCACGGGGCTGATCGATACCTGGTTCGGGACCGAAATGCGCGAACCGGTCACCACTACTTCGCTGAGCGTCGCCGACGAAGTGTCGGCGGCAGCCGGTGCGGTCTGTGCATGGACCGTACTGCAGGTTGCGGCGAGCGTGCCGCCGGTCATTGCGAGGCGAATTGCCCGCCGCAGCACAGCGTTTCCGAGTTGGTCTTGAAGCATTTTAGTGGCTCTCCCTGTAGGCCCTGATGCCGAAAAAATTAGGCAAAATCTAAAAAGGGAGCCAGACCAGGAATGTCAACCGCACGCGATGCGGCAAACAATGCCGCAATCGTCGCGCTGCCGCTACAAATCATCCCCGGGACGGTTACCGTCTCTAAAATTTCACCGATGGCCGAATATAGCACAGTGTCCACATGGCACAACATCTTCGAACCGGGCGAAATCGCCGGCGTATTGTCGAGGCGGCGCTGAGGAGACAGCGGCTGGTGCCCTCGAGAACTTGCTGTCCGGAGTCGGATGTTGCGCAGGCACCACGGTCGATGGGCGTCGCCTGGACGCTACGATGCACGTGCGGCATCATGCGCCAAAATCCCCGACAGATTGATGGATGATCAACCCTACCCTCCCGCAATTTCAGTACGAAATCGGTGCTCGCATGTCCCGCGGGGACTGGCAGGGTGCCGCTCATGCGGCAGCGGGTTGTCGCGCGGCCTGGCCGGCCGATCCTTGCGGCTGGCTGCTCGGCAGCATGGCAGCGCTCTTTGCGGACCAAAAGGAGACCGCATTGGCGCTGGTGGAAGAACGACTTGCAGTCGATCCCGGAAATGTCCAGTGCTTGATTCAGCGAGCCGAATGCCTATTCGCCCTCGGCGAGCGGGCTCGATCCATGGCGGCTGCCGATACCGCCGCAGCCGGCGCGCAAGGTGATCCGCAGGCTCTCGACGCGATCGGCAGTTTCCTGGTCTTCGCCCGCGATTATCCTCGGGCGCTAAGCGTCTACGCACAGGCCGTGGCCGCCGCGCCCGCCGATCCGTCGATGCTCTCAAAGCGGGCCCTGATGCATCGATTCCTGGGGGATTTCGATCTCGCGGCTAGCGACTATGAATCCGCGCTGCTGATATCACCCGCTCACGCAGAGGCCTTCAAAGGTCTCTCAGAGCTCAGCCGGCAATCCGCCGAGCGCAACGTCATCGCATCGGCGGAGGCCGCGCTTGCGGCGACCCCTGTCGACTCCCCGGAGGCGGCGACGTTGCGCTACGGTCTTGCGAAAAGCTATGAAGATTTGGGCGAGCATGCCCAGAGCTGGCAGCACTTGAGTTCCGCCAACCGGATCGAGCGCCGGCGGCACACGTATGATACGGCGCAGGACCGAGGCGTCGTTGAGCGGATTGTCGCCGGGTTTCAGGGCGAGCAGCCGGTGGTGCCGGACACGACGGGGGAAAGTCCCATTTTCATCGTGGGATTGCCGCGCACCGGCACGACGCTGGTCGAACGCATCATCGGCAACCACTCGCTCGTGCATCCCGCGGGCGAGCTGCTGGCACTAAGAGACGCCGTCGGCGCCGTGGTGGACCGCACGGCACCGCATTTGTCGACCACCTGGCTTGGGTACGCGGAAGCCTTGGGTGATCTGCCGGGTGAGCCGATAGCGCGCGAATACTTGGCTCGCTCGCGGGCCCATCGTGGCGACCGGCCGCGCTTCACCGACAAGGCGCCGGCCAACTTCTATTATTGCGGACTGATTTTGCGCGCGTTCCCGAATGCGCGGATCGTGCATTTGACACGCCATCCGATGGCTGCCTGCTATGCGATCTACAAGACCCGCTTCGAGGGCGGCTTCGCGTTTTCCTACGACCTCTTGGAGCTTGCGGAGTATTACCTCGGCTACCATAAGCTCATGGCACACTGGCATCGGGTATTGCCCGGGCGCATATTGGATGTCGCCTACGAGCAGGTGGTCACCGCGCAGGAAGCGACGACGCAGCGCATTCTCGACTATCTTGGCCTGCCGTTCGAGGAAGGTTGTCTTGCATTCCATTTGAATCCGGCGCCCGCGTCGACCCCGAGCGCGGTGCAGGTGCGCCAACCGCTGTACAGTTCCTCGCTCGAGCAATGGCGTCATTACTCAAACGAGCTCGCGCCGCTACGCGAGCGTCTGGCGGCCGGGGGTGTCAGCGGACTCGAGTGACTTTAGTCCCGCGCCCCAATTGCATCTGCAGCCAGTAAGACCCGAACACTCCTCGAGAGATGGTCACGGCGTCGCCGGGTTTCGCCATAAGATCGATGTCGGCAGCCAACTGACGCCATACCTGATCGTTGTCGAGAGTCAGTATTGCTCGGCCATTCACCGTCTGACCGACATTCACGATATGCGCTTGGACCCTCTCCGCATCGGCCGAACGCACGCCCGCCGCCACTTCTTGCTTGGCGACAGCACGCTCGGGCAGTCCGAACTGCTGCGTCGGGTTGAGCGCGGGCGGTGGCGGGACAGGAGCAAGCGCACCGGTCGACGGCGTCTTTTCATCGAGATGCGCCGTCTCGCGGTCGAAACAGGCGAGCCGGGCATCCGCCTCCGTCAGGGTGCGGCATGCGAGCACGCGGCTGAGCGGCTCCGCGGCGTGTACCGCCGCCGCCCAGCCGACCAATCCCAGCGCAACGCCCCCGCCAAGTCCGTGCAGCCGAGTCAATGCGGTGCTCCCGCGACACCGGTCTCGGCATCACTGTATTCCGCGATCACAACCGTGGCCTCGCGTACGAAGGCGCGCTCCAGCGGCGTCAGCTGCGGGTTCCAAACATCGAAAATCAGTATGGCGCGCGTCACGTCGGAATCGTTCCACGCTTCGTGCTCGATGGTATCGTCGAACACCCAACCGGTGCCGACGCTCCATTCACGGATTTCGCCGCCCACTCGAAATCTGCATCCGGGCGGCACGATCAATGGCAGATGCACGGTCAGGCGAGTGTTGGTGACGCCCGTATGGGGCGGAATCTTGGTGCGCGCGTCCAGGAGCGAAAAAAATGCCGTTGGACCGCGTCCGGGTATGTCCACTTGCGGCAACGCCGCCAGTGCTTTCTCGGTACGCGGGCAGCGCGCTAGATGGGACTCCAGCCGCTGCCCTTCGTTCCACAAGAAGTAAGCTCCCCAGCGCCGAGAGTGATTCAGCTCCCGCCACTGATTCAGGGGCAAACCGGCTGCGTAATCAATGTAGGGCACAACGCCGTCGCGGTCGGCGCCGAGCACGGCCAGGAGTTCCGCGCGGATTTCATCGGTGAATGCCTCGAGAGTCTCGAGCCACGGAAAAAACTCCCGCGGAAAGAATTCGTAGTTGATGAGATAAGGGAACAGCATGAATGTCGGATCGGGGGTGTAGATTCGCGCCCTCCCCAGTAGCCGGTCGAGGCAACGGTCGAAGCGCTTGCGTTCCTCCTTCGAGGGAGTCGTCGACAGGGCCGATAAGCGAGCGTCGATCAACGACGCCAGCTTCGCGGCGTTCTCCGCTACGCGTGTCCTCGCGTGGGCCACATGGGCCTCGATCGGTGCGGGCATTCGCGTCCCGGGAGTCACGGCCTGCAAGGCGTGCGCGTAGGCCGCTGCCGCCGCTCGAGGCTTGTTCAGCAAATCGAGCACGGAGCCTTTTTGCAGCAAGACCACCGGGTGCGTGGGGTCAAGAGCCAGCGCGCGTTCGAGCGCGGCCAGTTCCTCGGCACGCTGTCCCAACCTGCGCAGCGCGGCGGCAAAGGCCAGCCAATACGGCACATGAGCGGGAGCCGCTGTAACGAGCCGCTCGAGGAGCGCGCGAGCACCCGCCGCATCGCCGCCCGCGAGCAGTCGCTGCGCCCGCTCATGCATCTCTTCCAGAGCTGCGCCCAACTCCGTCGACCGCACGTTCATCGACACCACTCATCCATCTGCTAAAGTGTATAGGCGCGGCACACCGTGTGATGGGCGCGTGTTGGCCGCGGCAATCTCGCGCCAGTCGCACGACGCGCCCGGATGAGGGTACATGCAGCCGCCGGAACTAATCAACATGTTTACCGTGCCGTTCACGTTCAGCCGCCTCCCGGCGCACGTGCAACTCAATTCCGCCTTGAAGCGCTACATCTTCGCGCAGGAGCAAGGAGGCGCCGCGGCGAACCCGCGTCCGTTGACCCAACGCAACGCCGCCCTGTTCGAGAGCCATTTCAATTTGTTTCGCGACTCCGATGCGGCCGTGCAGGAGCTCAAGGCCTTTTGCTGGGATCAGCTATTGGCCCTGATCGGGCGGCTCAATGGCTACGACCTCGCCACCCTGCGCCGTTTACAGATTTACAACGACAGCTGGTTTCATGTGATGCGACGTGGCGGATTCTTTGGCCTGCATAATCATCCGAACGCCTCCTGGAGCGGCGTGTATTGCGTGGACCCGGGCAAGCCAGACCCCGATAAAAAAGACAGCGGACTCTTGACCTTCGTCAATCCGATGATCTTGGGCGCGATGCATCTCGATGCGGGCAACGATCACATGAAGTTGCCGTACGCACCTCAGACCGCGAGTCTGGCGCTCGAGGCGGGCCAACTCGTGATGTTTCCCTCATGGGTGCTGCACGATGTCAAACCCTTCGAGGGCGAAGGCGAACGGATCACGATCGCCTTCAATTGCTGGTTTGCGCTGCCGAATGCCCCTCAAGGATCGTAATAGAAACGTTCGATCCAGGGTTTCAGCAGTGACAACACAGGAGTCATGTGGGAGCGATAGCGCAGCCATTGACCCAGGCCTTCCGTATTCAATCCCTTGGCAAGCTGCGCGGCACTCGGTGTGAGTAGCTCCCTCGTCTTCGCGCGCAGAGCAAAATCCCCCATGGCAGGATCCCATTCCAGTCCCAGGAACGCGCAAATTCTCTTCATCTCGCGGGCGAACTCTCGCACCACGTCCTCGTGGCGCACCAGGCACACCTGGAGCGGCGCCATGTTCGACAGACGCAAGATGAGCTCCATGACGGCCACATAGTACTCGGCCGCCCCGTCGAGCGTCAGCAGCTCATAGATGGGAGAGCTCATCTGGAATCGATGACGGAAGCAACTCAAGACGACGTCGCGTGGATCGCGACACGCAAATATGATTTTCGCATCGGGAAACAACCGCGCAATGAGCGGTAATTTCAGGCTATTGAAGGGATTCTTATCCACGAACATCTTGCCCCTCACGTCGATGCCGGCGGCACCCACATGGCGCCAGTAGATCGCTCTCATACGCTCGAGCGTCGCCGCCGGCGCCGCAGCCAGCCGCTCCAGATCTGCCGGCCGCCGCATGAACTCATTCACCGCCTCGGTCAGCGATTCGTTCTCCTCGAGACTCGCCACACGCGGATGACCTTCCAGGACGATCTCGAGCAATGTGGTACCGGAACGGGGAAATCCGAGGACGAACACGTGTGCGGCCGCACCCGTGCAGCGTGTATCGGGCGGCGGGTTGGATTGCCAGATCGCGGGGCGCACGCGTTCGAAATATCGGTTGATGGAGCGCACAAAATCGAGCGCGCCTTCCTGCGCACCGAAGCGCCCAGCGTGCAAACCCTGCAGCTCGCGATTGCATACGGAATACGCCGCGAAGGCCTCGTCCGTATAATCCTTAGCGTCGAGCACGTCGCCGAGCAAGCCGTTGGCGAGAGCCCGCTCGAGTGGCTCAAGCCGCGCATCGCTCAACACGCGCCGCACCCGCGCCTCCGCAGTCACCAAGTTGCCCTCGCCGAGCTCTGCTCGCGCGAGGCTCAGAGCGGCGCCGGGCACATCACCAAGAAGAGCGAGCGCTCTTTCGGACCAACTGCGCGCTTCACCGTAAATGCCGCGCCCGTTCGCGAGTCGCGCGAGGCCGAGCATCGCGACCGCTTGGTTCGGGTCCAGCTCGAGCGCGCGCCGGTAACTTGCCTCGGAATGTGCGATGAGGCCCAAGGCAAAAAAAGCTTCGCCCAGATTGGTGTGGGCGAACGGCAACGACGCATTCAGAGCGAGCAGTGCATCGAACTGCACGATTGCATCGGCGGGCCGTTCGAGGCGCATCAAGCACAAGCCGAGCGCATTGCGCGCCCCTTGATCCGACGGGTCGATGTCGACCGCCCGGCGCAGTAGCTTCTCAGCCTCAGCGACCTTTCCCTGTCGCTCGAGCTTGAGCGCAACGAGATTCAGGGCGAGCGGATGCTCGAGCCCAGCCGCCAGCGCAGCTTCCGAAAGCTGCGCGGCCTCGTCATATTTCCCGCTCCGCGCCGCTTCGGATATGTCCTGCAAAGCCGCACGGTGTGCCGCGGAGTCACGCGCCATCTGGTGACCGCACTATGATCGGCACCACATTCGCTGCAGATTCGCGATCACATATTCGAGTTGGGTGCGGTTGCGCCAGTCCATTTTGAGACCCTCGAGCGCGCGCACCTCCCCCAGAGAATGGAGGAGCTCCCGCTGCATGGGGTCGGCGATCTGACTCTCGATGAACGTGATGATCACCAGGCGCTCGCCCGACTGGATGGGCGTCACCTGATGAACGTAGGTGGACGAATAGAACACGGCTTGTCCGGGCTTGCCCTTGATCCGTATCTCCTCGGATCCCAAATAGACGACGAGCTCGCCGCCCTCGTAAGCGGCGGGGTCAGAAATGAACATCGTGCACGAGACATCGGACCGGAGCGGTTGCGGGCCAACGGGTAGAAAAGCAGAATCTATGTGAGCGCCATAGGTCATGCCGGAGTCGTAGCGCGTCAACACCGGAACAGCGACCCGCTGCGGGAAAGCGAAGTTTCGGGCGGCTTCGCTGCGTTGCAGGGCGCCCAGCGCGATCTGGGCAACCTCCTGTCCCTTCGGATCGTTCGGCTCCGCGATGACATTATATTTGGTCGCGTTATGCGGATTGGAACGCCTGCCATCGACGAAGCTCGTCTCCAGCGCAAGGGCCGCAATCCGCTGGATCTCAGCCGGGCTCAGAAAATTCTCAATGTGAAGAAACATCGGATACCGCCGTGGTGATCGCGTCAGCGACGGAGTATAAACCGCGCCTTACGGTTCCGAGCCATCGAGGTAGCTCCTGAGCTCAGCCAATTCACGCTCGTAGTGTACCGACCTCCCGGACGATCGCTGGTAGAGCATCTCGCGAACTTGCCACACGCTCGCGGTCTTCACCGTGCGACCCGTGGCCGGCACGCTCAGGCAGTCCTCGTGGGCCTCGAGACCGAGGTGGCCAAGCAATCCCTCGATGTACTGTCGCGGCGCCCTCACCAAGCCATCGTAATCGACGTCGATGATGTCGGCACCGTATCGAGCCTTCCAGTGCGCCATCAAGCGCTTGTACTGCCGGTAATGGTGGCCAATGTCCATGAGATCGAGCGCATAATCGAGACCGTGGTCGAGATGCGTGAAGTAGATGGAGAGACACGTGTCCAATGGGTTTCGTACCGTATGCACGATCTTGGCGTCCGGAAAGAGCTGCTTGATCAGCCCAATATAGAGAAAGTTATCGGGCCGCTTGTCCGTCACGAGCTCGGCGCCCGGAAAGAGCCTGGCGAGGACGTCGATGTACTGCAGAGCCAGTCCTTCGATCACATGATGAGGCGTCATAGGTATCGATTCCGGAAACGGCGCCAGCACCTTTTGCGCCAAATAGGGAATGAATTGAAGCTCGCCGCCCGCCGTGACGCGCGGGTGCCCCGACAGCAATTGCTCCAGCAACGTCGAGCCTGACCGAAACATCCCGCAGATGAATATGGGTCGTGGGCCGCGAGGCGGCGTAACCGAGGGCGGGCTTGTCGGTGGACTTATCTCCATGAGCCGCGCGATGCGACGTACCTCGGCGGCCCGATCATAGTGCGCCGCGTCCGCCGGCCGGCTTGCGCGACTGGCTGCATTTGCGGCGCGGTACGCAGCGAAGGCAGCAGGATAGTCTGCGCAGGCGTCCAAGGCCCTGCCAAGCGCAAATCCCAGCATTGCGCGGTCCGCCATACTCATCTCTGCGCTTAGCGCGCTCTCGAGGCGCGCGATGAGGGCATCGTCGCGTGCGTCGAAAGATCTGGCATTTGCGTAGCGGGCCAGAATGTGCGGCGACGCCGGGGCGATTGCGAGAGCCTTTTCATAGATATCGAGTGCCGCTTCTCGCCGGCCTTGATCCTCGTGAAGATTGGCGAGATTGAGCAAGGCCGGGATATAGGTCGGCCGAAGGGCCAGTGCCAGCTCGAGCTCGCGCTCGGCGGCAGCGCTCTGCAGCTCATCGGAATAAATGACGCCACGATTGAGGTGCACCTCCTCCGGCCGCTTAATGCCATGATCTAGAGCTTGTTGATAAGAATCCAGCGCGGAGCCGAATCGGCCGGCCTTGCGCTCCAGAACCGCGAGGCGGTACCAGCAGTCGGCCAATACCGGCCATCGCCGCAGTACCGCCTGATAGGCGGCGATCGCCTCGTGCACTCGGCCTTGCCGATCAAGCTTAAGGGCGTCTTGCACCATTCGCTGTGCCATGTCCGTCTCATCCATCACTCGGTCCATTTCGGCCTCGACCCGTCGAATTCATCGATTGCAGCGAGCATGGAGGCGACCAAAGCTTGCTCCTTTTCGGAAATCTCAGGACGCCAGACATCGAAAATCAATACGGCTCGCGGCTCGTCGCTCAAGTTCCAGGCTTCATGCTCGATGCTGTCGTCGAAGATGACGAGTTCGCCCTCGCGCCACGAGCGAATTTCGTTGCCGACACGCAGTCCGCACGAGGGCGGCACAATCAGAGGAAGGTGGCAGATTAGCCGGACGTTCATGAAGCCGTGATGCGGTGGAATTCGCGCACCGGGTCGTAACAAAGAGAAGAGCACAGACGGACTGCGGTTATCGATCCGGCACAGAGACAAGCGATTGATCGCCTCGAACGTCCGCGGGCAACGTGCCGCATTCTCGGCTACAGTCGCTCCGTCCTTGATCAGAAAGAATGCCCCCCAATCTGGATTGTCCAAAAGGCCTCTCGGATCGAAGGACGGCCGGTTCGCCTCGCGCTGAATGTAGGGCACGAAGCCACGACCCGCATCGAGAATCGCGCGAGCCTCGGCACGGATGTTCTCGAACTCGCTCTCCAGCGTGCCCGCCCAGGGAAAGTCACGCCGATCGAAGAACTGAATCTGGGGTAGCTCGGGAAAATAGAAATATTTTGGCTGCTGCGGATAGATCTGCCGCTTGCCGAGCAGCAGGTCGATCGCGTGGGCAAATCGATCGGTGCCCGGTGAACCGAGTCCCTGAGCCTTGAGCGCAGTCAGCAGATGCGCCTCGTAATCACGCGCGTACCCCTGACATGCCGCCTGAACGCGCTCGATCTCGGCGCGCCACTCCGGCGGCAGCGATGGAAGCGTTGCCGCGATCTTCATTCCAGCCCGGTAGTAGGCATCCGCCGCTCGGCGGTCGCATTGTCTTGCAAACAAATCCCCCTTGGCGAGCAACGAGGGCACGTGGTGCGGATCGAGCTTAAGCGCGTGGTCGAGCGCCGCGGCTTCTTTGAGCGACGCATCGACCGATCGATGCACGAGTGACAGCCCGAACCAGATCGAGGCATCGGCGGCACCGGCCGAGACGGCCTGATCGAAAAGGACGCGCGCGGTATCGGGCTCGCCCCGCTTCAATGCAGCGAATCCCGCCGAAGTTATCGCCTGCGTTTTCTGCGATTGCGCTGCCATCAACCAAAGCTTAGTTCATGGCTGACTTACACAATAGTGCGCTGCAGTGCATCATTCGGGTGGCGGCGAGCGTTTCATCTGTCCGAAGCAACTCTATCGAGCCACCCGCAAAGCCAGCCTGTCCGCACACCGGATTGTGTGCTGTAAAAACAAAGGTGTATAAGAGCCCTACCCGAGTCGAACGGGAGTCTACCTGAATCGAACTCGATCCGAAGTGCGCTCGCTGATAATTGTGAAATGTACCGTGAACCACTCGATCTTTCGCTGTGCCCTAGTCAGCTGCGCGCTGATCGCAGCGGCGCTCCCCGTCCACGCGCAGCAAGCCTCGGCCCCCGTGGCAAACCCAACCTCGCCGTCGGCCGCGGACTCGCCGGCAGCGACTCCCGCAGATCCCGCACCCGCGAGCGCTGCAAAACCGGCATCGACGACATCGCAGACGCCGGCGCCCTCAGCGTCGACGTTGAGGAAAGCAAGAAGTCTCGGCCTTCATTCGGAAAACCATAACGGCCGCACCCAATATTGCTGGGAAGACGCGAATGTCGGATCGCGCTTCACAACGAAGAAGTGTGCGGATGAGAGTCAGCTTGACGAGATTATCGCGCAGCGTGAGGCGGTCCGGGAGCAAATGCGTGGAACGCTGAATGGCACTTCCGTGAAGTAGCGGAGGCGGACCCTCGTTCCGAGACGCGGCGCGTCATCTCGCTATCCAAAGGGCGACATAAGCTCAGACCTATAAGTAATAATCCTGACACTGCCCCGGTCTTTGCTCTCGTTGGGCAGTAATTTCGCTGCGGTCAACTATAAGAGGAAACAAATCATGCAGATCAACAAAGGGTCGGGTGCGGCACTGGCGGTTGCGGCCGCGATGTTGTTTACGTCGGGGCTGGCGGGAGTTTCGGTGGCGGCCGATACGGGCACCGTCAAGTGTACGGGCGTGAACTCTTGCAAGGGCACCTCGGAGTGCAAGTCCGCCAAGAACAGCTGCAAGGGACAAAACAGCTGCAAGGGCCAGGGCTGGACGTCGATGTCCAAGGCGGACTGCGACGCCGCCAAGGCCAAGGCGAAGTCCGGCGGCTAAGCCGATCTGACGGAGACGGGGTCGCCGCGCAGCGTCGAGGGCGCGCGCGATTCCCGGCCTCTTTAATGAAACAAATCAATGGCTTCGGGCTGGGGCTCAGGCCCTCTCACTACGCCGCCATCCTCGGCGAATCTCATCCGATCGACTGGCTCGAGATCATCACCGAGAACTATCTCGCGCCGGGCGGCAAGCCGCTCGACTATCTCGAGCGCATCCGCGGCCGCTTTCCCTTGGTCATGCACGGTGTGTCCCTGTCCATCGGCAGCACCGATCCCATCGATCGGCAATATCTTGCGGATGTGCGCGAGCTCGCGCGCCGCATCGAGCCCGCCTGGATATCCGACCACCTGTGCTGGACGGGCGTCGAGGGACGCAACGTGCACGATCTGTTGCCGCTGCCCTACACCGAGGAGGCGCTCGCCTGCGTGGTCGCGCGCGTGAGCGAAGTGCAGGACCTGCTCGGGCGGCAGATCCTGCTCGAGAACGTCTCGAGCTACCTCACCTACCGCTCCTCCGAGATGGCCGAGTGGGAATTCCTCGGCGAGGTCGCGCGCCGCGCCGATTGCGCCATACTGCTGGACATCAACAACATTTACGTGAGCGCGGTGAACCACGGGTTCGATGCCTTGCGGTACCTGCGCGCCGTCCCGAAAGAGCGCGTGCGCCAGTTCCATCTGGCCGGCCACAGCGACATGGGCGATCACCTGATCGACACTCACGATCATCCGATCGTCGCGCCCGTATGGAACCTTTACCGTGAGGCGCTGGCGCACTTCGGTCCCGTGCCCACGATGATCGAGCGCGATGACAACATCCCGCCGTTGGCCGAGCTGGTCGCGGAGCTCGACGTGGCGCGCGCCATCGCCTCCGGCCACGCGCTCGAGGCGGCTTGATGGAGCTGCGCCAATTGCAGCGCGAGATGCAGCGCGCGCTCCTCGGCGAGGAGAGCGAGATCGAGGCGTGCATCGCCGACACCCCGCCCCTTGCGAAAGAGGCGCGCCTGCACATCTATCGCCACGCGTATGCGGCGCGCCTGATCGAGGCACTCCGCGATCACTACCCGGTGCTGCATCAGATCTTGGGCGATGAGGATTTCGAGGCGCTTGGCGCCGCGTTCGTGCGCGCCCACCCCTCGGTACATCGCTCGATCCGCTGGTATGGCCGGGAGGTCGCAGCGTTTCTGCGAGTGGAGCCTCCCTTCGCCGAGCACCCGATCCTGGCGGAGATTGCCGCCTTCGAGTGGTGCCTCGCCGAGGCGTTCGACTCCGCCGATGCGAGCGTCCTCGACCGCAGCGCTCTCGCAAGCGTCGAGCCCGCCGCGTGGGGCACTCTCACGTTCCGCTTTCACCCCTCGGTACGCCGTCTTGCGTTCGAATGGAATACCGCAGCGGCCTGGAAGGCGGTGTCCGCGGAGGAAGTACCCCCCGCGCCCGAGCGCTCGGCCGAGTCCGTCGAGTGGCTCATCTGGCGACGGAATCTAGAGAACTACTTTCGTTCACTCGATTCGATGGAAGTGACGGCGCTCGACGCCGCGCTCGAAGGGCGCAACTTCGCTCAAATCTGCGCTGCACTCGCGGCGCGCCTGCCCGAAAACGAGGTGCCGCTGCGCGCCGCCTCGCTGATTGCGACCTGGCTCGACGGCGGACTTCTCATCGGGCTGACGCGCTGACGGCGGCTCATCCGAGCCGCCGCCGCGCTCGACTCGCAAAGCGCTACTTAGAGCAGCGCCCCCACTTCGCCCATCATCTCCTTGCGCACCATGGGAATCGGCGGCCCGCCATAGGACAGGAATTTGTCGTGAAAGTCGTGCCACAGCGCCTGGTCCTCACTGGCTGACGTGCCGGTCATGGAAGGTCCAGTCATCGCGGGGCCGGTCATGGCGGGACCCGTCATCGCGGGATCGCTCGCCGCGGCGGAGGCCGGCGCCGACGCGGGCGGTGCGGTGGAGGCCGCCGGCGGCGCCGCGCCACCGCTCTTCATCTTCGCCACCCAATCCGTGCGGAGCTTACGAATCATGAGCTTGCCCAGCGTATAGTTGAGATATGCCGGGTCGTAGGTGCCGCGTGCGGCCTGCTGGCGCGCGTTGCCGGGATCCTGGAACGCCTGCTCGCGAAACATCTTCTCCGATTGGGCAACGGTCCAGTTTTCGGTATGCAGGCCGATCGAGGACAGCAACCGCACGTCCCGTAGCAGCGCATCCATGATTTGACCGATGTGCAGCTCCGGATCGCCCCGACCGACGCCCTCCTCGTACATCATTTCCTCGCAGTAGTGCGCCCAGCCCTCCGCGAAGGCATACCCTACCCAGAGCGCCTCGAGCTTGTCCGGGTTGGAGTTCGAGTGCAGGAACTGCAGGAAATGTCCCGGCCAGACCTCGTGCACGGAGGTGAACAGGAGCGTCGCTTCGCTCGGCAGGTACTGCAGCTGCTCGGCCTTGGACCACTTCGGATCCGGCGGGGCGATGTTGTAGGTCGCCGCTACGCCCTTGTCGTAAGGCCCCGGCACCTGAATGAAGGCCGCGTTATTGCGGTTGTACGGCGGGGCCTCGGCGACCAAGGCCTGGTCGTCGTTCGGAATGCTCACGACATTATTTTTCTGCACGAATTCGCGCAACATGACGAGCTGCCGGCGCGCCGCGTCGAGAGTCCCTTCCGCCGGCTTCTTCGCCGACACCTTGGCGACACAGGCGGCAATCGTGCCCTTCGGCAGGTAATTCGCGCATTCCGTCTTGAGCGCAGCGGTGTTGCGCTCGAGGTCGGCGCGGCCCGCGGCTTCGATCTGCTCGGTCGGCAAATCCACCTGCTCGGTGTCCTTCACCATCTGCGCATACAGATCCTTGCCGAGCGCAAATTTATCCGTCGCGGTCTTGCGCAGCTCCGTCAGATGAATGGACAAGTTAGACATCGCGATGGCAGCGTTGTTGTCGGCCTCCGTCAAGTCCTTCTGCATGGCCGGATCGTTGACCGAGGCGAACACCGTGGCGACATCTTTCTTGAAGAAATCCACGAAACCGCCGAACACCGCGACGCCGAGCTCGACGTAGGTCTTGGGCAACGGGCCCGCGAGGTTTGCTTGAATGTCGCTCGCCATCTTCGGGATGCCGCGGGCGTACTTGATGTACGCCTTCATGCGCACGTTGAGAGGCGCATAGTTGCGGCTCAAATACATGTCGGGATCGATGCTGCCCAGATACCAGTACGGGTTCGTGGAGGGGAAGTGCGCCTTCTCCAGATAGAACAGATCGCGGTCCACCACGTTTAGAAGATAGGCGCGGTCAAACCGCTCCTGCGGCTCGAGCTGGGCCGGATCGACAGCGTTCAGCTGATCGCGCTCATCGTGCAGCCGGGCGATCTCGCGCTTGATGCCGTGCGCGCTCACATCGGGGAGCTGGCCGTCGTACTCGTGCTTACCCTGCTGTGCGGCGAAGAAGGGTTGAGCGGCGAAGTAGCTTTGCACGAAACCGTCGGCGGTCTGCTTCCACTGCTGGCTCGCCTGCGACGGGGGACGCGGCGCCGGCGCCTTGGACTGCGGCGAGCAGCCCGCCACGCCCATCAAGACCGCCACCGCCCAAGCCACACCCACTCTATTCGATAAGGCCATGTGTGTTCCCCCGTAGTTATTTTGAAGTTTTTAACCAGAGGCCCGCCGTGTGCCGGGCGGGCATCGGCAAATTCTCGTCTAAACTACTCTGATTTCAAAGGATTCCGAATCTTGACATCCTCTTCGCCCTCAAGGGACAAGGATTCCTTCTGCAAGGCGGCGATGTCCCGCCGCGAGGATATTGTGAGCTGCATTGACGTTACGATCATGGATCGCTTCGCACACAGTGCACTGCCATCCTCTTATTCCAAGATCTTTCCGGCCTTTGGGGCCGGCGCGGCTGTTACACACGCTGCAGGTCTGGGTGGAAAACGCTTCAGCGACTTGCGCAAACCACACGCCTGCGTCAGCGCACTTATACAGCAGCATGGTTCGAAATGCGCTCCAGCCCGCATCGAGTACCGACTTCGCCTGTCGAGTCTTTGCCAGAGCGGACGCATTCACGTTGCCGACGAACACAGCCCCGTTGGCCTTGACCAGGCGGGTGCTCAGCTTATGCAAGAAATCTTTGCGCCGATTCGCGATCTTGGCATGAATCGCTCGACAGCGGTGTCGATGGCGGGCGCGCTGCGCACGGGCCAGGAGCGGTTCCAAGTCGCGGTAAAAGCGCTCGGCCTCGATCGGCGGCAGAGCCTCATCACTGAAGGCTGCAAAAGTGCTCAACCCCAGATCGATTCCCAGACTGGGGACCGAGCGATCGAGGATCGAGCCGACGGACGGTTTGTTTCTCTCCTCCCCCGCGCGCTGTGCGCGGGGCACACAGACATTCAGATACCAGCGTCCGCGGCTGTCTTCGCTGAAATTACCCGCACGCAGTTCGAAGCGGGACAGATCATAGCTGTCCCACAGCGACAACCAACGTCCCGCGAAGTAGATCTGTCCGCATCGATAGCGAATCGTTCTGACCTTAAAGGGGATCCAGCCGAGGGAGCGGCGTGCACCAGCACTTCTGCGCCAAGCCAGCCGGACTTTTCGATGCTGTCGGCGCCGCCGCGCGTATTCTTCCGCGATCTCCTGCACTGCTTGGACGGGAAGATGCAACGCACAGTCACCGCGCGTGACCCCTTTGAGAAACGGCCAGAAATCAAACCCCGACAGAAACCGCCGCTCGCGCTCGAACACTTTGACCGACAGTTCGTTGCAATAATTGAATACCGTGGTGGCTTCGCGCGCCAAGCTGCAGAGCCAAGTGGCGTGCTTGTCCTTCACCCGCAGGCGCAGGACGCGAACAGCGTGGGTAATTCGAGAGCTGGACATCCATACAGTCTACCAAAAAGCCATCCCATCGCACCTCGGCAAATATTGAGAAATGCGGGTCGCGGGAGGCACGCAAGGCTACGCGTGCCGCTATCCCTCGCCGGCCTGAAGGCCAGCGTCTCTCGCGGAGAAATAGGATGAACTCAATTCCCGGCCGGGACGACGTGCGCATCATGACTCTGCAGGCGCACATCCTCGCCGAGCAGGATCGGCATGCCCATGCGGGCACTCTCTCCTGGATCCTGTCTGCGCTGTCCATTTCCGCCAAGATCATCGCGGACAAGGTCAGGCGCGCGCGGCTGGAAAACGTGCTCGGCAGCGTGGGTACGGAGAATATCCAGGGCGAGACTCAACAAAAGCTGGACGTGCTCGCGAACGAGGTCCTCATGGGCGCGCTCGGCGGCCGCGAAGGCGTCGCCATCGTCGCCTCCGAGGAGAACGAGGAGCCGATCATGTTGCGCGAGGACGACGGGCGCGGGGTATCGCGCTATTGCGTGCTGTTCGACCCGCTCGATGGCTCGTCGAATCTCGACGTGTGCGGCGGGGTGGGCACCATCTTCAGCATCCTCGTCCTTGATGGGAAGCAGCCGCGCGCCGCACAGTCGTTGCTTCAGCCGGGACGGCGGCAGATCGCCGCAGGGTACGTACTGTACGGATCGTCGACGGTGTTCGTACTCACGCTCGGCAGCGGAGTGGACATGTTCGTCCTAGACCCGAGCATCGGCGCCTTCATGCGCGTCGAGCGCGGTCTCAAAATCCCCGCCGGCAACAAGACCTACTCCGTGAACGAGGGGAATCGCCAGAGCTTTCCGGAAGGCTATCGCCGCTATCTCGACTGGGCGCAGAGCAACGGCTATTCGAGCCGTTACTCAGGCGCGATGGTCGCCGACGTGCATCGCATCTTGCTGAAAGGCGGGGTGTTCCTCTATCCGCCGACGCGCAAGGCGCCGGACGGAAAGCTGCGGCTCATGTACGAGGCCAACCCCATGGCCATGCTCGTCGAGCAAGCCGGCGGTAAAACTCTCGCGGGCCGGGAGCAACCCATCATGGCGATCAAGCCCACCGCCATCCATCAGCGCACGCCGGTCATCCTCGGCGCAGCCGATCAGGTTGACCAGGTCCTCGCCCATCTTGACCGCCCGCATGTGTCGACGTGAATTTCGCGCGCATCTCCGCGAACGCCGGCAACGCCTCGCAACGCTCGCTGAGCGCGGAGAGGCCCGGATAAGGTACCCACGATTGCGCGAGCTCCAAGGCATCGCTCAAGAAGGTGAAGACGCAGGTGAGCGTGATGTCCGCTTGCGTCATGCGGCGGCCGACCATCCACACGCCGGTCTGCATCTGCGCGAGACGATCGATCTCGGCCAGGGCGCCGTGCATCTGACTACGATAGCGCTCGATTCGCGGAATGTAGCTCTTTCTCTCTCGGACGATAATGCGTCTCGTCGAGCAGCAGAATGCTCTTGTCCGCGGCGCCCAAGGCGAGCGATATGATGTGCAGCGCCCGCCGGCGCTCACCGCCCGAGGGCGGCAACAGCGCCCGCTCGGGACCCACCGTGCCGTCGAGGAAGTCGAGGATGGCATTCGAGTCGATCAACGACTCGCCGTCGGGCAGAACGAGAGCGGGCACTCGCCCCAGCGGATTGAATTGGCGGACCAACTCGGAGTCACGGTCCACCGACCAGTTGCGGTGCTCGAACGGCAGCCCCAAAAGGCGCAGGCTCACGGCCACGCGCCGTACGAACGGACATTCGAACATACCAATCAGAATCACGTCTCTAGTCACTATGGAACAACCGGCTCCCGATTTGCAGCATCGCGGATTACGCTGTGAATCGGGAAAGATCGCGGCGCAGAGCCGCATACAAATGGGAGCCGGCGATGAGAAACGTACGATTTAT
>Ga0187890_10000029_pt1 | contig 107743 bp, 89 predicted proteins | sample June2016WEW_21_1_FD_133005 | JGI IMG/M metagenome (GOLD analysis project Ga0187890, IMG submission 133005) | Peatland microbial communities from SPRUCE experiment site at the Marcell Experimental Forest, Minnesota, USA - June2016WEW_21_10 | ecosystem: Environmental > Terrestrial > Soil >... | reverse complement strand
GCAAGGCTGAGGCCGATGAGGCCTTAGCTTCACTCATTAAGAAATATGCCGATCGTGACGCCTACTACGTGGCAATGACGTACGCCTATCGAGGTGACCGCGATCTGGCACTTCAATGGCTCGAACGGGCGTACAACCAGAAGGACGTCAGCCTCGTCGAAATCGTCGGCGAGCCGTTGTTCAACAATCTGATGGGTGATCCTCGATTCGAGGCATTCCTGCGCAAGATGAATCTGCCGGAGTAGCTGCGCTGAGACGCTTTTATTCTGTCGTTGGCGTTCCCGAAAGCCGACAGTCGTAACCGTCAGCTCGGGGTTGTCGAAACCCGCCTATTCAATAGCCAAGCGACGGCGGCGGGGCAGGCCCGCGCCAGTCCAAAAGCTCACCAGGTAGCAGGCGAGAGCGCCTGCCAGGCATGTCGGCATTCCGGCGCGAAGAGAGACGATTGCATGACCGCATGACCTTCTCAGTGGTTGAGCTTGACTCCGTTATTCCTCGGCCTCGTCATCTTCATCGGAGCCCGCCACTCCCGGAGTCTTCCGGCCGACGGTGACTTCCTCGCGTACGAGGGTGCCGTTGGGTCCGGTCCAGATATTCTGGAATTGAAACACCTGGCCAGTCACGAAGTACACATAGAAATCGCTTCCTAAAATCGTGGGGTCGCGCCCACGTCCGATCGCCGATGCGTAGAAAACTTTGGCGACCGGATCGCTGGCCACGTACAAAGGCTGGGCAGCGGACCATTCGAAGAGATTATCCGCGAATCTGATCCAGACCGAGTTTTGGTTCTGGGGATAGACGAGCACAAACTTGTGTAAGGCCTTCGCGAAACGTACCTGGGGTGTGGCAATGTAGTTGCCCGGCTGCGTGACGACAAAAGTTGAATTGCCACCGATTCCGGGTTCCGTGAAAAAGTCGCTTCTCGATGCAGCTCCGGCTGCAGACGGTCGATAATATTTTTTGAAGACTGGCGCCTGACCATTGAGCACGGCATCGATGAAGTCCTTCTTCGTGACCCGCGCAAGGCTAAACCCCGAAGGAGAATTGGGGATGACGCGGTCGGAGAACAGACAGTAGATATAAGTCTGTTCGCGATCCGCGCGGGAATCGGCAACTGGATAACCGTTGTCATCGGCTTCGACGAGTGCGCCGTCGGCCGTGACGCTCAGGCCCGTCGCGGCGGTTTCGTCCAATGTGGAATGCGGTGAGAGGATTTCGCCGATTTTGACGAAACCGTTGCCTTGATCACGGGACACGGCGAGAGCCGACACGCCGTAGAACGGTAAGCCCTTCCCCGCATCAGGGTGATATTCACCGTGGTAGAGCAAGATCAAAAGCGGGATTTCGTCGTTTCCGCGATCGATAATGCCCTTCAGGCGATACTCGGGGCGGCCGAGCACATAGATCGGGCCGCCGCCCGCATAGTCACGGTCGTAATCGCCGTCGGGTGCGGGCTGCAATAGCCCCGATTTCATGGATGGCAGCGGACCGCTCGGGCCTTTTATTGCCGGAGCGAATTGATCAAGCGTTCCGGCCGAAACATACTCGCCATTTGGCTGGGTGGCTTGATTCAGCCCTGTTCCAGGTGCGAAAAACAGGTATTGGGAACTGTCCTGCGTCCTAATGACGCCAACCGGCATATCGGGGTAATAAAACAGATCATCGTTCAGCCGGTCCCGCTTTGTCCAAATGCTTGTTAGCGGACCTGTCGTAAAAGCAGGCGGCGCCGGAGCAACAGCTTCGCCAGAGGGAGTCCTCGGAGTTTGTGCGTGCGTGACGTGCATCAGTGCAAAGCTCACCAGACATAACGTTGAAAGGCTCGATTCGCTGGGTGACTTCATGGGGCGGGCCGGCCACAGTGGATGGGTAATGGCCATCAATATAACGGCAGATACATTGACGGATCATTGCGAAACACCGCTTGCCGGTCCTCCAGGCGCCAGGTCCGATCCGGTGTGCACCTTGGGGATCGAAGATATGGCGCGGCGGCGGTAGGTCCGCGGTTGTCTGTTACCGCCAAACCTCTAAGCGTGAGCGATCGGGATTGGGCCTACCTCAAAGCGCTGTACCACGTCCGGCCAAGTTCCGTATTGCAGACCGACCTGATCAATCAAAGCATGCTGCGCAACATTAACCGTTGATTCGCCCCGACGCTGGCCCGGTGTCGCAGGGAGTAGAGTTCTAAAGGTGCGCTGGTGCCTGTACTCGTTTTTGAGAAGGTTCACGATTTCCTTGCCCGGTAGCGGTCGTTCGCCGTAGACGGCTTGGGTCGCGACCTGCCGAATGCCGCCGGTCCCGGCCTGGTCGCGGTGAATGGCAGGATTGGAGATGCAAATCGGTCAGCAGGCGGCCCATTACTGGCCGGTCGCCGTGTTGAAATGGCCGCCCTGAAGCGGACGGCGAAGCCGCCCCAAATCCGCCCCTCTCATCGCAAACTTGGTAGTAAATCAGGTTGAAGCGAGCACGGAGACGCGCGACGCAGGTGATGTTCTGACAACGATCCATGCCGAATCTGCGAATCTGCAGACTGTAGACAGGCTGGTTCGGCTATCTGCCACTTTACAGGTAGGTTTCCGATCTTGTAAGAAATAAGGAGGGTGATAGCGTCGCGTCTAAGTTTGACCAAAACGAAGTGACGGAAATATCACGAAGGGACACGCCATGACGCAGTCATTCCAGTCAGTTGCATTGTTAGTGGGCTCACTAATCGGTGTTGGAGGGGCGGCATACGCGCTGCCGCCGGACATAGTGGGGAGCGATTCAGTGGGCAACACCGCTATGGGAGGGAGCGTGCTCCAGTCCATAACTACAGGGGGCTTCAACACTGGTGCGGGCGACGAGGCGCTCTGGCTGAATAACACCGGTTACTCGAACACCGCCGTTGGGTTCCAAGCGCTGACATTGAACACGAGCGGCTATGGAAACACCGCCATCGGATACGCCCTCTGGCGCAACACGGTTGGTAACAACAATACCGCAACGGGAACATACTCTCTACTTAACAACTCGACAGCCAACAACAACACGGCAATAGGAGCCTACTCCCTCGTGAATAACACCACAGGTGAAGGCAATACTGCATCGGGCTTCAACAGCCTTCACAACAGTGGCGTTGCAAATTACAACACAGCTACCGGGATGAACGCACTTTGCGGAAACAGTACCGGCAGCTACAACACCGCCACCGGCGCCTTTGCGCTTGCGGGCGGAGACCCGCAGAACGTGTTCCCGTTTCCTAGTTGTCCGGCCTCCACTGGCGACGGCAACACTGCTACCGGAGCGCAAGCGCTCACCAGCAACACCAATGGAAGCGAAAACGCTGCGTCGGGATATCAGGCACTGTATTCCAACACGGATGGCAACAACAACACCGCCTCTGGAGTTCAGTCACTCTATTCCAATACGAATGGCGACAGCAATACCGCATCAGGGCATCAAGCGCTTTACTACAACACGAGCGGGTACCATGACACCGCCTACGGTGCCCACGCACTCCTATCAAATACGACCGGCAACCTAAATACCGCTGTGGGGTTCGACGCGCTCTACTCCAATTCGAATGGCTCCAATAATATCGCGCTGGGTATGAGTGCCGGCTACAACTTGACCACTGGGAGCAACAACATCGATATCGGCAATGAAGCTAATGCGCGTGAAAGCGGGATCATTCGCATCGGCACGGCGGAGACGCAGATAGCGGTGTACATCGCAGGGATCGAAAACGCCAAGGTGACCGGCAGCGCCGTCTATGTCACATCGAAGGGGCAGCTCGGGGTGCTGGCCTCATCTGAGCGTTACAAGACCGCAATTCAGCCGATAGGTTCGCATAGCGAAAAACTGCGACAGTTGCGGCCCGTGAGCTTTCACTTGAGGAGCGATCCTAAGGGCGCAGTTCAATATGGTCTAATCGCTGAAGAGGTCGCAAGGGTGTATCCCGAACTCGTGATCCGTGATGAAGCTGGAAGTATCCAGGGCGTCCGCTATGACGAACTCGCGCCGATGCTGCTGAATGAAATGCAACAGCAGCAAATAAAGCTCGCGGAGGTTGATGATTTGAAGCAACACATAGCGACTCAAGATCAAAGAGCCGCAGCCCAGGACGCGGAAATCAGCGCGCTCAAGGGGCAACTGGCCGAGATGCACGCCGCACTCATCGCGTTACATTCCACGGGTCAACTCGTCGCACAACGTTAGTGCCGATTCGCCAACCCCCGGCCTAATGCCGGGGGCATTGGGCGTCCCGGGAGCTGCCGGTCGCATCAGGCCGCTTGGGGTCGAGGCCGTGTCAAAACGGAGTTTTCACACACCCTCGGTCGAGACCGGAAGCAGAGCCTTCACCGGCGACCACCGGTCACCTGCGGACGGCGACCTTGCCGGAATCGCCGCCACTTAGCTGCCATCGGCGGCGCAGTGTTTGTGCTTAGCCGAATCGCTGCCGCAATCTAAATTCCGTCGCAGGAGGTGGAAAGAGGCGGGTTTTTATACAGCTTCGTCAGAAAATGGAAATAGCCGCCATTACGACGGAAGGCATGACATGAGCCCGCTGCGCCGTTCTTCCGCGGCAGGCTACTACCGTGGATCGTCACTGAGAGAGATCGCGCGCGCCGGGCACTGGCTGACGGCTTGCCGCACCGAATCCTCGAGTTCCGGTGGCACCTCGCTGACCAGCACGATGGCGTAGCCGTCGTCGTGTAGTTCAAACACGTCGGGGCAGAGCCCCAGGCAGACCCCGAAACCGGCGCATACGTTCGCGTTGACATGGACTTTCATCGTGAACCACCCGACACCGGGTCAAACTCCAAGTTGATGTGAGTCAATCCGCGCAATATGAAGGTTGGCAGATAACTGTAGCGTCGTGCGCCGGGCGACCCATGGACTTTCTCGGAGATGCGAATGTCGCTGGTCCGGTCAAACATCCGGTTGAGGCTGACGACCGTCTCCGCCCGCGCCAGGGGGGCGCCAGGACAAGCATGACGGCCGCGGCCGAATGCAACATGTAACCGGGCGTTCGCCCTGTCTATCTGGAACTCTCCGGGGTTTTCGAACTTGCGGGAATCCCGGTTGGCGGCGCTGTTCGAGATATACAGGAAGGTTCCGGCCGGAATGTCGACGCCGCCGACCTTGGTCGGCCTTTTCGCCAATCGGAAGTCGCCCTTGACGGGGCCCTCCATCCGCAGGCATTCCTCGACAAAATTGGGGATGAGACTGCGATCCTTGCGAAGGCGTTGCTGGAGGTCGGGGCGCTCGCCGGCCACTTGGAAAGCGTAGCTGAGCAGTCGCACAGTGGTTTCCTGCCCGGCGGCGAACAGGTTAGCGGCAACCCGGGCGACATCGAGGGGCTCCGGCACCAAGCCGTCGGGAAAGATGGCTGCCGCGAGCTTTGTGAGAATGTCCCCTTTAGGGTTGCGACGACGGTCCTCGATATACTTCGAGAAGGTATCGTAAAGCCACGCCAGCGGCGAGTGCTCGACCTTGCCCTCGTTCACGCCGCCTACCCCGGCTCCGCCACTCTCCTGTTCCTGGCGTATAAGTTTCTTCCGGAACTGCACTCGATCTTCGGGTGGCACGCCCAACAGATCGGAGACGACGAGCACGGCGAAAGGCTGGGCGTAGTCGCCCATGAACTCGCACTCGCCACGGGAGATGAAGCTGTCGATCTGCTGCTCGGCCAACTTCCACATGAAGTCCTCATTTTCCTTGAGGCGCTTTGGGGTGATTAGAGCCATCAGCAACGCCCGGTGGGCAGTGTGCTTCGGCGGATCCAGGGTCGGGAGCTGATCGCTGAATGGCGTTTTGTCGCGGTAGGCTTCAATTAGCTCGGAAATGTCCTCGTTTTCGTGTCCTTCCAGGGGAATGGCGCAGCCCGCAAACGGTCCAGTGGTCGACATGCAGGAGGAAAAGCGATCGGGATCGTTGTAGATCTCGAGGGCTTCGTCGTAGCCCGTTACCATGACGATGCCCTGATGCGGCTCACGCAGTACCGGAGACTGCTCTCTCAGATAGTCAAAATAGGAGTACGGATCGTTCACGAACCGGTCGCTGCGGAAGAAATCGTACTTTTCAAACTCGTGATACTTATCGTTCATATTGTCTCCCGCCTTCGAGCTTCTGCCGGCGGCGGAAGCGTTTACGACCAATAGCCAGGCTTGCCTGAGATAGTTCGGGGGGCACTGGATGGGCGCCGTCGACATGCCCACTTTTCACAATCGGCTGAAAGCCCAGAGGACATTGCTGGGAGTGTAATTAAACAAGTGGCGCGCTTCAAACATCCTGTGATCACAGTTTTTAAACTTTGGTGGCTTTGCTCACACGTATCAATTTGGTGAGTTCTAGGCAATGCCCCCACTCATCGCCTTAGCGCAGCGCGTGCCGCGCGATGATGTCGGCCACCGCGCCCGTCAGCCGCTTCGCATACTCGATGTGCAGGAACTCGTTCGGTCCGTGCGCGTTCGAGTGTGGTCCGAGCACGCCCGTCACCAGGAATTGCGTGCTCGGAAATCGCTCTCCCAGCATTGCCATGAAGGGGATCGTGCCCCCGACACCCATCGCCATGGCTTCCTGACCGAAGTATCGCCGCGAAGCCTCCGCGACGGCGCGCTCGAGCCACGGCTCGATCCGCGGCGCATTCCAGCCGCGATTCTCCCCCGAGGAAAAGGCGACCCGCGCGCCGTATGGCGGATCGGTCATGAGTGTGCGGCGCACGGCCTCGGCCGCCGCGGCGGCGCTCGCGGTGGGCGGCAGGCGAAACGAGAGCTTCACCTTGAGGCGCGGCGCAAGCACGTTCCCCGCGTTACTCACGCTCGGTAGCCCGTCGAGCCCGGTGACCGTCAAAGTCGATTTCCAGGTGGAGTTCTCGAGCAGTACCGCGGGATCCTCTGACATCGCGTGCACGCCCGGCGCGAAGGGCATACGCGCCGCCACCGAGCGCCCGAGGAGCCGTGCCGTCGCCTCGATCTCGCGACGGCGGTCGGGCGGCGTGTCGGCGCAGAGCTCCGCGAGGCGCAGCTCGCCGCTGTTCGCATCCGACAGGCGCGAAAGCAGCACGCGCAGGACGTCGAAGCACGAGGCGGCGATGCCGCTGCCTGCGCCGGAATGCACCCCTTCGGTGAGCACGTCGATCTCGAGCGTGCCCACGATGTTTCCACGCAGCGAGGTGGTGAGCCATAGCCGCTCGTAATCGCCAGCCTCCGCGTCGAGGCACACCACGAGCGCGGGGGTGCCGATGTCGGCGGCGAGCGCCTCGACGTGCGCCGGCAAATCGACGCTGCCGCTCTCCTCGCACGCCTCGATCAACACGACACAGCGCGCGTGCGGGATGTTCTGCGCTTGCAGCGCCGCAATGGCCGTGAGCGAGGAGAAGATCGCATACCCATCGTCCGCGCCGCCGCGGCCGTAGAGCCGTCCGTCCCGCAGCACCGGCTCCCAGGGGCCGAGACCTTCTTCCCAGCCGGTGAACTCCGGCTGCTTGTCGAGGTGACCGTAGAGCAGGATCGTGTCGCCCCGCGTGTCACCGCGAGCCGGCACCTCCATGAATATCAACGGAGTGCGGCCCGGCAGCCGCGAGATCCGCAACGTGAGTCCCGCAATCGGCTGACGGCGGCACCAGTCGGCCATGAGCTCGACCGCGCGCTCCATGTGGCCGTGCCGTTCCCAGTCGGGATCGAACAGCGGGGATTTGTTCGGAATGCGCACGTACTCACAGAGCTCGGGAACGATGGATCGATCCCACACCTCGTTCACGAATCGCGAGACTTCAGATGCATTCAAGCTCATGACCGTTCTCCTTCGGGCTGCAGGCGACCGAGCTCTGCACCGTGCCGACTCCGTACCGATAAACATTTTGCCCGCCCCGATAAGCCGTGACGATGAGCGCGGCAGTAATCACCCACAGGATGACCAAGAACGTGCGGGAGGGACGCGATTTCGGATCCGCGCCCGCACCGCGCCACACCGCGAGCAGCACGAGCGCGGCGCTGGTGAAAATCGCCCACTTCACGTGCAGCCCCACGGCCGCTCGCGCCGCCGGCGCGAGCTCGAGACTCGCCACCGCGGCGAGTCCCGTGCCGAGGGCAAACAGCGCGCCGAGCGCCCCCAGGCACAGATTCCACGTTCCTACCACGGCGAGGGTCGCACCCTGACGCTCGGGCGGTGCCACACGCGCCGCGCTCAGCGCGAGCGCACCCGTCACGGTGAGCGCCAACGGGAAGTGCACGGCCATGGGGTGCCATTCGGGCAACGGGATCACACGAGTCTCGCCCGCCACCATCGAACGGTGTCCTTGAGTCCCTCATCGAGCCGCCAGCGTGGATTCCAGCGCACCTCCTCGCGCAGCCGGCCGATATCCGGCACGAGCACGGCGGGCTCACCCGGCGGCGCGGCACGCGCGCCGAGCTTGAGAAGATCGGGGCGACCGATCTCACGCGCCAAACGCTCGAGCAGCTCGGCGATGGCAATCCGATCGCCCGAGCCGACATTGACGGGCCCTTGCACAGCGCTCGCGAGAAGCGCCGCGAACGCCGCGCCCACGTCCTCGACGTGCAGGAAGCTCCTGATCTGCCGGCCGTGTGTACAGCGCGCCTCGCGGCCCGCGAGCAGGTTCACGATCACCGAGGCGATCAATCGGTCGCGGTGCTCGCCGGGCCCGTACTGGAAGAATATCCGGCCCCACGCCGTCGAGATCCCGTGAGAGCGCCCGTACTCCTCGAGCGAGCGCTGCATGGCGATCTTGCACGCGGCATACGGCGTCACCGTTCCCGCCGCGTCAGCGAGCGGGCTCGAGCGCTCATGGCACACCTCGACGCGCGACCAGTCGTATTCGGCGCAGCTTCCCGCCATCACGGCGCGCACTCCGCCGTGTCGGCCGAAGGCCGCGAGCAAGTGCCGCGAAGCGCTGAGCCAGCGATAGTTCTCCTCGCTCTGCCAGTAAAGGCCGGGCGTCGCGACCCAGGCGAAGTGCAACAGGTGCGTCGGCTTCGCCGCATCGAGGAGCGCATCGACTGCGAGAGGATCGGTGAGGTCGGCATGCCGCACCTCGATCTCGGGGAGCACTGCGCCCGCCCGGTCGAGCGCGTCCGGGCGCGGCGAGAGGACGGCGCACACCTCGTAGCCTGCCGCACGCAGGGGCTCGAGGCTCGCGCGCCCGATGAAGCCGGCTGCTCCCGTCACCAGGACCCGTGGCCGTGCCATGCATCAGGCTCCGAGCAGCGGATACGCGGCGTCGCGCGCCGACACGCTGGAGGGCGCCATCGGCCACGAGATGCCGATGGCCGGATCGTTCCAGCGCACGCCTTTCTCGAAGCCGGGGACGTACGCTACCGAGATCATGTACAGCACCTCGGTGTCATCGCGCAGCGTGATGAAGCCGTGGGCCAGCCCCTTCGGGACGAAGAGCGAGCGATGGTTGACGGCGCTGAGCTCGACGCCGAACCAGCGGCGCAGAGTCGGCGAGTTCGGACGCAGATCCACGATGACGTCGTAGATCGCCCCGGCGGTGCAGCGCACGAGCTTGTCCTCGGCATGCGGCTCGGCTTGATAATGCATGCCCCGCAGCGTGCCGCGCCGTGGGTTGAACGATACGCTCGATTGCGGCATGAGCGTCGTCAAGCCGCGCGCGGCAAACTCTTCCGCGCAGTAACTGCGGGCGAAAAAGCCGCGCTCATCCTCGAGCCGATCCAACTCGATCGTGTAGGCGCCCGCGAGCGGTGACTCCTGGAACTTCACGGATCGACCGCGACCTGCGGTACCGCAGTGACGAAGCGCCCGCCCCAGACACGAATGCCCGCGAGCTGGCGGCGGATCTCGTGCTGGAGGTTCCACGGCAGGATCAAGACGTAGTCTGGCCGGGACTCCATCAACGCCTCGGGCGAAACGACCGGGATGTGGGTACCGGGTAAGAGCTTGCCCTGCTTGTGGGGATTCAAGTCCGCGACCAGAGCAATGTCTTCGCGCGTGACCGCGCAAAAATTGAGGAGCGTGTTTCCCTTGGCGGCGGCGCCGTAGGCGGCCACCCACTTCGCTTCGCGTTTCGCCCGCGCGAGAAAATCGAGCAGCGAGCGCCTGCAGGCCTGCACGCGGTCCGCGAAACGCCGGTAGGTGTCGAGCTTGTCGAGACCGGCCGCGGCCTCCTGTGCGCGTAGCCGTCGCAGCGAATCCGTGAGCTCCGCGCGTTGCGTATGCGATGCGAAAACGCGCAGCGATCCGCCGTGCGTCGGTAATTCCTCGGCATCGTAGACGAAGAGACCATGCCTCGAGAACACGTGCTCGACCGCGGTGAGCGAGAGGTAGGAATAATGCTCGTGGTAGATCGTGTCGAACTCCACGTGCTCGATGAGCTTGAGCAAGTGCGGGAACTCGATGGTCACGGTGCCGCGAGGCTTCAAAAGCGCCGCGATGCCGGCGACGAAATCGTTGAGCTGCGGGACGTGTGCGAGTACGTTGTTGCCGACGATGAGATCCGCCCCGCGGCCCTCGCTCACGAGTTTGCGGGCGAGCGTTTCGCCGAAGAACTCCACCAGCGTCGGCACGCCGATGCTCTCTGCCGCGCGCGCGACCGTGTCGGACGGGTCGATGCCGAGCACCGGGATCCCCATCTTCAGAAAGTTCTTGAGCAGATAGCCGTCGTTGCTCGCGAGCTCGACCACGAGGCTCTCCGAGTCGAGATTGAATCGGCGGCGCGCCATGTCGGCGTAGCGTTCGGCGTGCGCCAGCCATTCCACGGAGTAAGAGGAGAAGTACACATAGTTGCCGAAGAGCTCCTCCGGTGCCACGTCGTAATCCACCTGCACCAGCTTGCACACCTCGCATACCTTGGCGCGCAGGGGATAGCGCTTCTCGCCCGCCGCCTCGGCAAGGGATGCAAGGAAGGCGTTCGAGGGCGGCTGCATGCCGAGATCCGCCATGGTGATGGTCAAGCGGCCACCGCACGAGCGGCACGCGGTCACCGGCCCCGTCATCGCCGTCTCAACCGAGCCAGCGCTTCCACGGCGCGGCGCCCGACTCCCACAAGGCATTGAGGTGCTGCTTGTCGCGCAGCGTGTCCATCGGTTGCCAGAACCCCAAGTGCACCCAAGCGGCGAGCTGACCCGTGGCTGCCAGGGTTTCCATGGGTTCTTTCTCCCACACGGTGTGCGCACCGTCGATCAGCTCGAGAACGCTCGGCTCGAGCACGAAGAAGCCGCCGTTGATCAGTCCGCCCTCGGCTTGCGGCTTCTCGGCGAACGAGAGCGCCCGTCCGCCGTCGACCACCACCCGGCCGAAGCGCGCCGGCGGACGCACGCAGGCGACCGTCGCCTTCAGCGCCCGCTCCTGATGAAACGCGATCTCCGCGGAAATATCGATGTTCGCGAGCCCATCGCCGTAGGTCATGCAGAACGGCTCGTTGGGGTGCAGATACTTGCTCACCTGCAGGAGCCTTCCGCCGGTCATGGTCTCCTCGCCGGTATCCACGAGCGTGACTTTCCACGGCTCGCTGCGGCAATCGTGGTACTCGACTTGGTTGCCGGACATGTCGAAAGTCACGTCCGCCTGATGCAGGAAGTAGTTCGCGAAGTACTCCTTCACCACATAGCCCTTGTAGCCCAAGCAGACGATGAACTCCGTCACGCCGAAGGAGGCATAGAGTTTCATGATGTGCCAGAGAATCGGTCGGCCGCCGATCTCGAGCATGGGCTTCGGCCGCGTGCTCGACTCCTCGGCAATGCGCGTGCCCTTGCCACCCGCGAGAATCACGCACTTCATTTGTGCCGGGCACCGCTGTGCCGGGCGCCGGCGCGAGAGGCGCCGAGGGATTGGTATTGCGCGATCTGCGCTTCGGAAAATCTCAACATGTCCTCCCCCGCCGCATGCGCACGATACCAGTCCGCGGTCCAGAGCAGCGCTCGGTCGATGTCGAGCCGGGGCCGCCAGCCGAGCGTGCGCTCGGCGAGGATCGAGGACAGCGTCAAAGCCCGCGCCTCGCTCGGGTGCGCGGAGCGATCGGGCTGCCAGCCCGGCTTGCCGCCGAAGCGGGCGCTGAACGCCTCGACCACCGCGCTCACCGTGGAGAAGGATGCCGCATCGGGCCCGAAATTGACAGCGCGCGGCGTGCTGTCCGGCGCACAGACCAGCGCCTGCGCGAGCTCGAGGTAGCCGTCGAGGGACTCGAGAACGTGCTGCCAGGGACGCACCGCGTCCGGGTAGCGCAGGCTCACCGGCCGGCCGGCCTCGAGTGCGCGCACGCAATCGGGGATCAATCGGTCGAGCGACCAGTCGCCGCCGCCGATCACGTTGCCCGCGCGTGCCGTCGCGACGGGCGCCCCGTGCGCGAAAAAGCTGTCGCGAAAACTCTGCGTCAGGATCTCGGCGGCGGCCTTGCTCGCGCTGTAGGGATCGTGGCCGCCGAGCCGATCGTCCTCCTCGAACGCTCGCCCTGTGCCCTTGTTCTCGTAGACTTTGTCGCTGGTCACGACCACGACGCACTCGAGATGCGCGAGCGTCCGGCAGGCGTCGAGGAGTGCTCCCGTGCCGAGCACGTTGGTGGCGAATGTCGCGAGCGGGTCCGCGTAGGATTCGCGCACCAGCGCTTGCGCGGCGAGGTGAAAGACGACTTGCGGATCCGCCGCCTCGAGCGCCGCGCGCAGCCGCGCGGGATCGCGAACATCTGCGATGATCGAGGACTCATCGGCACGCGCGTCGGCACGCGCGTCGGCACACACGATCTCCCAGAGGCTCGGCACGGTGACCGGCGCGAGTGCGTAGCCCGTGAGACGCGCGCCCAAGGCCCGCAGCCAGAGCCACAGCCATGCCCCCTTGAATCCTGTGTGCCCGGTGACAAAGACTCGACGGCCCTGCCAGAAATCGCGCGCCGATGGATCCGGTTTGCTCACTGGAATCGCGGCTTCAATGCGCGCTCGATTGCCAGTAGGACTTCAGCGCGCGCAGCGACGGCCGCACCCGCGACAGACCGAGCTGCGCGCCGATGCGCACCTGGAAATTCAAAATCCCGCGTAACCGCTGCACCATGAGGAACACGTCTTTGTACTGCCCGCGTCGCTGGGTCGCGTAGGCGATTTTCAAAGCATCGCACACCACGGCGAGCGGCAGCTTGTAAATGCGCGAGCGTGCGGCGAACGGATCGCGCGCCTGCGCGCGGAAGGCGGCATTGCGGCCGAGGAGCCACGTCGCGGTACGCTCCATGATGAAGATCTTCATCTGCACATCGACGCTGCCGCGATAGGCAGTGGGCGCGCGCAGCTCCTCGCCGAGCCGGTCGGCGGGGTCTTCCGCGATCGCGAACAGCCGCTCGTTGACCTCGAGCCACGCCCGCCAGAACCGGGGCTTCGCGACGAAGTAATTCGAATGCACCGTGTTGCGCGAGTCGGAGACGAGCTCATCGAGGTGCCCCGCCGGATCGAGACGCGCGAAGAAGCGTGCAGCGACTCCCAGGAGCCCGGGGTGCTCGGACTCGCCGTGCTCGAACACGTTCCAGTAGTAGGCGCTGTTGTGAATGCTCGGACTGAACAGGAAGACGTCGGTTTCGGGATCGGCGCGCTCGATGAAGTCGCGCACCTGCGCGGCGCTCAGGTTGGTCTTCAAGCGGAACTTCGGCGACAGAAACCCGTAGAACGCGTTCTCGTCCAGATGCGCCTCGCGCAAGAACTTGCGCATGGGCCAGTATTCGTACCAGTCCGGCCGCTCGTTCGAAGAGTTGTCCAGGACCAGAAACCCTGGATCGAGCGCCACGCGCGGCGTGTAGTGATTGAGGATTTGATGAACATGCACCGCAGGCATGCCGACAAGGATACCGCAGGCGGCTCTCGGGTGGCAGCGAGGTCAGGCCGCGGCGAGGCTCGTCACGGCTCCGCGAGGCGCGCAAGCACCGCGAGGTATTGCGTCTGATACGTGCGCATCGAGTAGCGCCGCGCAACATGCGCGTGGCCGTTCGCGCCGAGCCGGCCGCGCAACGCCGCCGAAGTGATCAGCCGCTCGAGATTGCGCTCCCACTCGAGGTCTCCCGTCGCATGAAAGCCGTTGAACCCGTCGATCACGGCCTCGGTGTTGGCGCCGACCGGGGAGGCTACGCAGGGGAGCGAGGCCGCCATGTACTGCAGCAATTTGAACGCGCACTTGCCGCGCGACCAGGCATCCTCCGTGAGCGGCATGACGCCGATCTGGGCGGCGGCGAGCGCGGCCGCCTCGGTGGCCTCGCTCCAACGGACGGGCTCCAGGTTGATCTCCGGCCAGTTCGGAAAACGCGAGCAAATCACGCGCAACTTGAGCTCCGGATGCCGCACCGTGAGCCTGCCGAGAGCCGGGCGAATCATCTCGAGGTAAGTGAGGTTTTCCGGGCTTCCGATCCAGGCAATGGTCACGGGACCGTCGATGCCCGCCGCGCTCGGCTGATACGCCGCGATGTCGATCGAGGTCGGCAATATCTCGACGGCGTGCGCCGCGGCGCGCGCGACGCCCGCCAGCACCTCGTTGCCGGCCGCCACCACATCCACCGCGCGGCAGGTCGCCGCAAACTTCTTGCGCCGCCAGAGTGAATCGTCGGCCGGCTCGCCGAGGCGGCGCGGCTTGCGGACGTAAATCGCATCGTCCACGTCGAACACTCGCTTGTGGCTGACCGTAGCGAAGAGCCGTGCCTCCATCGCACTCAGCTTGATCTGGTGGAGCACGACGACATGGGCCCAACGAAAGAGCGCGCGCCGCTCCCAGGTCCGCAGCCCGTAGCGGCCGCTCGGAAAGCGCTCCGTACGCACCGCCCATCCCGCGCATTCGAGCGGCCGCACGAGACTGCGCATGCGATGCCGGAAGGAGGGTTGATCGAGGTCGTAGCCGAGTAACACGATGTTCGGCATGCGTTGGCGCTCAGCTCCGCTGCACGAAATTCGCGAGCGCGCCGAGAGCGACCTCGATGCCGTCCGCAAGCTCGAGTTGCGCCGCGCGGCGTGCGAGGGCGGCGCGCGCCGGCTCGTCCTCGAGGAGCGCGCGCGCTTTAGTTTCGAGGTCCGCGGCGACCGGCGCCGCTTCGATCGCGACCCCGGCGGCCGCACAGCAGCGGATACGCTCGCGCTGATCGAGTGCGATCGGGGCGGCCACGCAGGGCGCCCCGCACGCGATCGCCTGCAATAGCGTGGATCCGCCGTTCGCGATGATGAGCCTCGCGCCCCGCATGAGCGCCGCGAGATCGCTCTGCGCAAGCGCATCGACACAGCGAAGCGCTGGGCTGCTCGCACCGGCGCCGGTGCTCGGCGCGCCGCCGCTGCCCGCCATCGGGCCCACGAAGGTCGTTGCGAACCCTGCCGCCGCGAGGTTTCTCGCCGCGCCCAGAAATTGCGCGGTGGCATCGTGGGCGCCCGGATGTCCCGTGCCCCCGCCGGGTATCACGACTATGCCGCTCGCGGCGCCCGCATCGGGCCCGGCCGCGCTTGCCGTCGTCTCCTTCGCGCCGCGCGCCATGATCACATCCAGATAGCGCACGACGGGGCGGCCCAGGAGCTTGAGCTTCGCCCGCTCCAGGAGCCCGAGACCGCCGGCGATGAGCTTCGGGTAGGCGATCCAGTGCTCGTCGATGAGGCGCATCCAGGAGAGGCGAAAGGCACGCCGCCGCTGGCGCCTGCGAGAGCTGATGAACACGACGCGGGCACCGAGCCGATGCGCCGCCTTGAGCTGCGCGCTGCGCCCGGCGTTGTCGAATATCACGACATTGGGAAGCCACGCGCGCATGAGCTCGATGACCGCTGCCGGATGAAATGTCGCCGACGAGGGCAAGAGCGTGACCGGAAATGGTATCCGGGAGACATAGGGCGCGTGCCGGCTCAACACGAAATGCACCGAGGCGTCCGGCCAGCGCTCGAGCACGGCGCTCGCAATCGCCGAGCAGCGTGCGAACTCACCCATGCCGTACGGCCCCGACACCGGTACGAACAAAATGCGCAATTCCTGCTCAGCCAAAGGCCGTGAACCATCGATCGAGCACCAGGAGCGACCATGCCCGGCGGAACTCGGGGCCCACCGAGCGCTGCAGCACGCCACGCTCGCGCAGGCGCGCAACGGCCTCGTGCAACACGCGCGGATGTGACTTGAGCCAGCGATGCACCGGCAACCCGAACCCGGATTTGGGCCGGTCCAGATGACCGGGCGGGAGCCGCGGCTGCATCAACCGGCGCTCGAGCAACTTGCCGCGCCGGTGGCGCCGGTCGACGAGGAGGGCTGGATCGACGCTCAGCATGAACTCCACCAGGCGATGATCGAGCAGCGGCGGCCGCACCTCGAGGGAGTGCGCCATGCTGGTGCGATCCACCTTGGTGAGCAGCCCTTCGGCAAGGGCCGTGTGCAGATCGAGCCAGCGCAGTTGCACTAGCGCATCCTCCCCCTCTCTCCAGAATTGGCGGTAGAACCAGAGATAATCGTAGCCGCTCGCACGCCAATCCTGGGCGAGCAACTGCTCGATCTGCGCCTGCGTCATGCCGCCGAGTGCCGCCGCGAATGCCGGCAGACCCGTATAGGCGTGGCGCTGCATCGAGGCGCCCGTCCGCGACAAGGGCGGCAGCCACCTCGCGAGCGCTCGATTGAGCACGCTCGAGCGAGCGCCCACGCGCGACCAATAACGCGGATAGCCGCAAAAAACCTCATCGCCGCCCTCCCCGCTCAGCGCGACCGTGACCTCGCGGCGCGCGAACTGCGCGATGAGATAATTGGACCATGCCGCACTGTCGGCGAAGGGCTCATCGAAGATGCGCGGAATTGCATCGAGTGCTTGCTCGAAGTCCGCGGCTTGCGCGGTCATCTCGGTATGCACCGTGCCCAGATGCGTAGCGGCGGCGCGCGCGCCCGCGAGCTCGGAGCGCGCCTTGGCGTCGAAGCCGAGACTGTAGGTGTGGGGCGCTTGCAGGTACCAGGCGGTAAGCGCGGAATCGATTCCACCGCTGAGGAAAACGCCCACCGGCACGTCGGACAGGGTATGCGCCGGGATCACCTCCGAGAGCAGCGCATCGAGCTCATCCAGCGTCTCATCCGCGGTACGTGCCTTGATGGCGATCGAGGGCTCCCAGTAGCGCTCGATGCGCACCCGGCCGTCCTGCCAAGTCAGCGTGTGTCCGGCCGGCAGCTTGGCGATGCCCCGATAGATCGACTTCGGCGCCGGCACATAGCCGTGAAAGAGGTAGTCTCGCATGGCGCTCGTATCGATCTCAGGCTCATCCAGCACGACGAGCGCCTTGAGTTCCGAGGCAAACGCCACGCCGTCGGGCAGGATCCGGTAATAGAGCGGCTTGATGCCTAGCCGGTCGCGCGCGAGGGTCAGGCGCCGGGTCTGCCCGTCCCAGATGGCGAAGGCGAACATCCCGACGACCTTGGAGAGGCCCGCGGTACCCTCCCGCGCGAGAAGGTGCAACAGTACCTCGGTGTCGCCCGTCGAGCGCCAGGGTCCCGGGAGCTGGGCACGCAGCGCCGCGTGATTGTAGATCTCCCCGTTGTAGGTGAGCACCTGGGAGCCGAGCACCATCGGCTGGTCGGCGGCGTGCGACAAGTCGATGATCGAGAGCCTGCGATGGCCGAGCGCGACGCCTGGCGCGCTCCACGACCCTTCCCCGTCGGGTCCGCGGTGGCGGAGCAAGCTCGTCATGGCATTTACCGTGTCTACGCTCGCCCGTGAGCCGATGATTCCCGCGATACCGCACATGAGCGAAGTTTACGCGACCAGCCGGTGCCTCGCCCACGCCGTGCGCGATCGGCACGGTAGCCATCCGCCGGCGGTTCGTTTAGGGTTGCTGCGAGCGAAGAGGGCCCCATGCCGACACCCGCCGATGAACGCCTGCTGGAACTTCTGGAGAAGTGGCTGAAGAGTCTCGAGCTGCACGTCAAGTACGCCGGTCTCGACAGCGACAGCTACTGGAAGGTGCAGCCCTGGCCGGAGCATCAACGGCCGAGCCGCTGGATCATCGATCTGGCCGCGCAGAAGGCCGGAGCATTGAAGGCACAACTGCTGGAGCGCATCGCGAAGGGCGACACGAAATTCGCCGATTCTCTCGAGCTCATGACCTTTCTCGCGAACCTCATCGGATCCGAGCACATCGAGCGCTTCATACCGCTCGCCGAAGCGGACAAGGAGCAAGAGCTCGAGCGCAGCCCCGAGGCGCAGTCCGAGGCCCACAAGAAGGCCGCCGCGGCATCGCCGACGCGCACAGTACCCCCGGCGCGCGGCGAGTCGACCGGCACGACGAGCGTCACACGCGAGATGCCGAAGTTCGCCGCGGCGAAGCGCCCGGCGCATAAACCCGCGGCACGGGGCGCCCCGGACAGCCCCACCGCCACCCGGGAAATGCCGCATCTCGCCGCTGCGAAGCGGCGCGCTCCGGCGCCCGTGGGCACGGCCCACGTCGCGCGTACCGAACGGCGCGCGTCCGAGGCGGCGCCGGCGCGAACCTCGGCCAAACAACCTGCTAGAATCGCTCCGCCTCACGGCGCCGAGGCCGCGCGCGCGCAAGTAATTGCCGATGCGGCCCGGCTAGTGCAGTGGGGCCGGAAGTGGTATGAGCTGGCCGAGCTGATCGCTCGCATGGCGGATCGGCCGCCTTTGCCCGAGGTGAGACGGATATTGAAGGACAATAAGACGGCCATCGAAAAGAAGGCCGGCGGCGGCTAATGCAGCTGCCTTGAAGCGGGATTCACAATTTTAGGGAACCGCTTCCTCAAAACGCGCTCAAAGGCGGCCATGATCACGACAAAAAACCTATCCAAGCGCTATGGCGAGATCCTCGCCGTAGACGACCTGACCTTCAGGGTGGAGCCCGGCGAGGTGCTCGGCTTCCTCGGCGCCAACGGTGCCGGCAAATCCACGACCATGCGCATGATCGCGGGCTTCATCTCACCCACGGCCGGCGAAGTCACCGTGTGCGGCCACGACATCGAGCAAGCACCCGTCGCCGCCAAGTCCTGCATCGGCTATCTGCCCGAAGGCGCGCCGAGCTACGGCGAAATGACGGTTGCCGAGTTCCTCGACTTCATCGCCGACGTACGCGGCCTTGCAGGCGAGCGACGGCGCGAGCGGCGCGCCGTCGTGGTCGATCGCCTGGAGCTCGCGCCCGTCATCGACCAGGTGATCGAGACGCTTTCCAAGGGATTTCGGCGGCGCGTAGGCCTCGCTCAGGCGTTGATCCATGACCCCCAGGTGCTGATCCTGGACGAGCCCACCGACGGCCTCGACCCCAATCAAAAGCACGAGGTTCGGCGCCTCATCAACGAGCTCAGCAAGGACAAGCTGGTGATCGTATCCACCCACATCCTGGAGGAGGTGCACGAGGTGTGCACCCGCGCCATCATCATCTGCGAAGGGCGCATCGTGGCCGACGAGTCGCCGGCCGCCCTCGAGGCGCGCTCGCGCTATCACCACGCCGTGAGCCTGAGATTCGACCGGCGCGAGCAGTTCGTGGCGGCGCGGCACGAGATAGCCGCCCTTCCCGACATCGCCGACATCGAGGCCGATGAGCGCGAGCTGCGGCTCACCGCGATCCCGCGCGAAGGCAAGAACGCATTGCCGCCGGTGAGCGCGCTCATCACCCGGCACGACTGGGACGTGCCCGAGCTGCATCTCGAATCGGGACGGCTCGATGAGGTCTTCCGCCGCCTCACCACCGCAGCCCAAGGGGGAGCATAGCCTTGAACAAAACCTGGGTCGTCTTCCGCCGCGAGCTGAAGAGCTATTTCGCGACGCCGCTCGCGTATGTTTTCATCGTCATCTTTCTCGTGCTCTCCGCCGTGTTCACCTTTCAGGTGGGCGGCTTGTTCGAGCGCGGACAGGCCGATCTCCAGCCCTTCTTCCGCTGGCATCCCTGGCTCTACCTGGTTCTCATTCCGGCCATCTCGATGCGTTTGTGGGCGGAGGAGCGCAACAGCGGCAGCATCGAGCTGCTGATGACCTTACCGATCACGCTGTGGCAGGCAGTGGTGGGCAAATTCCTCGCGGCGTGGTGTTTCGCGGGCGTCGCCCTCGCGCTCACCTTTCCCATCTGGATCACGGTGAATTACCTCGGCAGCCCCGACAACGGCGCCATCGTCGCGGGCTACGTCGGCAGCTTTCTGATGGCCGGCGGCTTTCTCGCGATCGGCACGTGCCTGTCCGCCGCCACGCGCAATCAGGTGATCGCTTTCATCACCGCGGCACTCGTCGGGTTCGTATTCTTGCTCGCCGGGTTTCCGCTGGTGCTCGACTTCGTGCGCGGCGTGCTGCCGCAAATCCTCGTCGATGCCATCGCCTCCTTGAGCTTCTACACGCACTTCGAGGCGATCTCCAAGGGGGTCATCGACTTGCGCGATCTGGTGTACTTCGCGGCGCTCATCGTCTTTTGGCTGGCGGCGACCGCGCTCGTGCTCGACATGAAGAAGGCGGAATAGGTGAAAGCTAAACGTTGGCAAAGAACCGGCTTCGGCATCGGCGGCCTGCTGGCGCTCGCCGCGATCTTCCTGGGCGTGGTCATGCTCTCGAACCTCGCCCTGCGCGGCATGCGGCTCGATCTCACGCAGAATCGTCTCTACACCCTGAGCCCCGGCACCAAGCAGGTGGTTGCCGAACTCAAGGAGCCGATCAATCTATACTTTTATTTCTCGCGCGATGCGGCGGCCAAGCAGTCGCCGCTCATCATGCCCTACGCCGCGCGGGTGCGTGAGTTTCTCGAGGAGGTGACGGCGCGCGCCGGCGGCAAGATCCGCCTGCAAGTGGTCGATCCGCAGCCCTTCTCGGAGGACGAGGACCGCGCTGCCGAGGCGGGTCTGCAGCCGCTGCAGTCGGGCGACGGCACGGGCGGATCGCTCTACTTCGGTCTCGCCGGCACGAACTCGACCGACGGCCGCTCGGTCATCCCGGCCTTCACCCCCGACCGCGAGGAGTTCTTGGAGTACGACGTCGCCAAGCTCATTCAAGAGCTTGCCAACCCCAAGAAGCCGGTCATCGGACTCGTGAGCTCCTTGCCGATGCAGGGCCAGTACAACCCGATGACGGGGCAGACGGGCGACACCTGGCCGATCCTCTCGCAACTCGAGCAGCTGTTCACCCTCCGCACGCTCACCACCGATTTGGACCACATCGACAAGGACGTGGATGTGCTGATGATCGTGCATCCGAAGAACCTCGCGCCGAAAACGCTCTACGCCATCGATCAGTTCGTCATGCGCGGCGGCAAGATCCTCTTGTTCCTGGATCCCGACAGCGGCGCGGACACGAGCGGGCAGGATCCGCAGAATCCCTTTGCCGGCGCGGCGGCGAACCGCTCCTCCGACTTGGAGCCCTTGCTCACGGCCTGGGGCGTCGCCTACGACCCCACCAAGGTCGTCGCGGATCTCGATCTCGGGCTCGAGGTGCGCTCGAGCATGCAGGGACCGCCGACTCGCCACATCGGCATCCTCGGGCTGCGCCGCGACGACATGAACAACAAGGACGTCGATACCGCCTCGCTCGACTCCATCAACGTGGCGACAGCCGGCTTCCTGGCGCCGCGCAACGGCGCAATCACGAAGTTCGAGCCCTTGCTGATGAGCTCGAAAAACGCCGCGCCGCTGCCCGCCGCGCGCTTCGGCCCGATGACCGATCCCGCAAGCCTGCGCGATGGCTTCAAGCCCGCCGGCATACGCTACGCGATCGCCGCGCGCATCACGGGTCCCGTGTCGTCGGCCTACCCGCAAGGTGCGCCCGCCGATCAGAAACCCGCGGCTGGACCGCCGCTACCTCACCTCGCGAAGTCCACGGGCTCCGTCAATATCGTGATCGTCGCGGACACCGACATGCTCATGGATTACATGTGGGTGCAGACTCGCGAGCTCCTGGGTCAGCATATTCAGCAGGCGTTCGCCAACAACGGCGACTTCGTCGCCAATGCGCTCGACAATCTGGGCGGCTCGAGCGCGCTCATCAGCATTCGCGGACGCGCGACCTTCACGCGGCCCTTCGAACGAGTGGAGGCGCTCAAGCGCCGGGCGGACGACCGGCTGCGCGCCAAGGTGCTCGAGCTGCAGAGTGAGCTGCAGCAGACCGAGTCGAAGCTGACCGAGCTGCAGAGCAAGCGCAACGATCAGGCCTCGCTCATGCTCACCCCCGAGCAGGAGCAAGAGCTCAAGAACTTCACGGCCGAGAAGGCGCGCGTACGCAAGGAGCTGCGCGAGACGCAGCGCGGCCTCGACGTCGAGATCAATCGGCTCGACGACTGGCTTAAAGTGCTCAACATCGCCGTAGCACCCCTGGTCGTGGCCCTTGGCGGAGCGCTGATCTTGAGCTTGCGGCGCCGGCGTCGGGCGAGCGGAGGCAAGCACGCATGAACCGCGGACGATTCACGACGTTGGCGGTAGCCGCGCTCATCGTGCTCGCAGCAGGTCTGTATCTCGGATCGAGGCGCAACGCTGGCGAGCGGAGCGCCGAGGGCACCGTGTTCTTGGCGCAGCTGGCGACCGAGCTCGGCACGGTGAGCGAGATCGACTTGCAGAAGGGCACGCCCGCGCCCGGGGTCACGCTGCATCGTGGCGGGGATGCATGGACGGTGGTGCAGCGCGCCAACTATCCGGCCGATGCCTCGAAGGTGCGCAAGCTCCTGCTATCGCTGGCGGACGCCAAGATCGTCGAGGAGAAAACCTCCAATCCGGCGAACTTCCCGATCATCGGCGTCGAGGATCCCGCCAAGCCCGGCGCGGCGGGCACGCAGATCACGCTGATCGCGAAGGACGGCAAGCATAGCGTCATCGTCGGCAAGCCCACCGGAGAGGGCAATTTCGTCCGCCGCGGTGGCGAGGACCGCAGCTTCACGGTAGAGCCCGGCATTACGGCGGACGTCGAGCCGCGGGCCTGGATCGATGCGCGCCTGCTCGACGTCCCGTCGGCACAGATCCAGAGCGTCGATGAGAAACCTGCCGCGGGCGCAGGCTACGCCTTGCACCGCCTGAAGCCCGGCGAGGACGGCTTTGCGCTCGACGGCCCGCCGCCGGCCGGCCGCAAGCTCTTGGACCCCCGCGGGCTCGCGCCCTCGGCCACAACCCTGAGCGGCCTCACGGCCGACGATGTCGCAACGGCGAGCGACATCGACTTCGGCAAGCCCTCGCAAGCCGTGTTCACACTCACCGACGGCAACGTCATCACGGTCACGGGCACTGTGGCGGGGGACAAGCGCTGGGTCGAAGTGAAGAGCAGCAAAGACGCCGCTCTCAACACGAAGACGCAGAATCGCGCCTTCGAGGTGGCAAGCTACCGGTTTGACGCGATATTCCGGCCGCTGGAGCAGCTCCTCGTGCCGAAGGAGACCAAGCCGACAGCCCCGCCCGCTGCGTCCCCCGCACCCGCGCCGTGATCAGCGCGCCGCGCGCCGGCTTCGGACGGCGCTTCGCGGCGCTGATCTATGACGGCTTGCTGCTCCTCGCCTTGGCGATGCCCTACAGCTTGATCGTCGCGCTGATTCACGGGGGCGCCGTGACCGAGGCGAGCGGGCCGCTGTGGTGGTGGTCATATCGGACCGGCACACTCGCGCTCATGGGGGCCTACTACGTGCTCAACTGGACACGCAGCGGCCAGACGTTGGGCATGCGTGCGTGGCGCCTGCGTGCCGTCACCGACTCGGGCCGGCCGTTGAGCGTCGCTCGATCCCTCGCCCGATTCTGCTGGGGAATAGCGGCGTGGGCACCGTTTGGGCTCGGCGTGCTGTGGCTCTATGCCGATCCCGAACACCTCGCATTGCACGACCGCCTGTCGCGGACCCGCGTGGTCGTGTTACCGCGTTCTCGCGATCGCAATCAGCGTGCAGAGTCCCAGAACGGCGGTGGGAAGCCACCCGACCAGCACGGGGTTCAATCCGAATAGCTGCCCGCCGTTCTCGACGGTGCGCAGGATCAGAAAGAACACGACGCCGAGCATGACGCCGATGACCGTGCGCGTGCCCGCGCCCGCGGTCCGCAGCGGACCGAACACGAAGGGCAGCGCCAGCAAGGTCACGATGATTACCGCGAAAATGCGCGCCAGGCGCCCCCAGTAGTTGATCTCGTAAACGGCGGGATCGAGGCTGTTGCGGCGCAGGTGGTCGATATAGGAGCGGAGTCCCGCGAGCGTGAGCAAGTCGGGATCGGTCGCGGCGAGACTCAAAAAATCCGGATTGATGGTCGACCGCACGGTGACCTCTTTGATGACGCCGGCATCCACGTGATCGTCGCCGAAAGTGGTGCTCGCCACATCGTGCATGCGCCAGCGGCCCGGATCGGCGACCAAGATACGATCCGCGCGCTTGACGGAGCGCAGGCGATTCGATCCCTCCAGCTCGAACAGCGACACCCCTCCGAAGGATTGGTCCACTTCGCCGGTCTGCACCCTGAGGATGAGATTGCCGTCCTTCACCCATGCGCTGCTCGTGCCCGCGAAGCTGACGTCCGCAAGCTTGCTGGTGGTCTTCTCGCGCTTGGCGAACTGCGCGAGCGGCGGCGCCACGTACTCGCCGATGGCATACATCGCGAGCGACAAGGTGAGGCCCGCAAGGCCGACCGGCCAGGCGATGCGCCACACCGAGACGCCCGAGGCGCGTGTAACCACGAGCTCGCTGCCGGCCGCGAGCTGTCCGAGCCCCATGAGCGCGCCGATCAGCGCACCGATGGGCAAGAGCTCGGAGACTTGCTGCGGCAGGTTGAGCAGCGTGAAGAGGAACGCATCGCCCGCCCCGTAATCGCCGGTGCCGATGTCGCTTTGCTGGCTGATGAACAGGAACAGCCCGCCGAGCGTCAACAGCACCGCCATCACCATGATGGTGTAGAGCATCACGGTGCGGTAGAGATAGCGGTCGAGCGTGTTCACGTGCCTCGTCCCTCGCGATAAACCAGGTACAGACCGAATGCCAGGGCCAGGATATGCACCCACCAGACACCGATTGCGGGCGGTAATTGCCCCTTCTCGATCCAGACCTTGCAAGCCGATAAAAGGTTCGCGTAGATGAGGTACACGACGATGGCGAAGCCCACGCGCGCGTAGCGGCCCTGGCGCGGCCGCAGCCGGCTCAAGGGCACGGCCACCAGGGTGAGCACCATCGCCATGATCGGGCTCGAGGCTCGAAACTCGAGCTGCGCGACGTCCGACGGTGCGCTCGAGCCGAGCAGCAATCGCGTCGGCTTGGTGTCGGGATCGGTGTCGGTGCTCAACGCCTGTTCCGGCGTTACGATGGGAATCCCGTGCTCACTGAACTCGATCACGCGAAAGTCGCTGTGCCCGGGGATTCCTTCGTAACGGCGACCATTGAACAGCGTCACGAAGTGCATTCCGCTCGGACCGGCTTTCGAGTACGTCGCCGTGTCGGCGAGGGCCACCTCGATACGGTCGCCGGTCTCACGGCGCACGAACACGTTGTGCAAGACGCCCTCCGCGTCCACGCGCTCGGCGTAGAAGACGGCATCGCCGCCGCCGCTCATGAAAGATCGGAATCGCCCCGCATCGAGCTGCCCGAACTGCGCTTCCTTGGCCGCCGCCTGGCGCAGCAGCTGCGCCTCGTGGTCGGCTCGCGGGACCTGTACGAATGAGAGCCAGGCGAGCCCCGCGGCGATGGCCACGGCAAAGACCGCGAGCGGCGCCAGAAGGCGCGTGGGCGCAAACCCGCAGCCCTGCAGTGCGGTCATCTCGCTGTCGTGGTAGAGCCTGCCGAGGGCGAGAATGATGGCGAGCAAGAGGCCCACCGGAACGATGACCGAGAGGTTCATGATCGCGCCGAGCGCGATCAGATCGAGCACCATGTGCCGGCCGTAGTCGTTCTCCGCCGCCCGGCCGAGCACCTTCGATAGCTGATTCGACACCAGAATCGCCACCAGAACGCCCGTGACGGCCAACCACGTCTGCACGACTTCGCGCAGGACGTAGCGTTGAACGGTCCACTTCATGGCAACGAGCTTAGAGCCTTGGCATTAATCTAGTAAACTATTCGCAATGAAACTGTCATCCCAATAACGGAGCGGCGATATGGAATTCAAGGTGATCGTCGACGCCAAGGCGCGCAGCACGGCCGGCTGCGCCGTAGTCGGCGTCTACGACAAGGGGGAGCTCGGCGCGGCTACCCGGCACCTCGATGCCCAGCTCGGAGGCCTCATCGCCCGGCTGCATGCGGCGGGCGATTTCGCGGCCAAGCTCGGCGAGACGTTATTGCTGCCGCACCCGCAAGGCGCCGCCGCGCAGCGCGTGCTCTTGACCGGCCTCGGGCCGCGTGCCGCTTTCGGGCGCAAACAATATCGCAAGGCCCTGCAGTCGAGCGCGCAGGCCGTGCTCAAGACCGGCTCGACCGATGCGATCGTGTATCTCGCGATCGAGGACGTCCCCGCCATGGAGACGGCCTATCGCGCGCGTGCGGTCGCGGAAGTCTTTTCTGGGCAAATGTACAAGATTCCCGACTTGAAGACCGCGCCCAAGCCGAAACCGCCGAAGCTCGTGAACCTTACGGTGGCGGCGGACAACGCACGCTCGGCGAAGACCATGACCACGGGCCTCAAGGTCGGCGCAGCCATCGGCGCGGGCAGCGCGCTCGCCCGCGATCTCGCGAACCTGCCCCCCAACGTCTGTACACCGACTTATCTCGGCGAGCGCGCGCTGGCGCTATCCGGCGAGTGGCCGCGCATCAAGACCAAGGTGCTCGACGAAGCCGCCATCAAGGGCTTGAAGATGGGGGCCTTCCTCGCGGTCACGCAAGGCTCTGCACAGCCGCCCCGCCTCATCGTTTGCGAGTACCGCGGCGGCAAGAAGGACAGCGCGCCGATCTGTCTGATCGGCAAAGGCATCACCTTCGATTCGGGCGGGATATCCCTCAAGGACCCACCGGGCATGGACGAGATGAAGTTCGACATGAGCGGGGCCGCCACGGTGCTCGGCGCCTTGCGCGCGGCCGCCGAGCTCGGCTTGCCCCTGAACGTGGTCGGCATCGTGCCCGCCTGCGAGAACATGCCGGACGGCCGTGCCGTGAAGCCCTCCGACATCGTCACCTCCATGTCGGGGCAGACGGTGGAGATCCTGAATACCGACGCCGAAGGCCGGCTGATCCTGTGCGATGCCATCACCTATAGCCGCCGCTTCAAGCCGGCGGCGGTGATCGACGTCGCCACCTTGACCGGCGCCTGCATCATCGCCCTCGGCAATTACTTCAGCGGCCTCATGAGCAACGCCGACCCGCTCGCCGATGAGCTCCTCGCCGCGAGCACGCGCGCCGACGACCGGGCTTGGCGTTTGCCCATCGGCGAGGACTATGCCGAGCAGCTCAAGAGCAACTTCGCGGATTTCGCCAACGTCGGCGGACGCGAGGGCGGCGCCTGTACCGCGGCGACCTATCTCTCGAAATTCGCGAAAGACCTGGTCTGGGCGCACCTCGACGTCGCGGGCACCGCGTGGATCGGAGGCTCGCAAAAGAGCAGCACGGGCCGCCCCGTGCCCCTCCTCACCGAGTTTCTGCTCCATCGCGCCGCGCGCGTGCGCTGACCTCACGCCGTCTCGAGACTCGCGTGACCGAGCGGATCGATTTCTACGTCCTCGCGAGCGCTGCGCCCGCGGAGCGGTGGCGGCTTGCGTGCCGGCTCGCGGAGAGGGCTTATCGTGAACGATTGCGGGTCATCATCTGGAGCAGCACGGAGTCCGAGGCGAAGACGTGCGATGAGCTCTTGTGGACGTTCGACGACCGCGCCTTCGTGCCGCATCAAATCAGCCGCAGCCCGGAGCAGCTCAAGGACCGCGGCACCCCGGTGCACGTGACCCTAGCGCTCGACGGGGTCGACGACGCCGATCTTTTGGTGAATCTCGCCGATCGATTGCCGGAAGACTTGGCGCGGTTCACGCGCGTGGCCGAGATCATGGATGCCGACGAGCAGCGCCGTCGACTCGGGCGCGAACGCTTCAAGGCCTATCGCGAGCGCAAGCTCGCGCTCGAGACCCATCAGTGCCGCAACGGCGAGGACCTCTGATCGCCATGGATAAAGCCTATTCCCCCGGCACGATCGAATCGCGCATCTACGCTTTTTGGGACTCTTCCGGCTATTTCGCGCCGAGCGGACAGGGCACACCCTACTCCATCGTCATTCCTCCGCCCAACGTTACCGGCACGCTGCACATGGGGCACGCGTTCCAGGACACCATCATGGATGCGCTCATCCGCTACCAGCGTATGCGCGGCTTCGATACCTTGTGGCAACCGGGCACTGATCACGCCGGCATCGCCACGCAGATGGTGGTCGAGCGGCAGCTGAACGCCACCGGCCAGAGCCGCATCGACTTGGGGCGCGCGGCGTTCGTCGAGCGGGTGTGGGGATGGAAGGAGCAATCGGGCGGAACCATCGCACTGCAGATGCGCAGGCTGGGCGCGTCCGTCGATTGGACCCGGGACCGCTTCACCATGGATGCGGGCCTGTCGCAGGCGGTCACGGAAGTGTTCGTGCGGCTGTACGACGAGAGCCTCATCTATCGCGGCAAGCGGCTGGTGAACTGGGACCCGGTGCTGAAGACCGCACTGTCGGACCTCGAGGTGGTCTCCTCCGAGGAGAACGGCTCGCTATGGCACTTGCGCTATCCGCTCGCCGCTGGCGCAGGATTCGTCGTGGTCGCCACGACTCGCCCCGAGACCATGCTCGGCGATGCCGCCGTGGCAGTGCATCCCGAGGATGAGCGCTACCGGCACCTGATCGGGCGGCAGCTTCGCCTGCCGCTTGCAAATCGGGAAATTCCCATCATTGCCGACGACTACGTCGATCCTGCCTTCGGCAGCGGCTGCGTCAAAATCACGCCGGCGCACGACTTCAACGACTACGAAGTGGGCCAGCGCCACCACCTGCCCATGATCAATATCTTGACCCCGGAGGCTGCTCTCAACGATGAAGTGCCGGCCCCCTATCGCGGGCTCGATCGCTTCATCGCGCGCGAGCGCGTGCTCGCCGATCTCGATGCGCTCGGCCTCATCGAGCGCATCGAGCCGCATCGGCTCACGGTGCCGCGCGGCGAGAGAAGCAACGCCGTGCTCGAGCCGCTCCTCACCGATCAGTGGTTCGTCGATATCAAACCGCTCGCGGAGCCGGCACTCGAGGCCGTCGAGCAGGGGCGCATCCGCTTCATTCCGGAGCACTGGACCGCCGTCTATTACGAGTGGATGCACAAGATCAAGGATTGGTGCATCAGCCGCCAGCTCTGGTGGGGTCACCGCATTCCCGCCTGGTACGACACCGAGGGGCGCTGCTACGTTGCGCGCAGCGAAGAGGCGGCGCGCGCCAAATACGGCATCGATCCGTCGGTGGCGCTGCGCCAGGACGAGGACGTGCTCGACACCTGGTTCTCGTCGGCGCTCTGGCCCTTCTCCACGCAGGGCTGGCCGGAGCGTACCCGCGATCTCGAGCGCTATTATCCGACCTCGGTGCTGGTCACCGGCTTCGACATCATCTTCTTCTGGGTGGCCAGGATGATCATGATGGGGCTCAAGTTCGCGGGCGACGTGCCGTTTCGCGACGTTTACATCCACGGCCTCATCCGCGATCACGATGGCCAGAAGATGTCGAAGTCGAAGGGCAACGTCATCGACCCGCTCGACATCGTCGACGGCATATCTCTCGAAGAGCTGCTCGCGAAACGTACCAGCGGATTGATGCAGCCGCAGATGAAGCCGGCCATCGAAAAGGCGACGCGTCGGCAGTTTCCGCAAGGTATTCCGGCTTTCGGCACCGACGCGCTGCGCCTCACGTTCGCTTCTCTCGCGACGCAGAGCCGCGATCTGCGCTTCGACCTCGCGAAGGTGGAGGGATTTCGCAACTTCTCCAACAAGCTGTGGAACGCCGCGCGCTACGTGCTGATGAACGTCGAGGGCAAGGAGCTCGCGCCGCAGGCCGGCGCTGCCGACCCGAGCCTCGCGGACCGCTGGATTCGCACACGCCTGAAGGCGATGCTCGCGCGCGTGGACGAGGGCTTCGCCGAGTACCGGCTCGACACGGTGGCGAGCGCGCTCTACGAGTTCACCTGGAACGAGTTCTGCGACTGGTACCTGGAGCTTTCCAAAGCCGTGCTGCAGTCCGATGCATCGAGTGAGCAGGAGAAGCGTGCCACGCGGCGCACCCTCATCGACACCCTCGAAACGCTGTTGCGTGCGCTGCATCCGCTCGCGCCCTTCATCAGTGAGGAGATCTGGCAGCGGGTGCGCGATTGCGCCGGGGCGCAGGGGCACTCGATCATGGTGAGCGCGTATCCCCGCGAGGCGGATATCGAAGCGGATCCCGGCGCCGAAGCGGAGATGCGCTGGGTGATGAATTTCATCCTGGGCGTGCGCCAGATCCGCGGCGAGATGGACATAGCGCCCGCGCGGCGTCTGGACGTCGTGCTGCAGAACGCCGCCGCGGACGACTTCGAATACCTCGCCCGGAACCGCTCCTCTCTCACGCGCCTCGCCGGTGTCAGCGAGCCGCGCATTCTCGCCTCCGGCGAGCCCGCTCCCATCTCGGCAGTGGCCCTGGTGGGGCGACTCGAGATTCTCGTACCCATGGCGGGCCTCATCGATCCCAAGGCCGAGCTCGAGCGGCTGGCAAAACGCCGGCGGCGTGCCGAGAGCGACCTCGAGAAGCTCGAGGCCAAGCTCGCCAATGCAGACTTCGCCAAGAACGCGCCACCCGACGTGGTCGCCAAGGATCGCACACGCCTCACCGAGCTGCGCGCGGAGATCGAGCAGCTGGCCGCGCAAATCGCGCGGGTGAACAAATTGCAGGATTCATGAGCGGCGCGGCCGCCAGCGCACCGATCGCCGCGATCCTCGCGCAGATCAATCGCGTCATTCTCGGCAAGGAGGAGCAGATCCGCCTGTGCCTCGCGTGCCTGCTTGCCCGCGGGCACCTCTTGATCGAGGACATCCCGGGTGTGGGCAAGACGACGCTCGCGCACGCCCTCGCCCGCACACTGGGCTTGTCGTTCCAGCGGGTGCAGTTCACCAGCGATCTGTTGCCCGCGGACGTGCTCGGCGTGTCCATCTTCGAGCGTGAGACCGGTACGTTCCGCTTCCAGCGCGGACCGATCTTCGCGCAGCTCGTGCTCGCCGACGAGATCAACCGGGCCTCGCCCAAGGCGCAGAGCGCGCTGCTCGAGGCCATGGAGGAGCGGCAAGTGACGCTCGACGGGAAATCCATGGCGCTGCCCGATCCATTTTTCGTGATCGCCACCCAGAATCCGCAAGAGCAGGTCGGCACCTTCCCGCTACCCGAGTCGCAGCTCGATCGCTTTCTCATGCGCGTGCACCTCGGATATCCGGCGGCGGCGGCCGAGCGCGAGCTGCTGAGCGGCACGGACCGGCGCGAGCTCGTCAATTCCCTGTCGAGTGTGTCGAGCGTCGAGACCCTGCATGAGCTGCAGCGCGGGGTGCTCGAGGTGCACGTCGCCCCAGCCCTCCTCGACTATGTTCAGGCGCTCATCGCGCACACCCGCAGCGCCGCCGGCCTCGCAGTCGGCCTCTCGCCGCGAGCCGGCATCGGGCTGCTTCGGGCCGCGCGCGCCTGGGCGCTCGTCTCAGGGCGCACCATGGTGACACCCGAGCACGTGCAGGCGGTCTTTCCCGCCGTGGTCGAGCATCGCATCGAACAGCGCGACAGCGGTCCGGCCGCCGCCCACCGGCTGCTCCAGGCCGTTCCGGTGCCTTGAGCGAGCCTTTCACGCGGCGTCTGCGGCGCGCCTCCGTGCGACGCTTGCGCGCCTGGGCGGCCCGTCGCCACGGCGTGGACTCCCTCCCTGCGACCATCAACCGCCGGCGCATCTATATTCTGCCGACCCGCTTCGGCCTCGCGCTCGCGGCGCTGCTCGCGGCCATGCTCATCGCCGCACTCAACTACAACAGCAATCTCGCCCTCGCGTTCGCATTCTTCATGGTGTCGCTCGCGCTCGTCGCCATGCATCATTGTCATCGCAATCTTTCCGGATTGAGCGTCGACGTGAACCTCGAGGCCGACGCGTTCGCCGGCGCGGATGCCGTGTTTCATTTCATGCTGCGCAATGGATCATCGCTCGAGCGCGGCGGTCTCGAAGTGACGCTCGAGGACGAGAAACCATCGCGCGCCGCAGCGAGCGCTCCTCCGCAGAGCGACCAGCGCTTGGACCTCGCCGTCCCGGTCGCTCGCCGCGGCGTGCATCGCTGGGATCACGTCGAGATACGCACCATCCATCCCTTCGGCTGGTTTCGCGCGTGGACCTACGTGCACGCGTCCCTGACCGTATTCGCCGCGCCGGGGCCCGATGGAAGCCGCCCGTTGCCCGCCGCGACGGGTAGCGGCCATGCACTCGCGGGCGAGATGCTGGGCGAGGAGGAGTTTGCCGGCCTGCGCGCCTACTCACCGGGGATCGCTCTGAAGCACATGGCCTGGAAAGCGCTCGCACGCGGCGGCGAGGCGGCGGTGCGCGTCTACACCGATTTCGGCGCGCAACCGGAATGGCTGGAATGGTCCGCGCTCGAGGGTGTGGAGACCGAGGCCCGCCTGTCCCAACTGTGCCGTTGGGTACTCACGTGCGAATCGCGCTCCGCGCGCCCCTACGGCTTGCGACTGCCGGGCGTCGAGGTCGCACCCGGCCGCGGTCCCACGCACCGAATCAGGTGCCTGCGAGCACTCGCGCTGCACGCGCGCCCGGGCGGCCCATGAAGCGCCGGGCGTCGCCACGCACCGCCGAGCGTGAGGTCCCGTATCGAGAGCTGCGCGCCGTTGGCGCGTGCCTCGGCCTCGCCCTCGCGACGCACGTCCCGAGGCTCCCGACGTGGCTGACCGTGGTCGTGGCCGCGTGCATCGCGATGCGCCTTTTCCTCGCCGCGCGCGGCTACGCGGCGCCCAACCGGCCGGTACGGCTCGGCATTGCCGCGGCGTCGATCACGATCCTGTTCTTGCAATTACGCACATTCAACGGGCTGTCGGCCGGCACGGCACTCTTGTGCCTGGTCGCGGGGCTGAAGTTTCTCGAAACTCACGCGCGGCGCGATCTATCCGCCCTCGCGTTGATCATCTATTTCCTGTGCCTGTCGGCGCTCCTGCGCAGCGAATCGTTCTGGCTGTTGATGTACTTGCTCGGCGTCATCTGGCTCACCGGTGCGACCTTGCTGCGCCTCACGCCCTCGGCGCCCCGTCACGGATGGCCGCTCGACCTGCGGTACGCGGGACGCATCTCGGCCCAAGCGCTGCCGGTCGCCGTGGTGCTGTGGCTGTTCTTCCCGCGCTTCGATGCACCGCTCTGGCAACTGCCTTCGGAACGAGGCAGCGCACAGTCCGGGCTCAGCGATAGCATGAGCCCGGGCGACATCGTCGAGCTCGCGCTCTCGGACGAGATCGCCTTTCGCGTACGCTTCGCCGGCGCCGCGCCGCCGGCGGAGGAGCGCTACTGGCGCGGACCCGTACTGCACGACACCGACGGACGCGCCTGGCGCAGCATCGGGCCCGCTCCCGAGAGCGGGAAAATCCTCACGCACACGGGCCCGGCGTACGCGTACACCTTGAGCCTGGAACCGCATGCCTTCAACTGGCTGTTCGCGCTCGACTGGCCCGACCAATGGAATGTGCCCGGTGCGCACTTGAACTCCGACGATACCCTCGTGTCGGGCACGCCGGTGTCGCGGCCCATCGACCTCACCGCGCGTTCGCACACGCACGTACTCACGACCGACACGCTGAGCTCGACGGCGCGCCGCCGGGACACCCGCCTGCCGTCGGACCGCAATCCCCGTACCACCGCCTTCTCGGCTGAGCTGCGACGCTCGCATCCGGACGACTTAGGCTATGTGCAGGCGGTACTCGATCTGTTTCGTCGCGAAGAGTTCTTCTACACGCTCTTACCGCCGCCGCTCGGCGATGACTCGGTCGATGAATTTCTATTCGACACCAAGCGCGGCTTCTGCGGACACTACGCCTCGGCCTTCGCAACGCTCATGCGTGCCGCCGGTATTCCCGCACGCGTCGTGACCGGCTATCACGGCGGCACATACAATCCCTACGCCGGCTACTGGATCGTGCGGCAAAGCAACGCGCACGCCTGGGACGAGATCTGGATCGCGGGCCGCGGATGGCTGCGCGTCGATCCGACCGCCGCCATCGCCCCTGCCCGAGTCGAGCCCGGACTCGACGGCACGCCCGCGATCGCGCGAGGCGCCCTGGGGTTTCGCGCGCACGTGCCCTGGATCACGGATCTGCGCCTGCGCCTCGATGCGCTCGGGCAGATCTGGCGGCAACGCGTCCTGCGCTTCAATCAGCTCTCACAGTTCTCGCTCATCGAGCAACTCGGCATCGAGGAGCCGGACGCGCAAAAAATCGTCCTGGTGATGGCCGCCGGTCTGGTGCTCGCCTTTGCGTGGCTCATGTGGCAATTGCGCCGGGAGCAGCGCGCGGAACCCAAGGATCGCGCCGTCATCGCCTACGGCCGTCTATGCCGCAAGCTCGCGGCCGTCGGGCTGCCGCGCCGCCCGCACGAAGGAGCGGAAGACTATGCGGCCCGTGTCGGGCGCGCGCGACCCGATCTCGCCGCCGCTGCTGCGGCGCTGTGCGAGAGCTACTCGCAGCTGCGCTATGCGCGGGCCACCGCGCAGCACGAGCAGAATCTGGAGGAGTTCATTGCCCGTACGCGGAGCTTTCACCCGCGCCGGGCATCCAGGGTTGCCGACGGGTAGGTGGAAGAAAACTGCCCCGCGCTCGACCGCAGGTCAGGGGCGCTCTTTGGATGGCGCGCTCTGCAGGAGCAGTTTTTCGTTCAGCTGTATATGGTGCCTGCCCCCCGGTGTGCGTCAAGCACTGATCCCGACGCAATCGTCTAGTTATGGGGCAGAGCGGGCATGCGCAGCGGACGGCGCGGCGGCGGGCTGCATCCCGCCTCGCTAGCGCGGAGCTCTCGCGCTACCATGCGCGGTAAAATGATGGCCGGCAGTAACCAGAACGATGCGGCACCCGCCGCCAACGCCGAGTCCGAATCCGCGCGGCTCGCGCGGATGGCGTTGTTCGCCTTCATCCTGACCTTCATCGCCGCGCGCATCATGGTGCTTCTCATCATGGCCCGCCGCGTGCCGAACCTCTACTTCTTCCTGCGCGGCACCCATGTGCACCACCTGAACTACGGCATCTTTCTCCTCGCGGGCGTGGGTGCGTACCTGTTGCTGCGCTTGCCGACGGGCAAGTCGCTGCGCGGCGGAGCACTGGCCTACGGCATTGCTCTCGCGCTCACGTTCGACGAATTCGGGATGTGGCTGCACTTGGGCGGCAGCTACTGGCAGCGCGCGAGCGTGGACGCGATCATCGTGGTCGCTGCAATCCTCGCGCTGCTCGGCTACGCCTCCGCCATCCGCAGCTTCCAGGCCCGGCACCTGAGGGCCTCGATCGCCCTGCTCGCCGCCCTCGTCGCCTTCGTCGCAGTGCTCTACGATGCTTCGATGAAGATCGGCCAGGTGGAGGGCCCGCGGCTCGAAGCGCTCGAGGCCTCATCCTCGCCTTGACGTGACCGTCGTCGACCGCCGCCTCTTCAGGCGGCGAGATTCTCACGAGTCTTCAAGAACCGTACATCGGGCCAGCGTTCCTGGGTCAGCTCGAGATTGACGCGCGTCGGCGCGAGATACACGAGCTCGCCCGCGTGATCGAGGGCGAGGTTGTCGTAGGCCTTGTCGCGAAATTCGGAAAGCCTCTTCTCGTCGTCGATTCGGACCCAGCGCGCCGTCACCACATTGATCGGCTCGAACACGCACTGCACGTTGTACTCGTCCTGCAACCGGAACGCGACCACCTCGAACTGCAGCTGGCCGATGGCGCCGAGGATCAGATCGTTGTTGCGCAACGGCTTGAACAGCTGCGTGGCTCCCTCCTCGCAGAGCTGCGATAGACCCTTTTGCAGCGCCTTCATGCGCAGCGGATCCTTCAAGACCGCGCGGCGGAAGATCTCAGGGGCAAAGTTCGGCACACCGGTGTAGGTCAGATGCTCGCCTTCGGTGAAGGTGTCGCCGATGTTGATGGTGCCGTGGTTGTGCAGTCCGATGATATCCCCCGCATAGGCCTCCTCGGCCTGGCTGCGGTCGGCGGCGAGAAAGGTGAGCGCATCGGCCACGCGCATTTCCTTGTCGAGCCGCACGTGATAGAGGCGCATGCCGCGCGCATAGCGGCCGGAGCACAGGCGCACGAACGCAATCCGGTCGCGGTGACCGGGGTCCATGTTCGCCTGGATCTTGAATACGAAGCCCGAGAACTTCGGCTCAGCGGCGCTGACCACGCGCTCGATCGCCGCGCGCGGCAGAGGCGCCGGGGAGTACTGCACAAACGAGCTCAAGAGCTCCCGCACGCCGAAGTTGTTGACGGCGGAGCCGAAGAACACCGGCGTCTGGCGCGCCGCGCGATAGCGCTCGAGGTCGAACGCCGGGCTCGCGCCGCGCACGAGCTCGATCTCCTCGAGGAACTCCTGATAGCGCGCGCCGAGAAACTCCCGCGCCTCGGCGCTCTCGAGTCCGACGATGGTCTCGTGCGTGCCGACGCGGCCGCGCTCGACCGGCACATACACGTAGATGCGGTCCTCGAGCAGGTGGTAGACGCCGAGCAGGTCGCGGCCCATGCCGATCGGCCAGGTGAGCGGCGCGCACTGGATCTTGAGCACGCTCTCGATCTCATCGAGCAGCTCGATCGGCGGCCGGCCGTCGCGATCGAGCTTGTTGACGAACGTCATGATGGGCGTGTCGCGCAGCCGGCACACCTCCATGAGCTTGATGGTGCGCTCCTCGACGCCCTTCGCGCAGTCGATCACCATGAGCGCGGAATCGACCGCGGTGAGCGTGCGATAGGTATCCTCGGAAAAGTCCTCGTGACCGGGCGTGTCGAGCAGGTTCACGATGCAGTCCTCGAACGGAAACTGCATGACCGAGGAGGTCACCGAGATGCCGCGTTGTTGCTCGAGGCGCATCCAGTCCGAGGTCGCATGCCGTGTGGCCTTGCGTCCCTTCACGGTGCCGGCCATCTGGATGGCGCCGCCGAACAGGAGCAATTTCTCGGTGAGCGTGGTCTTACCGGCGTCCGGGTGCGAGATGATGGCAAACGTGCGCCGCTTGCCGATGTTTTCCGTTAGATCGTTCGTCATGTCCTAAAATTCATCGCAAAAGAGAGCCGCCGCGCCCGAGCGCGTATCCTCCGGCAGGAGCGGAGGTCACTTCTGGTCGGCGGATTTGGGCTCGGGGTAGAGAATCCGACGCAGAACCTGTGCGTCCTCGCGTCCCACCGTGGCCTGGTAGTAACCGCGGCGGATGCCGACCTGCTCGAACCCCAGTGAATAATACAGCCGGGCGGCGGCGGTATTCGATGGGCGCACCTCGAGAAAGGCCTCGTACATGCCGGCGATCCGCGCCCGCTCGAGCAGATACAGCAACATCTTGCGGGCGAGACCCCGGCACCGATACTCGTCGCGGACGCAGACATTGAGTACGTGCGCCTCGCCCGCGCCGACCGACATGATTCCATAGCCGGCCGTGTCGCCGCTCACTTCCACCACGCGGCACACGTAGCCGACTCGCAAGCAGTCGCGGAAGATGCCCTCGCTCCAGGGAAACTGGTATCCGGCACGCTCGATCGCGCCCACGACGGGAACGTCCAGCTCATTCATCGGCCGGATATCGACTGCCGCGAGCTCGCGTTCTCGCTTAACGCTGGACACCGCTATATACCTCACGGGCGAACTGAAGGTCCTCCCACGCCTTGCGCTTCTGCGCCGGTTCACGCAGGAGATAGGCCGGGTGATACGTTACCACCAACGGCACACGCGAGACGCCAAAATGATGCACCTGCCCGCGCAGGCGCCCGAGAGGGACGTCGGTTTTCAACAGATTCTGGGCTGAAATCCGCCCCACCGCCAGCATGATGCGGGGTTTCAAGAGGGCGATCTGCCGCTCGAGATGCGGCAAGCACTGCGCGACCTCGAGCGGCGCGGGGTCGCGGTTGTGCGGTGGCCGGCACTTCAGGATATTGGCGATGAATACCTGCTCGCGCTCGAGGCCGATGGCCCGCAGCATGGCGTTGAGGAGCTGGCCCGCGCGGCCCACGAAGGGTTCGCCCTGACGGTCCTCCTCGGCCCCCGGGGCCTCCCCCACGATCATCCACGTCGCCTCGAGGCTCCCGACGCCGAACACCGTTTGGGTCCGGGTCGCACTCAAGGGACAGCGCGTGCAAGCCGTCACCGCGGCCCGCAGTTCCGCCCAGCCGAGATCGGACACGCCCCCGAGGGACGACGGCACCCGCGGCTCGGCCACGGGACCGTGGCGCAACACCCAGGACTCGAGGCCGAGGGCCGCGAGGTATTGGCCGCGCAGGGCGCGGTTCATGCGGGGGTGGGCGCGCCGCGCGTGCGGCGTCGAAACAGCTTGCGATACAGCCACAGCGTCGGTGCGGAGAGTGCATAGCCGCCGAAGATGAGCAGCAGCGAGATCGGATGAAACAGGAAGATAAATACGAACGCGAGCGGCACGAGCACGATTTGCGTGAAGCGCACGCGCGCGCCGGCGCTCACTCCCTTGAAGCTGTAGAAGGCGAAGCGGCTGATCATCAGGGCACCCGCGCACGCCGTGACCACGAACGCGACGATGAGACCGGGGAGTCCGACGTTTACTCGATCACTCGCGAGCCAGATCGACGCGGCGACGATGGCGGCAGCCGACGGGCTCGGTAACCCTTCGAAGTAGTGCTTGTCCTGGACCGCCGTGCGGGAGTTGAAGCGCGCGAGGCGTAGCGCGGCCGCGGCGGCGTAGAAGAAGCAAACCAGCCAGCCGACGCGCCGCCACAAAGGGCCGTATTCGGCGATGCGCGCGACGCCCCATTGATAAGTCACGATGGCCGGTGCGATGCCGAAAGACACCATGTCGGACAGGCTGTCGTACTCCTTCCCGAATGCGCTCTCCGTGTGCGTCCAGCGCGCCACGCGGCCGTCGAGCCCGTCGAACACCATGGCAACGAACACGGCAACGCCTGCGTAGTCGAACTTCCAATCGATCGCGGCCACCACCGCATAGAAGCCGGCGAACAGGGCTCCCGTCGTCAGGAAATTCGGCAGCCAATACACCCCGCGTGGGCGCGATTGCGGATCCTCGAGGTCGGTCATGCGCCGCCATGATACCAGGGGCCCTCGTGTAAGATACGCGGCCATGCGCTTATCTCAGTACCCCATATTTACCCTCAGAGACGTGCCTGCCGACGCCGAGGTGATCAGTCACCGGCTCATGCTGCGGGCCGGAATGATTCGCCGCCTGGCCGCCGGGCTGTACTCCTGGCTGCCGATGGGGCTGCGCGCGCTGAAAAAGGCCGAGCGCATCGTGCGCGAGGAGATGGACCGAGCGGGCGCCTTCGAGATGGTGATGCCCACGGTGCAACCCGCGGAACTGTGGAAGGAGTCCGGCCGCTGGACCAAGTACGGCCCCGAGTTGCTCCGGTTCAAGGACCGCCACGAGCGCGAGTTCGTGTATGGGCCGACGCACGAGGAAGTCATCACCGACATTGCGCGCCGCGAGCTGCGCAGCTACAAGCAACTGCCGGTGAATTTCTATCAGATCCAGTCGAAGTTCCGCGACGAGATCCGGCCCCGCTTCGGCGTCATGCGCGCGCGCGAGTTCATCATGAAGGACGCCTACTCCTTCCACATCGACGAGCCGAGCCTCGCCCAGGGCTACCGCGCGATGTTCGATGCGTATACCCGTATCTTCACCCGCATGGGCTTGCACTTCCGCGCGGCGCAGGCCGACGGCGGCAGCATCGGCGGCAGCGTCTCGCAGGAGTTTCACGTGCTGGCCGACTCCGGAGAGGATGCGATCGCCTACTCCACCTCGGGCGACTACGCCTCGAATCTTGAAACGGCCACGACCCTGCAGCCGGCCGGTGCGCGCCCCGCTCCGTCGCAGGATATTCGGCGGGTGGACACGCCCGAAGCGCGCACCATCGCCGATCTCAGCGCGTTCCTCGGCGTGCGCGCAGAGCAATGCGTGAAGACCTTGATGGTGGAGGGCGCCGACGGCGCCGTCGCGATGATCCTGCGCGGCGATCACGAGCTCAACGCCGTCAAGGCGCAAAAGCTCGCCGGCGTCGCGAATCCGCTGCGCATGGCGTCCGCGGAACGGGTGCGCGCGGCCGCAGGATGCGACCCCGGCTCACTCGGCCCGGTGGGGTTTCGCGGTACGATCTACGTCGACCACGCCGCAGCGCAGCTCGCCGATTTCGTCTGCGGCGCCAATGAGAAGGACGTGCATCTCACGGGCGTGAACTGGGGACGCGATCTGCCCGAGCCCAAGTCCGTGGACATCCGCAACGTCGTACCGGGCGACCCGAGCCCGACCGGCACCGGCACGCTGGAAATTGCCCGCGGCATCGAGGTCGGACACATCTTCCAGCTCGGCCAGCTCTACAGCCAGGCGATGCAGGCGAGCGTGCTCGACGAGCAGGGCAAGGCGGTCACCATGTTCATGGGTTGCTACGGAATCGGGGTGACCCGTGTCGTGGCGGCGGCCATCGAGCAGAATCACGATGCCAACGGCATCATCTGGCCCGAGCCTCTCGCGCCCTTCAACGTGATCGTCGTGCCGATCAACTATCAGAAGTCCGAACGCGTGCGCCGCACGGCCGACCAGCTCTACGAGGATCTCGGTGCGGCAGGCATCGACGTGCTGCTCGACGATCGCGATGCGCGACCGGGTGTGAAATTCGCCGACGCCGAGCTCATCGGCATCCCGCACCGCCTGGTCGTCGGCGACCGCACGCTCGAGGCCGGAAAGCTCGAATACCGGCATCGCCGCGACAGCGAATCGACGGAAATCCCCGCCGCGGAGGCTGTTGCCTACATCGAGGATAAGATACGCCGCTGAGGGTCGTCGCGTGCAGCGCCTGTCTCGCCAAATCCTAGCGCCCGCCGCACTCTGTGTGCTCGCGCTCTGTCTCGCAGCCCCACGCGGCGCGCACGCCGATGAGCAGCGTGAGCCCGAGCTGAAGGAGCTCTTGCAGAGGATCATCGCCAGCCGGGACTGCTTCCTCGACAAGTTCGATTCGGAAGTCTGGTACAAGGCGATGGAGCCGAAGCTCGCGCACTACGTGCCCTCGCACGAGCAGCGGATGGAAATACTCGATCACGTGTATTGCGAGGCCAAGCGCGATCCCTCGCTGGCACTGCCGCCGGACCTCGTGCTCGCAATGATCGACGTCGAGAGCCGCTTCGACAATTGGGCGGTGTCCCCCGTCGGCGCGGTCGGACTCATGCAAGTCATGCCTTTCTGGCCGCACCAGCTCGGCGTGCAGAATCAGCTCGTGCGCATCGCGCCGAACATCCGCATGGGATGCGAAATTCTGCGCTTCTACCTGCGTGCGGAGCACATGAACTGGGCGCGGGCTCTCGCCCGCTACAACGGCAGCACGGCACGCAACTCATATCCCGCCCTGGTAATGCAGCGCTGGCAGAGGATCTGGCGTTTCTAGAGGATCTCGAAGCTCCCGCCCGCACTGGCTCGATCGTCGTGCGCAGGCTCCATCTCCTGGACTGCGGCGACGCGCGCGCTCTTCGGGCCGCGATGCAGCCACTGATGCAGCAGCACGACCGCGGCGGCCGGACCGTGCACCAGGACCTCGACTGACCCATCGGGCAGGTTGCGCGCGTATCCCGATAGGACGAGTCGCTCGGCTTCGAGACGGGTGCTGTGCCTGAAGTACACGCCCTGAACCTTTCCCGTAACGCGGAAACGGCGTGTGACCTCGCTCACGACGATCGTCCCCCGGAACGCTAGTGGGGTGTCGTGGCGGCGGCGGTGCCCGGTGGGCCGTCGCTACGCGAGGCGGCGGCGAGCGCCTCCGTTGCGTGTTTCTTGGCAGCTTGCGCCGCGAGGCGCGCCCGCACGTACTCTCTCGCCTCGAGATGCGTTTCGGCGCGGTTGATCGCAGCCTCCGCTGCGTAAAGATCCGGCGAGCTCGAGGGCGTCAGGCCGGCCGTGGTGGCCGCTGCGATGGCCTGGCGCGCATCGCTCAATTCTTGCACGGGAGGTCCGCTGGGGCAGCCGGTCAGGCACAGAACACCAATGACGACGGCGAAAAATCGCAGCATATCTGAACCGACACTAGCAACAGCGCGCAGGGCCGTCAAACAACGGCCACTAGACAATAATCGAGGGGGCGCAAATAATCCGTTGCGCCGACGCTGCACTCGACAGCGAGCGATGCAATTTCCTACGGGACTTACCCATGCACGAAATCCTGGTCTTGTATTATTCGCGCCAAGGCAGTACCGCGGCGCTGGCCCGGCAAGTGTGCCGCGGCGTCGAGACTGTGCCGGGCGTGCAAGCACGGCTGCGCACGGTCGCGCCCATCGGCGCGACCGGGCCGGTGTCGAGCGTTCCCGATGACGGGCCGCCCTACGCCACCCACGAGGATCTCACCGATTGCGATGGTCTCATCCTCGGCAGCCCGACCCGCTTCGGCAACATGGCAGCCCCGCTCAAGTACTTCCTCGATGGCACCAGCGGCCTGTGGCTGAGCGGCGCGCTCGCCGACAAGCCGGCGGCGGTTTTCACCTCGACCCAGAGCCTGCATGGCGGACAGGAAGCGACGCTGATTTCCATGATGCTTCCCTTGCTCCATCACGGCATGTATTTGGTCGGCCTGCCCTATACCGAGCAAGCGCTCACGGCGACACGCAGCGGCGGCACGCCGTACGGCGCAAGTCACGTGGCGGGTCTCAGCGGTCATGGCACGCTGTCGGAGGCGGAGGCCGATCTCGCTCGGGCGCTGGGTGCTCGCGTCGCGCGTCTCGCCGCGCGGCTCAAGCGCGAGCCTTGAGCGCCGCGCGCAAGGCACGGCTCGCGACGATCTGGCTCTGGGCCGCCGTCGCAGTGAGCTTGCTGTGTTGGAAGTTTGCGGGTTACTCCTGGCTGCTCTGTGCGATCGCCGTGCTCGCCCTGCTCGCACCGCTTCCGGGGCTCGTGCGCGGTGCGCGCTACACATACGCCTGGGCCTCGCTGCTTGCGACTCCCTACTTGATTTTCGTCGTCACCGAGCTCTTGGTGAATCCCGCCGCGCGCTGGGTGGGCGCGCTCAGCCTATTTCTGACATTCGCCTGGTTCTGCGCTATGGTTTTTTATCTGCGTGCTTCTCAAGCGCATCGCGGATGAAGGGAATGGTGAGCCGGCGCTGCGCTGCGAGCGAAGCCTCGTCCAGCTCGTCGAGAATGTCGAACAGGGAGCGCAAATCGCGCGGCATGCGCCTCATCAAATAATCGAGTGTCTCGGGAGGAAGCTTCAGGCCGCGCTGCGCGGCGCGCAGTTCCAGAGCTCGCGCGCGGCCCGCCTCGTCGAGCTCTTTCACGTGATAAACCACACAGGCGCCCGCGCGCGAACGCCAGTCGTCAAGCCGCCACTCGATCCGGCGCGGCGCCGCGCTTGCCGCGAAAACGAGCCGCGCGCGCGATTCCTGAGCCTCGTTGTATAGACGAAAGAGCGCCTGCTCCCAGCTGAGATCCCCGGCCGCGGCATCGACGTCGTCGACGCACACGGCGCGGCAGTCGGCGAATCCGCGCAGCGCCTCCGGAGGCAGCGTCCCGGAGGACAAGGGAATGTAGGCGGCAGGTCCCTCTGTGGCTGCGCACACGGCCTGCAGCAAATGGCTCTTGCCGCAGCCCGCGCTTCCCCACAGCCAGATCGGATCGACGCCCGGCCCCCGCAGGGCGGCGAGCACTTCCTCGTTCGGCCCCGGATAAAAATTGGCGAATAGGGCATTGGCACGCAGCATCACGCCGAGCGCGAGCTGTTTCATGTGGCCTTCTGACCGAGGGTGCGGCGGGACCTCGACTCATCGACGGCCGCCTTGCCATAGCGCAGCACGTAATCGATGCCGCTCACGGCGGTGGTCAGAAACGTGAGTGCACCGAGCGTGACGATGACCCAGGCGGCGGGCTGCGAGAATTGCTGGCGCGCGATGACGCAAAGGATGAACAGCGCCTGACAGAGGGTGTTGAGCTTGCTCAGCATAGTCGGGCGCGCCTCGATGGGCCCGAGCCACAAGCGATAGGCGATCGCGCCGCTCACGATGATGAGATCGCGCGCCACCGCCGTCGCCATGAGCCACAGCGGCACGAGATGTATGACGGCGAGCACTACGAATGAGGTGGCGAGAAGCAGCTTGTCCGCCGCGGGATCGAGCACCCCGCCGAGAGCAGTCTGCCAATTAAAGCGCTTGGCAATGAAGCCGTCGAGCAGATCCGATGCTGCGCCGACCAAGAACAGGCCGAGTGCGATGCGAAGCTGATGGTGCAAGAGCGCTATCGCGATCGGCGCGATCAGCAGGATCCTCAGCCCGGTGATGAGGTTCGGAATCTGGCGACGCACGGTGATCAGTGCTGCAGTTGGAAGCGTTGGATCCCATTCTCGCCGGTGGCGATCGGCTGCAGCCGTCCGTTGAGCGCGAGCGCGTGCTGCAAGGATTCGGCGCCGCCCCGCGCGGTGAGGCGAAAGCGCACGGTATTGCCACTCAGTGAGTCGACGCCCACGTGCGAAATGAAGGAAAGCGACTCGAGGTAGCTCTGTACCGAGGCGTAATCCTTGAGATCGGCGATTCCTGCCACCTCGATATCGACCGGCGCGAGCGTGCCGCTCACCGCATACAGGCCCGCATAGGTATCGGCCGCGCGGTTTACGGCCTCCGCCGGCGGGCCGGAAAAATCGCTGCTGTGATCCTGGTACAGATAGACCCAGCGCACCGCGGTGGCATCGCCCGAATTGGCCACGCGACCGATCAGGACGCCCTCGCCGCCGAATCGGTGCGCGAGCTCGGTGAGCGTCGCGGGTGTGGCCGCCGCCACGGCGGCATAGTCGAGGTGATTTCTGGAAAGCTCCGCGCTGGTCGGCCAAAGCACAGGAACGCCGCGCTGCGCCGCGGCCGCCGTGGCATCGCCTTTGATCGGCGAGGTGTCGTCCGCCGTGATTACCGTGCCTGCTTGCCCGGTCGGGACGGTGAGCCAGACGAACGTGGTGGGACGCTCACCGCCCCACAGGGGCTGATTGTTCTGCGTGAGCCAGCGGTCGAGCGCGGCGCCGTCGAAAGCCACCCACAGCTGGTTGTCCGGGGCCGCGCGGTACTGCTGCACGTAACGCCGCGCACTCGCGATAAGCGCGGCCAGAGACGGATCCTGGTCCACGCCGCGCCGGCCGGTGACCTTGGTCAGCACGGTGCGCAGCGCCGCTTCGAAGGCGGCCTCCTGCCCCGCCTCGGAGCGCTCGAGCAGCGGGGCGGTCGCCTGGTAGAGCTCGACACGCGTGAGCGCCGGACTCGAATCCGCAAGGCACAGCGCCGCGGCGCCCGCGCACACACACAGCCAAAGCCGTAATCCAAGCCCGCCGACGAGGGGTTTTCTTACCATGACGTAATGCGTAAGTCCTTAAGTTCTCTGATGTAAAATACCACAGCTGGCCGGGTTGCCGGATTAGGCTGAATTCACTCGAGGATCCGAATGACTGATCGAGCACCCGTCACTTACCGCGCGGCCGGCGTCAATATCGACGCAGGCGAAGAGCTGGTCGAGCGCATCAAACCGCACGTGCGGCGCTCGATGCGTCGCGAGGTCCTCGCCGGAATCGGTGGATTCGGCGCCCTCGTGGAAGTACCCCTCGACCGCTACCGCAAGCCCGTGCTGGTCTCCGGCACGGATGGGGTCGGCACGAAGCTGCGCCTCGCCATCGACACCGGCCGGCACGACACGGTGGGTATCGATCTGGTGGCCATGTGCGTGAACGACGTCGTGGTGCAGGGCGCCGAGCCACTGTTCTTTTTGGATTATTTCGCGACCGGTGCGCTCGATGTCGCGATTGGGGAGCGCGTGATCGCCGGCATCGTGGAGGGCTGCGTGCAGGCGGGCTGCGCGCTGGTCGGCGGCGAGACCGCCGAAATGCCGGGCATGTACCACGGCGAGGATTACGACCTCGCGGGCTTCAGCGTGGGTATCGTGGAGAAAGACCGCATCATCGACGGCACACACACGCAGGCCGGCGATGTAGTGCTGGGGCTGCCCTCCTCCGGCCCCCACTCGAACGGCTTCTCGCTCATCCGCAAGATCCTCGAGGTGAGCGGCGCCGATCCCGCGACGCCCGTCGAGGGCATACCCCTGATCGATCGGCTCATGGCACCGACGCGCATCTACGTGAAGCCGATCCTGAAATTGCTCGGAGAAATCCCCGTACACGGTCTGGCCCACATCACGGGAGGCGGGCTGGTCGACAACGTCCCGCGCGTGCTGCCCGAGGGGCTCGAGGCCGTGCTCGAGCGCAACGCCTGGGCACGCGATCCGGTGTTCGACTGGTTGCAGCACGCCGGCCGGGTCGCGGACGCGGAAATGTACCGGGTGTTCAACTGCGGCATCGGCATGACGGTGCACCTCGCCGCCCAGAACGCGCAGCGGGCCATCGAGATACTGAAGGAGGGCGGTCAGAACGCGCAGGTGATCGGGGAGATACGCGCGGGCACGCGCGGAGCGGTCATCGCGTGAACCGGCCCGCGCCGATCGTCGTGCTGATCTCGGGCCGAGGCAGCAATATGCGCGCGCTCGTGGAGCGCAGCGGCGATCCGGCGATGGGCTACCACGTGGCCGCAGTGGTTGCGGACCAGCCGGAAGCCGGCGGGCTTGCGATCGCGCGCGATCTCGGGGTGCCCGCGCAGCTCGTCGCGGCCGATAAATCGATCGCGCGCGCCCGCTACGACGAGCAGCTCGCCGCCACGATCGAACGTTATGCGCCGACGTTGATCGCGCTCGCCGGGTTCATGCGCATTCTCTCGCCCGAGTTCGTGGACCGCTACGCAGGGCGAATCCTCAACATCCACCCCGCCTTGTTACCCAAGTATCCGGGCCTGCACACTCATCAGCGCGCGCTCGACGCGGGCGACGAGCAACACGGCGCCACGGTCCATTTCGTCACCGCAGAGCTCGACGCGGGACCTGCAGTGATTCAGGCGCGGGTCCGCGTCGAGCCCGGCGACGACGTGCAGAGTCTGTCCGCCCGTGTGCAAGTGCTCGAGCATCGCATCTACCCGATTGCCGTGCGCTGGTTTTGCACCGGACGGCTGCGCTATGCAGAGGGGCGCGCGTGGCTCGACGGAGCGCCGCTCGGGAGTCCTGTGATGTACGGTGGTGCAGAGGATCGTTAGATGCGAATACTGGCCATCGGCACGGGATGTATCGCGGCGATTCTCGCCGCTCCGGCGCTCGCCGCGGATGGGCAGCCGCGGCGCCCGCACGGCGAGCACGCCGCCGAGTCGGATATCGAGCCGTTCTCGTCGCATTACGTCGCGGAATGGAAGGATATCTCGGTGGGCGTGAGCGACCTCGAGCTGCGGCTGGACACTCAACCCGGCCACTACGTCTACAAGTGGACCACCAGCGCGCGGGGAATTTTCCGCTTGGTGTACTCCGACGACGTCGTTCAGGAGAGCTGGTTCGCCATCCTGGGCGATCACGTCCAGCCCGACAGGTATCGCGGACACCAAGGATCCGCCTCCGTCAACTTCGATTTCGACTGGAACTCAGGCCATGCGACCGGCATCTCCGAAGGCAAGCCGATCGATCTCACCCTCGAGCCCGACACACAGGATCTCAATTCCATTCAGATCCAGGTGATGCTCGACCTCAAGAACGACAACCTGCCTCCGACCTTCCATGTGATCGACAAGGACAAGATCAAGGGGTTTCTGTACGCGCGCGAGGGCACGGCGACGCTCAAGACCGCGATCGGCACGTACGATACGGTGATCGTCACGAGCCGCCACACCGCCAACGACCGGCGCGTCTTGCGCATGTGGTTCGCACGCGCGCTCGGCTGGGTACCCGTTCAGGCCGAGCGCACCAGTAGCGGCAAGCTGGAGTTCGCGATGCGCATCAGGAGCCTGACCCGCGAAGGAGAGCGCCTGACCGCGCCTCCCTGAGGCGGCGCGCGCCCGCGTGGCGCGCCTCAGGCTGCGCGCCTCAGGTCTTCGGCAGGGTGACGCCGCGCTGGCCCTGGTATTTTCCGCCGCGATCGCGGTAGGACGTCTCGCAGACCTCGTCCGACTCGAAGAACAGCATCTGCGCGACACCTTCGTTCGCGTAGATCTTGGCGGGAAGCGGGGTCGTGTTGGAGAACTCGAGCGTGACGTGGCCTTCCCACTCCGGTTCTAAAGGCGTTACGTTGACGATGATTCCGCAATTTTTTACGAACACCCCGGATTCCAAGGCGAAGTTCCCGGCCTCCGGTACGGTCAGACAATACACGTCGTGGTCGCCCGGAATTCCGCGTACCGCAACCACCTTGTGGTTGCGGTACGCGGGAGTGCCTCTGAACTTCGCAATGACTTCCGGGAACCGACGAAATACTGACCGATCGCATTGGAGGAGTGCGGCCGCTCCGCGGATCGAGCCCGTGTCGTTTATGGCTCGCGCAACCTCCGCTTGCTTCATCCGTCGCTGGCCATCGTCCCTCTGCCATGCCTGAGTCATCAGCCGCGACTGACGTAATCTTTCGCCCGGGTGGGAAAAACGCCGAAGCATCGCTCTGCGATGCGCTTCCCGAGTCTGCACGCGAGTAAAATGCTCGCGCCGGGGGTCTTCTGACCTCGTTGAAAGCGCATGGCGGATCGCGGACGCGTGGGCCATGCTATCGAAATCGCTCCCATAGTTCTCATCGTTGTGTAGCCGAATATGCTCGGAGGCCGGCATCCGCTGGATATTGGTGGGCCGATTGTTCCGCCGATCGAAATCGATGTGGTGCCGATGCGTCGCCGGTGCATCCGCATAGATCTCGTGCCGCAGGTTCCATTCATCCGCCAAGCGGTGCGTCGGGTAGAGATACCCATCAATCGGCTGGTACACCATTTCATAGCCGCGAGCCAAATCCCGATACAGCGGCATCAGTGCGTCGCCAGGCCGAAGTTCACTTGCCGCGGCCATGCGCCCATCGCGCCTCATGAATAAATGATCGGGTGTCGCGCGGATGCGCTCGCCGTCGTCCAATTCGATCTCGAGCAGGGAATCTCTGCCGATGAATCGGGGCGCGTCCAGGCAGGTCACGATCTGACGCCCGTTCGGCCCGATACTGTACCCCCAGAATAGCTCCCCCGACGCGTGGCGCGTGACCATTTCCTCGAGCGTCGGTGCCGTCCCGTCGATCAAGGCAACCCGCGTGTCGCCGCTGAAGCAACGCGCGTACGTCGAGTTGTGGACGATAAAATCGTTGGCGACGAAGTTGTGCAGTGTCGGCACGGTGATGTCGAAGACCTCCTCGAACCCAGCGGGTTCGATCCGCTCGACCTCATCCCATACGGGTCCATCGACGACCGGGCTGACATGTGGATCGTCAGTCATGAGGGCAACTCGCGCCGCGCTGCCAGCGACCGCCTGCGGCGTGTCGCAGTCGGTCTTGAGCCTTGGTTGCGCGGCGATCAGCGGAAACACCGTTTCCTCCAGCAGGCGCTGCTTCACCGAGCCGGCTGAAAAACCGATTTTTTCCGCAAAACGCAGGATCTGATCCTTGTCCGTGATCTGTATCGTGCATGCCCGAGTCCCGACATCCGCGTTTTTTTCGCGGATCAGCGAGAAGATTCCGAACCGTAGCAGAAGGTGATGCACGTCCTCGATGAGGCGCCGTGAATTCGAGTAATACTGGAGAAAGACGCCGCCCCCGGAGTGATAAATGCTGCCGTCGCCGCTGAAGAGCGCCTGCAGAAACAGGCGAACCGCGGGCTCGGGCGCCGTAAAAATGGTCTGCGGCACGAACTTGTGGGCGGCGCCGACGTTGAGCCCGAGATTTTCCAGCCAATCCTGGGCGCGATTTCCCAGGCCCGAGGCTGCCATCGTGGCTTCGAGCAGAGCGACCATGGCCGGATCCGCCGTCGTGTAGGTCGGACTGTGACCGGGCGTATCGCACTGACCCTCTGAGATCATCAAACCGAGGAGCGTCGCCTCCCATTCCGGGATGGGCGTCTTTCCGAACACAGGGATCTCCCTGGCAACCGCGATACGATCGCCGGCTCGCAATTCGCCGAGGGGCACCCACCGATCGAGCATTCGAAACGGGTGATTCGCCGTCGCTCGAATGCGCAATCCCGTCCGGGTGCGCAACTCAAAGATTTCTCGTTTGCCCTGCGGAATGAAGGCCGACACCTTCGCCGGCCTCAAACGCCAGCCGTCCCAGGCCAAGGTGCGTTTGCCCCAGCGCAGCTCCGTGATCGGCGTATAGGCGCCGGTATCGGCGTCGACCACGCGGGTATCACCCGTCACGCATTTTCCGAGACAAACGGTCAAAACCGAGCGCGGAATCCTAAAATATTCCACCGTGCTCGCGAGTGCAAACGAGTTCGGCGGAATGATGCAGACCGGCCCTTTGAAATCGACGAACGACTTCTCGTCGAAGCTCTTCGGATCGACGATGGTGGAGTTGATGTTGGTGAAGATCTTGAATTCGTCCGCGCAGCGGACGTCGTAGCCGTAGCTGGACGTGCCGTACGAGATAATCTTGTGGCCGTCGGCCACGCGCACCTGCTCCGGGGAGAACGGCTCGATCATGCCCTGCTCAGCGGCCATGCGCCGAATCCAGCGGTCGGCCTTGATGCTCACGTCGCCTCGATCGTGATCTTCGGGAACACCGAGCTGTAGTCCTTGTTCAAGGTCGACAGGCGCGCGGCGGCGTGACGTGCCATCTTGAAATAGGCTTGAGCGCGTGCGCTCTGCGGGTCGGTGACCACGGTCGGACGCCCGCCGTCCGCCTCCTCGCGAATGCGGATGTCGAGCGGTAGCTCGCCGAGGAACTGCACCCCGTACTGCGCCGCCATGCGAGTTCCGCCGCCGCTGCCGAAGATGTGCTCGGCATGGCCGCAATGGCTGCACACGTGCACGCTCATGTTCTCGACTACTCCGAGCACCCGGACCTCCACTTTCTCGAACATCTTGAGTCCCTTGCGCGCGTCCAGGAGCGCGATGTCCTGGGGCGTGGTGACGATGACCGCGCCGCTCACCGGCACCCGCTGGGCAAGCGTCAGCTGGATGTCGCCGGTGCCCGGCGGCATGTCCACCACGAGATAATCGAGCGCCCCCCAGTTCGTTTCGCCGAGGAGCTGAGTCAAGGCCTGCGTCACCATGGGCCCGCGCCAGGCCATGGGCTGCTCGGCATCGATCATGAAGCCGATGGACATCACCTCGATACCGTGCGCGCGCATCGGATTGATGTGCTTGCCGTCCGGGCTTTCGGGCTTCTGGCCGGCCAGGCCCATCATGAGCGGCTGGCTGGGGCCGTAAATATCCGCATCCAGCAGCCCGACGCAGGCCCCCTGCGCCGCCCAGGCGAGCGCTAGGTTGGCCGCGACGGTCGACTTGCCGACCCCGCCCTTGCCGGATGCCACGGCGATCACATTCTTGACGCGGTCCAGGGGCTTGAGTGTGCGTTGCACGGCATGCGCCGTGATTTGCGCCTCGAGTGTGAGCTCGAGGCGCGCCCCATTGAGGAGCGCGGCCAGGTGTGCTTCCAGGGCGGGCTTGAGCTCGACGGCGTAATCGGCGCACGGAAAACCGAATTTCAGCGTGATCTGGACCGCGTTGCGTTGCAAAGTGAGCGCAGATATGGCCTTGGCCTCGGCGAGGGTCCGGCCCAAATAGGGATCTGTATACTGGCCGAGCCGTTCGCGGAGCGCCGCGGTGTCGTCGAAGGGAGTCATATTCCGTCATTCTAACGCAGCCGGACTCGAGCGTGCGGTATGGCATAATTCGGGAAATGAGAATCAAACCCCGGCCGCCGCCGTGGATACGGTGAGAATAGGCAGTATCGAGGGAGCGTAAACAAGGCCGAATGTCAGTGTTCGCCAACTATCGTGCCGATCGGCTCATCGCCGAGATCAGGTCGACCGGCAATCCGTCTTCGCCCCAGGCCCAGAAGGCCTTCCAGAAGCTGCTCGGACTCGGGTCGAGCGCTATCGACCCCATCATCGATGCCCTGAGCAATGCCGAAAAGCGCGAGACCATGGTCTATGTCGAGATCCTCGCCAAACTGATCGACGCCCGAACGCTACCCCAGGTTCTGCGGTCTATGGCCGAGGCCAACGGGCGGGCGACCTCGGGAATCGCCTGGGCGTTGTCCTCGAGCCGCAGCTATCCGGCGTCGGCACTCCTCGATGCCTTGAACAAGGAGGGCATGCCGAAACCGGCGATCCTCGACGTCATTTCCGCGCAGAAGGGCCGCTACTCCGTGCGCGATTTGCTGAACGCTGCCTATGCCCAGGAGCCCACCGAGCGCGCCGCGCTCTTCAAGATCATCGGCGAGATCGCCGACGAGTCTTGCATCGACGACTTGGTGGCGCGCATCGAGGGCAAGGACCCGGTGGCGCGCCTGCATATCATCCAGGTCCTGGCACGCTTCAACACCCCGACCGTCCAGCAGGCTGTGCAGAGACAGCTCAAGGACAACAACAAGCTGGTACGTTCCGCCGCCCTATCTGCCCTCGCGCGCATGGATGGACCGTTCGACATGCCGCTCATCACCGGGATGCTGCGCGACGCTGAGATCGAGGTGCAGAACAAGGCCGTGGACGTGGTGATCAAGGCCAATCATCCCGACACCATCAAGTTCCTGGTCGAGGTGCTCAAGGACGAGAATGAATACGCGCGGCGCGCCGCCGTCGAGGTCTTGAACGTCATTGGCAGCCCCAAGGATGTCAAGTACCTGCTCGAGGTGATCGCCGACAGCGATTGGTGGGTACGTACGCGGGCAGCCGACGCGCTCGGCAAGATCGGTGGCCCAAAGGTGGTGGACGCCGTTCTCGCGCTCATCAAGGACGAGAATCAGGACATTCGCCGGGCGGCGATCGAGATTCTGAATCAGACCAAGGACGAGCGCGCCGTCGCGCAGCTGATCGAGGCAACCAGGGACCGCGACTGGTGGGTGAGCGAACGTGCCGTGGATGCGCTCGCGGAGATCGGCAGCACGAAGGCGCTGCCTCGGTTCATCGAGATGCTGCAGGGCGAGCCCAAATCGCTGCCCACGGTGGTGCGCGCCATCGGCAAAGTCGGGGACCAGAAGAACATCGAGCACTTGATCCCGATGCTGCAGCGCTCAGAGAACGAGGTGAAGCTCGAAGCCATCGCGGCCATCGCGAAACTCGTCGATGAGCGTCGTGCCGACACCATCCGCATGCGGCTGCAGTCGCTCTCCACGAGCGGGGACGGCACCATCACGCAAGCCGTCGCGCGCGCGATGACGGAGATCGACAACCGTTTCTCGACGCAGCAGATCGTGGCCAATCAACGCGCCGTGCAGATGCAAGAGCCGTCAAAGACGCTGCTGGTCGACAACCAGGAGCTCGCGGCAGTCATCCGCGAAACCGAATCTGCCCAGCAGGCGAACGCCAAACTCGACATCACGACATTGAAGCCGGGAGACGTCATCGAGGGCCGCTACAAGTTCATCGAGAAAATCGGTAAGGGCGCGTTCGGCACCGTGCTTCTCATGGAAGACACCGTCGTCGAGGAACGCCTCATTCTGAAGTTCTTGAACGCCAACGTCTCCTCGGACGAGGAGATGATGAAGCGCTTCGTGCACGAATTGCGCTACAGCCGCAAGATCACGCACAAGAACGTCATCCGCATCTACGACTTTTTGTACATCCGCGGCAACTACGCCATCTCGATGGAATACTTTCCCTCGCACACGCTGGGCGGCGAGATCATCAACGAGAAGCCCGTCGAGCTCAAGCGCGCGGTCAAATTCGGCATCGACATCGCGACCGGCATGCAGGTCGCGCACCAGGCCGGCATCGTGCACCGCGATTTGAAGCCCGCCAACGTGCTCATCGACGACCAGGGCTTGTTGAAGATCGTGGACTTCGGTGTGGCCGCCGCCCAGACCCAGGCCGATACACAGCTCACCAAGACGGGCTACGTCATCGGCTCGCCCAAATACATGGCTCCCGAGCAGATCCTCGGCAAGAAGGTGGATGAGCGCGCCGACATCTACAGCTTGGGTGTCATCCTGTACGAGCTGTTCACCGGCGTGCCGCCTTACTCCCGCGGCGATCACATGTCCGTGATGTACCAGCATGTGCAGGGCAAGGCGCGCCCGCCCATCGAGATCAACAAGTCCATTCCCCCGGAGCTCAATACCCTCGTCCTGAAGTGCATGGCGCTCGACAAGACCAAGCGCGCGCAGTCCATGGACGAATTGCGGGTCTCCTTGGAGAAGTTCCTCTAGAAGTCCGGGTAACCGCCTGTCGGTCGAGCGCGCTTAGACGTAGCTCACGAATATCGCGTTTGGCGGGGGTTTATCGGGCCAATTACTCGAAAATCCAACCGGTTACGGGTAGTCTGCCGCGTTATGGCAAGAATCGACGCGTTCCTCAAGCTGGGTGTGGCGCAGGGCTGCTCGGATCTGCACTTGGCCGTGGGCGTGCCGCCGATGCTGCGCATGTTCGGCGATCTCATCCCGATCAAGTTCCGCGACCTCGGCGAGGCGGAGCTCGAGAGCTACATCACAGAGGTCTTGAATCCCTCCCAGATCAAGATATTGCGCGACGGCAACGACCTCGACTTCTCCTACGTGTCGGGGGAAGGTGGTCGCTTCCGCGTCAACGTGTTCCGCAAGGAGACCGGCATCGGCGCAGCGTTTCGCTCGATTCCCACCACCATGCCGAGCATCGATCAGCTGGGGCTCCCGCCGATCGTGCGCAAGCTCTGCGATCATCACCAGGGCATGATTCTGGTCACCGGCTCGACCGGCACCGGCAAGACCACGACGCTCGCCTCGATGATCGATTACCTCAATTCCACTCGCCCGCTCAACATCATCAGCCTCGAGGATCCAATCGAGTTCGTTCATCGCAGCAAATCGGCGCAGGTGATCCAGCGCGAGCTCGGCACGCACCTGCCGACCTTCGCCGAGGGGGTCCGCGCCGCGATGCGCGAGGATCCCGACGTCATTCTGGTCGGCGAAATGCGCGATGCGGAAACCATCTCGATGGCGATGACCGCCGCCGAGACCGGGCATTTGGTGCTCGGCACGCTGCATACCACGAGCGCGACCAAAACCATCGATCGCATCGTCGATGCACTCCCCACGGAGGAGCGCGAGCAAACCAAGAGCTTTCTCGCCTCGAGCCTCCTCGCCGTCATCACCCAGGTACTCGTGAAGACGCCCGATCAACGCGGTCGCCGCGCGGTCTGCGAAATCATGGTCCTCACCAAGGCCATCGGCAAATTGATCATGACCGATCAGGGACACCAAATCCCGAGCCAGTTGCAGATGGGCAAGGAGTACGGAATGCAGTTGCTGGATCAGGCACTGCTCGCGGCCATCCAGGCCAAGGAGATCGATCCCGAGCAGGCATACGGCTATGCGACGGACAAGCGACAATTTCAGCGCTATGTGACCGACATCAGCTCCGCGATTCCCTTAGAGCCCGCCGCCACCTAAGCCTGCCATGGCCGCCATCGACGTCTATCTCAAGCAGGTACTGGAGCGCGACGGGTCGGATCTGCATTTTCTCGCCGGCGACCTGCCGCGGGTGCGCCAGTACGGCGAGCTCAAGCCGCTCGCCAACGAACCGCTCAATCCCGAGAAGGTGAAGACCGCGCTCTACGAGATCATGCCCAAGCTCGCGCTGGAGCGCTTCGAGACGAAGGACGGCACGGACTTCGCCTACAGCATGCCCGGCGTCGCGCGTTTCCGGGTCAACGTCATGCGGCAATTGAACGGCATGGGCGGGGTGTTTCGCGTCATTCCCTCCAAGGCGCGCACGGCGGATGAGCTCAAGCTCCCGGACGCGGTGCGTAACCTCTGCAAGGTAAACAGCGGACTCATTCTCGTTACCGGCAAGACGGGCTCGGGCAAGTCGACGACCCTCGCGGCAATGATCGACGACATCAACACGCGCGAGAAGGGCCACATCCTCACCATCGAGGATCCGATCGAGTTCGTGCACACGCGCAAGAACTGCCTCATCAGTCAGCGCGAGATCGGTGTCCACGCGGCGTCGTTCTCGAGTGCTTTACTCTCGGCGCTGCGCGAAGATCCGGATGTGATCCTGGTCGGCGAGTTGCGCGATCTGGAGACCATGAGCATCGCCGTTACCGCCGCGGAGACGGGTATTCTGGTCATGGGCACCCTGCACACGAACGGGGCCGCGGCCACGGTGGACCGCCTCGTGAACGCATTTCCGGCCGATAAGCAGCCCCACGTGCGTACCATGCTCTCCACCAGCCTGCGCGGCGTGGTCTCCCAGCAGCTCATTCCCAAAGCCGACAAGAAGGGCCGAGTCGCAGCGCTCGAGATTCTCATCAACACACCGGCCATCGCGAATCTCATTCGCCAAGGCAAGATGGATCAGCTGGAGAACGGCATGCAGACAGGCAGCGCCTCCGGCATGCGCCTCATGGATGCGGCCATTCAGTCGCTTCTCGATCAACGCCTCATCAGCGGCGCCGACGCCTACAAGAAGGCGATCAACAAGAGCCGATTCGAGCAATTTCGCGAGGCGAGTTGAGCGTGGGCGCCGCTACCGGCGCTTGATCCCCGCGTGAATCACCACCGCGAGGGCTGTAAACTGTCTCGATGGCCCGCAAACTCTTCGTCACTACCGCCCTACCCTACGCCAACGGCCCGTTCCACATCGGGCACATCATGGAGTACATCCAGGCCGATATCTGGGTGCGCTTCCAGCGCATGCAGGGCAATGAGGTCCTGTTCGTCGGCGCAGACGACGCGCACGGCGCGCCGATCATGCTCAAGGCGGAAGAGGAGGGAATCAGTCCGCAGGCTCTCGTTGCGCGCATCGCGGCCGACCGCCCGAGATACCTGCAGGGCTTCCACATCGGCTTCGATCATTGGTATTCGACCGATTCACCGGAGAACACCGAGCTCTCGCAGGATATCTATCAACGACTGAAGAAGGCCGGTCTCATCTATGTCAAGCCGGTCGAGCAGTTCTACGACCCCGTCAAGGGCATGTTCCTCGCCGACCGCTACATCAAAGGCGAATGTCCCAATTGTCACACTAAGGATCAATATGCCGATGCTTGCGAGGTTTGCAGCATCGTCAATTCGCCCACCGATCTCATCAGTCCGTACTCGACCCTTTCGGGCGCAAAGCCCGTCCTGCAAACCTCCGACCATTTCTTTTTCAAGCTTTCCGATCCGCGGTGTGTTGAATTCCTGAAGGCGTGGCTCGAGACGCGAGACCGTTTGCAGTCACAGGTCGTGAACAAGGCTCGCGAGTGGCTGACCGGCAAGGGCGACCAAGCCCTCGGCGACTGGGACATCTCGCGCGATGCCCCGTACTTCGGAATTCCGATCCCGGATGCGCCGGGCAAATACTTCTACGTCTGGCTGGATGCCCCGGTCGGCTATCTCGCATCGCTGAAGAACTATTTCGACAGCGGCAAGGCGCGCGCGCACGGTGAGCCGCGTGCCTTCGAGCAATTCCTTGCCGCCCCGGATACCGAGCAGATTCATTTCATCGGCAAGGACATCATCTACTTCCACACGCTTTTCTGGCCGGCGATGCTCAAGTTTGCGGGCGCTCCCTATAAAACGCCGACCCATGTCTATGTACACGGGTTCATCACCGTATCCGGCGAGAAGATGTCGAAGTCTCGGGGCACCGGCATCAGCCCGTTGCGCTACCTCGAGCTCGGAATGAACGCCGAGTGGCTGCGCTATTACATCGCGGCGAAGCTGAATGGGGATGTGGAGGACATCGACTTCAACCCGGACGACTTCGTGGCGCGTGTAAATAGCGATCTCATCGGCAAGTACGTCAATATCGCGAGCCGATGCGCAGGATTCATTTCCAAGCGCTTCGCCGGCAAGGTCTCTCATCCTCACGGCGCCGGCGAAGCTCTGCTGAGAAGGCTGCAGAGCCGCGAGCAATGCTGGGCGCCCATCGGGCGGCTCTATGCGAATCGAGAATACGGTAAAGCATTGCGCGAAATCTCCAATCTGCTCGATCAGATCAATCAATACATCGACGAGCACAGGCCCTGGGAACTCGCGAAGGTCCCGGGGAGCGACTCGAAGCTGCACGAGGTGTGCTCGACGGCTCTCGCCATGTTCTGGTACACCTCGATCCTGCTGAGTCCCGTGCTGCCGGAGACGGCGGTTAAAGTGCGCGAATTCCTCAACCTCTCGAAAGAGCAGATGAACTGGGGGCAAAATGCATTCTTCCCCGACGGCCACCTCATCAACCCCTACTCGCATCTCATGACCCGCGCCGACCCCAAGCAGCTCGATGCGCTATTCGATGCGGGAAAGGAGCCGGTAACGCCCAAATCGACGCCGGCCGGCACCTCCGCGGCGCCCGCCGCCGCGTCCCCGGCAGCTCCCGGTGACGTGCCCCCCGCGGGTGCCGGCACCGGGGCCGCCGCGCGCATCTCCATCGACGAGTTCCTGCGCATCGATCTGCGCGTCGCCAAGGTGCTCGATGCGCAACTGATCACCGGCGCCGACAAGCTGCTGAAGCTGCACCTCGACGTGGGCGATCTCGGCGAGCGGCAGATCTTTGCGGGCATTCGATCCGCCTACGATCCGGCCTCGCTCGTCGGCCGGCTCATCGTCGTCGTTGCGAATCTCGAGCCGCGCAAAATGCGCTTCGGCACCTCGGAGGGCATGATGCTTGCCGCCGGCCCGGGTGGGGCGGACATCTTCGTGTTGTCTCCGGATACGGGCGCCGCACCCGGCATGCGGGTGAAATGAGCGCCGTCACCGCAGTCGCTGAGCGTATCGATGCACTGCTGCCCCAGACGCAGTGCACGCGTTGCGGCTATGCCGGCTGCCGACCGTATGCCGCCGCCATCGCGGCGGGCGAAGCGCCCATCAATCAGTGCCCTCCCGGGGGCCGCGCCACAATCGAGGCGCTCGCCCGCCTGCTGGGCCGCGAATATCTGCCCCTCAATCCGCTGAACGGGGTCGAGTCGCCGCCCCTCGTGGCCTTCATCGACGAGGAGCGCTGCATCGGCTGCGCGCGCTGCTTGCCGCCCTGCCCCGTCGATGCCATCGTCGGCGCGTCGAAGTACCTGCACACGGTCATCGTCGAGCGCTGCACGGGTTGCGAGCTGTGTCTGGCGCCCTGTCCCGTCGACTGCATCGAGATGCGCTTAGGGCCCGCGCCCGCCCCCGATCAGGCTGCCCTGAATCGCGAGCGCTTCGAGGCCCACGAGGAGCGGCGCGAGCGCCGCGCCCGCGAGCGCCGCGAGGAGCTGGAGGCGATCAAGGCTGCCGCACCGCGTGTCCCCGCGCCATCCCCATGAATTCGGCCAAGCGGCGTGCCATATTCGAGCGGTTTCGCGAGGCCAACCCCACGCCGCGCACTGAACTCGAGTACCACACGCCCTTCGAGCTCCTGGTGGCGGTGATCCTCTCGGCCCAGGCGACCGATAAAGGCGTCAACAAGGCCACGGCGAAACTCTTCCCGGTGGCCAATACGGCGGCAGCCATGGCGGCGCTCGGAGTGCCGGGAATCACCCCCTATATCCAATCGATCGGTCTATTTAACAGTAAGGCCAAGAACATCATCGCGACGTCCAAGGCGCTGCTCGAGCAGTACGGCGGCGAAGTGCCGCGCTCGCGCGAGGCCCTCGAGGCGCTTCCAGGCGTCGGTCGCAAGACCGCGAACGTCGTACTGAACACGGCGTACGGCGAGGCCACCATGGCCGTCGATACACACATCTTTCGCGTCGCCAACCGTACGGGCCTCGCGCCGGGCAAGACGGTGCGCGCCGTCGAGGACAAGCTCATCAAATTCGTGCCGGCGGAGTTCCTGAAGGACGCCCATCACTGGCTCATCCTCCACGGCCGCTACGTGTGCACTGCCCGCAAGCCCGCCTGTCCTCGCTGCATCATCGCCGATCTCTGCGAGTATCGGCAGAAGACCAAGGAATCGGCGCCTTGAGCTCGCAGGCCTTCGGCGGCTACACGCGCGAGCAATTGCGCTTGAGTTACGCCGAAGCGTGGCGCAAGCATCTCGGGCGCATCCCCATGACCCCGCTCGAATCGCTCATCACCGACGTCATCGCGCGCCATCCCGAATACCAATCTTTGGTCGGCGATCCAGCGGCCGCCCAGGCCTTCGAGTCGGCCGCCGGGGGTGGCGCGGAGAACCCGTTTTTACATATGGGGCTGCATCTCGCGGTTCGCGAGCAGCTGTCGATCGATCGGCCGCCGGGGGTGCGTGAGATTCAGCAGACGCTCGCCGTGCGGCTCGGCAGCGAGCACGATGCGGAACACATGCTCATGGAGGCGCTCGCCGAGACGTTGTCGGAAGCGCAACGCGGCGGTCAGGCGCCCGACGAGCGCCGCTACCTCGAGCGCGCACGTGCGCGTGTCGCAACGCTCGGCTGATCGAGGCGCCTCTCAAGGTTAAGGAAGTTTCATGGTTGCGTCATCGGCGCACCCAAAGGTGACGGTTATCCTCGCTGTATCCACGCGAGGTTTCGCTCAATGCGCTTCATGCCGGCTGTTGCTCTCCTGCTCGCTTTCTCGGCACTGGCCGCCGAGCGATCATGGGCTGCGACCGCGCCGCCGAGCACGCCTCCGCCCGCCGCGGCCACCCCACCCGTGTCCACGACGCCCGTGTCCAACCCGGGCCCATCGAGCGCCGACAACGAGGCGGCCGCGCGCCATGCCAAGCGGACTGCCTGCATCAACCAGGCACGATCCAAAAAGCTCGTGGGTGCGCAGAAGACCGCTTACATCAAGGGCTGTGTCGGCGCGCCTTGACCTCGGGCGTCAGCGCTTCGGAATATAAAGATCCGTAAGCGTCCCCTCGACGGCTTCCGCCGCGAATGCCACCGTCTCCGTGAGCGTCGGATGCGGATGAATGGTGAGGCCGACGTCCGCGGCATCTGCGCCCATCTCGATGGCCAGCCCGATCTCGGCTATGAGCTCGCCCGCGTTCGTGCCGACGATGCCCCCGCCGATGACGCGGTGGGTCTCCTTGTCGAATAACAGCTTGGTGAAACCGTCGTCGCGATTGAGGGCGAGCGATCTGCCGCTCGCGGCCCATGGAAACACCCCTTTGGTGAATTCGATACCGCGCGCCTTCGCCTCGGTTTCCGTGACTCCTACCCAGGCAATCTCCGGGTCCGTGTAGGCGACGGAGGGGATGCAGCGCGCGTCGAACGAGGACTTCCGGCCCGCGGCCACTTCCGCAGCCACCTTGGCCTCATGCGTGGCCTTGTGGGCAAGCATCGGAGCGCCGGCGATGTCGCCGATGGCATAGATATGCGGCACGCTCGTGCGCATCTGCTTGTCGACGGCGATGATGCCGCGCTTGTCCACGGCGACGCCCGCCGCCGCCGCGTTGATCGCATTGCCGTTCGCGCTGCGTCCCACCGCGACGAGAACTCGATCGAACTCTTGCGGCGCGGGCACGTCCGGACCCTCGAAAGTCGCCCGCAAGCCCTCCGCATGCGCCTCGAGCTTTGCGACTCGTGTATTCACCATGATGCGTGCATAGCGCTTCTCGATCCGCTTTTGCAGCGGTCGCAGCAAATCGCGGTCGGTGCCGGGCATCAGCCCGTCGGCGAGCTCGACGACGGTCACTGTGACGCCGAGCGCGTCGTAGATGCACGCCATTTCCAGCCCGATGATTCCGCCGCCGATGACCAGCAATCGCTTACAGTCGCTCGGCAGCTCAAGAGCGCCGGTGGAGTCGATGATGCGCGGATCGTCCGGAAAACCAGGCAATCGCACCGCTTCGGAGCCCGCGGCGATGATGCATTGCTTGAAATCGATGCGACGAGGGCCGTCCGCAGATTGCAGCTCGAGCGTGTTGCGGCCGACGAATTTGGCCTCACCGCGCAGCACATCGACCTTGCGCTGCTTCGCGAGCACGGTGAGCCCATTGGTGAGCTTGCTGACGACCCGGTTCTTCCAGGCACGGAGCTTCTCGCGATCGACCGCCGGCGGTGCAAACACGATGCCGGCGGAGGCCATGTCCGCCGCATCCTCGATCACCTTCGCCGCGTGCAACAACGCCTTCGAAGGGATGCAACCGACGTTGAGGCAAACCCCGCCGAGCACGGGCCAGCGTTCGATGAGCGTGACCTTGAGTCCCAAGTCGGCGGCACGAAAGGCCGCCGTATAGCCGCCGGGACCGGAGCCGATGACCACGAGCTCGAGCGCCCCGGAGGGAACGCCCGTCGCTCCGCCGGGAGCCTGCGCGGGCGCGGCAGCGGGCGAGGGCGCTGCGGGCGTGCTTTTCGCCGTCGCGGGCGCTGCAGGTGGGCTCTTTGCAGCCGCGGGCGCTTCCGCAGCGGCGGCGGCGGGCACGGACTTTGTCGGCGGCGCCTTCTCACCGGGCGCTGCTTCGCTCTTCGACGTCGTCAGGGTTGCGATGACCGTGCCGGAGGACACCTCTTGGCCTTTCGTGACCGCGATCGATGCGATCGTGCCGGCAACGGACGACGGGATGTCCATGGACGCCTTCTCGCTTTCGAGCGTGATGAGCGGATCGTCCACGCGGATCTGCGCCCCGACGGAGACCAGCACGTCCACGACTGTCGCAGCCTTGGTGTCTCCGAGGTCGGGAACGCGAACTTCGATCTCGCTCATAAAAGCGCCTTCACATCGCCGAGCGTCTGACTCAAGAACACGACGAATCGAGCCGCCTGTGCCCCATCGATCACGCGATGATCGTAGGAGAGCGAGAGCGGCAGCATCAGGCGCGGGACGAACGTACCGTTGGCAAAGACCGGCTTATGCACCGAGCGCGACACGCCCAGAATGGCCACTTCGGGCGCGTTGATGATGGGGGTGAACGCCGTGCCGCCGATACCGCCCAGACTCGAGACGGTGAACGAGCCGCCCTGCATCTCGGCCGCCGACAGCTTGCCGGCACGCGCCTTGTCTGAGAGCGTTGCGAGCGCGCGGGCCAGGTCGAATAAATTCAAGCGATCGGCGTCGCGAATCACCGGCACGAGCAGCCCGTTCGGGGTGTCGGCAGCGAACCCGATGTGGAAGTATTTCTTGAGGACGAGATTTTTACCCGATGCATCCAGCGATGCATTGAAGCGCGGAAACTCCTTGAGCGCGACGATGCAGGCCCGGATGATGAATGCGAGCGGCGTCAAGCGCACCCCTTCCTGCGTCGCCTTGGGCTTGAGCGCGACACGCGCGATATCCATATCGGTGATGTCCGCATCCTCGTGCTGCGTGACATGGGGCAAGTTCACCCAGCTTGCCTGCAGGCGCGCCCCGGAAATGATCTGAATACGTGAAAGCGGCTGACTCTCCACCGGCCCGAACAGCGCAAAGTCGACTTCGGGCACTTTCGGCAATCCGCCCGCAGGCGCCGCCGGCGGCGCGCTGAGTAGCCGCTTCACGTACGCCTTCACGTCCTCGTGCGTGATGCGTCCCTTGGGTCCCGTGCCTTTGACCTGACCGAGATCGACGCCCAGCTCGCGGGCGAACTTACGCACCGAGGGACTCGCGTAGGCCGTGGAGAACGCCTTCTCGTCGATCGGCGGCGCGCCGCCCGGCGCCGCGGCGCGCGGCGGCGCCGAACCCTGCGGCGCTGCGGCTTGCGGCCGGGTCGATTCCGTCGCGGCGCCGCTCGAGGTGTTCTCGGCGGGGGTCTCCTCGGTAGAGGTGTCCTTGGAGGCGCCGGGAACCGCCGCGTCCTTCGGGGCCGGCGCCTTGTCGGGTGCCGCCGCGCTCTGCGCCGCACCCTCGAGCAGCAGAATCACGCTGCCCTCGGACACCTTGTCGCCTTTCTTGACCTTGAGCTCGGCGATCCGGCCCGCGGCGGGTGCGGGAACGTCCATCGCCGCTTTCTCCGTCTCGAGCGTGATCATCGGCGTCTCTTTGTCGATCTGCTGGCCTGCTTTCACCAGCACATCGATCACCTCCACGTCCTTGAAGCCGCCGATGTCGGGAACCAGCACTTGCGTCGTACTTGCCATGATTCAAACCGTCAGCGGATTGGGTTTCTCGGGATCGATGCCGAAGGCCCGCATGGCCTTGGGTATGGTGCCCACGTCGATCTTGCCCTCGTCGGCGAGACACTTCAGCGCGGCGATCACGATGTAGTGGCGATTGACTTCGAAGAAACGCCGCAGCTCCGCGCGCGAGTCGCTCCGCCCGAAGCCATCGGTGCCGAGCACTGCGAAGCGCCCGGGAACCCACTGACGGATCTGATCGGGAACGGTCTTCATGTAATCGGTCGCGGCGATGAAGGGGCCGGTACTCTTCTCCAGCACCTCGCGCACGTACGGGACGTGCGGAGTCTCCGTCGGATGCAAGAGATTCCAGCGCTCGACATCCAGCGCATTGCGCCGCAGCTCCGAGAAGCTCGTGACCGAGAACACATCGGCGGGCACGCCGAAATCTTTCTCGAGCAGCTCCGCCGCCGCGAGCACTTCGCGCAGGATCGTGCCCGAGCCGAACAGCGTGACCCGCACTTTGCCCTTACCGCCGGACTTCAGCAGATACATGCCGCGCAAGATGCCCTGCTCCGCGCCGGTCGGCATCGCTGGATGAGCGTAATTCTCGTTCATGCAGGTGATGTAGTAGAAGATGCTCTCCTGCTCCTGATACATGCGACGCAATCCGTCCTGGATGATGACGGCCAGCTCGTACGCATAGGTCGGATCGTATGCGACGCAGTTCGGAATCGCGGTCATCACCAGCTGACTGTGCCCGTCCTGATGCTGCAGGCCCTCGCCTGCGAGGGTCGTGCGCCCGGCAGTGCCGCCGATCAGAAAGCCGCGCGCCTGGCTGTCGCCGGCGGCCCACATGAAGTCGCCGACGCGCTGAAACCCGAACATCGAGTAGTAGATGTAGAACGGGATCATGCTGACGCCGTGGTTCGAGTACGCGGTGGCAGCGGCGATCCAGGAACACAGGCTCCCTGCTTCGTTGATGCCTTCCTCCAGGATCTGTCCCTGGCGGTCCTCACGATAGAACATGAGCTGATCGGCATCCTGCGGGGTGTAGAGCTGGCCGACCGAGGAATAGATGCCGACCTGGCGGAACATGCCCTCCATGCCGAACGTTCGCGCCTCGTCCGGAATGATGGGCACCACGTGCTTGCCGAGGCCCTTGTCCCGCACCAGGGTCGAGAGAATGCGAACCAGCGCCATGGTGGTCGAGATCTCGCGGTCCTGCGTTCCCTCGAGCAGCGCGCTGAACGACTCGAGCGGCGGCGCGGGCAGGGGCGGCGCGGCCGAGTTGCGCTCGGGCAGATATCCGCCGAGCGCGGTCCGGCGTTCTTGCAGGTAGACGATCTCCTCGCTGTCGGGCGCCGGCTTGCGGAACGAAAGGCCGGCGATCTCCTCGTCCGAGATCGGGATGTTGAACCGATCGCGCACGGCCTTCAGATCCTCCTCGCCGAGCTTTTTTTGCTGGTGCGCGACGTTGAGTCCCTCGGCCGTTTTACCGAGTCCGAACCCCTTCACGGTCTTCGCGAGAATTACCGTGGGCGTGCCCTTGTTGGCGACGGCGGAGGCGTAGGCCGCATACACCTTCACCGGATCGTGGCCGCCGCGGTTCAAGCGCCAGATCTCGTCGTCGGACATGTTGGCGACCATCTCTTTCAACTCGGGATACTTGCCGAAGAAATGCTCGCGCGTATAGGCGCCGCCCTTCGATTTGAAGTTTTGATACTCCCCGTCCACGCACTCTTCCATCAAGCGCTTGAGCAGTCCTTGGGTGTCGCGCTCGAGCAGAGGATCCCAGCGCGATCCCCACAGCACCTTGATGACGTTCCAACCGGCGCCGAGAAACGCCGCCTCGAGCTCCTGAATGATTTTGCCGTTGCCGCGTACCGGACCATCGAGACGCTGCAAGTTGCAATTGATGACGAAAATGAGGTTGTCGAGCTTCTCACGCACCGGCATGGTGAGCGCGCCCATCGACTCGGGCTCGTCCATCTCGCCGTCTCCGAGAAACGCCCAGACCTTGCGATCCGACGCCGGCACGATGCCGCGGTTCTCGAGATAACGCACAAACCGCGCTTGGAACATCGCCATCATTGGGCCGAGGCCCATCGACACCGTGGGGTACTGCCAGAAATCGGGCATGAGCCACGGATGCGGGTACGAGGACAATCCGCCGCCGCGCACTTCCTGGCGGAAGCGCAGCAACTGCGCCTCGTCGAGACGACCCTCGAGATAGGCGCGAGCATAGATGCCCGGACTCGAATGCCCCTGCATGTAGATCATGTCGCCGGGATGTGCGGCACTGCGGGCGCGCCAGAAGTGATTGAAGCCGACCTCGTAGAGCGTCGCGGCGGAGGCGTAGCTGGCGATGTGCCCACCGTACTCCGCGCTCGCACGGTTGGCCTGCACCACCATCGCGAGCGCGTTCCAGCGCATGTAGGCCTCGTTGCGCCGCTCGAGCGAGCGCTCGCCCGGATAGTCGGGCTGCTGCGCCCGCGATATGGTGTTGAGGTAGGCGGTGTTCGGCTTGAACGGCAGATAGGCGCCGGAACGGCGGGTGAAATCGACCAATTTCTCGAGTAGGAAATGCGCGCGCTCTGGCCCTTGGGCACGCATGACGGACTCGATCGACTCGAGCCATTCCTGGGTCTCGGTGGGATCGATGTCTTCGAAAGGAGATTGCTGCGTCATAGGAGGAAGACCTTACGGATCGGCACGTGCTCATGCACGCGCACGAGCGTCCTGTTAGATGGAGGGCACATTACAGCGCCCCTGCACGCGAACTGCCTTATATTAGCAGCGCTATCTTCGGGACGGTGCTCACGCTGCCGCTTTCATTGCGCTAATCCCCGCCGTGCGCCAACTGTACGCCGGGCTCGGCTCCGCAACTGAACGCGCTGGCTCGTTCCCGCTGACGGACGGGGGCAACCTCCCCGCGGACAGGATGTTTCGGGCTGCATTGACGTCCCGATCATGAGTGACACCACACTTACGACACACCCAAATCCTTACAACGGGCATGTCCAGGCCTGAAGGACCCGAGAGGGCCTTGCAGCTGCTGCATGTTCGCGTAGTGTTTCTCTCGCTGACGATAAGAACGCACCTGCCGGCCTGCTGGCCCTTATATTGCAATTGCGTTTTGAGCATACCCCAACCAGCATCGAGCACGGATTTGGCCATCCGTGTCTTGGCCAGATTGAGACTACTCACATCGCCCACGACTATCCTCTGATATTCATTCACCATCTTTCTTGAGAACCTGTGCAACGCGTCTTTTCGCCGCCTCGCGGCGGTTCGGTGTAACCGCTTGGCTTGCCGTTTATGGGCGCGACGCTGCGCGCTCGCGATCCTTTAGTTCGATGGATCGAAAAAAACGACCCGCTTCCAGCTTATCCCCATCGCTAGTCGCAACCGTATCCTTAAGTCCCAAATCTAGACCCACCTCGACCCTACGAGCAGGAACGTGCGCAACCGCATACTCTACCGGTAGGCAAAGCCACCAATCCCCGACCGAATCCTGGGCAAAACAACCGCATTTCCAGCGAGCATTCTCCAGCAGTTCCTGCTCGAACACCCGAAAGGCCTTGCCTGAGAAGCGCAGACACTTACCTTCACGCTTTAGCTGCGCCGCTTTGAACGGAACCCAGCCCAAGGCGCGCTTGGAGCCCCTGCTGGCCCGCCACCGCAGCTTCGCTTTTTTAAATTGCCTTCGCCGGGCGACAAACTCGGCGTTGATCCGCTGAATGGTCTGGGAACCAATGCGCTCAAAGTGCTCCGTCGCTCCTGCGGTCAGTTTATCCAGATCATATGCTGAGAACCACCTTGAAGGACCTGCGAACGGCCGCGCCGCCTTATAGCTCGCCGCATTCGCGAAATTCCAGACGTTATTGACCTCGATCGCAGCCTTATTGAGCCACGCGTACCCTTCAGTTTTCACCTTCAGGCGCAAGGTACGAATCGAGTGCTGAATCTTGATCGCCATAATCCAATCACCGAAGTTACTTGAGCTTATGCCGGCAGAGCAATGATACAATTTAGTCTAATCGTGAGAAATACGAGCAGGGCGTGAGCCAGTATAATTTGCACCTGGCGTCTCTGCTTCACTTCGTTGCGCAAACCGCCACCGCTGGGTTGCGTCGACCATGACGCTCCGTCGGCTGGCAGATCAGCGAGCTCCGTCGACAAATATGCCCATTCGCATTCCTTTTCGTACTCTGATCGTTGCCGTGCGGCAAATTGCGCCGCGGATATCCGCATCGAAGCTCGCGGATTATTCCGCGGCCCTCGTGCTGCTGCCGCTCAGGCCCTCGGCGGCCGACTGGGCGGCGGTGCCTCACGGCCCGATGTTGCGCGAGTTGTACGCGCGCAAAGTGAGAAAAGAAGGAGACTGCTGTCAGCTGCGCGTGGGGGCACACGCCGAAACACTGCTCGTAGCCGCGTGCCCGCCCGTGCAGGCGAGCACGTTCGAGCGGCTGCAACTCGCCGGCAAGATCGCTCGCGCGGTGACGGAATCGGACCCCACTTCGTTGTTGCTGTGGCAACAGGGATGCGACCGTGATACGGCGCACGCCTCGTTCAACGCGGCGGTGGCCGCATTCGAGGCGGCGGCGTTTCGCCTGGCGAGCTTCAAGAGCAAGCCGAAGCCGCGTCCTGCTCTTGCGCGCATCGACATCGCGACCACGCGACTCGCGGATCTGCATTTCACGCTCGCCGCGGCGGCGGGCAACAACCTCGCCCGCTGGCTGACGGCCTTGCCGCCGAACACTCTGGACGCCTCGGGCTATCGCCGCTTGGTGAAAGAGCTCGCCCGTCATCTGGGACTGCAGTATCGGTTCTACGGGGAAAGCCAGCTGCGGCGCCTGGGCGCAGGCGCATTCCTTGCGGTCGCGCAAGGGAATTCCGCACGTGATGCCGGGATCGCGCGCTTGTCCTATCGGCCGCGCGGCTCCCGCGCCCCGCAGCTGAGCCTGGTAGGCAAGGGCATTTGCTTCGACACCGGCGGCACCAATTTAAAGCCCCACAAGAGCATGCTCGACATGCACACCGACATGGAGGGAAGCGCAGTGGCGCTCGGCAGCCTCTATGCGTTGCACTCGCTCAAATCCCCGGTCGCGGTCGATTGCTGGCTCGCGATCACGGAGAACCGCATCGGCCCGCGCGCCTACAAGCCGCAGGACGTGGTGCGTGCCCAGAACGGCACCACGATTCAGGTGATTCACACCGATGCCGAGGGCCGCATGGTGCTCGCCGACACCTTGTGCCTGGCAGCGCGCGAGAAGCCGGGAGCGATCATCGACTACGCCACGCTCACCGGGGCTTGCGTCTTTGCGCTGACCGAGCGCTACAGCGGCGCGTTCACCAACCGCCCCGAGACGCGCGCCGTGATCGAGGCCGCCGGCGCATCGAGCGGCGAGCGCGTCTGGGTATTCCCCATGGACAAGGATTTCGAGACGGACATCGAGAGCGCGGTCGCCGATGTGCTGCAGTGCTCGACCGACTCGAAGGGGGATCACATTCTGGCGGCGTGCTTTCTGGGCCGCTTCGTGCCGAAGTCGATCCCCTGGCTGCACCTCGACCTCGCGGCCGGGGCGCGACACGGCGGCCTCGGCCACATCGGCACGGAGATCACGGGTTTCGGCGTGCGCTACACGCTCGATTTACTGCGCCGTGGCTGGCCGGCCTGATCGATGAGCATCCTGACGCTGCGACGACCCGATGACTGGCACCTGCATCTGCGCGATGGGGCGGCACTCGCCTCCGTCGTGAAATTCACGGCCGAGCGGTTCGGCCGCGCCATCGTCATGCCGAATCTCAAGCCGCCCATCGCTACCGCGGCCGCGGCGACCGCCTATCAGAAGCGCGTACTCGCGGCGCTGCCGAAGACGAGTAGGTTCACGCCGCTCATGACGCTCTACTTGACCGACAGCACCGCGCCGGAGGAGATCGATCGTGCGCTCGCCGCGGGATGCGTACACGGTGTGAAGCTCTACCCAGCCGGCGCGACCACGCATTCGGATGCGGGCGTCACGGATATCCGCAAGACCTATGCCGTGCTCGAGCGCATGGAGGAGCGCGGCATGCCGCTGCTCGTGCACGGCGAGGCCGCACGCCCCGAAGTCGATGTGTTCGACCGCGAGACCGTGTTCATCGAGGAGACCCTCGGCCCGCTGATCGAGCGCTTCACGCGCTTGAAGGTGGTGTTCGAGCACATCACCACGGCGCGCGCGGCCGAGTTCGTGGCCCGCGCACGCGCCGGCGTTGCGGCCACCATCACCCCACAGCATCTTTTGCACAACCGCAGTGCGATTTTCTCGGGCGGCATCCGCCCGCATTACTATTGTCTGCCGATCCTGAAGCGCGAGCGCGACCGCACGGCTTTGGTGGAGGCCGCGACTGGTGGTAATCCGCGTTTTTTCCTGGGAACCGACAGCGCGCCGCACGAGCGCTCGACCAAGGAGACGGCCTGCGGCTGCGCCGGGATGTTCACGGCCCATGCGGCAATCGAGCTCTATGCAGAGGTGTTCGAAGAAAGCGGGCGCCTCGACCGGCTGGAGGCATTCGCGAGCGACTTCGGTGCGGACTTCTATGGGCTGCCGCGCCACGAAGACCGCATCGCCCTCGAGCGCGAACCCTGGGTGGTGCCGGAGCGCTATCCCTTCGGCGACGGGACCGTGGTGCCTTACCGCGCCGGCGAGACCGTCGCGTGGCGTCTGGCGAGCGCGGAGCGCGCATGATCTCGCTCCCGCCCATCACCTTCGCCACGCGTTTTCGCGGCTTCTTGCCCGTCGTCATGGATCTCGAGACGGGCGGGTTCAACTCCAAGACCGACGCGCTGCTCGAAATCGCCGCGGTGCTCATCGAGATGCGCTCGGACGGCACTTTGACGCGCGGTGAGACGCACCGCTATCACGTGATCCCCTTTCCCGGGTCGAACATCGAGCCCGCCTCACTCGCGGTCACCGGCATTGATCCTCACCATCCGCTTCGTCCGGCGATCTCCGAGCACGACGCGCTGCAACGCATCTTCCGTGATGTGCGCACCGCCGTGCGCAATGCGGAATGCACGCGCGCCATCCTCGTGGGCCACAACGCCTCATTCGACTTGAATTTCCTGAACGCTGCAGTCGGCCGTACGCAGATCAAGCGCAATCCCTTCCACCCGTTCTCGTGCTTCGACACCGCCACTTTGGGCGGGGTTGCCTATGGTCAGACGGTGCTGATGCGAGCCACGTTGGCGGCCGGTCTCGAGTGGGACACGAGCTCCGCGCACTCGGCCGCCTACGACGCGGAGCGCTCCGCGGATCTGTTCTGCGCAGTTTGTAATCAATTCCAGGGCGTGTTCGAGGCGAGCCGGCGACGCCTCGCGGCGATGGGCCCTCTGGAGGTCGAAACCGAGCCTGCCCTGGAGACGCCCGCCGACCTCGGCCCGGAAAACAGCCCCTAGGCGCCGCCCCGTAGGGGGCTCCCCTAGACGGCTACCGCGCCCGCTTCCGCGAGAAGCTGCTGCAGCTCGCCGCTCTTGTACATTTCGATCGCAATGTCGCAGCCGCCGATGAGTTCACCGTTCACATAAAGCTGCGGGAACGTGGGCCAGTTGGAGTAGGTCTTGAGCGCGTCGCGCACTTCCGGATCCTCGAACACGTTCACGTGAGCAAACTCGGCCTTGCAGGCGCGCAGCGCACCGACAGTTTGGGCCGAAAAACCACATTGCGGGAAATCAGGCGTCCCCTTCATGTAGAGCACGACGGGGGCCGAGGCCAGCTGACTCTTGATCCGATCAATCGCATTCATGTTCGATCTCCAAAAATAATCAATCCGGTTGTGGGGCGCGCCCCGGCGCGCGGCCGGGCAGCTCATCGAGCACCGCGCGCTGCTCTGCGGCGCTCATGCTGCTCCACCTCGCAATCTCGCCAATTGTACGATAACAGCCCGTGCAATACCCATGGGCGCCCAGGACGCATACCTGTATACAGGGGGACTGGGGGGCCGCAGGTTGGCTCATCGTTGAAGTATTGGGGCGTGTTGCCTATTCTTCCAGCCTTTTGACCCTCAAGGACCGTCTTTGCATGAATGCCGCGCCGCTACCCGCCGACCTGACCCTGCAAGTCGCTCGGGCGCTCGAGGAGGACGTCGGCAGCGGCGATCTGACGGCCGCCCTGATCCCCGCCGCCACGGACGGCTGGGCCGCGGTGATCACGCGCGAAAGCGCCATCATCTGCGGCGCGCCGTATGTGGACGCGACCTTCGCGGCCCTCGACCCGAAAACTCGGATCCACTGGAAAATCGCGGAGGGCTCGGCCGTCGAGGCCAATCAGACGCTGTTCGAGATTCAGGGGCCGGCTCGCTCGCTCTTGAGCGGCGAACGTACGGCGCTCAATTTTCTGCAGCTCCTCTCAGGCACCGCGACGGCGGCGCACGCCTTTGCCGAGCGCCTGAAGGGAACGACGTGCCGCTTGCTCGACACGCGCAAGACCATCCCCGGCCTCAGGTCGGCACAGAAATATGCCGTGCGGGTGGGCGGCGGCTACAACCACCGCATGGGACTCTTCGACGGAATCCTGATCAAGGAAAACCACATCATGGCGGCCGGCTCCATCGCTCGTGCCGTGGCTGCGGCGAGGTCCACGGGCACGAAAGTGCCCGTGGAGGTCGAGGTGGAGACTCTCGACGAGCTCGAGCAGGCGATCACCGCGGGCGCCGACATTGCGTTGCTCGATGACTTCTCGCTCGAGGACTTGGCGGAGGCCGTGACCATAAACCGCGGTGCCGCACGCTCCTTGAAACTCGAGGCTTCGGGCGGAGTGACGCTGGAAACCATCCGCCGCATCGCCGAAACGGGCGTCGACTACGTGTCCGTGGGCAGCATCACCAAGCACGTGCGCGCGATCGATCTGTCAATGCGTTTCGACTGGCAACCCTGACCTCCGGATCGAGACCGGCATCGGCCTGCGCGGCGCGCTGACGATCCTTAGTCACATCGAGCGAACGACACGCGCCGATGTAAATGAGCGCGGACACGGGCAGCCCGACCAGCATCGCGAGATCGGCGCCGCCGAGGCGCCGCGCGACGGGCCCCATATAGATGTCCGTGCTGAAGAACGGAATCATCGCGACGAATCCCGCACCATAGGCGAGGAGTCCGCGCCAGTTCCAGCGGCCGTACATGCCGCGGGGATTGAAGATCTCGCGCACCGAATAATGTCCCTTGCGCACGCAGTAAAAGTCCACGAGGTTGATGGCGGTCCAGGGGGTGAACAAATAGAGCAGCACGGACAGGAACGAGCCGAACTTGGCGACGAAATTTACCGCCGAGGCCGCAGCCAGGGCGCTCGCCGCGATAGCGGCGACGATGAGCGTAAGCACGCGCTTGGCGAGCGTCGGGCGGCTCGGCCGCAGGGAATCGAGCACGCTCAAGAGCGTGAGCGAGGCGCCGTAAAAGTTGAGCGACGTGATGGTCACGAGGCCGAGCAACGAGCACAGCAGCAGCGGTTTGCCGAATCCGGGCACCAAAGAGTCGGCCGCGGCCCGTAGCGCCGAGGCGACTTCCTGGGTCGGGTAGAGCGCCGCGACGATGGTACCCACCAGCATTGTCCAAGAGCCTCCCACGAAGGCGCCGAGATAGGTCCACCAGAAAGACGCGCCCACGCCGACATCGCGCGGCAGGTAGCGCGAATAGTCGGACACGTAGATGGACCACGCGATCTGGTACGAGGCGGCCGCAAAGAATTGCGCGAGAAAGGGCGCCGCACGAAAGTCGCTCGGCGCCGGCATGAGCGAGAGGGGCGCCTTCACGGCCACCGCGGCGCTGAACACCAGTAACGCGCCGATGAGCACGTAAGCGACGTAGCGCTGCGCGAGATGAATCAAGTCGTAGCCCACGACCGCGAACACGAGGGATAGCAGCGTGAATCCGAGCATGGTCGGTGCCGGCGGTGCGCCGTACAGTGCGTGCATGGTCTGCGCGGCCAGCACCTGATTGAACGAGTTGAATCCGATATAGGCGATCAGCGCGACACCCCACACCAGCAGGGCGCCGACATAGCCGAACTGCGGGCGCGACTGGATCATCTGCGGCAAGCCGAGCTGCGGGCCCTGGGTCGAATGAAAGGCCATGAAAAACGTGCCGAACGCGCTCCCCAGCACCACCGCGAGCGCCATCCACGCGAAGTTTCCGCCGAGCGCGATCCCGACCACGCCGGTGGCGATGGTGGCGAGGTGTGCATCGCCCGAGAACCATACCGGCCAGAGGTGCCAGACCTTGCCGTGGCGCTCCGCGATCGGTACGTAATCGATCGAGTGCTGTTCAATGAAGGACACTGGGCATCCCGGCCGCGCAAGCCGCCGCGCGCCGTGCGCGCGACTGCCTGCGTCGGATCTGTCAGAGGTTCAGAAATTATTCTTGTATTGGATCATGACGGTGAACGGCTGCAGCGTCGCGACCTGCGGGATCGGCACCTGGTAACCGGGCTCGAACTGCGCGTAGCCGACGTAGCCGATGTCTCCCAGGTTCGGCTTGGCGTTGCCGAGATTGTGGAAGTTGAGTGACAGTTCCTGCTTCTCGTGTCGCACACCCATGCGCAGATTGGCGAGCGAGTACGGCGCGCGGCTGCCGAACAGGCCGTGACCGTCCGACGTGAGGCCGCCGTTCAAGAGCGAGATGCTGTTGCCCGTATAGCTGTAATCGGCGGACACGAAGCCGTCGAGCGCCTGTGTGAGGGCCCGCGTGTACACGGCACCGAGCGTCGCCGTCCAGTCCGGCACGTCCGGAATCGGCGTGCCCGCCGTGATGCCGGCATTGGAGAGCGCGCCCGGATTGACGATCTCGGTGCTCTCGTAGCCGACGCCGAGGCGCAGCTCGAGCTCGTGCGTGAGATGACCCGCGAGCTCGATCTCACCGCCGTTGATCGAGGCCGATCCGCCGTTGAGCTGCAGGTAGAAGCCGCAGGGCAGCGCCACCTGCTGCTGCACGTTATCCCAGTTGATGTGAAAGCCCGCGCCCGTGATGAGCAGTCCCGTCTGCGGCACCTGCCACTTGATGCCGCCCTCGTAGCTCCACAGCGTATCGGACTTGATGTGCTCGATGTCCGAGAGGGGCAGCCCGGGAAGCGCGCAGGCGGGAAAGTTGAATTGCGCGCCGCCGGCGCGAAAGCCCTTCGTGGCGGAGGCGTAGAGCATGACGGCGTCGGTCGCCTGGTAGGAAAGACCCGCCTTGGGGTCGATACCCTGCTCATGATTCTGCTGCGGGCTGCTCGGCGTCGGCCCAAGGTTGATGAAGCCGTTGGCCGTGTAATCGGCCGTCTGCTTCAGCCAGTAGCGGCGCGCGCCGACGGTCAGGTTGAACCGCTCGAAGAACTTGTAATAGAGCTCTCCGAAGATCGAGCGATCATCCTGCGTGGCCGGGTTGTTCTGCGTCCAGATCAGATCGTTCGGCCAGCCGGTGGCCGCGGAGAGACCCTGCGCGTAGGTGTTCGGAATGTAGAAGCGCACGTTGGAGTGCGAGAGGAACACGCCCGCGGTGCCGGACAGATTGTGGACCGGATCGAACGATATGCGCGCCTCCTCGGTGATCTGGCTGTGGTAGTGCTCTCCGTCCCATGTATAGGGCTGATTGGGCACGGCGTTGGCGCCGTAGTTGTAGTAGTAGAAGAACTGCTGGGTACCGTAGCTCGAGTCCTCGAGGTCGTGCGTGTGGCGGTAGAAGTAGCTGGTCGAGGATACGACGTTGAAGCCGCTCCCCTTGTAGTTCACGTCCAACGAAGGCAGTGCCCACCGATCGAGGGCGTCGGGCTGCACGTTGAAGTCGCGGTTGACCGTGTACTGTGGAACGTACTCCGAGTAGGGCGGGCTGTGAGCCTCGTTCGGGTAGGGGAGCGGCGCGAAGGTCGTGGGGAACCCGTGGTCCTCGGTGTTCTGATAGAGGACGCGCAAGCGCCCCTCGAGATCGTCCGTCACGTTGAGCAGGAACGCGACCGAGCCGCCATAGCTCGTAGCCGCCCCCTGATTGCCGACACTCGTGCGCGGCACGGCCTCGAACGGCAACGTAACGATGTCGCCGAGGGTGCCGCCCTGCGGCGGGTTGGGGAAAGTGCGCGTCAGATAGCCGGCGTCATGGTTGCCGAACGCGACCACGCGCAGCGCAAGCCGATCGGGGCTGAGCACGAGGTTGCCGATGACGCTGGCGCCCCCGTCCGGGCTGCCGCCGCCCGACGTAGCCCCTGCCTCCAGCATGTAGCCGATCGAATCCTCGGTGAGGTTGGGCTTCTTTGTCACCAGACGCACGTTGCCGCCGAGGGAACTCTCGCCGTAGAGCGTACCCTGCGGTCCCTTGAGCACCTCGATGTTGTCGATGTCGAGCACTCGAGGATCCACGGATCCGGGCACCGGCGTGTCGTCGATGTAGAAGCCGGTTGCCCCCGCCGTACCGAACAGATTCTGCCCAGTAATGCCGCGAATCGCGATCGTGCGGGCCTCCGCGATGCCGGTGGGACCTCCCCCATAGGCGAAGGAGATGTTGGGTGTCTTGGTTGCATAGTCGTTGAACGACTGAATGTTGTAATTCTCGAGACTCTGCGACGTGAACGCCGTGATGCTGACGGGTACCTGCGCGAGGGACTCGTCGCGCTTTCGAGCGGTCACGATGACGGTATCGAGCGTCGTCGCCTCCGTCGTCGCGGCCGTGTCTTGCGCGCAAACCGCGCCCCCGTGCAGCGCAGCACCACAAGCCGCCGACAGACCCAGAAGTTGCGCGAAGAAGCTTCGACGAGGCATAGGCTTGTCTCCTGTGGTGGCCGCCGAATCGGCGGTTTGATGGTTCGGGTTCATAGCCTCGGGCTTCTGAGCGCCCTCGCTCCCCGCGGGCGCCTTGGTCTCGACAGCGGGCGCGGTCAGCTTGGGCTCGGGGCCGACGATGGTGATCGTGTGCGGATTCACGAACTCGTAGCGCAGACCCGTGTTGGTGAGCAGCCGCTGTAGAGCTTCGGTCGCCGTCAACGCCCCCTTGACCTCGGGGCTCTTGAGACGCGCCACGAGCTCCGAGGCGAACATCACCTGGAGCCCCGACTGCTGCGCCAAGTCATTGAGCGCATTGGCCAAAGGCTCCGCGGGGATGCTCAAGTTCTTGACGCTCGCGGCCGACGGGCTCTGCGCCGCCGCGCTCGCCCACAGCATGGCGGCGCCCACCGCGAGGAGCGGTGGCGTTCGAGTCGTCATGAATCCCCCTCTCGGCGCGGCACTCTGGTTCGATCTCCCGTGCCCCCACACTGTGGCCGGTGACCCCCACGCCACGGCCTTGTAACATATGTGTGATCGGGGAGCGGAAACCCGGTAGTTGATTTTCACTACCGGCTTTTTCGAAAAAAACACACTACTGAAGACGGATGATCTCAGAACGTCCAGAATCGGCCTCGTTGCTCGCCGGCACGGCCTTCCGCGACCACGCCGGGGATCTGCAGCGTTTCCTGGTCCGTCGGGTGGGGCATGCGCAGGATGCAGATGATCTCGCACAGGAGGTGTTCGCGCGGCTCTTGCGCGTGCGCGATGCCGACCTCGTGCGCAATCCGCTCTCCTACCTTCTCGGGATCGCGACCCACGTGGTGCGCGAGTTCCGCCAGCGCAAGCAGCACGAGCGGGTACTCTACGATTCGGACCTCGCCGAGGATCTCTGCGATCATTCGAATGCGGCGGCGGCGCAGGGCATGGCCGAGCAGATCGAGCTGCGCCAGCGGCTCAACCGGGCGTTGCAGCAGCTGCCGCCCGCGCACCAGCTCGTGCTCCTCCTGGTCAAGCGCGATGGCCTCTCGTACACGGAAGCGGCGAGCGCCTCGGGACTATCGGTGCATACGATCGAGAAGTACGTGGTCGAGGCGCGAGCACGGTTGCGCCTGCTGCTGGCGGAGACGCCCTGAATGGCCATGTCGGATTCCAAGACGCGCGAGCTCGAAGCGCTCTACGCCGTCCAAGCGTCGGGCTGGGTCGAGACCATGCGCCACGCGAGCCCCGGCGATGAGATGCGCTTCGTCGCCTGGCTCAAGGAGTCACCTCGCAACGTGCGCGATTTTCTGCTGATGCAGTCGCTCGACTGCGCACTCGAGAAGCTCGACGCCGAGCATCTGCACAGCATCGAGGCGCTGATCACGAAGGTCGATCAGCGCGTGACGCCGTTGACGCTGCGCCCGGCACCCGCGGCGACGGCGGGCGCCGCGCGATCGCGGCGCCTCCGACGGGCCGCGCTCGCCGCGGGCGTTCTCGTCGCGGCGGTGGGCGCGCTTTTCTGGTACGCGCATCTCGGATTTCACGAGTTCGAGACGGCGACGGGCGAGCAACGCACGTTCGAGCTCGAGGACGGATCGGTCGTGTCACTGAACACCCATTCCCGGGTCGCCGTCCGGTTGGCCGCGCATGCACGCGAGGTGCGCCTCTTGCGCGGCGAGGCTCTGTTTCACGTGGCTCACGATCCGAGCCGCCCGTTCCTCGTCTCGACCGACGATGCCGTGGTTCAGGCCGTGGGCACGCAGTTCGATGTGTATCGGCGCGACGACGGCACGGTCGTGGCCGTGCTCGAAGGACGGGTCAATGTGACGGCGGCCGCGCCGGCACCGGCGGCGAGCGGCAGCGCGGCAGCGCCCATTGTGGGCCGCGGGGCGCCAAGGGCGGCCGCCGTTCGAAGCCTCGGCGCAAGCCAGGAGGCGCAAGTGAGCCACGAGGGCTCAGTCAGCATTCGTGAGGTGAACAACGTGAGCGATACGGTGGCTTGGCGCGAGCGCCGGCTGATTTTCCGCGATCAGACGCTCGAGCAGATCGTCGGTGAATTCAATCGCTACCGCACGCATCCCATCCGGCTGGAGGGGAGCGGTGTGTCCGAACGGGTCTACAGCGGCGTGTTCGACGCCGACGACACCGATTCGCTCCTGCAAGTGCTCGCTCGCGATCCGGCCCTCGCGGTGGAGCGCGAAGGCGAGGCGACCCTCGTGAGATTGCGCTAGCGCCGGGGCGCCGAGCCGCGTCAGCGGCTGGGCGCCCCCGCCGCTCAGGCGATGTTGGCGGCCTTCAGGACCCGCTGCGGCTGCGACACGCCGTAGCCCTGGGCGTAATCGACGCCGAGACTACGCAGCATGTTGATGATCTCGACGTTCTCCGCGAATTCCGCGATGGTCTGCTTGCCGGTGAGGTGGCCGATCTCGTTGATCGAGCGCACCATCTCACGGTCGATCGGATCGTGCAGGATCTCCTTGACGAAGCTGCCGTCGATCTTCAAAAAATCCACGGGGAAATGCTTCAAATAGCCGAACGACGAGAGGCCGGTGCCGAAATCGTCCAGCGCGAACTTGCAGCCGAGCTCCTTCAGGGCCTGAATGAAGCGGTTCGCCTGGGAGAAGCTCGCGATCGCGGAGGTCTCCGTGATCTCGAAGCAAATCTTGGTGGCATCGAGACCGCTGCGGTGAAATTGATCGATGACGTAGGGCAGAAACTTGTCGTCACCCAAGCTCTGGCCCGACAGATTGATCGAGCACATCGACAGTCGCGCTCTTTCGTCCGCCTCCGACACCAACCAGCGGAAGGCATTCTCGATGACCCAGCGATCGATGCTCGGCGTGATGCCGTAGCGCTCGGCGGCGGTGATGAAGTTGTCCGGCGCGACGATCTTGCCGGTCTCGTCGCGCATGCGCAGCAAGAGCTCGTAATGCGCGCCCTCTTCCGCCCGCTGCAGCGGCAGGATGGTTTGGCGAAACAGCTCGAAACGCCCCTCCTCGAGGGCGTTGTTGATGCGCGCGGCCCACTGCATCTCGCGGCGGCGGCGCATGAGGTCGATGTCGTTCTCCTCGAAGCTGTGCACGCGATTGCGCCCCGCCTCCTTGGCGGCCTGGCAGGCGCTATCGGCCGCCGAGAGCACGGAGGCGACATCCGCGTTCTCCGCGGCGATCGGCACGACGCCGATGCTCGCACCCAAGCGGAAGGTGCGCTCCTCCCAGGTGAACTTGAAGTTGCGCACGGCCTCGCGCAGCGATTCGGCGGTGCGCATCGCCTCATCCAGGGAGCAGCTCTCGAGCAATATGCCGAACTCGTCGCCGCCGAGGCGCGCCAGTGTGTCGCGCCAGCGAACCTTCGACTTGAGGAGCGCCCCGACTTGCCCGAGCAGCGCATCACCGGCGCTGTGGCCGCACGTATCGTTGACGATCTTGAACTGATCGAGATCGAGGCAGCAAAGCGCATAGGAGGTCTCACGCGCCTTGGCGCTCTTCAGCGCCCGCTCCATGCGATTCTCGAACTCGCGCCGGTTGACGAGGCCGGTAAGGACGTCGTGGCTCGCGTGGTAGGAGAGCCGGCGGTTGAGCTCGCGAGCCTCGCTCACATCGTGGAACACGAGCACTCCGCCCGATACGGCGCCCGAGCCGTCGCGAATGGGCGAGGCGGTGCTCTCCACGTAGATTTCGTTGCCGTCGCGCCGGATGAGCAGCATCGGGCGCACCGATTTGATGGAGCGGGTGCGTCGGATCGCGACCGCCAAGGGATTCTCCAGCGGCTCGCAGGTCTCCTCGTGAAAGGCCCGGAAGATTTCCTCGATGGCGCGGCCCTGACTGTCCTCGAGACGCCAACCCGTGAGGGCCTCGGCGACGGGATTGAGATAATCGATGACACCCTTGGCGTCGGTGGTGATCACCCCATCGCCGATGCTCTGCAGGGTGATCTGCGCGCTTTCCTTCTCCCGGAAAAGCGCCTCCTCGTAGAGCTTGCGCTCCGTGATGTCGAGCTCGACACCCACCAGGCGCAGCAAGCGCCCCTTGTCGTCGACTTTGGCCTTGGCGCGGCTGATGACCCAGCGCCACTCGCCCGTCGCATGCCGCATGCGATGCAAACTTTCGAAAATGGGGGTCTTGCCGGCCACGTGATCGCGTATGGCGGCCTGCACCCGCGACATGTCGTCGGAGTGCACGAGCGTACGCCAGTCCGGAGCTTGCCCGACGTCCGCCTCGTCGTAGCCCAGCATGGCCTTCCAGCGCGGCGAAAGGTAGACGCGATTGTTGAGCGTGTCGAAATCCCACAGGCCGTCGTTGGCGCTATAGAGCGCGAGTTCGTTGCGCTCCTCGAGATCGCGCAGGTGCGCTTGAATCTCGATGCGCCCGAGACCGGTCGCGAGACTGCTGCCGAGAAGCTTCATGAGCAGGTGCAGCTGCACCTCCCAGTCGTCGCGTGGCCGCGCACCGGCGAGCGCGAGAATCCCCGCAGGCCGCCCTTCGATGGAATAGCCGATGAGCAGAATCGAGCCGATACCGAGGTTTGCCCAGACTGCGCCGTCGCTGGCTTGATCGGGGCGCGGCTTGCTCGTATCGCGCAGCTCCGATACCCGTAGCGCCGCGAGCCGGGATTTGAGCCAGGGCAGCGAATCCAGACTTTGGCCCCGCAGTTGTTCGGGGTTGCCCGTGGCGAGCATGCCGCGTGCGACCTGCACGTCGATGAACGTCGCACCGTCGGTGTCGAGCGCCGCATGGAAAGCGGTATCGGCGCGCGTCGCCTCGCGCAGCAAATCGAGGTTGGCGACGATGGTGTCGGCGGCGGTTTGCGCCGTCATGCTCTGAAAGTCGACCGCGATCTTGGTGCAGATGGCGTCGAGGCCAACCGTCGGTCGCAGGCCGCGCCGTGGCCAAGTCTGCGGAGAGAATACGTCCGAAGCGGTCAGATCCGGATGTCGGGGATCGGTGGGTGCTATCGCCATGCGCCTGCGAGGGTCCCCGGTCGGTAATTGCACTTGTGGATCAACAGTTTGCCACTCGAAATGAGCACAAACTCGAATGCGTCACACAGTTTCCCTACTCCCTGACAGCGGACGTATACACCCGAATTCTCGCACAGGTTATCAGGAATACAAGATAAGCGCTTGTATTGGCGGGTCTTCGCCAGGGGATTTCACGTAATGAATGTTCTGGCTTGGAGGTAGAGACCCCGGAGGTTCTCCTCCATTTCGGCCTGGATCCGCTCGAGCCCCGGGGCATCGAGTCCCTTGGGTACGTAGACCGGCGGGCCGATCACGATGGCGATGCGGGCGAAGGGCTTGGGGATGACGAACCGATCCCATTGAATTTTCCATGCCCGTGAGGCCGCGTAGGCCATCGGGATGATGGGGCGCTGCGACATCTGCGCGAGCAGGATCGCGCCCGGCTTGAATCGCCAGGGTGGCCCGCGTGGCCCGTCCGGGGTGATCGCCGGCGAGATACCCTCGTGCGCGAGCGCCTGATAGTAGTCGCGCAGCGCCCGCGCGCCCGTATGCGAGGAAGATCCGCGGATGACTTCGGCGCCGACACGGCGGACCAGCATCGCACCGATCTCCCCGTCCACGGAAGGCGAGATCAGAAAGCCGAGCTTCACGCCGGCGCTGCGCATCTCGAGCAGCGGTTTCACGCAGAGCAGCTGATGCTGGTGCCAATAGACGGGAATAAAGGAGGGCGCGCGCTCGAGCGCCGCCGTGATGTGCTCCGTGCCGACAACGCGAATGCGCGCGCACCAGCGCCAGATCGTGCGGCCGATGAAAATGGCCACGGGCACCAGCAGCGTGTACAGCGCAAGCCGCGTGCGCGTGAGCCGGCGCGAGGAGCGCGTTTGCTGTCGATACAGGCTGTTGCGCAGGTCGCCGGCGGGTTCTTTCTCCACGCCGAGCATTGTCGGTAACGGCGATCGGGCGCGCAAGCCTAAGAAAAGCGCGGCTGCGCTACAATGTCGAGATGCCATCCGCTCCCCTTCCTCCCGGTCCTGCCGAGGGTTTCGATCTCGGCGGGAGCGACGAAACTTTGCCCCGGCTGCGCGAGTATTTCGCGCGCTACGGCGACGTGTACCGCGTGTTCGCTCCGAGCCGCGGCGTCTACGACTACGTGATCAACCACCCGGACGATATCAAGCACGTGCTTCTGTCGAACCACCGCAACTACACCAAGGGTCAGGGCATGGATCGCGTGAAGATCCTGCTCGGCAACGGCATCATGACCAGCGAGGGCGAGTTCTGGCGCCGCCAGAGACGCATGATGCAGCCCGATTTTCATCGGCGTGTGCTCGGTCGGTTCGCCGGGCTGATTCACGACGTGAACGAGAAGTTCGCGGAGCGCTGGGCCGGACACGCCTCTCGCGGCGAGCCCATCAACCTCACCGACGACACGAGCGAGCTCACCTTGCAGATCGTGCTCGAATCGATCTTCGGCGATGACTTGCAGCGCGTCGAGCGCCAGCTCGGCGCGAACCCCTTCGAAGTCGTCGCCAAGGAACAGAACCGGGATCTGAAATTCGCCTTCCGTTTCCGCTCGCTCGCCAAGCTCATCCTCGAGTTGATCGACCGGCGCCGACGCGAGCCGGAGGAGCGCCACGATTTTCTCGCCATGCTCATGGCGGCCCGCGACCACGACGACAAGCCCATGAGCGACAAGGAGTTGATCGACGAGGTGATGACCCTGATCGTGGCCGGTCACGAGACCACCGCCGCCGCACTCACCTGGACGTGGTATCTCGTCACGCGCCATCCCGAGGTCGCCGCCGAGCTCGAGGCCGAGGCGGATCGCGCGCCCGATGGGCTCCTGGACCTCGAGGCCGCCGAGTCGCTCTCCTTCGCTCATCAAGTGGTGCAGGAAGCACTGCGGCTCTATCCGCCGGGATGGCTGTTCACGCGCCGCGCGATCGAGGACGACGAGCTCGGCGGTTATCCCGTGGCGGCGCGCACGGACGTGTTCATCAGCCCCTACATGCTGCACCGCCATCCGGACTTCTGGACCGCTCCCGAGGAATTTCAGCCCGCGCGCTTCGCCGGCATCGATGCGAAGGAACGCCATCGATTCGCCTATATTCCCTTCTCGGTCGGCCCTCGGCACTGCATCGGCGAGAACATGGCGATGTTCGAGATGCTGGTGCACGTGAGTCGCATGGCGCGGCGCTTTCGGCTGAAGCGCGTGAACGACGACCCCATCGAGCTCGAGGCGCAGATCAACCTGCGGCCGCGCTCCACTCTTCTGATGACGGTACAAGCACGATGAAGCACAAGACGCTTAACGAAATGCTCGAAAGTAATCGCGACGTCGATCGCGTCGTGACGTATGTGGAGGGCGAAAACGCGGAGCGCCGCGTGAGCTTCGGCGAGGTATACGCGCGCGCACTCGGAATTCTGCATCACCTGCAGGCGAAAGGAGCTCAGCACGGCGACAAGCTGATCATTTTCCTATCAAACAACGAGCAGTTCCTGGACGCCTTCTGGGCCGCCATTGCGGGCGGCATCGTGCCCGTGCCGCTCGCCGTCGGCATCAGCGATGAGCATCGCCACAAGCTCTTGCGCGTGGCCCGCAAAATCGGACGCCCCTTGCTCTACACGGACGCGAAGAACCTCGAGCGTCTGCAGACACTCGCCACGGAGGTGGGCGAGACCGAGCTCATGGCCCAGCTCAAATCGCGCTCCTTGCTGGTCGAATCGATCAGCGACATTTCGCGACAGGCGAAGTTGCACAAGCCCGACCCCGACGATCTCGCCTTCATCCAGTTCTCCTCTGGATCGACCAGCGAGCCGAAGGGCGTGATGCTGACGCACGCCAACCTCATCGCCAACATCACGGGCGCGCATCTCGTGGACAAGTACGCGGAGTCGGACGTCGGCTTCAGCTGGATGCCGCTCACTCACGACATGGGACTCATCGGCTTCTACCTCATCTTGTTTGCCTACCGCTCGCACATCAACTTGATGCCCACCGATTTGTTCGTGAGACGGCCCTTGCTGTGGCTGCAGCTCGCATCCAAGAAGCGGGCAACGCTCACCTCCTCCCCCAATTTCGGCTATCGCCATTTCCTCAAGGTGCTCGGCGGCCGCCGCCTCGAAAACGTCGATCTGTCGTGCGTGCGCGGGATCTACAACGGCGCGGAGCCGATCTCCGTGGAGCTGGTGAACGAGTTTATGCAGACGCTTGCCTACACGGGGCTCAAGCGCAAGGCCATGTATCCGGTCTATGGCCTGGCCGAGGCCTGTCTCGCCGTATCGTTCCCCGAGCACGGCTCGGATTACCGCTGGATTCGCGCCAACCGCCACAAGCTGGGCGTGGGCTCGGCCGTCGAAATCAACCCGGCCGATGCGCGCGAGGTCGTCGAGCTCATGTGCGTGGGCCGCCCGCTGCCGAACATGGAAGTGCGCATCGCCGACGATGCGCGAGCGCCGCTCGCGGATGGGCATGTGGGACATATCCTGATCCGCGGACCCAACGTGACGCGCGGCTATTTCGCAGATGAGGAGGCCACGGCGGCAGCCCTCGACGCGGACGGCTGGCTGGATACGGGCGATCTCGGGGCGTTTCACGAGGGCGGCCTCTACATCGCCGGTCGCAGCAAGGACATCATCTTCGTCAACGGCCAGAACTACTATCCCCACGACCTTGAGAACATCGCGCAGCGGGCTCCCGGCCTCGATCTCAATAAGGTGGTGACCGCCGGTGTGGCGAAACCCGGCGCCACCGGCGAGGAACTGGTCGTGTTCGTGCTGCACCGAGGCGACCATGCGGAGTTTCTGCCGACGGTCGCGGCCGTGAACCGGCTGATCAACGAACACACCGGCATCGAGGTGAGTCACGTGATCCCGGTCAAGCGAATTCCCAAGACCACCAGCGGGAAAGTGCAGCGTCACCTGCTCGAGCAGGCCTACCGCGACGGGGAGTTCGACGCGGACATCGCGGCGCTCGACGCGCTTCGGGCCGCGCACGCGGGCTCGCACGTATCCGGATCTGACCTCGAGGCGCGCCTTCAGGCGATCGCCGAGACCGCCCTGCCCGGCAAGCGCATCGAGGTGAGCGACAATTTATTCGAGATCGGCGCCAGCTCGCTCAAGCTCATCGAGATTCACGAGAATATCGACCGCGATTACCCGGGCCTCATCGATCTCACCGAGCTGTTCGATCACCCGACGATTGCCGACCTGGCGAAGCATCTGGAAGGCAAGTTGAGGAAACCAGCGGGCTCTTGACCGAGCCCCGGCGCTCGCTGCAATCAGTCCGCGCCGTAGAGGGGTTTCTTCAGCTTCCAGCGCCGGTAGGACCAGAGCCAATCCGCCGGATGGGCGAGCACGTCCGCCTCGCAAGCGCGCGCATAGCGCTCGGTGATGGCGTTGGGCTCGAGCGCCTCCCGTCCGTCCCAGAGCTCGCGAATCTCGACCTCGTAATGCCCGCGGCTCACGCGCCGCATCAGCAAATAAAGGACCGGCAGACGCATGGCGCGCGCGATCTGCTCGGCTCCCACGTAAAAGGCAGTATCCTGACCGAGAAATCGAGTCCAGTAGCGCTTGTCCGTCGACACCGGCGCCTGGTCGGCATTCATGGCGAGCGCGCGCACGACGCCCCGGCGGCGCAGGAAGTCCGCGAGCAGCTCTTTGGCGGGGATCAAGCGCGCGCCGAAGCGCGAGCGCACCTCGAGCACGAGCCGCTCGGCCCACGCATCGTGCAGCGGCTTGTACGCCGCATCTACCGGATACCCGAGCTGCAAGGTCACGCCCTGCAAGAGCCACTCCCAGTTGCCGAGGTGAGAGGTGACGAGCATGACCGACCGTCCGGCATCAAGGAGGCTCACTACCGGTTTCAAGTCGTGGACGCGCACCCGCGCGATCATGTCGGCGGGCTCGATCGACATCGACTTCACCAGCTCGACCAACACGTCGCAGAAATTCTTGAGGAAGCACTTGTGGATCGCGGTCCGTTCGGCCTCGCTCATGTTGGGAAAGACTTTGGCGAGCTGCTCGCGGATCACTCCGTGACGGTGGCGCGCCACGTAGTACGCAAGGACGTAGATCACCCGCGACAAAACATAGAGCGCCCACAGCGGCAAGAGGGACAGCGTTTTGAACAGGGGCTTCAAAATGTTCTTTCGACAAATGACCGACACAATGCGGCCCGCGATATTCTCATAGTCGGCGCAAGATGCCCATCGTTCGTCGATGGACTCCGGTCGGCCCCGGTCTCGCCCCGCCGGCGCCATATCACGCCATAATTGCCCCACCGCCTCGCCACAAAGCCCTGCAAGACTCCTCTTCATCGCGGCAACACTGAATCCGCGGGAGCGTTGGACCATGTCGAGTCGCCTGGATGCCTTGCTCGAATTCCTACGGAGCGCGATTTTTGAACCGCTCGGCCGCCTGATCGCCGCCGCTGGGTCGGGTGTGCGGACCCTGGGCGCGGCCGCCTATCGCCGGCGCTGGCGGCTCGGGCTCGCCGCATTGCTCGCCCTCTTTGTTTATGGGCTCTACACCCACCCTCCGCTCGCCACCGTGCGCCGCGGCGAGGTGCTCGTGCGCACGGATGAGCTCGATGGCTCGGTGACCGTCTTCACCGCGGGCACGGTGCCCGTGCTGCCCGGGATCCATCAAGTGCGCTGTTATTCGATTAGGGATCAAGTGTATCGGCCGGCCGAGAGTGCGACCGCGACCGGGCCGGCGCCGTTCCAATCGATCGAGGGGCTGTCGATCGGCGTCGATCTCACGGTGCGCTGGACCATCGATCGCGCTCGCCTCGCACAGATGTCGAAGGAATTCCCGGATGACCTCAACGAGGACCTCGTTGCCCCCGCGGTGCAGGGCGTGATCTATCCGTTGTTCGCCCGATATTCCGTGCGCGAGATCTTTTCGCGCCGCCGAGCCGAGATCCAGCAGGAGCTCATGACCGAGCTCAAGCCCAAGTTCACGGCGATGGGCCTGGTGCTGCGCGGGGTCGACATGGGCAAGGTGGACCTGCCGCCGGACTATCGAGCGGGAATGGACAAGCTCCTGTCCGAGGAACTCGAGACCGAGAAGGTTCGCTACACGCTCGAGCTCAAGGAGGCGGACGTCAAGCAAAGGCAGCTCGAGGCCGAGGCCGACAAGGTGCGGCGACAGACGGCGGCGGAGGCGACCGGTGCGGAGCAAGTCATCGCCGCTCGCGCTCAGGAAGAGACCATGAAGCACATCCTGCCCTTCAAGCAGAAGCAGATCGAGCAGCGCCAGCTGGAGGCGGAGGCCGACAAAGTCGCCCGTATTCGCACCGCGGAAGGTGCCGCGGAGGCGCGGCGGATCGAGGCCAAAGGCGAGGCCGATTCGCGTCAAAAGCTCGCGGACGCGGAGGCCTATCGGCTCGATCTCGTCGGCAAGGCCAATGCCGGCCAGATGGAGCGCGAGGGAGCACTGGTCGCGCGCTACCCCTTGTTGATCCAGAAGACGCTCGCGGACAAACTGTCGGACAAGGTCCAGGTGATCATCGCACCGCTGCCGGCGGCGGGACGGTTCCTCGGCTCGAATCTCATCGGTACCCAAGGCTTGACGGGCCCCGAGGAGACGGCAGCCCAGCCGAGCTCTCAGGCGCAGAGCTCGCGATGATCCTCGCCCTCACTGCGACGATCGCCATCGTCGTGCTCGACCACACGTCGCTGCGCACCGCGCCGCGCTCCACCGCCACCGAGCTGACGGCGCTCTGGCGGGGGGATGCCGTCGAGATCCGCGGCGAGCGTGCCGGATACCTCAAGGTCTACGATTATCATCGCGAGCGTGGCGGATACCTGAGAAGCGAGTCCGTACGCCCGGTGACGCTCACCGAGACTGCCGCGCCCGAGCTGCTCGCCGTGGTGCGCTTCCTGCGGGAGACCCCCGGATCCGAGACGCTCGGTATCAGTTACGGCGCCGCGTACTTGAAGGCCGTACCATCCCGATCGCTCACCGCCGAGCCCTTCGATGCCATTGCCCGGATGGCCGAGAGGCTGGCGGATGAGGCGGCGGGGAGCTCGAGCCGCTCTGCCGACGCGGCCGCGCATCTCGAGGTCGTGGAGCAGTTTGGTATCCGCATGCAGAGCTTCGAGCGCAATGGACACATGCAGGTCTGCTACGACGGCGAGCTCTTCCGCCGCGTGCTGACGATGCCCGGCGCAAGCCCCGAGGAACGTGCGCACGCGGTGCTCGGCCTCACGCGCCCGGACTGCATCGATCCAGCATTGGGACCCGTGCCTCGCGCGGCGCTCGATGACCAACGCCGTGAGCTCCTCGACGATATCAAGGATGCGGATTTGGGCGCGATGCTGCGCACCCGGCTGCACGTCCGGCGCGCCGGGGTCTGGGCGTCGATTGCGTACTCGCAGGCGCGCCGGAGCGAGCCGTCGGGGATGGCGGCGGGCCGCGCGCTCGCCGAGCTCCTCGCCGCCGACCCGAACGAGCTCGGCGAGGACCGTCGCGGCGAATATTCGGACGCCGTCCTGCGAACCAGTGCGGTCCGCTGGGCCGCCTCGTTGCCGGCGCCCCAGACCGGGCCGCTCATGCTGAGCGCCGCTCCCGGCGAGCCGGGCCAAACATGCATCGCGCTGCAGGACTCGCATCGTCCGCACTCGGCGCCCCTGGTGCGACGCTGCACCTACGGCATCGTGTGGATGGCCTCGGCACAAACGCTGGCGCAAGGCTCAGCGCTCGTGCTCGGGGTGCAGCCGCTCGAAAGCTGGCGCGAGCTCTGGGTGTTTCACGAATGCGCGGGAAACTGGACCATCGACGTGCTCTCCCCCGGCACGGACGATCCCGAGGAAGGCTATGTGGACTATGCCGGCTTCGCCCCCGGTACGCGGCGTCTGCTCATCGCCCGCGAGGTGAAGGAACGCGGCCGGTTTCGCCGCCGCTTCGAGGAGCTCCAGCTCGACGATCTCGCCCTGGTGCGACAGGCGAGCAGCCCGGAACTGTTGCGCGATTTCGGCCGGTGGCAAGACGTGGCCTGGCGGCGGGATACGCTCGCCTTGCACCGAGCTGAGTTTTACGAGCCTGCTGGACCCTTCATCGTATCGGCCTGCAACAACTTGCGGTCGGCGGCCGCCCGCCGACCCCGGCCGTAAAAGAGCAGCCCGACGGCGATCATGACGAAACAGCCGCCGACCACTTTCGAGCCGAAGAGCCAGGGACCGACGCTGTCTGTGGGCGGCACCATCGCAACAACGATGCCGAGCAGCAGCGTCGCCATGCCCGTTCCCGCCACCAGCCAGCACACCGGCAGTCCACCGGGAATCAAGATCACATCCGCCGCGCGCGCATCGGCTCGGCGCCGCAAGACCGGAAGTGCTGCGAACATGTAGAGCAGCGGTACGAAGCTCAAGATCATCGACATGTCGATCAGCGCGATGAACGCCTCGTGAATGGCGGACCCCGACAGCGCTGCAAGCAGCACGAGCGTCGTGAGCACGCCCTGAGTCAACAACGCGACATACGGTGATCCGAAGCGCGGGTGAACGGCGCCGAGCGCTTCAGGCAGATAGCGATCGAGTCCGAACAGGAAGGGTAGCCGCGCCGTGCCGGAGATCCACGCGCCGAGACTTCCGATCTGAGAGACCGTCAGCAGCACCGCCGCGATCACTCCGAAGCTGCCGATACCCAGTCGCGCACCGACGGCCGCGAGCGCCTGGGGAATCCCGCTGATCAAATTGATCTCGCCCGCCGGCAGCGCAATCAGCAATGCGGCCGTTCCGGCAATGTAAATGACGGTGATGAGGACACAGGAGACCAGCAAGGCGCGTGCGATGGAACGGCGCGCATTCTTGATCTCGCCGCCCATGACGGGTCCGAGCTCGAGACCCAGGTATGCGAGCGCCATCGTCGAAAAACTGGCGAAGGTCGCCATGGATCCGACGTCGGGCGCGAGCGAGCGTGCGCCGAAGTGCGTGGCGGAGCCGAACTTGTGCCAGGCGAGGATCCCGCCGATGAGCACGAGGGCCCCGGCCATCCAAGTGGCGATACCCCCGATGTTTTGCAGCCACTTGGCGCGCTCGAGGCCGAAGACATTCAAGATGATCGCGAGCCAGAGCACCGTCAGCGAGAACGCGGCGTTGTAGGAAGCGCTGTCCGCAAATTTAAGCCAGCCGTCATGGCTGTAGAGGAACACACCGGCCGCGAACAGGAGGATCGACGGAAAGAACACGAGATTGCCCACCCAGTACGACCAGCCGACGATGAAGGCATGCACGTCGCCGAATGCCGTCTTCGACCAAACGTACATCCCCCCTTCTCCGGGCAGGCGGGAGTTGAGCTCGAGCACCGTGAGGGCCGAGGGCACGAAGAATGTCAGAAGACCGAGCGCCCACAACGTGAGGCTCGAGGGTCCGACCTGGGCGGCGACCGCAAGCCAGCGGAACGAAATGATCGCTGCGACGTTGAGCAGCACGACGTCGAAGGTTCCCAGAACGCGGTGCAGGCCCGCGATCTGCACGGCACCCGCCGGCGGCGGCGGAGGTTCTCGCAACGGCGCTTCTCGCCCGTTCAAATCGGTCTCCCTCGATCGATCGGCGGGCTTCTGTTGTTCTGACCGAGCGACCCTGTGTTGGATTAGGATAGCATCCCGCCTCGATCAGCCGGGAGCAGTGATCGATGACTACGATTGACAAGCTCGAGACCTTCAGCAACGAATTCGTATGCTTCGTGCGCGTCACCGCGAACACGGGCGCGATCGGGTGGGGACAGACCTCGACCTATAACGCCGATATCACGGCGACCATCTTCCACCGCCAAATCGCCCCGTGGGTCCTCGGACGGAATGCGCTCGACATCGACGCTCTGGTGGAGCGCATCGAGGAGCGGGAACACAAGTTTCCGGGAAGCTACCGTTGCCGCGCCATTGCGGGTCTCGATACCGCCTTGTGGGACTTGCGCGGCAGGATGGAGGACAAGCCGGTGGTCGCACTCCTGGGGGGCACTTCTAAGCGCCTGCGCGCCTATGCATCCTCCATGAAGCGCGACATCTCGCCCGATGCCGAGGCGGAGCGTCTGGTGCGCTTGCGCGATGAGCAGGGGTTCGATGCGTTCAAGTGGCGGGTCGCCGCTGAATGCGGGCACGACATCGATGAGTGGCCCGGTCGCACCGAGGCCATCGTGCCGCGCGTCGCGCGCGCGCTCGGCGATGAGGTGGCGAAACTGGTCGACGCCAACAGCGGCTACTCGCCGCGACGCGCCATCGAGGTCGGCCGCCTGCTCGAATCCGAGGGCGTGACCCACTACGAGGAGCCCTGCCCTTACTGGAAACTCGAGGAAACCAAGCAAGTGACCGATGCCCTCGCGATCGACGTCACGGGAGGCGAGCAGGATTGGGACCTCGCCACCTGGGCGCACATGATCGAGATGCGCGCAGTCGATGTCGTGCAACCGGACGTGATGTACATGGGAGGAATCGCTCGCACGCTCCACGTCGTGCGCATGGCCGCCGCGGCAGGACTTCCGTGCACGCCGCACAGCGCGAACCTCTCGCTGGTCACGGTCTGCACCATGCACCTTCTCGGTGCCATTCCGAACCCGGGCAAGTATCTCGAATTCTCCATCGAGGGTCCGGACTACTATCCCTGGCAAGAGGGACTCTTCCGGGGAGATCCCTTCGCCATCAAAGACGGCTGCGTGAGCATTCCCGCAGAGCCCGGCTGGGGCGTGGAAATCGATCCCGACTGGCTCGCGCGCGCGCAATACCGCTCGAGCGAGCGACGATGACCGAGCGCGGCGGTGAGCCATTCGACTACATCGTCGTCGGCGCCGGAACCGCGGGATGCGTGGTCGCGAGCCGGTTGTCGCAGAAAGGCAAGGACCGCGTGCTGTTGCTCGAGGCAGGCGGCACGGATCGCCGATTCTGGCTTCGAGTTCCCGTGGGCTACGGCCGCACCTTCGCCGACCCCCGAGTCAACTGGATGTACCGCACGGAGCCCGACCCCGCGCTCGCCGGACGGCGCGGTTATTGGCCGCGCGGCAAGGTCCTCGGAGGATCCGGCTCGATCAACGGCATGGTGTACGTCCGCGGGCTCTCATCAGATTTCGACGCCTGGCGCGCGCTCGGCAACCCCGGCTGGGGATTCACCGACGTATTGCCGTATTTCAAGATGGCGGAGGACTATTGCGAGACGCCCGACGCGGCGAGCCTGGGCCACGGCGGCCCGATCCATATCAGCGACATGTCGCGAGACGTTCACCCGCTGTGCGGGACGTTCATCGAAGCATGCGAGAGCCTGGGTTATCCCCGCATCGCCGACTTCAACTCGAAGGACCCCGAAGGCGTTGGCATCTACAAGATCACCACGCGCAACGGCATCCGCGAATCGACCGCGCGCGGCTACCTGCACCCCGCGCTCAAGCGTTCCAATCTCAGCCTGCGCCTGAAGTCGCATGCGCTACGAATTCTCTTCGACGGCGATCGAGCCGCGGGGGTTGCCTACCTTTACCGAGGCGCGACGCTCGAGGCGCAAGCGCGCAAGGCCGTGATCCTTTGCCTGGGATCGATCAACACGCCGCAGCTCCTGCAGCTCTCCGGCCTGGGAGACGGTGTGCTCTTGCAGCGGCACGGGATCAAGGTGTCCGTGGAGAGCCCCGCGGTGGGTCAGAACCTTCAGGACCATCTGGATCTCACGTTTCTGTATCGCTCGAAGGTGCCGACGCTCAACAACGACCTCCATCCGCTCTTGGGGAAGCTCAAGGCCGGCATCCGCTATCTGCTCACACGACGCGGCCAGCTCGCCATCAGCATCAACCAGGCGGGCGGCTTCGTGCGCAGCGATGCGGGCCAGCCGCACCCCAACCTGCAGCTCTACTTCTGCCCTTTGACGTACCCGCGCGCGCAATGGCCGATCCGCCGGCTGATGAATCCGGATCCCTTCCCGGCCTTCATGGTGTCATTCAACATCTGCCGGCCGACGAGCCGGGGGCGCGTGGAAATCCGCTCGGCGAATCCGCTCGATGCCCCGCTCATTTATTCGAATTGCCTCACCACCGAGCACGATCGCAGCGAAGCGCTGGCCGGAATGCACGTGCTGCGCAAGCTGGGCGCGAGTGCGCCTCTATCCCGCATCATCGAGCGCGAAGTCTCTCCCGGTCCCAACAAACAGTCGGATGCCGATCTCCTGCAGGACTTTCGCGACCGCGCGTCGACCACCTTCCACCCCACCGGCACCTGCCGCATGGGGCGGGACCCGGCCGGCTCGGTCGTCGATGCGCGGCTGCGTGTGCACGGCGTACGCGCGCTGCGCATCGTGGACGCCTCGATCTTTCCGCAGATCCCCACGGGCAATACCAACGCTCCCACCATCATGGTCGCCGAGAAAGGCTCCGCCCTGATCGCCGAAGACGAAGGGGATTGACCGGGTCACGCTGACCGGGTCATGCTGACCGGTTGGGCGGACTGTTATTGGTAGGCCGTCCAAATGGTCTTGAGATCAACATACTTGTCGATGGCGTGCGGCGAGCGATCACGACCGAAACCGGATTGCTTGAAACCGCCAAAGGGCGTGGACACGGAAGATCGATCGAAGCTGTTGACCCACACGGTGCCGGCGCGCAGCGCGGTGGAAATCCGATGCGCGGCATTGATGTTGGAGGTCCACACCGCCGCGGCGAGTCCGTAAACGCTGTCGTTCGCCATGATGAGCGCTTCGGACTCCTCGCCGAAGGCGGTCACGGCAAGGACCGGGCCGAAGATCTCCTCGCGCGAGACCCGCATCTGCGGGCGCACTCCGTCAAGGATCGTGTGCTCGACATAGTAGCCGCCGGTCTCGGTCATGGCCGCCTTGCCGCCGAGCGCGACGTGCGCGCCCTCCGCGACACCGATATCGACATAGCCGAGCACCCGCCGCATGTGCCCCTCATCGATCAGCGCACCCATCTGAGTCGCGGGATCGAAGGGATGGCCGAGGGTGATCTTCTTCGCCACGCGCGCGATGCCTGCCAGCAGTTCGTCCTTGACGCTCGAGTGCACAATGACCCGTGACCCTGCGTTGCAGGTCTCGCCGGCGTTGTAGTAGATGCCCCAGGCAATGGCATCGGCGGCGGCCTCGAGATCGGCGTCGGCGAGCACCACGTGCGGACTCTTGCCGCCGCACTCGAGAGACACGCGCTTCATGTTGGATTCGCCGGCGTAGCGCAGCATCAGTTTGCCGACTTCCGTCGATCCGGTGAAGCTCACCATGTCGACGTCGCTATGGAGCGCAAGCGGCTTACCCGTCTCCTCGCCGAAGCCGGGCACGACGTTGAGTACGCCCGGCGGCAACCCGGCCTCGGCACCGAGCTCCGCGATGCGGATGGCGGTGAGTGGGGACTGCTCGGCGGGCTTGAGCACGACAGAGTTGCCGGTGAGCAGCGCGGGACCGAGCTTCCAGGCCGTGATGATGAGCGGGTAGTTCCAGGGAACGACGGCCGCCACCACACCGAGCGGCTCGCGGCGAATCAGCGCCAGGTCGTCCGGCCCGGTCGGTGCGACCTCATCGTAGAGCTTGTCTGCGAACTCCGCGTAATACGCCATCGTGTCCGCCGCTTTCGGCACGTCCACATCGAGAGAGTTGATGATGGGCTTGCCGACATCAAGCGTCTCGAGCATCGCGAGGTGCTCGAGATCGCGGCGGATGAGCTCGGCGAAGCGCAACAGCACCCGCTTGCGCTCCTTGGGATCCGTGCGGCGCCACGCTCCCGACTCGAACGCCGCGCGCGCGGCGGCGACCGCATCATCGACGTCCTTTTGCGAGCAGCGCGCCACCTGGGCAATGGCGCGGCCATCGATGGGGCTTTTTTTCTCGAACACCCGGCCGTCGCGCGCGGCGACGAACTTCCCGTTGATGAATGCACGTCCCTCGGGACGCAGCGGTGTCACCAGGCGCTCCCATTCGCTGCGGCTGCGGGCGGCGAGTTCAGTCACGCTTTGAAACTAGCACACCCCAAAAGGCCGGTAAATGAGGGTCCGAAGGCAAAGCCGATCTCATTATTCGATACCCGCGACCTGGCTCCGAGAATTGCTTGAGTTCGCCCAGAGATTTCTGCGCAGCACTACGGTTGCGGCGGCACAATTCCGTTCGCCGGGTAAGCCGGAATCCATGGAGGAGGCGGAGGTAGTCCCTCGCGTTTACCGGCGAGCGCCTTGAGCATCAAGTCGACCGCGGCCTCGAGCTGCGCATCGTGGCCGGCCAGCAAATCGGCGGGCAGGTTTTCGACCTCGATGTCCGGGTCGACGCCATGGTTCTCGAGCGCCCATTGGCTGTCGACCGTGTAGAGCGCCTGCTCGGGAATCGTGATGTACCCGCCGTCCATCATTTGCCAGTTGCCGCGGATGCCACGCACGCCGCCCCAGGAACGCGTCCCGACCAGCTTGCCGAGACCGTAAAGGTGGAACAGATAAGGGAAGATATCGCCGTCAGATGCCGACCAATGATTGAGCAGCGCCACTTTAGGTCCATTCAAGACCTCCTCGGGCTCGGTCGCAATTCCAGCCTCGCGATCGGTCGCGAGAAAGACCAGCATGCGCCGCAAGCGCTCGATCGCGAACGGCGCGATGAACCCGCCGCCGTTCCACCGGTCGTCCATGATCAGGGCCTGTTTGCCGAGCTGCGCATAGAATTGCCGCACGAATTGCTGCAGTCCCAGCTGTTCCATATCGGACATGTAGACGTAGCCCACGCGGCCGCCTGAGAGCTTGTCGACCACCTCGCGATTGTGCGCGATCCAAGCGGCCTCGCGCAGACTCAGCTCCTTGGCAACCGGAGTGACGACGATCTGACGGCGCGCACCGTCCGGCCGATCGGCGATCGTGAGCTCGACCGTCGTGTCCACATCGGCCAGTTGCAGCAAACTATCTGGATCGGTGGGGGCCTTCAGCTCGGCGCCATTGACCGCGAGTAGATAATCGCCCGCCTTGACGTTGAGCCCCGGCTGCGCCAGCGGACTGCGATAATCGCTGCGCGTGTTGTCGCCCGGGTAAATCGTCGCCAATCGGTAACGGCCCGAGGCCGTATCGAGCGCCCAATCCACGCCAAGCAAAGCGCTGTGCGCCTGCGGTGTGGTCTCCCCGTCGTCGCCGCCGCCGACGTAGGTGTGTGAATTGCTGATCTCCCCGATCATCTGCCCGATCAAGTAATTGAGATCCTCGCGCGAGCCGGCGAGCGGTAGGAGCGACCGATAGCGGTCGTGCTCAGACTTCCAATCCACGCCGTTCATGGGCGGCGAGTAAAAGAGGTCGCGCTCGAGCCGCCAGGCGTTCTCGAACATTTCCGTCCACTCTTGCTTTGGATCGACGAGCTCACGCAAATGATCGAGCTTGAGTGGCTTCTTGGTCTCCGCGTCCTTGGCGGCATCGGCTTTGGTCGCGAGCACGGTGTAATCCTTTTCGTGCCGGATCAGCACGCGCAGCCCGTCGCGCGACAAGGAATAGCCGTCCACGTCCTCGGTGACCAGCGAGGACTTGCGCGTCTTGAGATCGTAGAAGCGCAGCTCGGACTTCTCGCCAGCGAGCATGCCGTCGATAAGCCCCAGAGGCTGGACAAGATAGAAAATGCGATCTCCGCGCAAATCCAGCTGGGTGATGTTCGCCGCATCGACCGGCACCGCGACGGCGCGCGCCATCAGGCCGTCGAGATCGATCCGGATCGGCTTGATCGGCCCCGACTTGATCGGTCCCGCGGGCTCGGTCGCCGAGTCGTCTTTCTTTTTTTGCTCATCGTGCGTGCCGGGCTTCGTCTCCTGCTCGTGCTTGGCCTCGTCCGGCGGCGCCGACGGCCCGTCGTAAGAGGGCCCGCTGCCCTCGTCGGACTTCGGTGCGACCGGCGAGGCCGAATCACGCGCCAAAGCGATCGCGTAGATTCCGGTCGACTTGAGGATTGCGAAATCGAAGTCGACGTCTGAACCAACCGGATTCTCATGCCGGCTCGAGATGAAGTAGAGATACTTGCCGTCGGACGACCAGGCGGGATTTGTATCGATTCCGCTGCCGTCGCCGATTCGCGTCAGTTTGCCGGTCGCAATCTCGTAGAGCGCGAGGTCGCGCCTGCGGTTCATCGCGGTGAGGCTCAACGCGAGCCAGCGCCCGTCCGGTGAAAACGCCTGATCATGGATTTCCGCGAATTTATCCTGAGCGACCTGCTTCGCTGCTCCGCCGTCGGTGCCGACGATCCAGAGCCGGTGGGCGCCATCCGAGAAAGCCAGCATTTTCCCGTCGGGCGAGAAGATCGGCGCATAAAAGTACCCCTCGGCGAACGAGGTGAGGATTTTTTCCGGCCCTCCCTCCGCCGGCCGAATCGTAATCTCCTGCCGGCCGCCGGCGTCGGTCGTATAGGCGATGGTCCGCCCGTCCGGAGACCAGGCGGGGTGGTCTTCGTCGACGCCGGGTGTACTCGTCAAATTGCGCGTCGCGCCGTTCTCAGTGGGTACACTGAAGATATCGCCGCGCGCCGAGAACAACGTCCGCTTGCCGTTCGGCGCCAGCGCGTAATCCACCTGTTGTGCTGGGTCGGTCGCGCGAATCTCATCCTTGACGTCGGCCACGCGTGGGCGAGTACGCAAACCGTCGTCGGGTAGCAGGACGGGAACTTCCTCGAGGTGCTCGCCGGGCAAATCCAGCCTGTAAAGCTTGCCTCTTTGCTGGAAGGCGATTGCATCACCGCCCAACGCCGGAAAATCGATATCGTAATCGCTGAAGTGTGTGACTTCCCGCGTCTGCTGCGTGGCGGTGTCCATCACCCAGATGTTGGCGCGGCGGTTCGCGTCCTGATCGGAAAGATAATAGATGTGATTGCCGTACCACATCGGCGAGGTGTTGGTGCCGGACCAGTTCGTCAGCTGCTTGAGCTGCTTGGTATTGAAGTCGTAGCTGAAGATCTGCTGGGCGAGACCGCCGTTGTAGCGCTTCCAGGTGCGAAAATTTCGAAAGATGCGGTTGTAGGCGATCGTGTGCCCATCGGGCCCGTAGCTCAGCAAGCCAACCGCACTATCGATCGGCATGGGGTTGGGCAGCCCGCCCGCGACGGGAACCTCATAGAGATTTTGGATCCAGCCGTTCCATTGATCGCCCTTGGACAGGTAGACGACGTTCTTGGAATCCGGCGTCCAGGTGACCACCATGTTGTCCGGCCCGTGGCGGCCTCCCGTGCCGGCCTCGGTCGCGGGACGGAACGTCAGGCGCCGCGCAGCACCCCCCGCGGCCGGAATCACGAAAATGTCCGTGCCTGCCTTGCTCGCTTCCGTGTAAGCGATCCACTTGCCGTCCGGGGAGACCCGCGGAAGCATGTCCTGGCCCGGTGCGCTCGTGAGCCGCACGGCGGTGCCGCCGCTTTTCGGGACGGACCAGACATTGCCATTCGCGACGAATACGATTCGATCGCCGAAAGGCTGTGGAAATCGGGGCAACGCGGCGCGGGCGGCCATGAGCGGAGCCATCGCGAGGAGAATAGTCGGCAACAAGCGTTTGATGGTCATCGAAGAGCCTCAAAGCGCGGGGCTCCAAGGTTACCAAACGCATCGGCCGGTTGCCCGCCCTCCCAACTGGGTTCAGTTAAACGGCTCCTCGCCCGCAAGCTTGGTGCGATGGAGCAGCCGTCCGCAATCGGGGTCATAGGGCATGGCCCGATGCATCGTGCCCGTGTTATCCCACATCACCGCATCGCCGACCTTCCAAACGTGGGCGTAATGAAAGGGCTCACTCGTGGCCCACTCGCGCAGGCCGTGAAGCGTCTTTGCGCTTTCCTTCGGCTCCATGCCGATGACGTACTGTGCGGTGTTGCCCAACACGAGGGATTTGCGGCCGGAGCGGTGCTTCCAGACCAACGGCAATTCGATCTCGCCCATCGCCATCCATTCCTCGAGCTCCGCGAGCGTCGGCTCGGGACGGTGGTAAAGCTGGGTATTCCACATGGAATGGACGACGCGCAGCTTGTCGATCTCTTGTTTCCTCCCGGTGGGCAACGCGTCGTACGCGGCGTAGGTGTTGCAAAATTCGGTATTGCCGCCCCAGGTGGGCAGCACTTTACTGGTCAGGATGGCGGCGCCGATCGGCACCCTGTTCATCGTGCCGTCGATGTGCCAGAAGAGAGAGCCCTTGAGATAGTCGGCCTTCTTGTTGTATTGCTTGTCGAGCGAGATTCTGAAGACCTCCGCGCCCTGGATCTCAGTCAAGCACGTGCCTAGCGTCCTGGTGAAAGCGAGCTGCTCTTCGTCGGTGAAGTGAATTTCCGGGAAGACCAGCACACCGCGCTGCTCGATCAGCTCGCGGAGCTTGCGGGAAAGGGCACCGCTCAGCAGCTCCTTTTTGCTATTCATCACTCTGCTGCCGATGTTCGGCTGGATGTCCTGATATCTCAGGATGAGTTCGTCCGCTACCACCGCGACCGCATTGGCTCCCATGACACCCTCCTCGCCGGCTGCGACGTCAATTTCGACACTGCTATCGGTCCGCCAATACTAAGTATGCTCAGTTTCCGGGGCTCGCGCAGTACGCGAAAGTACGTAGACCTATTAAACAACACTGTTGACTATAATTTCGCCATGTGATTCACGGCTATTCCCGGAGGTTGAAGGCGATGAGCAGTACTGTAAGGACCAGGGACGGGGAGATTGCCGAAAGCATTCAGGATCTGTCGAAGCCGGTCATCTACCCGGTGGAGGCGTATATATCCGAGGACTACGCGCGGGCCGAGCGCGACAAGCTGTGGCGCAAAGTCTGGCTGCAAGCGGGCCGCCTGGAGGACATCCCCGAGGTCGGCAATTACCTCACCTACGACATCCTCGATGACTCGGTGTTGATCGTGCGCACCGCGCCCGACACGATCAAGGCTTACTTCAACGTCTGCACGCATCGCGGGCGCCGCTTGGTCGATACGCCGCCCGGCGCCCGAAACGCCCGCGGCAAGCGCATGAGCTTCGTCTGCGGCTTTCATGCTTGGACCTTCAACCTGGAGGGCCGCTGCACGCACATCCTGCAGAAAGAGGACTGGAACGGTGCGCTCACGGATCAACGCACTCGCCTGGGCGAGGTGAAGCTGGACACGTGGGGCGGGTGGATCTGGATCAATCTGGATCCCAACTGCGTGCCGTTGCGCGACTATCTCGAGCCCGCCGCCAGTATGCTCGGTCCCTTCGAGCTTCAGAACATGCGCTGCCGATGGCGCAAGTGGATCATTTTCGACTGCAACTGGAAGGTCGCCCTGGAGGCGTTCAACGAGACTTACCACGTCCCCGGGACGCACCCGGAATTCATGCGGTTTGGAAATTTCGTCGGCTGGGCCAAGACGCAAGGAAAGCACAGCAACCTCGGCTACGACGCACCCAAGGGGCTGGAGGAGAACAAGGCGAAGCTGCGGCTGGGGGCGGGCAGCGATCCGCGCAAGTCGACCGCGGAAATGCAGCTCTACACCTGGGAGCAGGTCAACACCAACACGACCAAGACTCTCGTCAACGCATCGCTCCGACTGGTCGATGAGCTGCCGGAAGGAACGCCGGCCGATAAGGTCCTCAAGCATTGGCTCGAGTCCGCTCGCCGTGACGATGCCGCGCGCGGGGTGACCTGGCCGACGGTCGATGCGGAGCATGTCGGCAAGAGCGGCACGGCCTGGCAGATATTTCCGAATTTCCAGATCGGCCATGCGGTCAACAATGCCCTGTGCTACAGCGCTCGCCCCTACGGTTATGACCCCGACAAATGCATCTTCGAAGTCGCAGTTTATGAGCTCTACCCGAAGGGCGAGGAGCCGCAGACCGAGTGGGAGTACACCCCGGCGCAGGACCCGCGATGGGGCAGCGTCCTACCGCAGGATTTTTCCAACATGGCTGCCGTGCAACAGGGCATGAAGAACCTGGGCTTCCGCGGGATCATCCCCAATCCGAAAGCCGAGCAAGCAGTCGCGAGCCTGCATCGCAATCTCGCGAAATACATGGGTACGGGCGCGCCCTCGCCTATCGGGGCCGCAACATGATCAAGTGCGAACCGACCAAGACACCGGAGCACGTCGACATCCAGGCGTTGCGGGAAAAATATCGGCAAGAGCGCAACAAGCGTCTACGCGCTGAAGGCCAACATCAATACATGGAGCCTCTGGGCGGCTTCGCGAACGCTTATGAGTCCGATCCCCACATGCCCGTCGTGCCCCGCACACCGATCTCGATGGACATCGATGCGGCCATCCTCGGGGCGGGCTTCTGCGGCATGCTGGCAGCCATTGAACTGAAGAAGGCGGGCGTTAGCCATTTCAAGAACATCGACTGGGCCGGGGATTGGGGCGGCTGCTGGTACTGGAACCGCTATCCCGGCATTCAGTGCGACAACGATGCGTATTGCTACCTGCCGTTGCTCGAAGAAACCGGCTACATGCCGAAAAAGAAATTCGAGGACGGCTGGGACATCTACCAGCACAGTGTGCGGATCGCCAAGCATTATGACCTTTATCAGCACGCGATCTTTCACACGCTGGTCACCGCGCTGCGCTGGGACGAGTCGATCAAGCGCTGGCGGCTCGCCACCAATCGCGGCGACGATATCCGCGCCCGCTTCGTGGTCATGGCGGGTGGCCCGCTGAACAAGCCCAAGCTGCCGGGCATTCCCGGCATTAGCCAATTCAAGGGCAAGATCTTCCATACCGCGCGCTGGGAATACGCGTACACCGGCGGGACTGCGCAAAATCCGGTGCTCGATCAGCTCACCGACAAGCGTGTGGCGATCATCGGCACGGGCGCCACGGCCATTCAGGTCGTCCCCTATCTGGGTCGCTACGCCAAGCAAACCTACGTGATTCAGCGCACCCCGTCGAGCGTGGACGAGCGCCACAACGCGCCAACCGATCCCGAATGGGTGAAAACGCTCGCGCCCGGCTGGCAGAAGCGTCGGCAGATGAACTTTCATCACGGCGCGATGGAACGCTTTAGCAAGGGCGAGCCGGACCTGGTTTGCGATATTTGGACCGAGATCAATCGCAACTTGAATGCGAAGCTCGAGACCGAGGGCTGGCGTGATTTGACACCCGATGAATACGGCGCGGAACGCGAGCTCATCGATTATCAAGTGATGGAGCGCCTGCGCCGCCGCATCGACGGCATCGTGCGCGACAAGGTGACAGCCGAGGCTTTGAAGCCCTGGTATCGCTTCCTCTGCAAGCGGCCCTGCTCGAACGACGACTATTACGAGACCTTCAACCGCCCGAACGTGAAGTTGATCGACGTGTCGTCAACCCAGGGTGTGGAACGGATGACCGAAAAGGGCTTCGTCCACGATGGCGTCGAATACGAGGTCGACTGCATCATTCTCGCCAGCGGTTACGAGATCACGAGCGAGCTGCGCAAGCGATGGGGTATCGATTCCATCGCGGGCCGCAACGGCTTATCGCTCTACGATCACTGGGCGCATGGCTTCAAGACGCTGCACGGCATGACGACCCACGGCTTCCCGAATCTGTTTTTTACCGGGTTCACGCAGGCGGGATTGAACGCGACCAACAGCGTGACCTTCGTCTCCCAGGGCCGCCATATCGGCCACATCGTCAGCCAGGCATTGCGGCGCGGCGCTGTGACCGTGGAGCCTAGCCAGACAGCCCAGGACGACTGGGTGAGGACCATTCGCGAGAACGCGAACGAGGGCGCGAAGCAGTTCGCTCAAGAATGTACGCCGGGCTATTTCAATAACGAGGGCGAAAAAGAATTTCGCTGGTACCTGGGCGAGCCCTATGGGCGCGGCTTCTACGCCTTCGAGGCGCTGCTGGAGCAGTGGCGCACCGATGGCAGCTTGCGAGGCCTCAACTTGGAGGTCGCAACCCCGGCCACACATGCCCCAGTTGAAGCATGAACTAGGAGAACCTCGTGAACCCCACCGCCAATGCCGCAAATACCATCAGGGCCGAAGATCTATCGGAGCCGCTCACCTTCCCGGTCGAGGCTTACATCGCGCAGGATTACGCTCGTGCCGAAGGCGATAGGCTTTGGGCGAAGGTGTGGCAGCACGTCGGGCGCGTCGAGGAGATTCCCGAGGTCGGCAGCTACATCACCTATGAGGTCGGAGATGATTCGATCCTGATCGTGCGGACCACGCCCGATGAGATCAAGGCCTACCACAATGTGTGCCCGCACCGCGGCCGCCGGCTGGTGAGCACGCCCCGCGGCTCCAATCGCGCCTGCGGCAAGGCGAGCAAGTTCGGCTGCAACTACCATGCGTGGACGTTCGACCTGCAGGGCAAGGCCACCTACATCCTTGACCGGGACGACTGGAAAGGTGAACTGACCGAAGAACGCACCAGCCTCGCCGAGGTCAAGGTGGATACCTGGGGCGGTTGGCTCTGGATCAATATGGATCCCAATTGCATACCCCTGCGCAAATATCTCGAGCCCATCGCGAGCCTGCTCGATCCGTTCGAGTTCGACAAGATGCGCTACCGCTTCCGGCAATGGGTCATCTTCGACTGCAACTGGAAAGTCGCGCTCGAGGCGTTCTTGGAGCCCTATCACGTGAAGGGCACGCATCCGCAGCTCATGAAATACGGCGACTTCTATGCATGGAGCAAGGCGCAAGGCCTGCATGGCAACGACGGCTTCGACACGCGCAACCCGCATGCGGGATCCGCGGCCGACACCACGGTGCATCGGGCCGCCAAGGGCGTCGATGCCCGCATCGCGATCGCGCAGATGCAGGAGGAATTCTGGCAAACGATCGGAGCCAGCACCACGGAGACGCTGGTCAACGCCGCCAAGCGCCTGGTCGAGGAGCTGCCGGAAGGAACGCCGCCGCACGAGGTGCATCACCACTGGCTCGAGTCGGCGCAACGCGACGATGCCGCACGCGGCGTGATCTGGCCCGCGATCTCGGACAAGCAGATGGCGGATGCCGGCCTCGCCTTGAGTGTTTTTCCCAACATGAACATCCTGCCGGGACCCACCTTCGCGCTCTACTACCGCGTCCGCCCATATCGCACCGACCCCGACAAGTGCATTTTCGAGGCCATCGCCATCGAGCGCTTCCCGCAGGGGCAGGAGCCTAGAACGGAATGGAAGTATGCGGAGCCCACCGAGGAAAACTGGCGTCGAGTCATCGCGCAGGACTTCTCGAACATGATCGAAGTGCAGCGTGGCCTGCATTCGCGCGGCTTTCGCGGCAATTTACCCAATCCACATCAGGAACAGAAGGTGAGCAATCTACACCGCAACCTCGCTCGGTACATGGGGCGCGGTGCGCCTCAACTGCTCTAGCCGCAATGCCGGCGCCGAATTTTTTCCGAACCTGAGGGGAGGTCTTATGAGCACTCTTGCAAGCGGAATCGATGGTCGAGCGTCGAGCCACTGGCGGGACAGCTGGCAGGTGCTCACGCACGGTGTCCGCAGCGGTCGCTACACGGACCCGGCATTTGCACGGCTCGAATACGAGAAACTCTGGAGCCGAGTCTGGCAGATGGCGGCACGCCTCGATGAAATTCCCGAAAGCGGCGACTACACGACGTATGACATCGGCGAGGAATCGGTGGTGATCGTGCGGGTCGACGCCGGTACGATCAAGGCCTTCTACAATGCCTGCCCCCACCGCGGTACGGCGCTCACACCCGGCGGCTGCGGCCATTTCGCCGGCGGTAAGATCATCTGCCCATTTCACGGCTGGCGCTGGAACACCTCCGGCAACATCGAATTCGTGCTGGAGCGAGGCGAGTTTCGCGGAGGTCGGCTCGCCGACGGCGACGTCGCGCTGCGCGAAGTGCGCCATGTCGTGTTCGCCGGTTTCATCTTCATCAACCTCGATCCGAATCCAGACTCCTTCGACGACTTTATCGCGCCGGTGCGTCCGCTGATCGAGAGCTTGGCGATCGGCGAGATGCATCACTACTGGTGGAAGTCGATCCCCGTTCCGGCCAACTGGAAGGTGGCTCAGGAAGCTTTCTTCGAGGGCTACCATGTGCCGGCGACTCATCCGCAGCTGGAAGTGGCCGCGGCCGAGGTCATCTATCAAGGCCGACCGGAATCCGAAGTCGATTACACGCACCGTCATATCGCCTACGACGCGTATGCCAATGGCCATGGGCGTTTCGCCGGGAAGAAGACCCCGATGAAGGGGCAGGTCCGAACCCAGAGCGACGACCCGGTGGTGGGAATGGCCGCGCGCTTGAACTTGCTGGTCGAAGGTCTCGATGCACAGGTGCTCGCCGAGGACGTCGAAGTAGTGCGCTCACTCCAAGGCAAACCGATTCCCGAGGGCTCGAACCTGGGCGCCGAGTACGTCAGGGCTCTCTACGCGCGCGCCGCGGGACAAGGACGCCCCATGCCCAAGCCGACCCCGGAGAATCTCGGCATGTGGGGCGGCGAGGTCTATATCTTTCCCAATCTAATGATTCTGCCGCAGGGCGGCAACGCCATGATGTACCGTTCGCGGCCGGATGGCCTCGATCCGAATCGGTCCATCTTCGAGATCTTCTCGACCAAAACCTACCCCGCTGCGGTCAAACCGCCGCGCGCGGAGGTGCACAGAGTGACCGATCTAGGTGACCCCGAGCAGGTGCGGCTGATCCCACGGCAGGACCTTGGAAACATCCCCCGAATGCAAAAGGGCCTGCATTCGCGCGGCTGCAAGCAGGTCTGGTTTGCCGCCGAGCAGGAGAAACTGATCCTGAACATGCACCGGGAGCTTGATCGATATGTGCAAGGCAGAGACTAGCCTGCGAAGAGCAATCGATCATTTGAACTCCGTCCCGATTGCATTGGCCTCCGCTTCTTCGTGGGTTTTGCGCAAATCATAGCGGCTGATGGCCATCGAAAAGGTAAAGCCGATGATCAGGCCGAGCAATGCCAACGTCGCGGTGAGGATCAGCCCAAAATCCTCGCGTGCGCTCTCTGTCAGCGCACCCCGCCGGCGGAACAGAGCGGCGCCCAGCCACGCACAAAACCAAAGAATACTTAGCGTCACCGCAAAGACGACGAGCGGATGGAGTGTGATATCGTCCATATGCTAGCCTCGACGATTAATCAGAGCGGAGAATACATTCGTTTGGAACACCCCGACCGGATTATGCGTGACCGCGACACTAATGATAAATCCATACACGACGAGGGCGGCCAAAAAGAAGCCGGCACGACTCCGCCGCGTCTTACCGCGTCGTAGGGCAAAGATCCCCAAAAATATATAAACGAACAGTAAGAGTACCTTCACTGTAAGCCACGCCCGAACGAATGGGTATTGGTGAATGGTGAGGACCAACAGCACTGCGGCCGCGAGCAGTGTCGTGTCGATGACGTACGAGAGTCTCGCGAGCGCCACGTGATTGGCATAGCGCGAGCCGTACAACATAAGCGCGCCTCGCACGGAAAACAGCGTACCCGACGCCAGAGCGCAGGCGATGTGCACCCATTTTATTTCGCCGTAGTAGGTCGCCAGCACCGTGATTCTAAACACCCGTCAAATGGTTACTTCCGCCGGGCGCGCTTACGTTCCGCCGAGGAAAGTTTCGGCGGACGAATTTGGTCCCCGAAGCGGACCTCCCGCGATCCCGCAATCTGCGCCGGTTGCCAACCCGCCGATCATACGCGACCATTCTGGGCAACTACGGGGGCTGCCTAAGATTATGAAGCGGTTCGTGGCGTACGCGATCAAAGCCGAGATTGTGGATTCGCGGGCAAGGACGTTCACGTTCACTGCTCAAAAGACGATGTATGGCGGAAAGCGTATCGCCGCAGGTGACACGGTTTTCGTATTCGCGAGCGAGACCCAGGGCGGCCAAGGCCTCATCGCGCGCGGTGTTGTCACTCGCGTCGAAGTCATGCGGAAGAAACGCGGCATAGCACGCCAAACGCCGCGGGTGAGCCTGACCATCAAGCGAACGGCGCTCGCGAAACGGCCAATGGGGCGTCGCGAGCTCAGGGATCTGACCAACTGGAATGACGGCCTCCCGGGGACTGAGCTCAATTTCAAATTCTATCGGCAAGCAACTAACAAAATCGGCGGCATCTCGGATAAAGCAGCGTCGTTCCTCAGCAAGTGCTTCTAACGCTATCCGCGCCGGGCGCGCTGCGGGGCGCCATTATCGACGCATGCGCGGTGTCGCTGGACATGTCACGGCATAAAGTTTTTAATTGCACGAAGTTAGTGGGTGAAGATGCCCGGTGGAAGCTGGGATAGCGCGGGCGGAACGCGAAAGCGGCGAAGCGTCACAAGAACGCGGTGCACCTCATCGAGTGAATGCGTG
>Ga0187890_10000024_pt1 | contig 119000 bp, 118 predicted proteins | sample June2016WEW_21_1_FD_133005 | JGI IMG/M metagenome (GOLD analysis project Ga0187890, IMG submission 133005) | Peatland microbial communities from SPRUCE experiment site at the Marcell Experimental Forest, Minnesota, USA - June2016WEW_21_10 | ecosystem: Environmental > Terrestrial > Soil >... | reverse complement strand
GCCGGCGATCCGGCGCAGCCGCTCGACGGCGCGCGTCACGACCGCTGCCGCCGTGTCGATATCGGTCTCGTTCGTGAAGCGCCCGAAGCTGAAGCGCAGACTGCTCTCCGCCAACCGATCGTCCCGGCCCAGAGCGCGCAACACATAGGAAGGCTCTTGGGTGGCCGATGTGCAGGCGGACCCCGTGGACACAGCGAGGTACTCTCGCACCGCCGCGAGCAAGCTCTCGCCCTCAACCCCCTCGAACGATACGTTGAGCACGTGCGGCACCCGTGCCGCCTCGGCGCCGTTGCGAACCACGCCGCCCATAGCGCGGAGCGCGCCCCACAAGCGATCGCCGAGTGCCGCGATGCGCCCATGCTCGGTCTCGCGCGCGGCGCTCGCGAGCTCGAACGCCGCTCCCATGCCGACCGCCTGATGCGTCGCGACGGTGCCGGAGCGCAGCCCACCCTCCTGGCCGCCGCCGTAGAGGATCGGCATCAGGTGCGCGCCGCGCCGCCGCGATACGAGCAAGGCGCCCGCCCCTTTCGGGCCGTAGGCCTTGTGCGCGGACACGGACAGCAAATCGACACCGAGCGCCGCGAAATCGACCTCGCACTTGCCGACGCTCTGCGCGGCATCGACATGGATCCGCGCGTTGCCCGCTCGGGCGCAATGCGCCGCGATCGCGCCGACATCGGCAATCACGCCGGTCTCGTTGTTCACGTGCATGATGGATACCAGCACCGTGTCGGGCCGCACAGCCGCCGCCACGCCCGCCGGATCGAGGACTCCGTCCGCGCCGGGAACGAGGTAGGTGACAGTCCATCCGCGCCGCTCGAGCTCCTTGCACGGATCGAGTACGGATTTGTGCTCGGTGCGCGCCGTAACGATGTGTCGCCCGACCTCCCTGTAGTACTCCGCCGTGCCGAAGATCGCGAGGTTGTTAGCCTCGGTGGCGCCGGAGGTGAACACGACGTCGGCGGCCTGTGCGCCGACCGCCGTCGCCACTTGCGCGCGCGCCGCCTCGACGCGAGCGCTCGCCTCTTCGCCGTAGGCGTGGCTCGCAGAGCCGGGGTTGCCGAATGTGCCCTCGCGCATCAGGCACTCCGCCATGCGCGCCGCCACTTCGCGGGCTACCGGGGTAGTCGCCGCATAGTCGAGGTACACGGGATTTGCGCTCATTCGCGCGAGCGGCGCGCGGATTGGCCGCGCCTGCCCTGCACCGCGCTCAGGATGCCGCGCATGATGTTGAGCTCGTTGCGGTCGAGCTGCGCGCGATTGAAAAGCCGCCGCAGCCGCTCCATGAGGTGCCCCGTTCGATCCTCGAAGTCGATCTCGTTGAGCACCTGATGCAGGTGCGCATAGAAATGCTCCACATCGCCCGCGGGGGCGAGAGGCTGCTCGAGCTGCACGTGGGGCTGCGGCTGCTCGCGCGCCATGAAGAGCTCGTACGCCAGCAGCTGCACCGACATCGCGAGATTGAGCGAGCAATAGGCCGGATTCGCCGGGATGCGCACGAGTACGTTGCAGTGGTTCAAATCCTCGGTGCCGAGACCGTAGCGCTCCGAGCCGAACAGCAGGGCGGCGCGGTTTCCCGCACCGAGTCCCGCGATGCGCGAGGCCACTTCGCGTGGGGTCGTGAATTCCCAGTAATACGAGCGCGGACGCGAGGTCGTGCCGGCGATGAAGGCGCAGTCCCCGATTGCCTCCAAGACGCTGTTCACCACGCGCGCCTTCGCCAGGATGTCATCGGCACCCGCGGCGAGCGCATTCGATTCCGGGTGCGGAAAGGAGCGCGGACGCACCAGCGTCAAGTCCTCGAGCCCCATGTTCTTCATGGCGCGCGCCACCGAGCCGACGTTGCCTGGATGACTCGGGTCGATGAGTACGATACGAACTAGGGATGTCACTCTGTTATTCTAGCGCCTATCGCCATGCAACCACTTCTCAACATCGGCATGCGCGCCGCGCGCCGTGCCGGCGATTTCATCGTGCGGAACCTCTCGCGTCTCGACTCGCTCAAGATCGACACCAAGGGCCGCAACGACTTCGTCACCGACATCGACCGTAAGGCCGAGGCCGACATCATTGCGACCATTCGCCGCAGCCACCCCGATCACGCCTTTCTTGCCGAGGAGAGCGGCCGCTCCGGGGACAGCGAGTACGTGTGGATCATCGATCCCCTCGACGGCACGACGAATTTTCTGCACGGGTTTCCCACCTTCGCCGTTTCCATCGCGGTCGAGCATCGCGGCCGGCTGCAGCACGCGGTCGTCTACGACCCGAGCAGGCAGGAGTTTTTCACGGCCTCGCGCGGCGAGGGAGCGCAGCTCGAAGGTAAGAAAATTCGCGTGAGCAGTCAGCGCGCGCTCGAGGGCGCGCTGATCGGCACCGGCTTTCCGTATCGCATGGCCGCCGAGCACATCGATCATTATCTCGCGATGCTGAAGGCGGTCATGAACACGGCCGCCGGGGTGCGCCGTCCGGGCGCCGCCTCTCTCGATCTCGCCTACGTGGCGGCCGGACGCATGGACGGATTCTGGGAATTCGGCTTGAAACCCTGGGATACCGCGGCGGGGACGCTGCTCATCACCGAAGCGGGCGGTCGCATCGGGACGCCGGCCGGCGAGGACTACGTGCTCGGAGCCAACATCGTGGCCGGCAATCCGAAGGTGTACGAGGGCCTGCTGGCAACCCTAGGGCCACTCACACCGGCAGCACTGCGCGGCTGAGCGCGCCTCGGCCCTCAATCGCCTATTTGCGGCAGCTCCATCGGCTTCGCAGGGCGGCCGTGGACGACGATCCCGTGGGCGAGCGCAGACTTACGGATTCCATAGACGAAATAAATCGCCGTGCCCACTGCCAAATAAATCAGAAAGAAATGCCGTGTTGTCGGTGTGGACATCAAGCTCAGCAGCAACATGGCGCACATACCCGCTCCCAGTACCGGCGTCAAAGGGTACAAGGGGGTCTTGAATGGCCGCACGAGCCCGGGTTCGGTGATGCGCAAATAAATCACCGTGATGCATACCAGGGCGAACGCGGTGAGCGAACCCACGTTGGCAAGGTCGCCCAATGTGTCGAGCGACATGAAACCGGCCGCGCTCATCGCAGCGAGACCCACGATGATGGTGTTGATCCAGGGGGTTCGGAATCTCTTGTGGACATAGCCCAGAGACCGCGGCAGGAGACCGTCCTTGGACATCGTGTAGAAGATGCGGGTTTGGCCGTAGAGCAGCACCAGCATCACGCTCGTGAGCCCGGCTATGGCGCCCACCTTGACCACGACGGCGAACCAGCCAAGGCCGATGTAGTCGGCCGCAACGGCGAGAGGCGCCGGAACATCCAATAAATTATAGGGAACGATGCCGACGAGGACTGCGCAAGTGGCGATGTAGAGGACCGTGCAGATCGCCAAGGCGCCCAGGATCCCGATCGGCATGTCCCTGCCCGGGTTGCGCGATTCCGCTCCGGCCGTCGATACCGCCTCGAAGCCCAAGTAAGCGAAGAAAATCACGGCGGCACCATGGATTACCCCTACGATGCCGTACTTGGTGGAATTGTCGCCGGTGACCACGGAAACTATTGCCCGCCCGATTTGAGGCCAAAGACCCATGGGCGTGCCCGGCGCCGGCGCCGGGATTTGTGCGGGCACGAGCGGGGACCAAAGTGCCGGGTGCACATAGCGCGCGCCGATGAAAATAAAGGCGAGCACTACCGACACTTTGATAATGACGATGATGTTATTGACCGTCGCCGATTCCGAAACACCGCGCACCAGGACCAAGGTGACCAGTCCCACGATTACGATTGCTGGGAGATTGATCACGCCGGTTGCTATGACGTGACCCGCCGCGTCCATGACCGGCACGCCGGGCGCAGCCGTCAGTGCCGTAGGAACGACAATTCCCATGTTGCGGAACAGACTCACGCAATATCCCGACCAGCTCACCGCGACGGTCGACGCCGCAAGGCCGTATTCCAGCAAAAGCAACAGACCCATGATCCAGGCTGGCGCCTCGCCCATCGACGCGTAGGTATAAGAATAGGCGGATCCGGAAACCGGCAGAGCCGAGGCGAGTTCCGCATAACATAGCGCGACAAAGGCGCAAAGCAGCCCTGTTATCACGAACGAAACCATGATCGCCGGACCGGCGAACTGGGCGGCCGCACGGCCCGTGAGGACAAATATGCCTGCGCCAATGACGCAGCCAATTCCGAGTAGCATCAGATTCAGGGCACCGAGTGAGCGCTTCAGCTCTCCTTGCTGGTGCTCGGCTTGGATTTGATCGACTGATTTGCGCAGGAAAATGCGCCCTATTCCCTTGCCCACCATTCGTCGACTTCCCCTATGTAGTATTGGCAGCGCTCGAACGACGATAACAGGGCTCTTGCCCGCCCGCAATTGACATCCTGAGGGCCATCACCGCGATCTTTAGGAATCGAAATCGCATTCGCTGAGTGGTACGAGTCGTGTCTTGTACCGAAGCTTGTGGCCCAGATACAAGGCCAGAAATGCCGGCAAGATGAGATATCCACTAATGAAATCGAACCAGGAAAAGACCGGAGCTTGAAAGACTCCGATGTTTGCGCCGAATAGCACGACCAGAAACAGCGCGAGCGCGAACCACGGGCCATAAGGATACAACTTGGATTTGAATTTCAAGTCCGCCAAGGGACGACCCTGCGCGACCCAGGCTTTTCTGAACCGCAGATGGCATACGGCAATACCCAGCCAAATCAGAAATCCGCTCAAGCTCGATGCGTTGTAGAGCAATTGATAGATTTTCTGACCACCGACGTAGTTGGAGAGAAATGCGAATCCACTTACCAGGCCCGTGCCCCAAAGAGCCGCAACCGGAACACCACGGGCGTTGAGTCGACCGAAAATCCGAGGCGCTTTGCTGCCGTGAGACATCGCGTGCAGCATGCGCGACGCGACATATAGGGATGAATTGCCGCACGAAAGGACCGACGACAGAATGACTGCATTGATGAGGTTGGCGGCGTAATAGCCCCATGGCAGCCGCTGAAAAACCATCGTAAAAGGCGAAAATGCTATGTGGGCCTCGTCTGCACGGAGCAGGTTCGGATTCGTATATCCGATCAACGTCCCGATTACAAAAATAGATCCTATGTAAAACAATAATATGCGCCAGAAAACGGATCGAATGGCCTTGGGCACGTTCTTGCGCGGATCCGCGGTTTCGGCTGCGGCAATGCCCACGCCTTCCGTGCCCTGAAACGAAAACCCGGCAACCAGAAAAACTGCCAGCGCGGCGGTCCAACCTCCGACAAAGGGTGCGTGAGTATGCGCATTGGGGTCTGCCAAGAACCAATTCTGGAACCCGGCGTGTTGATTTGTAAGCATGCCGCCGATCATCAAAAAGCCTACGCCGAGGAAAATAATGACCGTAACAACCTTTATCCCCGCGAACCAATATTCGGCTTCGGCATAGGCTTTGACCGACAGCAGGTTCAAGATCATTACCAAGGCGAAGAAGCCCATCGCGCAAAGCGACGGATTGGAATGTGGAAACCAGAATTGAACAATGAGGGCGCCGGCCACCAATTCTGCCGCCAAGGTTACCGCCCAGCTGAGCCAGTAATTCCAGCCCACGGCAAAAGCGAGCGAGGGGTCGATAAAACGTTCGGCGTAAGCCTCGAATGAACCGCGAATCGGAAGCTGCGTCGCCATTTCGCCTAACGACTGCATCATGCAAAAGACCGCTAGGCCCATGACCGCGTACGCCAGCATCGCGCCGCCAGGTCCCGCTTGTGCGATTGCCCCTCCGCTGGCGAAGAATAGGCCTGTGCCTATGGCTCCGCCGATGGCAATCATGCCCAGCTGTCTGGAGTTGATGCTGCGATGAAGATCTGTTGCTGAGGTGGAATCTACGGGGTCTGCTTGTGCCATCCTGCCAATCGCTCGGTTCCCGTGGCCGGGTTGCACTCTACACGTTACCCCCGCCGCCGCAAGCGAATGTTGACCCATGCCACAACTGCCGAGAAACCGATCGCAAAGTACAAATAGCCCTGAGGAATCTCGACGTGCACGCCCTCGGCGATGAGCGACAGTCCGACCAGCACCAGGAAAACCAGGGCGAGCGCCTTCAATGTCGGGTGCCGGCCGATGAAGCGGCTGACCGTCGACGAAATGGCGATCATTACAAATACGGACACCACGATGGCCGCGATCATCACCTCGACGCGGCGCGCGAGCCCGATGGCGGTGAACACCGAATCGAGCGAGAAGAGGATGTCCAGGATCCCGATCTGCACGATGATGAGCCAGAAGGCGCGGGCCGTGCCGGCCGTACGCCGGGCGGCGCGTCCCTTCAAGAGGCCGACGATCTCCTCGACGCTCTGAATGACGAGCAGTACTCCACCCGCGAACAGCACCGCGTCCCGCACCGAGATATCGAGGCCCCAGAGCGTGAACAGCGGGCGACGCAAGGTGGTGATCCACACGACCGACAGGAGCAGCGCGATGCGCGTCAGCATGGCGAAGCCCGATCCGAGGAAGCGCGCGCTGCTGCGCCGGCGCTGTGGCAGCCTCTCGACCAGGACCGACAGCAGCAATATGTTATCGATGCCGAGTACGATCTCGAGCCCCGTGAGCGTCAGGAAGGATAGCCACGCCTGGGGGTCGGAAAGGACCGCCATCGCTACGGCAGACCGTCGACCTCTTCGGGCCTCGTGAGCTTGCGCTCGAGCAGGTCATCCGTCCGTAGGCCGAGATCGAGGGCGAGCGCAGCAGAAATGTAGATCGAGGAATACGTGCCCGCGATGATGCCGATGACGAGCGCAGCCGAGAATCCGTGCAGCGTCTCGCCCCCGAAGATCAGCAGGAACACCACCACCAGCAACGTCACGAGCTTGGTCATCAAGGTACGTGAGAGGGTCTGGTTGATGGACTCGTCGATGACCTGCGAGACGGCGAGCTTGCGGGCGTTGCGCGCACGCTCGCGCACTCGGTCGAAAACGATGACGGTATCGTTGAGCGAGTAGCCGATCACCGCCAGAATGGCCGAGATCGCAGTCAGGTCGAAGGTCATCTGCGACAGGGCGAAGAACCCGACCACGCAGATCGGGTCATGCAGGACCGCAAGGATCGCGCCGACCGCGAGCTTGAACGTGAAACGCATGAGCACGTAGATCATGATGAGCACGAGCGTCGCCACCAGCGCCCACGCGCCGTGGACGAAGAGCTCCTGGCCGACTTGAGGTCCCACGACCTCGGTGCTCAAGAGCTTGACCCCGGGGTCGACGCTCTTGAAGACATCGAGAATCTTCGCGCCGATCTGCTCGCCCTTCACGCTCGGGTCCGGCGGCAAGCGCACCAGGATGTCGCGCGAGCTGCCGAAAGCCTGTACGTGCGCAGCGTTGACGCCCGCCTTGGCGAGCGCCGCGCGTAGCTGGTCGATGTTCGGCGACTGCAGGAAGTTCGTCTCGATGTTCACGCCGCCGGTGAAGTCGATGCCGAGATTCAAGCCGCGCACGACCACCAGGGTGAGCGACGCGACGATGAGCACCGCCGACAGCCCGTACCACACCTTGCGGGTGCGCATGAACGGGAAGCGGGTGACCTTGTGGAAGAACTCCATGGATTCAGATCCTCGAAAGGCTCAGATGGACAACCGCTCGACCTTGCGCTTACCGCCGTAGATGAGCTGGACGAGCGTCCTGCTCCCCATGAGCGCCGTGAACATCGAGGTGATGATGCCGAGGACCAGCACCACGGCGAAACCGCGCACCGCCCCCGCGCCGAACAGCCAGAGCACCAATCCCGCGATCGCCGCGGTGATGTTGGAGTCGAAGATTGCCGAAAACGCCCGATCGAAGCCGGCGGTGATGGCGGCGCGCGGCGAGACGCCGTTGCGTACCTCCTCGCGAATGCGTTCGTAGATCAGAATGTTCGCGTCCACCGCCATGCCGACGGTGAGCACCACGGCCGCGATACCCGGCAGCGTGAGCGCGGCGCCGACGAGCGACAGGAGCGCCGTGAGCAACACCACGTTGAAGAGCAGCACGATGTCCGCGATCACTCCGAACAGTTTGTAGTAGATCCCCATGAACACGAACGCCGCGGCCATGCCGAACACCATGGCACGTACGCCCTTGGCGATGTTGTCCGCGCCGAGGCTCGGGCCGATGGCGCGCTCCTCGACGGGCGTGAGCGGCGCCGCGAGACCCCCGGCGCGCAGCAAGAGCGCAAGCTCGCGTCCCTCGATGGGATTCACGCCCGTGATCTGGAACTGGTTGCTGAAGACGCCGCGGATGGTGGCGCGGTTGATGACTTCCTCGGTAGTCCGGTCGACCTCGACGCCCTGCGCATTCTTCTCACGCGAGCGGTCGATGAACACCACCGCCATGAGATGGCCGATGTTCTCCTCGGTATTTTTGAGCATCTTCGCCGCGCCGCGCGCGTCGAGGCTCACCGATACGGCGGGGCCGTCCTGAGTGTTCGGCTGGAACGAGGCATCGGTGAGCTGATCACCGGTGACCACCACGTCCCGCTTGAGGAGCACCGGCTGCTTGTCCCGCGAGTAGTAGAGCTTCGCGCCGAGCGGCACGTGCCCGGTGGCGGCCGCCTCCAGCGGATTGTCGTTCTCGTCGACCATGCGGAACTCGAGCGTCGCCGTCTTGCCGAGGATCTTCTTCACCTCGGCGGAGTTCTGCAGGCCGGGCAGCTGGATCGCGATGCGATCGACGCCCTCGCGCGCGACCTGCGGCTCGGAAACGGCGAGCTCGGGGCTGTTGAGGCGGTTGCGCAGGATCACGATGTTCTGCTGAACGGCATAGTCCTGCCGGTCCTTGATCTCCTGCGGCGTGAGCGCAAGCTCGAGGGCGGGCGCGCCGCCGACGGCGGTTTCGGTGAGATGCAACCCGCGATTGTCCCCGAGAATGGCGGTCTTGCCCTTGGCTAGACTGTCCGCGTCACGGAACAGCACGCGCACGCGGTTGCCCGCATAGTCCACCAGCACGTCCTGATAGGGGACGTGGGCGTTGCGGAGCGAGGCGCGAAAGTCCTGCTCGCGGTGGTCGAGCAGCTGCTTCACCGCGCCCGCGACGTCGACCTGATAAACGAGGTACACGCCGCCGCGCAGATCGAGGCCGAGCTTCAACGGGCTCAATCCGAGGCTGCGCATCCACTCCGGAACCCGCGAGGCCTGCGTGAGCGCCACGGTGAACTCGTTGGGACGCGCCTCCGTGATGACGTCGCGCGCCTTCAGCTGATCCTGCTTGCTCGCGAAGCGCAGCGTGAGGCGGCCCTGATCGAGGAATGCGCCGGTCGGTTTCACACCCTTCGATTCGAGGAGCTGCACGACGGTATCGCGGTCACTCGCCTGCACCGCAGCCCGGTCGCGTACGAGCTGCAGCGCGTTTTCCTCGCCGAACACGTTGGGAAGTGCGAGGAAGACGGCGAGCGCGAACAGGACCGCGACCAGCACCATCTTCCAGCGGGGATAGGAGATCATGCGTTCTTGACCGTCCCCTTGGGCAGGAGCTGCGCCACCTGATGCTTCTGCAGCTTGATGTTCACGCCGTTCGCGATCTCGACGGTCAGAAATTGCTCACCGACGGCTGTGACCTTGCCGAGGATCCCGCCCGTGGTGGCGACCTCATCGCCCTGCGCGATCTTCGAGAGCATCTCGCGCTGCTCCTTGGCGCGCTTGTTCTGGGGCCGGATGAGCAGGAAATAGAACACGACGAGCAGCACCAGGGGCAGCATCAGCGCGCTCATGATTCCTTGACCGCCGCCAGCGCCGGCCGCTTGGGCTTGGGCCGTGTTGATGAAGAAGTCCATAGCGTTATCCCCCGTTCTTACGGCACATGCCGCAACGCAAAGCCGGGCAGTATACAGGAGCATGCCCCGATCGGCTGCGGGGGCCGGGCATGGGCGCCGCTCTACGGGGACCTGCGGGCCGGCTTCAGGGGGCCGTGGCCTCGCGCTGCAGGACGTAGAACTCGGCTGCATAGGCGGCCAGCCGGTGCTGCTCGATGGCTGCTCGGATCTCGGCCATCAGCCGCAGGTAGAAATACAGGTTGTGAACCGTGCAGAGGTGCGATCCGAGGATCTCGCCGCATTTGTCGAGATGGCGCAAGTAGCTGCGGCTGTAATGCGCGCAGGTATAACAGCCACAGCCCTCCTCGATGGGGCGGGTGTCTTTCTGGTGCAGCGCGTTACGGATGTTCAGTACACCCCGGCGCGTAAAGAGGTGACCGTTACGGGCGTGGCGGGTCGGCATCACGCAGTCGAACATGTCCACACCGCGCATCACCGCCTCGAGTATGTCTTGGGGTCGGCCGACGCCCATCAGATACCGCGGCTTGTGAGCCGGCATCTGCGGGGTCAGGCCCTCGAGAACCCGAAGACGCTCGGCTTCGGGCTCGCCGACGGCGAGTCCGCCGATCGCCAATCCGGCGAAGCCGATCTCCTCGAGCGCCGCGAGGGAGGCCGTGCGCAGCGCCGCATGCACACCGCCCTGCACGATGCCGAACAACGTGCCGGGCGGCTCGGTCTCGTGGTACGCCCGCGCACCGCGCAGGGCCCAGCGCATCGACAGCTCCATCGAGTTGCGCGCTTCGCTCTCGCTCGCCGGATACGCAGTGCACTCATCGAAGCTCATGGCGATGTCCGAGCCGAGGATGCGCTGCACACGCATCGATTCCTCCGGAGACAGAAATACCGGCGCGCCGTCGATGGGGGAACGGAAGCTCGCCCCCTCCTCGGTGATCTTGCGCATTTCCTTCAGGCTCCAGACTTGAAAGCCCCCCGAGTCGGTGAGGATCGGGCGCTCCCAGTGCATGAAACGGTGCAGCCCGCCGTGCGCCTCGATGACCTCGAGGCCAGGCCGCAGGTACAGATGAAAGGTGTTGCCGAGCACGATCTGCGCGCCCACCTCGAGGAGTTGCTCCGGCGTCATCGCCTTGACCGTTCCGTAGGTACCGACGGGCATGAACGCGGGCGTTTCGACAGCGCCCCGCACGAACTCGAGTCGGCCGCGGCGTGCGGCCCCGTCCGTGCCGAGCAGCGCGAATTGCATGCGTGCACCCCCGTTCGCGGAACCGCTCATGGCGCGAGGGTGGTCGGTGCCGGCGTCGCGAACATGGCATCGCCGTAGCTGAAGAAGCGGTAACGCGCCGCCACCGCGTGAGCGTAGGCCCGCTTGAGCGCTGCGGTGCCCACGAAGGCCGCGCACAGCATGAGCAGGGTGGATTCGGGTAAATGAAAATTAGTCAACAGCGCATCGATGGCGCGGAACCGGTAGCCGGGGCGGATGAAAAGGCGCGTCGCTCCCCGATAGGGCGCGAGCTCGGTCGTGCGGTTCGTCCCGCTGGCGGCTGCGGCCGCCGTCTCGAGACTTCGAACGACGGTCGTGCCTACCGCGATCACGCGCCCTCCCGCCGCGCGCGCGGCATTGAACGCGGCGCACGCGTCCGCGCTCACCTCGAGGTATTCGCGGTGCATCTCGTGCTCCTCGATGCGGTCGGCGCGTACCGGCTGAAACGTTCCCGCACCGACGTGCAGCGTCACGAACGCGCGACGCACGCCGCGGCTTTCCAGCTCGGCCAGCAGATCGGCGTCGAAGTGCAGCCCCGCGGTCGGCGCCGCGACTGCGCCGGGGATGCGTGCGTAGACGGTCTGGTAGCGCTCGCGATCGGCGCGGTCGGGTGAGCGGACGATGTAGGGCGGCAGCGGCACCTCACCGTGGGTCTCGAAGAACTCCAGCACGCCACTCGAGAACTCCAGGCGAAAGAGATCGCCTTCCCGCTCGAGCATGCGCGCGCTGTGACCGCCCGCCAGCCTCACGGTGGCTCCGGCTTTCAAACCCTTGCTCGCGCGCGCGTGTACCAGCGCGACCTGGGCGCTCTCCGCGTGCTCGAGCAGGAGCTCGACTTTTCCGCCCGTGTCCTTGGTACCGCGCACCCGCGCGGGTACTACGCGGGTGTCGTTGAATACGAGCAAGTCCCCGTCGCGCAGGAGTTGAGGCAACTCCCGGAAAGTGCGATCGGCGAGCGCCGCACTTTCACCCTCGAGCACGAGCAGTCGGCTCGCGGAGCGCGGCGTCACGGGGCGTTGCGCAATGAGCTCCGTGGGGAGCTCGAAGTGAAAGTCCGTGCGCTGCATCCTGAAGCAATACTACCAACTGATCCGATCGCATATACTGCTCCGTCTGGCATGCCCGGATGGCGGAACTGGTAGACGCGCCGGACTCAAAATCCGGTGGTGGTGACACCGTGTGGGTTCGATTCCCTCTCCGGGCACCAGTCCTTAATTTATGGAAACCCTTTGAATTTCTGCAGCCACTGCGGCTCGGCCGTAGTATCGAAAATACCCGAGGGGGATCACCTGCCGCGCTTCGTATGCACGAGCTGCAGCATGATCCACTACAAGAATCCGCTGCTCGTGCTCGGCTGCGTACCGGAATGGGAGGGCAAGATCCTGCTCTGCCGACGTGCCATCCAGCCCCGGCTCGGCTTCTGGACGGTACCCGCGGGGTTCATGGAGAATGGCGAGACCATGCAGGCCGCTGCAGCCCGCGAGTGCTACGAGGAGGCCCTGGCCCGGGTCGAGATCGGGTCACTGCTCGCCGTGGTCAATGTCACCCATGCCGGCCAGGTTCACGTGATGTTCCGCGCCGCGCTCATCGCACCGCAGTTTGGACCGGGGCCGGAGAGCCTGGAAGTGGGACTCTACGACGAGACCGATATTCCCTGGGATCAACTGGCGTTTCCGAGCGGCGAGTTCACGCTGCGCCGGTATTTCGCCGACCGCGCCGCGGGGCGTGAGGACCATCATTTCACCGAGCTGACGCGGCCGCTCAAGCCGTGAGAGCCCTGGGTGAGCCGTGTGCAACGCCGCAGCTGTGGCAGAATAGCGGTCTCTTCGAGCCGGTCCGCGAGCCGGTCGCTTCGATAAACATGGGTCATTTAGAAGGGTAAAGTCATGGCGTTCGTGGTCACCGAAAGCTGCATCAAGTGCAAATACATGGACTGCGTGGAGGTCTGTCCGGTGGACTGCTTTCACGAGGGCCCCAACTTTCTGGTGATCGATCCCGACGAATGCATCGACTGCACGCTGTGCGAGCCCGAGTGTCCCGTCGAGGCGATCTATTCCGAGGAAGAAATCCCGTCGGGTCAGGAAAACTTCAAGCAGCTCAACGCGGAGCTCGCGAAGAAATGGCCCGTCATCAGCGAGATGAAGGAGCCGCCCGCGGATGCGAAGCAGTGGGAAGGCGTGAAGGACAAGCTGAAGCTTCTCGAGCGCTAACGCTGCGCCACTTGCAGCTGCTTGATCGCCTGCAATAGATCGCGCGGCGGCATGTAGCCGTTGATGAAATCCCCGCTCTCGGTGACGATCGCGGGCGTGCCGTGCACGCCGAGGCTTTGGCCGAGCGCGTATTCGCGCGCGACCGGTGTCGGACCGCAGGTTTTGTTCATGTCGAGCTGCGCCCCGGCCTTGGCGCGGGTGAGCGCGTCGTTGCGATCGGCCGAGCACCACACCACCTCGGCCTTGCGCCAGCTCTCGGTGTTCGGCCCGGTGCGCGGATAGAACAGGTAGCGCACGCGCACGCCGAGCTTGTTGAGCTCGGCCATTTCGCTGTGGAGCTTGCGGCAGTACTGGCAATCGACGTCCGTGAACACCGTGATGGTGTAAAGCGGATTCTTCGGCGAAAAGATCAGCATCTGCGTTTCGGGGACCGCGTTGATCAGAGCCACCCGCGCCCGCGCGCGCAGCGCCTCGGTGAGATTCGCGCGGGTCGCCATGTCGTAGACGTTGCCGTCGAGGAAGTACTTGCCGTCGGCGGTGAGATAGCTCACCTCGGCGCCCTGCACGAACTGATAGATACCGGGGATGGGAGAGCTCGCCAGATCCTCGACCTTGGTGCCGGCCGGCAGCAGCTTCACGAGCGCCGCGCGCGGATCCGGTGCAGCGTGACTATCCGCGGGAACCTGCGCCCTGAGCTGGCCGAAACCGGCCGCAAGAGCCACGACCGCCATCACGCACACGCTTCTCGACATCGACTACTCCGGGGAAGGACGCGAAGGGGTTGGACTGCGCGTTATGCCGCGGGTTCACCCGGTTTCGGACTAACCGCGCGGATGATGCTGCGCGTGCAGATCTTTTAGGCGCTCGCGCGCCACGTGCGTGTAGATCTGCGTGGTGGACAGATCGCTGTGCCCGAGGAGCATCTGCACGACGCGCAGATCCGCGCCGTGGTTCAACAGGTGGGTCGCGAAGGCATGCCGCAAGGTGTGCGGCGAAAGCTCCTTCTCGACGCCCGCCTTCTTGGAATAACGCTTGATGATGTGCCAGAACGCTTGACGGGTCATCCGATCGCCGCGGCGAGTCGGGAACAGGTAGTCGGTCTGCCGCTCGAGCAGGATCTCCACCCGCGGGCCTTGCATGAACTGCTGCAGCCACTTCACGGCTTCGTCGCCCAGCGGAATCAACCGCTCGCGATTACCCTTGCCGACTACGCGCATCACGCCCTGGTTCAAGTTCACTTGATTGTGCTTCAGGCTCACGAGCTCCGAGACGCGCAGTCCCGTGGCATAGAGGACCTCGAGCATGGTGCGGTCGCGGTGGCCCAGCGGATCGGTGACGAGCGGGGCCTCGAGGAGCGCATCGACTTCTGCCTCGGTCAGGGACTTCGGCAGCGACCGTCCGATCTTCGGCATCGCGATCTGTGCCGTAGGGTCGACCGAGATCAGGCCCTCGCGCACCATGAAGCGGAAGAAGCGCCGAAAGCTCGACAACTGCCGCGCCGTGGAACGCGGGCGCGATCCGCCCTCGACCCGTGCGGCGATGAATCCGAGGAGCTCGAGGCGCGTGGCCTTGAGCAAGCTGCTGTCGCGCTCCTCGAGCCAACGCGCGAGTGCAGTCAGATCGGCGCGATACGCGGCCAAGGTATTGGCGGACAAGCCGCGCTCCATCCACACCGCATCGAGAAAGCGTTGCAGGGCGGGATCGGGCGCCTCTCGGGTAGGCGGTACTCCTGCACCCGAGCTGCGTGTATAAACCGACCGTTTAAGAGCCGTCGCCATAATGTCCCGCGTAGAGGTCGCACGAAATGGTGCCTGTACTCGCTACTTCAGTATGCGAGCGGCAGTTGCGGGTGGGCGTGACCGGTCTCACAGTACCTTGCAAGTATTAACATAAGGAGAACCAGATCACAGAAGTGAAATTCGGGGCGTTCGTCGGACGCCTGTTCAGCGCTTATTGTCTCGTGCTGTTCGCGATCCTCGCTTTGATCGCGCTCACGGTTAACCTCTTCGTGCCCAGGCTGCGGGCGCGCCGCTGGGTGGCGGGAACCCTTTCCCGCGCGTTCTTCCGCCTCGCGGGGATTCCGCTGCGAGTCGAGGGTCTGGAACTGCTGCCGAAGGCACCGTGCGTCGTGGTCGCCAATCATGCGAGCTACATCGACGGCATCGTGGTGGCCGCGGCACTGCCGCCAGACTTCGCCTTCGTCATCAAAAAGGAGATGGTGCGCGTGCCGCTCGCGAGTCTACTGCTGCGGCGCCTCGGTTCGGCCTTCGTGGAACGCTTCGACCGCCACAAGGGGGGCGCCGACACGCGGCGCGTGTGGAAGCTCGCGGCCCGGGGGCAGTCCCTCGTTTTCTTTCCGGAAGGCACCTTCGACGCCAGACGGCAGGTGCGCCGGTTCCTCGGCGGCGCATTCGCGACGGCGCAACGCTCGAACATGCCGGTGGTGGCGGCCGCGATCCACGGCACGCGCGACGTGCTGCCATCCGGCGGGATCATGGTGTACCGGCGTGCCGTACACTTTGAGATTCTCGAGGTGCTCGGCGCGGGGGAGGCGCGGGAGCGCAGCCGTCAGCTCATTGCCGAGGCAGTGGGCGAGCCGCTGGCGCCGTGAGTTGCCGCATTGCGGGGCGGGGTTGATTCCCGGCCATAAGGCTATACTTGATGACTATCGCGTCAATATTGAGGGAATCCTTATGAGCTCCGATCCTGTCGTCATTCTTTCCGCCCGGCGCACCCCGGTGGGGGCGTTTCAGGGCGCTCTGGCCGGCCTTACCGGCCCGCAACTCGGCGCGGCGGCACTCAAGGCGGCGCTCGCGGATTCCAAGATCCCGGCCGCCGAAATCGACGAGGTCATCATGGGCTGCGTGCTCTCCGCAGGCCTCGGGCAGGCGCCGGCGCGGCAGGCAGCGCTCGGCGCAGGTATTCCCGCGAGCACGCCCGCCACCACGGTGAACAAAATGTGCGGCTCGGCGATGCGCAGCATCATGCTCGCGAGCGACCAGATTCTCGCCGGCTCGGCGCGCGTGATCGCGGCCGGAGGCCTCGAGTCCATGAGCAATGCACCGTATCTGCTGCCCAAGGCCCGTACGGGGTATCGCATGGGGCACCAGGAAGTGCTTGACCACATGTTGTTCGACGGCCTGCAAAGTCCCTGGGACGGCAAGCCCATGGGCGGCTTCGCGGAGGTGACCGCCGCGCGCTACGAGTTCACCCGTGAGAGACAGGATGACTACGCACGCGAGTCGGCGCGGCGCGCGCAAGCCGCCGTGGCGGGCGGCTCCTTCACGAACGAGATCACCCCCGTCACGGTCAAGACGCGCAAGGGCGAGACGGTGGTCGACAAGGACGAGACGCCGAGCACCATCGACATCGCCAAGATTCCCGGTTTGAAGCCCGCCTTTGCGAAGGACGGCACCGTGACGGCGGCAAGCTCGGCCAGCATTTCCGACGGCGCGGCTGCGGTGGTGCTGACGCGCGAATCGATCGCCAAGGAGCGCGGCCTCAAGCCCCTCGCGCGCATCCTCAAGTACACGAGCTTCGCGTGCGAGCCCGAATGGTTCACGCTCGCGCCGGTGGGAGCCATTCAGAAATTGCTGAAGCAGCTCGACTGGCAACCCTCGGACGTCGATCTGTACGAGATCAACGAGGCGTTTGCGGTGGTCACCATGGCGGCCATCAAAGACCTCGGCTTGGACCACGCCAAGGTCAATCTGCACGGCGGTGCGTGCGCGCTCGGCCATCCGATCGGCGCCACGGGATCGCGCATATTGACGACCCTGATTCACGCGTTGCGCGCCCAGGGCAAGAAGCGGGGTGTGGCGAGCCTGTGCATCGGCGGAGGCGAGGCGACGGCCATCGCCATCGAGGTGCTGTGAGCCTACGCTGACCGCACGCCCACCCCGCGAGCCGGGGTGGGCGTCCCTGCCCTGACCATGCCCAGTCCATTGGCCGTCCTTGGTTCGCAGCGTCCTTGGCTTCAACCATGGTGTTCCCCACTGATAACAGCGACGTCCATGAGAGAATCCCCTCATGGGCTGTTCATCAGGTGGACAGAGCGTGGTAGATGTCCCCACTTGGCCCGCAGGGGCAGGTTTATGGTCTACTACGCCGCCTTTTTTTTGAGCACGGCTCACCGACGAGTCGCTAAGGATAAGGACAAGTAGATGACCGATAACCCACGTGACGTCATGGAGTACGAGGTGGCGATCGTCGGCGCGGGCCCCGCCGGGCTCGCATGCGCCATTCGCCTGAAGCAGCTGAAGCCCGACTTGAGTGTCTGCGTGCTCGAGAAGGCCGCAAGTCTCGGTGCACATTCTCTGTCGGGTGCCGTGATGGAGCCCGGCCCGCTGGATGAGCTCTTGCCGGGGTGGCGCGATCATGCGCCCTCCGTTTGTGTGCCGGCGGCACGCGACGAGTTCCTGTTCATGACCCGGCGCAAGCGCTATCGGCTGATAACACCGCCGCAAATGGCCAATCACGGCAACTTCATCATCTCGCTGGGACAGCTGATTCCGATCCTCGGTGCCGAGGCCGAGAAGCTCGGCGTCGACGTGTTTGCGGGCTTCGCGGCGGCCGAGGCGCTGTTCGACGCATCGGGTGCGGTCAAAGGCGTGCGTATCGGCGACATGGGTCTTGAAAAGAACGGCGAGCCCGGCCCGAATTTCACGCTCGGCCCCGAGATCCACGCGAAGGTCACGATGTTTTGCGAAGGCTGCCGCGGCAGCACCTCGAAACAGCTCATCCGCCGCTTCAAGCTCGATGCAGGCAAGTCGCCGCAGACCTATGGTCTCGGCTTCAAGGAGCTGTGGCAGTTGCCACCGAACCGCGTGCAACCGGGCCTCATACAGCACACCATCGGCTGGCCGCTGGACAGCCGCACGTACGGCGGCAGCTTCCTGTATCACTTGAACAACGACCGGGTGTACGTGGGTTTCGTCGTCGGCCTCGACTATGAGGATCCACGCTTCAAGCCCTTCGAGGCCTTCCAGCAATACAAGAACCATCCGGAAGTGAAGGCGTTGCTCGCGGGCGGCGAGATCATCGCGGGCGGCGCTCGCACCGTGATCGAAGGCGGCTACCAATCCATGCCCACCCTCGAGATGCCCGGCGCGCTCTTGGTCGGCGATGCGGGCGGTACGCTCAACACGCCCAAGATCAAGGGCATTCACCAGGCGATCCGCTCCGGCATGACGGCGGCGACGCACTATGTCGAGACCGGCACGAGCATCGGCTTCGACAAGCGCTGGCGCGAGTCGGCGGGCGGGCGCGAGCTTTACAAAGTGCGCAACATCCGGCCGGGCTTCAGGCACGGCCTGTGGCTCGGCCTCGCGAACGCCGCGCTCGAGACCTACATCACCTTCGGCAAGCTCCCCTGGACGCTCGCCAACCATGCCGACGACAAGGCCTTGAAGCGCCTCGACGAATACGTCTCGCCCGACCGCCATTGGGGCGAGCGCGATCTGCCGCCGCGCGACCGCCTGGCTTTCGTCTTCTTCGCCTCGACCACGCACGACGAGAACCAACCCGTGCACCTGAAAGTCGCGGATTTGAATCTCTGCGCGACGCGCTGCGTATCCGAGTTCGGCAACCCGTGCCAGAATTTCTGTCCGGCCAACGTCTACGAAATGGTGGCCGACGGCAGCGGCGGCAAGCGCCTGCAGATCAACTCCTCGAACTGCGTCCACTGCAAGGCCTGCGACATCAAGGAACCGTACACCGACCAGATCACCTGGGTGACTCCCGAGGGTGGATCGGGTCCGAACTATCAGAGCCTATAGGCCGTTGGCGAGGGAAGCAGCGAAGAGCGTGAGCGCGCGCCTCGAGGCCGCCGTGGCCGAGCATCGCCTGGCATTCGATGCGGACCAGGTGCGCGCGGCCGAGCGTCTCGATGCGCTCGCCGCCGGCCTGCGCCGCTCGCGCATGTCTTGGTTTGCGCAAGTCGCCGAGCGCACGGTGCCGCGGGGGGTGTACCTCTGGGGCGGCGTCGGCCGCGGCAAGACGTTGCTGATGGATGCCTTCCACGCCTCACTCGGCTCGGTGCGCAGCGAGCGCGAGCACTTCTATCGCTTCATGCGGGGCGTGCACGCCGAGCTCGCGGCCGTCAAGGGTCGCAGCGATCCGCTGGATCTCGCGGCCGCGCGCATCGCACGGCGCACGCGCGTGCTCTGTCTCGATGAGTTCTTCGTCGCCGACATCGCCGATGCGATGATCCTCGCGGGGCTGCTGCAGGGCCTGTTCCGCCGCGGCGTCGTGCTCGTCGCGACATCCAACACCTCGCCTCGCGATCTTTACAAGGAGGGACTGCAGCGGCAGCGCTTCGTGCCCGCGATCGAGCTGATCGAGGCGCACGTCGACGTGTTGCATCTCGATGCGGGGATAGACTATCGGTTGCGCCGCCTCGAAAGCGCTCCGACGTACCTCGATTCGAACGCGCCCGAGACGGCGGTCGCGCTCGAGCAGCGTTTCGCCGAGCTCGCGGGAGGCGACGTCGCGCACCAGGTCACGCTGCACATCGAGGGACGGCCGCTGCGCGCCCGCGCCGTCGGCGCGGATATCGCGTGGTTCGACTTCCGCACGCTGTGCGAAGGCCCGCGCAGCCAGAACGACTACATCGATCTGGCCCGGCTCTTCGGCACCTTGTTCATCACCGACGTGCCGCAATTCACGCCGGCGGATGAGGACGCGGCGCGGCGCTTCATCATGCTGATCGACGAGCTCTACGACCGCGGCGTGAAGATCGTGGTGTCCGCCGCCGCCCCGCCGGCGCGGCTCTATCACGGCGAGCGCCTGCAATTCGAGTTCGAGCGCGCCGCCAGCCGCTTGGTTGAAATGCAAACGCAACACTATCTCGCCGGACGCCACCGTGCCTGATGGGCGGGGCGCCGCATTTGCAGCGCCGATGAGCCGGGCCTGGCATAATTCGCCCATGCCGACGGGGGCACCATTCTCTCGACCACATCGTGAGTCCCTTGTCGCGCGCGCGCCCATCGCGCGCGTGAATCCTTAAGGTACCAACATGTATCAAGCCAGCACAGAGCAATACCGCAAGACGGTCGCGGCCGTCGTCACTGCCGCGCGCCAGCGCAAATCCGGGCGCGGCATGGACACCAAGCGCTTCCTGGAGGCGTACTACGCGAATGTCGATGCGAACGACATGGCGGCGCGCGATCCTGCGATGCTCGCGGGAGCGGCTCTGTCGCACCTGAAGTTCGCGCACCGCCGCCGCGGCCGTGCACTGGTGCGCGTGTTGAATCCGACGCTCAAGGAGCACGGCTATACCTCACCGCACACCGTCATCGAGATGGTGAACGACGACATGCCTTTCCTGGTCGACTCGATCGGCCTCGCGGTTTCACAACGGTCTTTGACCATCCATTTTCTGGCGCATCCGATCTTCTCGGTTACGCGCGATGCTGGCGGGGCACTGCGCAGCATCGAGGAGCGGGGGCCCGCGACCGATCGGCACCGCCGGCTCGAGTCGTTCCAGCACGTCGAAATCGACCGCATCGTCGACCCGGCGCTCCTCGAGTCACTGCGCGCCGACATCGAGCGCGGCATGCGGGACCTGCGGGTCGCCTTTGCCGATTGGGCGAAGATGAGCGCGGCGGCGAGCCGCACCGCCGACGATCTCAACCTCCTGCACGCGCGTCTCGATGCGCGCGACGTGAGCGAGGCCCAGGCGCTGCTGTCCTGGATGGAGGAGCGTCATTTCACCTTCCTCGGGTTCAAGGAATACCGCCTGCGTACGCGCAAGGGCGAGGATGCGCTCGAGTCGTTGGAAGAAACCGGGCTCGGAATCCTGCGCACCGGTCACAAGCGTCCGCCCAGCATCGGCCGTACGCTCGCGATCGACATACGCCGTCAAAGCCGCTCGCGCGATCTGGTGCTCGTCACGAAGGCGAACTTGCAATCCTCAGTGCATCGCGCGGGCTATCTCGATTACGTCGGGGTCAAGTGCTTCGACCCCGCCGGGCGGCTGATCGGCGAACGGCGATTCCTCGGGCTTTGGACCTCCTCCGCGTACAACTCGACACCGCGCGAAATTCCTCTCGTGCGCCACAAGGTGAGTCAGGTGGTCCAGCATTTCGCGCTGGCGCCCGACAGCCACGACGGCAAGGCGCTGCAGCACATCCTCGAGTCGTTTCCGCGCGATGAGCTGTTTCAGGCGAGCGTGTCCGATCTCATCCGGCTGGTGACGGGAATCTTCGGGTTGCAGGAGCGTCCACGAGTGCGCCTCTTGCTGCGGCGGGATCCGTTTCGGCGCTTCTATTCCTGCCTCGTGTTCGTGCCGCGCGAGAAGTACAACACGCAGGTGCGGCAGCGCATCGAGCGCGTCATCGGCGCCGCACTGTCGGCGATCGGCATGGAGTCGCAGGTGCAGATCGCGGAGTCGAATCTGGCACGCATCCACCTCGTCGCGCGCACCCAGCCGAGCGAGTCGACGCGCATCGACGGCGATGCGCTCGAGCGGCAAGTCGCCCTCGCCGTCCGCTCCTGGGCGGACGACTTCAAGGCGGCCCTGCTCGCACGCTTCGACGAGGCCACGGCGCTGCGCCTGTTCGACGCCTATGCACCGGCCTTTCCCGCCGCGTACACCGAGGATTTCTCGGGAGAGGCGGCGGCGCACGACGTGACGTTCCTCGAGGCGGCGGCGAATGAGCCCGAGCGCCTGCATCTGGACATCTATCGTCCGGACCCGCGCCAAAAGCAGAAATTCTTTCTCAAGATCTTTCGCGTCCAGGAGGACGCGATTCCGATCTCCGACCTGTTGCCCATGCTCGAGAACATGGGACTGAAGGTGCTCGCGGAGCGACCCTACGGACTCGAGTTCGCGGGCAAAGGCCGCGCCTGGATCCAGGATCTCGAGCTCCTCGTCCAGGGCAACGTGCTCTCGAAGTTCGAGGAGCTCGCCGGTGAGATCAAGAGCGCATTCACCGCCGTGTGGACCGGCCGCATGGACAGCGACAGCTTCAACCAGCTGACCCTGAGCGCCGGGATTCCGTGGCGTATCGTGGTGGTGCTGCGCGCCTATTGCCGCTACTTGCTGCAAACCGGGCTGCCGTTCAGCCAGGGCTACATCGCGCAGGTACTCATCAATAATCCCGCGATCGCACGCGACCTCGCGGATCTGTTCATCGCGCGCTTCGATCCCGCGCTCGCCGCTACGGCGCGCAAGAGTGCCCTCGCTCGGCTCGATCACCGCATGCGGTCAAAGCTCGAGGAGGTCACGCGCTCCGACGAGGATCGGATCTTGCGCGCACTCTGGAGCGCTCTGTCGGCGACCGTACGCACCAACGCCTACCAGACCTCCACGTCGGGAAAGTTCAAGGATTATCTGTCCTTCAAGCTCGAGAGCCAGAAGCTGCGCGAGCTGCCTCTGCCCAAACCCATGTTCGAGGTATTCGTGTTCTCCACTCGCATGGAGGGCGTGCACCTGCGCATGGGATTCGTGGCGCGAGGCGGCATCCGCTGGTCCGACCGGCGCGAGGATTTTCGCACCGAGATCCTCGGCCTCATGAAAGCGCAGCAGGTCAAGAACACCGTGATCGTGCCGGTCGGCGCAAAGGGCGGATTCGTGGTGCGACGGCCGCTGGTGGGCGATCGCGAGGCCCAGCTGGCCGAGGTCATCGCCTGCTACCAAACCTTGATCCGCGGAATGCTCGACCTTACGGACAACATCGTCGAGGACGACATCGTCGCCCCGCGGCGCGTGGTACGTCACGACGGCGACGATGCCTATCTCGTCGTGGCGGCGGACAAGGGCACCGCCACATTCTCGGACATCGCCAACGCGATCTCGGCGGAATACGGCTTCTGGCTCGGCGATGCATTTGCATCGGGCGGCTCAGCCGGGTACGACCACAAGAAGATGGGCATCACCGCGCGCGGCGCCTGGGAGTGTGTGAAACGGCATTTCCGCGAGATCGGCATGGACGTCCAAAACGAGCCGTTCTCGGTGGTCGGCATCGGCGACATGTCCGGAGACGTATTCGGCAACGGCATGCTGCAGTCGCCTCACATTCGCCTGCTGGCCGCCTTCAACCATCAACACATTTTTCTGGACCCCGATCCGGACGCGGCGCGCTCTTTCAAGGAGCGGCTGCGCCTTTTCCGCCTGCCGCGCTCCTCCTGGGAAGACTACGCGAAGACGGTCATCTCCAAGGGCGGCGGCGTGTACTCACGCGCCGCCAAGAGCCTGACGCTGTCGCGCGAGGCGCAAGCGCTCCTCGAGGTGCCCGCCCAGACGACGCCCAACGAGGTCGTGAAAGCGATATTGAAGTCGCACGTCGACCTTCTTTGGAACGGCGGCATCGGTACCTACGTCAAGGCGGGCAGCGAGAGCAATGCCGACGTGGGTGACCGCAGCAACGATGCCGTGCGCATCGACGGCGCGGAGCTCAACTGCAAGGTCATCGGTGAGGGCGGTAATCTCGGCTTGTCCCAGCTCGGCCGCATCGAATTCGCCCGGCGCGGCGGACGGCTGAACACGGACTTCATCGACAACTCGGCCGGGGTCAACACCTCGGACTTGGAAGTAAACTTGAAGATCCTGCTGAACGGCGCGATGAGCGCGGGGGAGATCACGCGTGGAGGCCGCGACCGCTTGCTCGTGCAGATGACCGACGAGGTCGCCTCGCTGGTACTGCGCAACAATTATCTCCAGGGCCAGGCCATCAGCACCGGCGAGTTTCACTCCAAGGAGCGCCTGTCCGAGAACGCCTCGGTGATCCGTGCCCTGGAGCGCTCCGGCGATCTCAACCGCGCGCTGGAGTTCCTGCCCTCCGAAGAGGAAATCGCCGAGCGGCGCAAGGCCGGCGAAGGATTGACGCGGCCGGAGCTCGCCATCGTTCTCGCGTACGGCAAGATCTGGCTCTACAAGGCCCTCATCAACTCGAACGTGCCCGAGGATCCGTACCTCTCCTCCGAGCTCAACCGCTACTTCCCCGAGCCGGTGCAACGGCGCTTCGCCGCACGCCTGAAGCGTCACCGCCTGCGCCGCGAGATCATCGCGACCGCCATTACCAACAGCTTGATCAATCGTATGGGACCGGTGTTCCCGGTGCGTGCGCAGGAAGACACCGGCGCCGCACCCGCCGCCATTGCGCGTGCCTATTCCATCGCGCGCGAGATATTCGCGGCACGCGACATCTGGGCGCAGATCGAGGCCCTCGACAACCGCATCCCCGCGGTCATCCAGTACACGGCGATGTACCAGACCACTCGCCTGCTGCGTCACGCGAGCTACTGGCTGCTCGAGAACCTGCGCGACACACACGACATCGAGCGCGCAGTACGCCGCTATGGCGCCCCGGTGAGCGAGCTCTCGCGCGAGCTCAATGGCGTGCTCTCGGCCACGGCACGCGCGACCCTGGGCGTGGCCCGCTCGCGCTTGATCGAGCAGCACGTCCCCGAGCAACTCGCCGCCCGCATTGCATCGCTGGACACCATGCACTGCGCGCTCGACCTGGTGGAGGTAGCGACGGCGGGGCGCGTGACCATAGGGTATGCGGCGAAGGCCTATTTCGAGCTCGGCGAGCGCATCGGGCTCACATGGATCAAGGAACAGATCGACGGGCTCGGAGTCGAGGGCCAGTGGCAGGCCGCCGCACGGCGGACCATGCGCGATGATCTGTACGCACTGCAGCGCAAGATCACGGCGGCCGTCCTCAAGTGCCGGGGCCGCGACGTCACGGCGCGGGTCGATCAATGGAGCGGCCGGCACGCGGCATCGCTCGAAGCGCTGAAGCGTATCGTGGTCGATCTGCGCACCGGCTCGGCGCCGGATTTCGCCACGCTCTCGGTGGCTCTGCAGGCCGTGCGCCGGCTCGCCCAAGAATGAGCGCGGTCAGCAACCTCTTGGACGATGCACCCTATGGCGTTGAGTACCTGCGCCGTCGCATCCGCGAAGAATTTCCGCTCGCGCTCCATATCGGCATCGAGGTCGAGTTCGCCACGGACGACCGGGTCGTGCTGGGGGCGCCGTTCGAGCCCAACGCCAATCACAACGGCACCGCGTTCGGCGGCAGCCAGTTCTGCATCGCCGTGCTCACCGGCTGGGCCTGGACCACGCGCTACCTGGCCGCGCAGCAAGTGGCGGCGGATGCGGTGATTCAGGAGTCGACGATTCGCTACCTTACGCCCGCCTACGGAGCGTTGCGGGCCGTGCTCCAGCCGCCGTCGCCCGAAGCGGTCGACAAATTCCGTAGAATGCTACGACGTGCCGGGCGCGGGCGCATCCGCCTGAACGTCGATATCTACGACGGAGCAACACTCGTGACGCAGTTCCACGGCGTCTTTGCCGCATCGATTCGATAGGAGGGCGTGTGGCCGGAAAGTTGATCCTGGTTCGCCATGGACAAAGCGTCTGGAACGTCGAGAACCTGTTCACCGGCTGGCACGACGTCGACTTGAGCGATGCCGGCCGCGAGGAGGCCGTGCGCGCCGGCGGCGAGCTTTCCAAAGAGAAGCTCGAGCCGAAGATCGCCTTCACCTCCGTGCTGAAGCGGGCCATCCGGACGCTCTGGTTGATACTCGACACGACGGACCGCATGTGGCTGCCGGTGGAAGGCAGCTGGCGATTGAACGAGCGGCACTACGGCGCCCTACAGGGACTGAACAAGGCTCAGACGGTAAAGGAGCACGGCGCAGCGCAGGTCAAGATCTGGCGCCGCAGCTACGACATCCCGCCGCCGCCGCTCTCCCCGGACGACCCGCGGCACCCGCGCTTCGATCCGCGCTATGCGGACCTCGACCCGCAGCTGCTGCCGGCGACCGAGTCCCTCAAGGACACCCTCACGCGCGTGCTGCCCTTCTGGGAGAGGCGCATCGTTCCCGAGCTTCGCGCCGAGAAGACGGTGCTCGTGGTTGCACACGGTAACTCGCTGCGCGCTCTGGTGAAGATGCTCGACGGAATGTCGGAGAGCGACATCGTGGAGTTCAATATCCCGACCGGCGTGCCCATGCTTTATGAGCTCGACGAACAGATCCAACCGGTGAGCCGCCGTTTCCTCGGCGATCCGGCCGCGATCGCCGCGGCTCAGGAGGCCGTGCGGCGACAGGCAGAAAAAAAATGAGCTGCCCGGCTCAGGTATCGGGTGCGATGGTGACCTTGAGCCCGGTCAGCGCATCGGTGAAATCGACCTGGCAGGACAGGCGCGAGGTGGCTTCCTTGTAATCGGACAGCTCCTTCAAGAGCTCCATCTCATCGCTCTGCGGCTTCGGTAACCGATCGGCCCAGGCCTGATCGATGTAGATGTGGCATGTGGCGCAAGAGCAGAGGCCTCCGCAGATCGCGGCAACGCCATAGTCGAGCTCGCGCAAGATCTCCATGATCTTGAGACCGGACTTACCCTCCACCTCGTGCTCTTTGCCGTCTCGATCCACCACGATCATCCGCGCCATTAAGTTCTCCATTTCAAGGAAAGCCCGCAGCGGGCCCTCGCCAAGCCGACTAGTTTGCCGGAAGTTCGGCTATGCCACCACCGGAAGCGCGCGACAGCCGCGCAGCGATGCTGCGCCCGCGCTCGAGGATCCGCCCGTCCGCAGCCCCCGCCGCGCCGCAGTACACTTCGGCCCACAGCAAACACACGTAGTCGTACAGCCAGGCGAGGTCCTCGAGGCGCTGCGCCTCGGCGCCCGAGGCCGGACGCCCAAGATAGCTCGCCAGCAGGATGGCTCGGACGGTCGGCTCGAGGTCATTGTTGCAGGCCCACCCGGCGAGGTCCCAGAGCGCCTCCGAGACGTGGGCGTACTCCCAATCGAGCAGCACGAGGCCGCGCCCCGTCACCACCAAGTTGGCGGGATGCAGGTCGCTGTGGCATAGCACGCGCGCGGGACGGGGCAACGCCTCGAGCGCGCCCAGGCGCCGCTCGGCCTGCACTCGTAGAGGGTCGGCGCCGGCCTCGAGGCCTTGCATCCATGGCGCTCGCTCTTCACCCGACCGAAGTCGAGTCAGCGCGTCCCGGTAATGCGCGATCCAGTCCGCCGGACCGAGCTCCCGGCCATTGCTCGGCAGCGGCAAGGCGTGCACGCGGCGGGTGAGCTCCGCCACCTGCACGCTTGCGCCGGGCCGGCGAGCCTCATCCGCGCGGAGCGCGCGGCCCTCCTGCCATTGCGCCACCAGGACGCCGAGCCGCGGCTCACAACGCTCGATCACCGGAGCGATACCCGCGGCACTCGCGAGCGCCAGCACGCGACATTCCCACTCGCGATCGACCCCGGTTGGCGCGGGCTCTGCGGTAGGCATTCTCAAGGAATACACCCGGCCGTCCCGCATCACGCGGTGGCTTTCGTTCACGAGGCCGCGGCCGAGACGCTCCACCGAGACGGCGCCGACGCCGGGCACGTATCGAAGCGCGGCCTCCTCGACTCGGTCAGCTACCATGGGCCGGCGCGAGCGGCAGGCTGCGGCGCCATTCACGCATGCCGATCACGATGAGCGCCAGGTAGAGCGCGAACAGGAGCACCGTCAGATAGAGGCCCTTGGCGAAATAAAGGCAGAGGCTCGCCGCGTCGATGATCAGCCACCAGTGCCAATTCTCGTAGATCTTGCGCGCTACCAGGAAGGTGGCGAACACCGCCCCCCAGGAGACCACGGAGTCGACGAAGGGAAACGCGGCCGGTGTATAGCGGCTCAGAAAGTACCAGTTCACCGCGGACAGCGCGAGAATGCCCGCGGCGGCGAGCACGTTGCGCGAGAGCGACCAGCGCCTGACGTGGTGGGAACCGTCCTTGTCCACCGTGCGCCATTGCCAGAAGCCGTACACCGCCATCACGGCGTAGAACACGTTCAGCACCGAATCCATGTACAGCCGGGCTCCGAAGAACACCCACACGTACAGGCACGAGCTGACGAACGCGGCGACCCAGCACGCAATGGATTGGCGGATGGCGAGGAGCACATACGCCAGCGCAAGCACGACGGCGAGAATCTCGGTCCAGCTCGTCGTGCTCCAGGCCTGTCCGAGCTGCACCAGGAGCGATTGGATCACGGCTCGGGCAACCTCGGCAGCACTTTCATGACGAACACCAGCTGCGGACCGGCTCCTGCGGAGCGCGCGATCTCAGTGGTGAGGATGGCCATGACGCGCTCGAGCGGACCGAAGATCTGCGTGCTCAGCGCATTGGTGAGAACACGCACGTCCGGGTACGTGTTCAGCCGGTCGATGAAGGTTTGAATGAGCGGCCGATAGTTCTCGGCCAGCGGATACATGCTGATTTCGACGGCGCTATGCATTTACCTGCTCCCTACGCCGGCATTACCCGGTTCAGGTTCGACGGGTTCGCAGCGCATCGCTGCATCTCAGGCCCCAAGGACCACCCCAAGGATTCGCGAGAAGTGTAGCGTGCCGGGCGGGGGCGTGCAAAACTCCGGACGAAGCCGAAAGGGCGCAGTGGAGTCGGGTGCGGGGTGCGAATCTTTCAAGTCGATGCGTTCACGAGCACGCGTTTCACGGGTAATCCGGCCACGGTCGTTCTGGACGCGGATGGTCAGAGCGATACGGTCATGGCGAGCATCGCGCGCGAGTTCTCCCATGCCGAGGTCGCCTTCGTATCGGCCGCGACCGCGCCCGATCACGACCTGCGCCTGCGGTTCTTCAATGCGCGCAAGGAGGCGCCGTTCGTCGGACACGCGACTCTCGCCGCGCACGCCGTGCTGCTCGCGCTCGGCCGCCGCGGACCCGGAGTGGTTCGTCAGGCGAGCGGCACGGGAGTCATCGAGGTGCAGGCCTCGGAGGGCCGCGCCGGCAGCCCTCTCATCGAATTTCGTCAGACGGGGCCGGAGCTCTCGAATCCGCTGCCGCTCAAGACCACGCTGCGGGTCGCCGAGGCGCTACGGCTACCGGCAACCTCGCTCGACGAAATGATGCCGGCGCGCATCGCGCGCAAGGGTAGCTCGCGGCTCCTGGTGCCGGTCGGCAACGCGCGCGCCCTCGAGGGTCTCGCGCCGAACTTCGACACGCTTCTCGAGCTCGGCGGCGAGCTCGGCACCGAGGGCTTCTTCGTGTTCGCCGTGAATCGGGGCTCGGGCGCGCAGGACATGACGACCGAGTCGCGGATGTTCTGCCCGGCGCTCGGCATCAACGAGGACCCGGCGAGCGGCAACGCGCACGTCATGCTCGCCGCGTATCTGGTCGAGATGGGGCAGATCGGGATACACCAGAGCGGATTCCTAGGCTTGCAGGGACGGCACATGCAGCGGCCTGCACAGATTCACGTGCGACTCGAGCGCGAGCGATCGTCCTTGGTTGCCGCGCACATCGGCGGCCATGCCGTGCTCGTGAGCGAGGGAACGCTCGCGGCCTGAGGTCTTATTGCGCCGGCGACGGGGCGAGAGCCGCCGTGACGGGCAGTTCGGCCTTGAGCGTGCCGGCGATCGCCTTGAGCTTCGTCTCGACGTCCTTCGCGGTGGACACGGCCTCGTTCATGTTGCCGTTGCCGAACGCGCCCTGCGCCTTGGACCACTCGGAGGTCGCGTCGCTCAACGCGGACTTGGCCGCATCGAGATCGATGCCGGCCGCCATCTTGCGGTTCTTCTTCTGGTTCAACACGTCGAGGCGCGCCTGGACCGCCGTGAACAGCGCCGGCACTGCCGCCGACAGCGATGTCCATTGGTCCGATTGATCCTTGGCGATCTCGGACTTCTTAGCCGCGGCATCGGCCGCCAGGCCCTGGGCTTCGGCCAGAATTGTGGGGCCGCGGGCGAGCACCGCCTTGTAGTCCTGCGCATCGTAGGCGGTCTTCAAATCGTCGAGCTTCATCTGCACACCGGTGAGCTCCCCCGGAACATACTTTGCCGCATCCTCGGACACGCCGCCGAGCGTGGTCGCGATATCCTGCATCATTCGCTGTGCGGGTTCGCGTTGATTGGTGCAGGCGCCAAGCAGCGCGATCATAACGTAACAAACTAGAGCGGATTTTTGAAACGTGCGCAGACCTAACATGTCGAGTCTCCCGAGAGTAGCGAGCGATGTACGATCCTACTCCAAATTGTCTCGCGCTTAGAGCTCCCGCCGCGCCAGGTCGAGCCACCGTGCCTGCGCGCGTCGATAATGCGCGGGCCCGAGCTTTGCGCCATCCAGCAAGTCCTTGAGCGTGCGCCGCGCTTCATCGAGCTTACCGCGGCGTTTGAGCAACATAGCGTAGCGCAGGCGGCCTTCGGCGCCCGGAAAGGCGGGAGCAACCTCGGCGTAGGCGTGCTCAGCTTCCTCCAGCGCACCGAGCTCCTCGAGCGTGCGCGCGTAGAGGAGCCCCGCCTGCGAGGAATCGAACTCGGGATTGTGCTGCCTCAACCGTTCGAGCGTGGCGCGCGCGGGCTCGAACGCCCCCATGCCGAATTGCGCTTGCGCCAGACCGAGCAGCAGCGCCGGGTCGTGCTCGAAGATGCCCTTGAGGCCACCCTGATAGACGTCGGCGGCCTCTCTGAACTGCCCGCGCTCGCACAGCTCGTCCGCGAGGCGACGGCGTGCATCGACATTGCCCGAGACCTCCACCTCCGCGGCGGCGCGCCGCAGATCCCGATCCGGGTCGAGCATGCGCCCGACGCTCGAGCGAGCGCGGCGCGCCGTCCTGCCGCCGAAGACCTCCGGCAGGATCTCCACGACCACGTATGCCAGGGGTCCGGCGAGCGGCAGAAACGCGAGGGCGAGGACCCAGATCATGCTCCGCCCGGTCTTGATCACGTGCGCAATCAGGCCGACCTGCACGGCGAGCGACAGAATAACCATCAACGACACGTTCGACTCCGGAAGGGCGCGGGGCGGCCCGACCGCCATTGTAGACGAGTCGACCTATCGCTCGGCCACCCGGATCTTGCGCTCCACCTCGCGGCACTTGCCCCAGCCGACGTTCGACAACGAATAGCCGAGCACGTGCTCCGAGCGGGCATCCACCGTTACTTCCATTTCGCAACCGTGAAATCCCACCGGCGCACCGGCAGGTTTCTCGGGAAGGAACCAGACGTAGACTTCCTTCGTCGGAGTCGTGTCGATCTTACGGGGCTGGCCGAACGCCTCCTGCAGCCGGCTCACGGGTCTGCCGACGCTGTCGGCTGCGATGCGCGGAATCGGGCGCACCGCATACGTACTGTGACAGCCGGCGAATGTCAAAGCGGCCGCCGCCATGAGAGCGGTGGTAAGTGCGCGCGACATAATCAAACTCCGTGCGTAGAGCGAGGGGTCGAGTGTGGCTCAACTTCCCCTCCCCGCCGCCGACCTAGTTCGCAGAACTAGTTCGCAGAATGCGTGGCATACGCACGGCCCGCTTCGAGGTGCAGGGCGTGCGTCACACCGCGCGGCAGATCCTCGGGGTGGTGCACGGCGATGACGAGCGCCACCCGCCGCATCAGCCGTTCGAGGAGCCGCTTCATGAAAGCGCGCTGGGTCGGGTCGAGACCCGTGAGGGGCTCGTCGAGCAGCAGCACGCGCGGCGCGCCCGCGAGCGCGCGCGCGAGCAAGGCGCGTCGCAATTGCCCGTACGACAGCTCTCTCGGTCGGCGCTCGGCGAGGGCCGACAGGCCGAAGAACTTGAGCCAGCGAGCAACGATGCGCGTCTCATTGGGCGTCGTCGGTTCCGCGAGACCGATGCTCGCGCGCGGGCCGCTGGCGATGAGATCGCGCACGCTCACATCGACCGCGTACTCGGTCTGCAGCTCCGGCGAGACCAGACCGACCTGACGCTTCCAGTCGGCGATCGGTGTTCCCTTGGGAAACCCGCGCCGCTCAATGACGCCGCCGAGCGCGGGCGACAGATCGCCGTACAGGAGCTTCAAGAAACTGCTCTTGCCTGCCCCGTTTGCGCCGAACACCGCCCAGTGCTCGCCGTCGCGCAGCTCCCAGCTCACTCCGCGCAGCACCGGCTTGTAGTCGACGTAGAGATCGGCGTTGCTGATCTTGATGAGCGGCGGCCGCACACGCGTAACGACGCCCCTCGGCGCCGCACGCCGGCCGGGTGCCGCGCCGCGCCGGGGTGTCGCTGCGAGCCGCGGTGCCGCACCGCGGCCCATCGCTGTTGGCGCGCCTTCGCGAGCCGCGGCGCGCAGTCGCGATGCCGCCTCCGCTCGAAGCGGCCGCATGGCGATGACTCGTCCGGCATCGAGCTCGATGAGGCCGCGCGTACCCTGCGGCAGGTCGCAGGCGCGATGCGTCGCGACGATCCAGGAACCGCCGCGCACGCGAACCGCGCGCAGCACGCGATCGATGCGGCGGCGATAGCTCGCGTCGAGGCCGTTGTACAGCTCATCGAGCAGCAGCCAGTCCGGGTCGGGACACAGCGCGCGCGCGAGCAACGCGAGTCGCTTCTGACCGTAGGAGAGCGAGGACAGCCGGCGCCCCGCGAGCCGCAGCAAGCCGCAGGCGCGCAAGGTCGAGTCGATCTTGCGACGCTCAGCGGCCGTGGCGGGCGAGAGAAGCAGGTCCGTGCGATGCAGTCCCGTGGCGAGGAGGTCGGATACGGTGAGGTCCCAGCCGTAGCGGCTGTACTTGTCCTGCATCTCGGCCCCGAGGTAGACGATCCGGCTCTTCGCCTCGATGAGATCGACGTCGCGCCGGCCGAGACGGTAGGTGCGGCGACCGGCGGCGGTGGGAGTCGGCCACACATCGCCCGCGAGCAGCTTGAGGAGCTGCGTCTTGCCCGCACCGTTGGCGCCGAGGAGAGCCCAGCGCTCTCCCGGGTGCACATCGAGCGTGAGGTCGCGAAGGACCCAGCTGCGGCCGCGCTGCACCCCGACGGCGCGCAGCGATATGCCGAGCCTCATCCGCTCTTTGTCCTGAAAACTCCGGCGCGCTCGCAAATGCGGTCCTCGCGCTCGAGCTTGATCAGATGCGCCTGCAACGTAAGCTTCGCCCAGCCGTGGCGGTCAGAGGGAACGTCGTCATACACACGCGGCGTCAGCTCCTCGAGCGTCGCGCCCGCGCCGATACAGCGCAACACCTTGCTCTCGCGTGCCAGGCGGTGAGCTCGCAGCAGCTCGACTACTCGCTTACCGCGTTTCAGTATGTCGCCGTGACCGGGCGCGATGAGCTCGAAATCGTAGCCGCCGAGTTTATCGAGAGAGTCAAGGTACGCGGCCATTTCGCCGTCGGGCGGCAAAATGACGGGCGACACCCCACCGAGCACGTGATCTCCGGTGAACAGCAACCGTTCCCGGGCAAGCAGATAGCACACGCAGTTGGAGGCGTGGCCGGGCGTGTGGATCGCCGTGAGCACAACCTCGCCGAGGGCAAGAATTTCCCCGTCGCGCGGCAGGTGCTGGGGCTGAAAACGCTCATCTTGGCGGCCGTCCGCAGGCGGCGGTAAGCCGATGAGGCGCGCACCCGTCATCCGCGCGAGCTCCATGGCGAGCGGCGAGTGGTCGCGGTGGGTATGAGTGACGGCCACCCAGCGGATCTGCGGCCCGGCGGCCGCGAGAATGTTGCGCAAATGAGTCGCATCCTCGGGCCCCGGATCGATGACGGCCACGTCACGCTGGCCGAGCAGGTACGTGTTGGTTCCGGAGCCGGTCATCATGCCGGGATTGGGCGCGCGAACCCGACGCACGCCGGGGGCCAGCGTGACACTCGCGCCCGGCGCGGAAGGGTCCGGGATCTTGGTTCGCTCGTTCATTAAATTCGATTTCTGCGAGCCCGCCGCCGGCCCTCTCCAGACGGGAGAGCGCAATCTAGAGACACATTCGAGCCGGTCAGTGAACTCGGTCCCATTCTGACATAGTTGCGATGGGCCGCGGAGCCGCTACACTGGGAGCCATGTCGAACTCTCCAAACGCGCGACGGCTGGGGGGGCCAAAAGTCTGGGCCGATTTGGCGCGCCCCGACGCCGAGCAAAGCCAGCGCTTCCTCGCGGAAGCTCTCGCGTTGTTGCTCGCGGATTTGCTGCGCTCGGTGCTATCCGATGCAAGTCCCGCATTGCCGGCGGATGAGTCCGCCGTCGAGCGCTATCGATACCTCGCCGACTCGCTTGCCGATGGAGAGACCCGGCGGCGCACGAGCCTCGGCATCACACGGGCCGGTCTCGCGAAGCGCTGCGTCACCTGGTTGAAGCTCCTGCTCACGCCGGCTCCGAACGCTGCGGCGAGCGCGGCCATGCGCGAGTTCGTCGATGCCCTCGGATTGTTCCCCGCGCTATTCGACAGCGAGCCGTCGGCCCGCTCGCGCCGCGCACGTCTCACCTGGCTGCTCACTCACGATCGTCGCCTCGATGCGAGCACCCGCGAGGCGGCCACGGCGCTCATCGAGGCCTGCGAACACCTCGGCGTGTTGCTCTGGCCCGACACGGATCAGGACTGACATCACACTCCGCGGCGCAGCCACCCTACAGCGCCGCTGAATGGGTGTATAATATGGGCCCTTTTGTGCGGGAGTGTTGAATGCAGCCAAAGCGCAGTGCTTCCGTCGAAGCGGCCGACGCGCCGGCACCCGACAAGTCGCGCTTCCGGTTCCAGAAGCTGTTGGCACCATTCGCCCAGCGTAAGTCCGTCCTCGCACCGATCGTCTGGTTCTTTCTCGACTGGTTCGTGTTCGCCGCCACGATCGCAACCATGCTGATCGTCGAATCCTGGTGGGTGCGCGTGTTTGCCGCGCTCGTCGGCGGGCTGTGGATCGCACGGTTGTTCGTCATCGGTCACGATGCCTGTCACGGGTCCTACACGCCGAGCAAGACGCTCAACGGGTGGATCGGTCGCATCGCGTTTCTGCCTTCGCTCACCCCCTACAGCCTGTGGGAGGTCGGCCATAACCTCGCGCACCACGGATTCACGAACTTGAAGGGCCGCGACTACGTGTGGACGCCGTTCTCGCCGAAGGAGTTCGCCCGCCTCCCTTGGATACGGCGACGTCTGGAGCACATCTATCGCAGCGGCGTGGGACAAGGCATCTACTACATGATCGAGATGTGGTGGAAGAAGTTGATGTTCCCGAGCCGCAAGCACGTCAATCATCGCCGACTGACCTACACCTGGGACGGTCTTCTGGTGACCGCCTTCGGCCTCGCCTGGATCGGCGGTCTCGTGGCATGGGGCCTGTACAGCGGCAGATCCATCACCGTGTTGCTCACCTTCGGCTTTCTCGTACCTTTCCTGGTGTGGAATTGCCTCATGGGGTTCGTGATCTACGTGCAGCACACGCACCCGCGCGTGGCCTGGTACGAACGCCGCGACGAGTGGAGCGCCAATGCCGGCTACGCAACGACGACGGTGCACGTCAAGCTCAAGCGCCCGCTCGACGGTTTGATCCACTATATTCTCGAGCACGGTGCGCACCACGTGAACATGGGCATCCCACTGTACCGCCTCAAGGAGGCGCAGACGAGGTTGACCGCGACGCTCGACGAGCGCTTGAATTCCGAGGTCTTCTCGTGGCGCTACTACTGGAACACCGTGCGGCGCTGCAAGCTTTACGATTTCGCACAGCACGTCTGGATGGATTTCGACGGCCGCGTCACCTCGACGCCCCTCGTCGTCTCGCGCTAGCTTTGCTCGGCCGGGCTCCCCGGCGCGCCGGCTATTTGTTCAAGATGGCGGCGTGGTGGCGCAGATGATCCGCCATGAAAGTCTGGATGAAGTAATAACCGTGGTCGTACCCCGGCTGCATGCGCAAGTTGAGCTTTTGGCCGGCCTTCGCGGCAGCCGCCGCGAATTTCTCCGGCAGGAGTTGCTCCTTGAGGAACTGATCCGAGGTCCCCTGATCGATCAGAATCAACCCGGGATAAGGCTTGCGCGCGACCAGCTCCGTGGCGTCGTAATCGCGCCACGCGTTCTGGTCCGGGCCGAGATAGTTGCCGAACGCCTTCTTTCCCCACGGGCATTGCATGGGGGCCGCGATCGGTGCGAACGCGGACACGGATTTGTAGACCGACGGATTCTTCAGCGCTACCGTGAGCGCGCCGTGGCCGCCCATGGAATGGCCGAAGATCCCCGTTGCGGCCACGTCGGCGGGAAAGCTCTGCGCGACGATCTCGGGCAACTCGCGCGTGACGTAGCTGTACATTCGATAATTCGTCGACCACGGCGCCTGGGTGGCATCCAGGTAGAAGCCCGCTGCCTGGCCGAAATCCCAGCTGTCCGCATCGCCCGGCAAGCGCGGCTCGCGCGGGCTCGTGTCGGGGGCCACCAGCATCAGCCCGAGCTGCGCCGCAGTCTGTTGCGCATGACTCTTGATGGGGAAGGTCTCCTCCGTGCAGGTAAGGCCCGACAGGTAATAAAGCACGGGCACCTTGCCGGTTTTGGACTGGGGCGGCAGGTACACGGAGAACTTCATCGTGCCGCGCGTCTCGCGCGACGCATGCTTGTAAAAGCGCTGCACGCCCCCGTAGCAACCGTGCTCAGAAACCAGTTCGATCGAGCTCATGGATCACCTGTACCGTCGAGATATGTCCTTGAGCGTAACCCTAAATCAACCCCATCTGACTTGGAAGCCTTCATTAAATGAACATCGAATTCACCCCGAACGAGGCGCGCGTGATCGGCTGCCTGATCGAGAAAGAGATCACGACGCCCGACCAGTATCCGCTGTCTTTGAACGCGCTCACCAACGCATGCAACCAGAAGACCAACCGTGAGCCGGTGCTCGAGCTGAGCGAGACCGTGGTGCAGCAGGCGGTCGATTCACTCATGAAAAAATATATGGTGAGCGACAAGTCGGCCGGCTACGGCGGCCGTGTGACTAAGTACCGCCATCGATTCTGCAACACCGAGTTCGGGCCGTTGAAGTTCTCACCTCAGGAGCTCGGTATACTCTGCGTGCTGTTGCTGCGTGGTCCGCAGACACCCGGGGAATTGCGCTCGCGCACCAACCGCTTGGCCGAGTTCACGGACGCGCAGGAAGTGGAATCGACGCTGCAGGCTCTCATGGAGCGCGAGGATGGACCTTTCGTTGCCCGGTTGGCGCGCGCCGCCGGGGAACGGGAAGCGCGCTACGGTCATCTGTTCTCAGGCACGCCCGAATGGGTCGCTCCCGCAGAAGCCGAGCGCGAGGCGGCTGCGCTGCCGGGCACGGCCACCGCGGGCTCGGGGGCGACACTTTCGGAACGGCTCACGCAGCTCGAGGCCGTAGTCGAGGCACTGCGCCGTGAAGTGGAAGCGCTGAAAAGCGCGCCGCGTTAGTGAGGCAGCGACGCGGTTTGTTTGGCGATGCCGTCGCGTTCGCTCACCCACTTGGCAAACGCGTCGATCTCGCTTGCGCGCAGCCCGCGCGAGTCGACCTGATGTTCGGCGAGCCACTTCTGCATGGCGGCCATCAGCTGCGCCGCCAAATCCGGCGTGTGGTTGTATAGGTCCATGTAGGCGGCCCTCACATCGTCCAGATGATCGACGGCGAGATACGCTTCCGCGCGGTGCTCGATGGCCTCCATCAGCTCCGGCTTGAGCGTGAGCGTGTGATTGTAGTCGTCGATCGCCTCCCGGTAGGCGCCCAAGCGCAGGTGGATGTAGCCAACCTGATCCCAGGCTTCGACGATGTCGCCCTTATTGCTCAGCGCCTCGGTGAAGGCATCGAGCGCGACGTTGTATTGATCGCTCACGCGCTCCATGTCCTTGGCTTTCTTGTCGGGATTGGACGTGGCCGCGGCATCCGCCTCGAGCGCCTTCGCCTTGTCGAGCGCCTTGGTGGCCGCCCGCAACGCTTTTTTCACGGCGACGTCCGGCTTCTCGGACGACGAGGTCTCGGGCACCTCGTCCGGCATTGCCCCCGCCCCCGGCGGCATCTGTCCCCTGCCGCCGCCGCCCATGCCACCGCCCGGCATCACCTGGCCCTCGGCGATTCGAACCTGGGCGCAGCAGAGGGATATCGCGGCAGCGATGAGCAGCCATCGCACCGGCAAGCCCGGCCACGCAGCCGCGCCGGCGGGTATTGCTCGGGTGATCGGTGTCGCGGGCTCTCGGAAGTCCTTCATGCTCCGCCGATTCTAGAAGATCCCTAGCCCTGACGCGAGGCTTCTTCGATCCCGATGCGCAGCGTCTTCGTGGCGATGCGCACCTCGATCAGAAATGCGAGCAGCGCGGCGGCAAGCGCCAGCATGGACAGGATGAACATGCAGGCGATGAAGCCCGACAGGTCCCAGCGCAGGAACGCATTGACGAACAGCATCACCACCACCAGCGCGATGAAGAGCGCCGACAGGATGATGGATGTGATTGCCGCATTGATGTAACGGGCACGCCCTTCGAGCACGGCGAGCTGGCGGTGCAGGTCGCGTGCACGCGGCGAGTTCTGTTCGAGCAGCAGGCGGTCCTCCAGGCTGCGCGCTCGATCGACGATGCGCGCCAGGCGGCTGGTCAGAACGTTCAGCGTGACGCCGATGGCCGAGATGAGGAAGATCGGGGTGAGCGCAACTTGAATGAGATGCGCGATATCGAAGGCGGGGTGGAAAAGATCCACGGCGAGAATCAAAACGCCCCGACCGGCACGAGGACCGGCCGGGGCGCTGAGGAATCAGTCTTACTGCTTCGGAGCAGGCGTCGACTTCTTGCCCTTCTTGCCGCTGTGCTTCTTCGTGGATTTCGCAGGAGCGGAGGAAGAGCTCGCGGCCGGCGCACTGGCGGCGGGCGATCCGGTTGAACTCGGGGTATCGGCAGCCATCGCGGCGGCGGCAATTCCGAACGACAACAGGGCGGAGGCGATCAACTTAGTCATGGGGTCTCCATCAAAGGGGTTTACGAGCGATGCAGAGAATACGCCCGATCGGCGAAATTCAGCCGAGATGAAGATCATTTCACGATCCTTTGGCCGAGGCATTATCTCGCAGCGCCGGCGCGGGTTTCTGCCGGGTGGACACGTGCCAGTAGAGGTATCCGACGATCAGGCAATTGGCGAGGAGCACGCCGGCCGCGCCGATCGAGGGCCTGTGGATCAATTCCCAGAGCTCCAGAGGAATGAGCGAGGCCGTGATGATGACGGTCAACCATTCGGCCCAGCGGCGCTGCATCCAAAGACCGATACCCTCCACCGCAAACACCGCCGCATACGTGAGCGTGATCAAGCGCACCTGATGCACTCGCGCTTCCGACAGGCCGCTGAACCAGGAGATCGCCCGAGTGACGAGGTCGTGCTCGAGGCCGTGCGGACGGGCCGAAGCCCAGGAGAGAATTTTCGCCGTCAGCGTAGCGTCGTGCAGCTGCACCTCGCCCCAGGCGGCAAGCAACAATATGATGACTTTCACCAGCTTGTAGAGCGCGATGGTGCGCAGCATCCCAAAGCGCACCAGCGGCGCGGGGTGTGAGGAGGCGGCCATCCGGTTGCTACGCCTGGCCCGCGGGAGGTTGAAACTGCAAAGTCGCGTCGAGCAGCGCGGGAATATCGAAGACGGCGCGTTCGTTCTCCAGGATCAGCGGCGCGACGCCGGCGGCCGCCACCAGGGCGGCGGGGACCTGAATCCGATCCCGTTCCCGCGCGACCGTCCAAGTCTCCAAGCGCTTGTCTTGGAAGGCTAAATTCAATGCTCCCCAGCGCAGCAATGCGGCTCGCGCGAGCGGCGTATCGCCGCCCCATTGACGCTGGGCAAGCGTCATGGCGGAGCCCGCCGCGATCTCGTCCTGCGGCAGAGTCATCAATTCTTGGATGTAGCGCACCATTTCGTCTGGCGGCACATGCAATGTCAAATAGGGCGCGGCCGCATCGGTCATGGCGGCCTGCATTTTACGTCGGATTCTCCAGGCTGAACATGGCATTCTCGTCGTCGTACGCGAACGCCTCGGCGTAGCGGGCCCAGCGGATCACGGAGCGCAAGGTCTGCTCCGCGTCATCCTCGCTCATGAAGTCTTCCAGCTCGTCGATGAACCGGCTCTTGCGCGCCGAATGGCTCACCCGCTCGTCGAGCACCCGGCGGATATGCGCCGCCAGCGGCACGTAGGCGAGCAGATGCCGCAGGAAAATACGCTTGCGCTCGTCGATGTCGGCATGGGCAAAGGCCATGCCATCCTCGGTGAGCTTGAGATCGCCGCCCTCGAGTTCGGCGAACCGCAGCAGCTGCAGCGTTTCGGCGACGGGAAAGAGCTCGTCGATTTCCATCTGCAGATCGGAGGCGATTTCGGGCAGGTCCGCCTTGCCCTTGAAGGGCGCCGCCGCGACCGCCTCCATGAGGCCGGACAGGATGTTCGAGCCGACGTGCGGCAGGACGCTGCCGATACCCAGTCCCGGAAAGCGCTCCTGGCGACCGCCCGGGCCGACGCCCTTCGGGCGGGCCGTCATCTCGACATAGATGCGTTCCACGAGCTCGCGGAAGCTCGGATCGAGGCGATTGCGCGGCTGCGGCAGCGTCACCTTGATCTCGCTCAGGATGCGGCCCGGATTGCTGCCGAACACCAGGATGCGATCGCACATCAACACCGCTTCTTCGATGTTGTGCGTCACCAGGATGACGCCCTTGATGGGCATGCGGCCCTCCGCCCACAGATCAAGGAAGTCGGTGCGCAGAGTCTCCGCCGTCAGCACATCGAGCGCCGAGAACGGCTCGTCCATGAGCAGGATATTGGGATGGACCACGAGGGCCCGTGCAAATCCGACCCGCTGGCGCATGCCGCCCGACAGCTCGCGTGGATAGGCCGACTCGAATCCGTCGAGGCCGATCAAGTCGATTGCGGCCAGCGAGCGCTTGCGGATCTCCGCGCGCGGCAGGTTCTGCGCTTCCAAGCCGAGCGCCACGTTCTCGAACACGGTGAGCCAAGGGAACAGCGCGAAGCTCTGAAACACCATCGCGATGCCGCGCGCCGGTCCTACGACGGGATTGCCGAGATACTGCACCTCGCCCGCGCTCGGCTCTGCGAGGCCGGCGATCAGGCGCAGGAGCGTCGACTTGCCCGATCCTGAGCGACCGAGCAGCCCCATGATCTGCCCCTCGCGCAGCTCGAGGTTCATGCCGTCGAGCACCAGCAGCTCCTCGCCGTCGGGCTTCGGAAATGCCTTGCGCACTTGGCTGCACTGGAGCAATGGGGTGTTGTTCATGAGGAGTTCCTGTCAGGTCATCCGATATTTGCGCTCGGCGTAGTAATACAAGGGCCGCCAGAAGAGCCGATTGATGACCACCACGAACAGGCTCATCACGCCCACGCCGAGAATGATCTGATGGAAATTACCCATCGCCGCAGCATCCGCGATGTAGGCGCCGAGTCCCTTGGCCCGAATTTCCGTATGTCCCCAGGACACCAGCTCGGAGACCTGAGCGGCGTTCCACGAGCCGCCGGACGCGGTGATCGCGCCCGTGACATAGAAGGGCAACACGGCGGGCAGCGCCACGCGGCGCCACCAGAGCCATCCCTTGATGCCGAAGTTGGTGGCGGCATAGCGCATCTCCGCCGGGATGGTGGTCGCCCCCGCGATGATGTTGAAGAGGATGTACCACTGCGTGCCGAGGATCATGAGCGGGCTCAGAAAGACATCCGGATTGAGCTTCCAGACGACGATGCCGTATACGGCGATCGGGAACAGCAGATTGGCGGGGAATGCCGCCATGAACTGCGCGATCGGCTGCACGATCTGCGCCGCTCGCGGGCGCATGCCCACCCAGATACCGATGGGCACCCAAACGACACTCGCGAGGGCGATCAGGATGAATACCCGTGCCATGGTGAGGCACGCGAGGCCGCAGACGTGCAGTGCCTCCGCGAGCGGGGTGTTGACGACCAGCACGGCGAGGAGGTGCCAAAGGCCGGCGGCGACCGCCGCCACGAGCAGCGACACCCACAGCAAGTCGAGGCTGCGTCGCTTCGGCCGATCTTGCTCCTCGACCGGAATCTTGTCGGTGCGCTTTACCAGCCGGCTGGTCCAGAACACCGCGTTGTGGAACGCGAGTGTCGCCGCCTTGATGAGGCGCGAGCGGCGCATCATGGTGAGCGCCCAGGAGTCGGGCACGCGCTCGCCGGGCTCTTGCTCCACGCGGAAGCGATCGACCCAGGCCACCAGCGGCCGAAACAGCAGCTGGTCGTAGAGCAGGATGACGATCAGCATGGTGAGGATCGCCAAGCCGATGGCGCGCAGGTTCTTCTCACGTATGGCGAGCGCGATGTACGAGCCGATCCCCGGTAGCGCCACCGACGAATTGCCGACGGTGAACGATTCGGAGGCAACCACGAAGAACCAGCCTCCCGACATGGACAGCATCATATTCCACACGAGCGCGGGGAGCGCGAACGGGGTCTCGAGCTGCCAAAAACGCATCCACCGGGAGAGGCGGAACGACTCGGCCGCTTCGATGAGCTCGGTGGGCACGGTGCGCAGGGACTGATAGAAGCTGAACGCCATGTTCCACGCCTGGCTCGTGAAAATCGCGAAGATCGCCACGAACTCGGCGCCGAGAACCCGGCCGGGCGCGAGCGATAGAAAGAACACGGTGGTGATGGAAATGAAGCCGAGGATCGGCACGGACTGGAGGATGTCGAGGATGGGCACGAGCAAGCGGCCGGCGCGCTCGCTCTTCGCCGCCCAGGTGGCGTAGGTGAGCGTGAAAACCAGCGAGAAGAACAACGCCGCCAGCATCCGGAACGTCGTGCGCGCGGCGTATTCGGGCAGATGCGCGGGGTCCAGGGACAATGGAACCGTCTCGAGCTTGGCCAGCGGATCGAACAGGCCGTGAGCGGTCTCGCCGAGAAACGCGATCAAGCCCATGACCACGATGAATGCGAGCACGTCCCAGCGGGAAGCCAGTCCTTTGAGGAAGACGTAGGGCTCGAAGCGTCTCATCCGCCCATTCTCGCAGGACAGACCGTGAGCTTGCTACCTCTCACGAGCGCGAATGGGGTGGGCGCGCCTCAGTTCGGCTGCAAGCCGTAGACGTCGAGCTCTCCGGCGATGCTCGTGGAGCCGAGTGCGCCGCCGATGTTGTTGCCGCGGGTACCGACGTAAACCTTGCCGTTCGCGATGGCAGGCACCGTGAACTTGACGGCGTTGCCCGCGGCGTCCGCACCACCCGGAGCCATCGAGCTGTTCCACAGCTCGACGAGGCTCGTCGCATCATAGGCATGCAGCACCGCCGGGCCGCAGGCGCTCGATTGCATCGTGCAGTAATGACTGTTGTCGAGCGCCCAGACGACACCGTTCGTGGTGCCGGTCGCCGAAATCGCGGGCGACGGACCCGGAAATCCGAACGTCGCCGGATCGGTGGCGTGCGCTTGCTGAACGAACCGCGACGGGGTCGTGGAGGTCTGCAAGGCGTAGGAAGTCAGCGGACCGCCGAACGGTCCGAGATAAATCGTGTCGTTCCACATCGAGACGGTCGAGAAGATGGAATAGCCCGTCGCGATTTTTTGCCACGCGCTTGCATCGGTGCTGCTGTATCCGCCGAGCGAAGCCTGGTTCAATATGTAGAGCGATCCGTCCTTGCCGCCGCCCACCACCACTCCCACGGTCCCTGAACCCGAGGTCACGTCGGCGAGCACGGCGGCGCCGCCCGAGCCGAAGTCCTGGTCCTGCTCGGCGTCATTCAACTCGTCCTGCGGCGTAAAGTATTGGGAGACGGTGAAGGCTGCGCTCGGCGTGGTCGGATTGGGCGTGACTGAAAGCTGCAGCAGCGAATCGCCGTAGTCGTTGTTGGGTGCGCTCCCACTGGTCGCATCGAATGTGCCGTTGCCGGTGATCAAGTACAGCTTTCCGCTCGCATCCGCGGAGGGCGCGGCGCCGCCCATCCATATCCCGCCGAACTGCACATTCGGCGTCACGTTCAGCACGGAGACCTGCTTGAAACCCGATGCAGAGCTGTAGGTATAGCCCATGACCCAACCGTAGTAGGGCGGGGTGTCTTCGTGAGACGCCCACGCGATATAAACGCTGCCGTTGATGAGCGCAAGGCCGCAGCGCTGATTTTCGTAGAGCGCGCTGAAAGTTGTCGTCGTGCTGTGGTCGCCGGTGCCGGGGTAGGTCCCCTGGATGAGGACCGGCGAGCCGGCCTTCTCGTTGCCCGTCGTCACGTCGATCGCATGCAGGCGCTGGTAGAAAATAGTGCCCGCGGAGTTCATGGATTTCGACACCACGTAGAGCGTGCCGCCCGAGGAATCGATCACCGGTGTGCCGATCACCCCCACCTCGGGCGTGATGTCACCGCTGCCCCCACCCACCAGATTGCCCGTCGGGCCGGAAGGCACGGTGACCTCTCCGGCGCCTGCTCCGTGAGCGGTATCGATGAGGCTCACGCTCCACAGCTGCACGCATGGATTCGCGTCGGCGTCGAACGCGAACAAACTGTCGTGAGCGCTCGCGACGAACACCACGTTGTGTTGCGCTCCGTTGATCGTCAGATTTGCGGCCCACAGGGGCTGAGCGTACACCGCGCCGTCGGCGATGCAGGAGAAGAGCTTGCCGAAGGTCGCCGTGCCGACACTGCCGCCGGTGCCGCCGGTTCCCGGAGTCAAGGCGTATTCCTGTGCATCGACACCGTCGCGCGAGCTGTCGTTGCGGTACGTGAAAACGCCGGCGAGATCGGTCACGCCGAGCGCAATGGAGCTGCTCGTCGCCGGGTTCGTGACGCTGGTCGCAGTGATGGTGTAAGCGCCCGCAGTGCCCGGTGCGGTGAAAGTCGTGCTGTCGCCGCTGGTGCTTTGCGCGGGCGCGAAGGAGCCGCCGGTCGGAGCCAACTTCCAGCTCACGCCCAAGGGATCGTTGGTCGTTACCGACAGACTGGTCTTCTGGCCGAGCGTGAGCGCGGCCGCGCGAGGCGAGATGGCAATGGAAATGTTTGACGGTGCCACCGTCATCGTGACATTCACGGACTTCTGCTGCACTGGGACGCTGCTATCGGCGACCGCGAAGGTGAGCGCAGCGGAATTCGTGGCCACGGTCGGGGTGCCCGAGATCACGCCGCTCGCAGGCGTCAGCGACAATCCGGCGGGCAATGAGCCGGCAGTGATCGACCAGGTCAGCGGCGGCGTGCCGCCGGTGGCTGTCAACGTTGCGGTGTAGGGCTTGCTCACCTGGGCGCCGGCGAGCGATGTCGTGGTCAGGGCGAGGGGAGACGGCGCGATGGTGAGGCTCAACGTGCGTGCGCTCGACTGGGCAGGGCTGCCGGAGTCGGTTACTTGCAAACCGATCGGCGTCGAGTTCGCGGGCGCGGACGGGGTTCCCGTGATTGCGCCGCTCGCGGTGAGCGCGAGCCCCGGCGGAAGCGTTCCGCTCGCGAGTTTCCATTGAAAAGGCGACGTGCCGCCTGTGGCCGCGAGCGTGACACTATAATTCGTGTTCACTTTCCCGGCGGGTAGCGAGCTCGTGGATATGGACAACGGCGCCGGGGGTACTGGCGCAGGCGAGTTATCCTGCGACGAGCCGCCGCATGCCGCGAGCGAGCCCGTGACCGCAAGAGCGGCAATCAGGCGTATCCTCGCGCCGCGCGAATGATTCCAGGTCATCACATCCCCTGCGGTTATTACTATCGGCATGACTATATAGAGGATGCCCGAGCTCGAGCCGCGGACCGCGTCACCCTCACGATCGTGATCTGTCAAATCCTCGCGGCGCTGTGGGGGGCGCTGTCCGGGACTTGCCGATGATAGCCTAGCGCGCCCTTGCGTTGCGCAAGTACCTGCTCGCCGGAAGTCATGCAATATGTCATGCTTTGTTGCGGGGTCCGGCTCTCGTGCCGTACCGCCTCTCGAGGCATTCAACTCCGAGCACTCATGCACAACAGTTCGACCGCCCGGCGCGGGACGCAGGTGCCCCCGACCAGCTCGGCGCCGGCCGAGGCTTCCGCCCCGAGCTCTTTGCAGACTCCCGCCGCGTCAGCGCATCTCGAGGGGGCCGGTCTGTCGCAGACCACGCGCTTCGAGGTGCTGGGAGCGATCAGCTTTTCACACCTGCTCAACGATCTCATTCAATCGCTGATCATCGCCATCTATCCCTTGCTGAAGGGCGAGTTTCACCTGAGCTTTGCGCAGATCGGCGTGATCACCTTGACGTATCAGATCTGCGCATCGGTGTTGCAGCCGCTGGTCGGCGCGTACACGGACAAGCACCCGCAACCGTATTCTCTCAGCATGGGCATGGCCTCTACTCTGATCGGTCTCGTGACCCTTGCCCTCGCGCCGAACTATGCGTGCGTGCTGGTGGCCGCCGCTTTCGTCGGCGCGGGATCCGCGGTGTTTCATCCCGAGTCCTCGCGCATCGCGCGCTTGGCGTCGGGGGGACAGCACGGCCTGGCCCAGTCGATCTTTCAGGTCGGCGGCAGTGCGGGCAGCGCGATCGGGCCTCTGCTCGCGGCCTTGATCGTGATTCCGCACGGACAGCGCAGCGTCGCTTGGTTCGCGCTTGCTGCGATCGTCGCGATCGCCGTCCTCGCCAAGGTGAGCGCGTGGTACAAGCGCCACCATCTCGATCGCCCTGCGGCCGCGAAGGCGGCCCCGCGTCCGGCCGGCCCGCTGTCCCCTCGGCGGGCGGCCTGGTCGGTGACCATTCTGCTCGTGCTGCTCTTCTCCAAATATTTCTATCTCGCGAGCATCACCAGCTACTACAGCTTTTATCTCATGGAGAAATTCGGCCTGTCGATTCGATCGGCGCAGATGTACCTCTTCTTGTTCCTGCTCGCCATTGCCGTCGGTGGGCTCATCGGCGGGCCGGTCGGCGACCGCATCGGGCGCAAGCGTGTCATCTGGTTCTCGATCCTGGGCGTGGCGCCGTTCACGTTGCTGCTGCCGCACGTCGGTCTCGCCGCCACCGCCGTGCTGAGCGTGATCATCGGCCTCATCCTGGCGTCGGCCTTCTCGGCCATCCTGGTGTTCGCGCAGGAAATCCTGCCCGGTCGGGTAGGCGCCGTCTCCGGGCTCTTCTTCGGCTTCGCCTTCGGTTTGGGCGGCTTGGGCGCCGCCCTTCTCGGAGCTCTGGCCGATCGCGAGGGCATCGAGTTCGTCTACCGGCTGTGCGCATTCCTACCCTTGCTCGGTGTCGCGGCCGCGCTCTTGCCCGACATTGAGCATCACACCGCGCGGAGCCGCGCATGAGTCAGAACCTCGTCTGGCTCATCACGGAATACGGTTTGCTCATCGTGACCGCCAACGTTTTCGTGGATCAGCTCGGACTGCCGGTTCCTGCCATGCCCACGCTGATCCTGGCCGGGGCCATCGCCTCCGGTGCGCTCGGCCTGACCTCCCTTTTTGCGGCGTCGGTACTTGCGTGCATCGTGCCCGATTGCGTCTGGTTCCTCGTCGGGCGGCGCTACGGAATACGCGTGCTGAAAACGCTCTGCCGCATTTCCCTCGAGCCCGATTCCTGCGTCAGCCAGACGCAGTCGCGCTTCGAGCGCTGGGGCATCAACTCTCTCGTGATCGCCAAGTTCGTGCCCGGGCTCGCCATCATCGCCCCGCCGCTCGCGGGCGCCTTGCGCATCGGCTGGCCCCGATTCATCGGGCTGAGCGCGCTCGGCGGAGCGCTCTGGGTCGGGAGCGGGCTCCTCGCCGGGATGCTGTTCAAGACACAGATTCAATCGGTGCTCGTGCACCTGGATCGCATCGGCAGCATCACCGGCACCGTGGTCGCCGCGGCGCTGGTGGGTTATGTATTCTACAAGTGGTGGGAGCGCCGCCGCTTCTACAAGGAGCTGCGCATGGCGCGGATCAGCGTCGCCGAGCTTTATGAGCTCATGGAAGCAGGGGAAAAGCCCATCGTCGTCGACGTGCGCTCGCCTACTGCGCGCACTCTCGAGCCGCGCTGGATACCGGGCGCGATTCACGTGCCGGTGGACGATGTCGGCCGGCACGTCGCCGAGCTACCCCGGGATCGGAAGATCATCGTCTATTGCACCTGCCCGAGCGAGGCGTCGGCGGCACGCGTCGCCAAGGCGCTCATCAATCACGGCTTCAAGGAAGTCCGGCCCTTATATGGTGGCCTGGATGCCTGGATCCAGGCGGGCTACGCCGTCGACGGCACCCAGGAGACCCGATCGTGAGCGAAGGCTCCGCTCACCGGGTGGTGATCGTCGGCGGCGGCTTCGGAGGACTCTCCGTCGCACAGCGACTGAAGGGCGCCGGCGTGCGCATCACGATCGTCGATCAGCGCAATCACCACCTGTTCCAGCCGTTGCTCTATCAGGTGGGCACGGCCACGCTCGCCACCTCCGAAATCGCCTGGCCGATCCGACAGCTGTTTCGCAGGCGCAGGGACATCACGACGCTCCTCGGCACGGCTGCGGGGGTCGATGCGAACGCACGCGAGGTGCTGCTCGAGGACGGAGGCAGGCTCGGCTACGACACGCTCGTGCTCGCGACCGGTGCCCGCCACGCCTATTTCGGCCACGACGAGTGGGAGCCTTATGCCCCGGCCTTGAAAACGTTGGAGGATGCGACCTCGATCCGGCGGCGCATCTTACTCTCCTTCGAGCGCGCCGAGCGCGAGAGTGACGACGCCCTGCGCCGCGCGTGGCTCACCTTCGTGATCGTCGGCGGAGGCGCAACGGGAGTCGAGCTCGCGGGCGCCATCGCCGAGCTCGCCCACGTGACCCTGCCGGATGAATTCCGTCACATCGACACGCGCAAAGCGCGGGTACTCTTGATTGAAGCCGGATCGCGCATCTTGCCCACGTTCACCCCGGATCTGTCCGCCTATGCGCACACTGCGCTCGAGCGGCTGGGGGTGGAAATCCAGCTCGGCTTGGCTGTCAGCGAGTGCTCGGCACAAGGGGTCGTCTATGGTGAGCACCAGCTCGCTGCCAAGGTGATCCTGTGGGCGGCCGGCGTGCGCGCCTCACCCGCCGCCGCATGGCTCGGCGTACCCGCGGACGGAGCCGGACGGATCAAGGTCGCGGCGGATCTCACCGCTCCCGGCCGACCTGATATTTTCATCGTCGGCGATACCGCCACGATCGATGCCTGGCACGGCAAGCCCGTGCCCGGCATCGCACCGGCCGCGAAGCAGCAAGGCATACACGTCGCCGACACCATCAAGCGCCGGCTCGCCGGCGAGGACTCGCTCCGCCCGTTCCGTTATCGGCACTCCGGCAATCTCGCCACCATCGGCAGGCGCGCGGCCGTCATCGACTTCGGCTGGATCAAGGTCCGCGGTTACATCGCCTGGTGGATCTGGGGGCTCGCCCACATTTATTTTTTGATCGGGGTGCGCAACCGCCTGGCGGTGGCCCTCAGCTGGCTTTGGATCTACGTCACCGGGACTCGCAGCGCCTGCCTCATCACACAAGGCCCGCAGCGCTCCGAGCTGCGCTAGCTCCCCGAGCGACTCGGCGCAGCCGCTCGCGGCGGCTCCTCAAGAAAAGGCGGGAATTCCAGTCTGCGCTCTGCCGAGAATGAGCGCGTGGATGTCGTGAGTGCCCTCGTAGGTGTTCACCACTTCGAGATTCACCATGTGCCGGATGACGCCGTATTCGTCCGAGATGCCGTTGCCGCCCAGCATGTCGCGGGCGGTGCGTGCGATGTCGAGCGACTTGCCGCAGGAGTTGCGCTTCAGCATGGAGGTGATCTCCACCGCCGCGGTGCCATCATCCTTCATGCGCCCGAGCCGCAGGCAAGCCTGCAGTCCGAGGGTGATCTCGGTCTGCATGTCGGCGAGCTTCTTTTGCACGAGCTGATTGGCCGCGAGCGGCCGGCCGAATTGCTTGCGCTCGACCACGTAGTCGCGCGCGGTGTGCCAGCAGCTCTCGGCCGCACCGAGCGCTCCCCACGCGATGCCGTAGCGCGCGGAATCGAGGCACGTGAACGGCCCCTTCAAGCCGCTCACGCCAGGCAGCAAACAGTCCTTAGGGACGAACACATCGTCCATGACGATCTGCCCCGTGACGGACGCCCGCAAGCCGACCTTGCCGTGCAATGCGGGGGCCGTGAGGCCCTTGGCGCCCTTCTCGAGAATGAAGCCGCGAATGGCGTTATCTTCCGTCTTCGCCCATACGACGAACACGTCCGCGATCGGACTGTTGGTGATCCAGGTCTTTGAGCCCGTGAGACGAAAACCGCCGCTCGCCTCACGCGCGCGCGTGATCATGCCGCCCGGATCGGACCCGTGGTTGGGTTCGGTGAGTCCGAAGCAGCCGATCGTCTCGCCGCGGGCCAACGACGGGAGATAGCGCTGCTTCTGCTCGACCGTGCCGAACTGATAGATGGGGAGCATCACAAGCGAGGATTGCACGCTCATCATCGAGCGAAAGCCCGAATCGACGCGCTCGATCTCACGCGCGATGAGCCCATAGCTCACGTAGTTGAGACCGCCGCCGCCGAACTCCTCCGGGATCGTCGCGCCGAGAAGACCGAGCGCGCCCATTTCGCGGAATATCGCGGTATCGGTGTGCTCGCGGCGAAACGCCTCGACGATGCGCGGGGCGAGCTTGTCCTGCGCATACTCGCGTGCGGCATCGCGGACCATTTTTTCTTCCGTCGTCAGCTGCTCATCGAGGAGCAACGGATCGTCCCACTTGAAATTCGCGGCCGCCATGTTGTCACGCCCTTCATTCCCACGATGCGCGCGAGCATCGCATAAACGCCCGCTCCAGGCCATGACTCTTGGAATCGGCTTATGGGCGGGGCAGCATGCGGGGCCGCGAGCCGCGCCCGGGGAGCGGTGAGCAAGTGCGTATTGATGGGTGAATTCGGCTCCCAACAGGAAAATCTGAGTGGAGTAAAAGACCCAGAGGAGCAGCACCAGAAACGATCCGGTGATGCCGCACGCCGAGCGGAAGGCAAACCGGCTGAGAAAGGTGACGATGAGCAGCTTGCCGGCGAGGAACAGTGAGGCTGTGACGATCGAGCCCACCCATACGTCACGCCAGCTGATCTTCTGATCCGGCGGCACGTACTTGAAAAGCGTCGCGAACAGTAACGTCAACAGCGCAAAGCCGAGCAATGCGCGGCTTACGGGTCGGCATGGCTCATTATGTACAAGAACATCTGCCCGCAGTACACGGCCATAGTCGGCCGCATCCTACAGTCGGTTGCTGCGTGTCGCTCGGCGTCGTGCTCTATGTCGGCCATGTCGCCTTCATTCCGGTGGCCCTCGCGTTGCTTCTGTCCCTCGTGCTGTCAGGACCGGTGGAATTGCTCCATCGCTTCGGTCGCACACCGTCAAGGTGATTGCCCGCAAGGTGCGTCCGCTCGCGCAGTTCGCGAGCCGGCTCGACGATTTGCGCGCCTCGGCGGACAATCTCGCCGTACCGGCGCATGCCGCCGCCACGCCCGCGCCGGTGGCTGCGCCGCCCGCACAAAGCGCCCCGGCCATGCTCCTTGAAATCACGCGCGGCCTGATTCTCGGCACCGTCACGGTAATCATCCTCACTCTCTTCTTATTGAGCGGGGGTCCACCGATGCTCGCGCATGACCTCGGCGCTCGTAAGCGATCTAAACTCCGCCCACGTCATTTGCGTCATCGAGAAGGTGCGCGCCGAAGTCGGCCGCTTCTACGCGACCACCGCGCTGATCAACGTGGGCCTCGGCCTCGCGACCGGCTGCGCGATGAAGGCCTGCGGTATGCCGAATCCGTTTCTGTGGGGCACACTGGTGGCCGTGCTCAACTTCGTGCCGTACGCGGGACCCACGGCGTCGCTCCTGTTGCTGACCTCGGTCGCGTTCGTGTCGTTCGACGGCATCGCACCGGTGGCGGCGGTCGCCGGTAGCTTCCTCGCCCTGGCCACCCTCGAGGGACAGGTGATTCAACCCCTCCTCGTCGGCCGCCGCCTGCAATTGAATCCCATGCTGGTGTTTCTGGCTCTGTGGTTCGGCGGGCTGTTCTGGGGAATCGCGGGAATCGTGCTCGCCACTCCGTCGCTGGCGGCGCTCAAGGTGCTCGCCGAGCACTCGGCGGGCGGGAAGCCGCTCGTGGAGTTCCTTAGCGCGAAAACCACGCGCGCCAAAACGACGCCCGCCACGCCGGCCGCGGAGCGGGACACCGTCTCGGATGCGCCGTTGACGGCACGCGCTCGTTACAGCTGAGCAATCGTTCGGCGCGCCGGGCGAGATCAGCGCGTCTAGATCTCGATTTGCCGCGCGATCTCGACCACCCGCTGCGGCGGCAGGTTGAAGCGGTCGACGATCTTCACCGCATTACGATACAAAAACGCGAAGAGACCAATACGCCAGGCGGCCAGTGCCGATCCCCGCTTCTTCCGCACGACCAGATCGCGCGCCGCAACGAACCGTGCGCGGTCGAAATCGATGGGCTGATCCAGTCCACGGGCGCTGTTCAGCGCGGCCCGCAGGTCGGGAATCTCGAAAAATCCGAACCGCGCGACGATGAGCCACAGCCCATCGGCAAGTTGCTCGACCACCGTGCATTTGGGCTCCGGGATGCGCGGCGTGGTCTCGAAACGAATGCTGAGGGCCACAGTTCGCCGCGGCAACACACCGGTGTAGCGCGCGTGATCGACGATGAGTCGCGAGACCCTCTGATTGCTGCGCGTGATGAATACGGTCGTCCCGTCCACGCGCAGGATCGCGCCCGACTTCAACTGCGAGAGAAAGCGTTCAGCCTCCTCGGGTGTCTGCGTGAGCTCGGCCTGGATCGCCTCGGTGCCCTTGCGCCAGGTTGTCATCACCACGAAGATGATCGCGGCGAGGCTGAGCGGTAGCCAACCGCCGTCCTCGATCTTGAGGAGATTCGCACTGAAGAACGCCAGATCCACGATGAAGAAGATTCCGCCGGTGAGGACCGCCGCCGTGCGCGGCCAGCGCCAAACCTCCGCCATTGCCTGATAGAGCAGCACGGTCGTGAGCAGCATCGTGGTGGCGACCGCGGTACCGTAAGCGGATGCGAGCCGGTCCGAGCTGCCGAAGGCGATGGTGGTCGACACGGATGCCACCATCAGCAGCCAGTTGACGACCGGCACGTAGATCTGACCGTAGACCCGGTCGGAGGTCTGGCGGATGGTGAGGCCCGGCAGCCAACCCAGCTGCATCGCCTGGCGCGTCATCGAGAACGAGCCCGTGATGATGGCCTGGCTGGCGATGATGGTCGCGACGGTGGCGAGCAGCACCATGGGATAGATCGACCATGTCGGGACGATCAGAAAGAACGGATTGCCCGTCACTACTCCCTTATCGAGCAACAATGCGGTTTGACCCGCGTAGCTCAAGAGCAGCGCGGGGAGCGCGATGAAATACCATGAACGCCGCACCGCTCGCTTGCCGAAGTGGCCCATGTCGGCGTAGAGCGCCTCGCCGCCGGTGATGCACAGAAACACCCCGCCGAGCACCAGAAGTCCCCGCCCTCCGGAGTGCATCATGAACCGCACCGCGTGGGTCGGATCGAGGGCCGCCAGAACCTCGGGATGATGGATGATGGAGATGAGTCCGAGGAGGCCGATCACGGCGAACCAGAGCAGCATCACCGGGCCAAACGCCTGCCCGATGCGCTCGGTTCCGAAGCGCTGACTCGTGAACAGGACGATGAGAATCACCACCGCCGCTGGCATCACATAGGGCTTGAACGCGTCGGTGGCCACGTTCACACCTTCGACCGCGCTCAACACCGAGATCGCGGGGGTGATCACGCCGTCCCCGTAGATAAGCGCCGCGCCGAGCAGTCCCATGATGGTGAATGGCTTGAGGCCCGGTCCGTTGGCGCCGATGAGGGACATCAAGGCGAGAATGCCGCCCTCGCCGTGATTGTCGGCGCGCATCACGAACAGGCAGTACTTGATCGAGATCGTGATGATGAGTGTCCAGATGATCAGCGAGAGCGTGCCGAGCGCTCCCGCTCGACTGAAATGACCATCCATCGCCTGCACCACGGTCTGCAGGGTGTACAAGGGACTCGTTCCCAGATCGCCGAACACCACGCCGAGCGCCGCGAGCATTGTCCACCTCAACGGTGCGCCGGCGGCGGCGGCCGGCCCCGGCGTCGCGGAGGTCTTAGCGTGAGTGGCGATGTCCATGGGTTTTACCTTACTGGGTCGGATCCGGAGCGGCAACCTTGTTCGCCGATGGCCTGCAACGCAGGCATCGTCGTCGAATTCGATTTTCGGTGGCGGCCGACATGCGCAGACGCCGGCTTCCTACATTTCGCCGGCCCCTCGCCGTCGATACTTCAACCCTGCTCACCGTCTTGTTCGCCAGTTTCTTCGACTGGAATTACTTCCGGCCCATGCTCGCGCGCATCATCTCGGAAAAGACCGGCCGCCACACCGTCATCCGCGGCAACTTGCGGGTGCATCTGTGGTCCTTCGAGCCGAGCGCGCAGGTCGACGGCCTCACCATCGACAATCCGCCCTAGGCGGAGCACGCGGTCATGTTCGGTGCGGATCAGCTCACGGTGAGCGTGAGCCTCGGGCGCTTGCTGCGCGGACAAGTGGTGGTGCCGCAAATCGAGGCGCTGCATCCCATCATCGATCTCGAGCGCGACGCGCGGGAACGCGCGAGCTGGGAGCTCGAAGCACGCGAAGGCCGCCCGCAAGAGAACTCGCAGCCCGCCAAAATTCCTACGATCCGCCGATTGCTCATCAAGTCCGGGAAAGTTCGTGTGTCGGACAGCATTCGCAAGCTCAAGCTCGACGGCTCGCTCAACGCGACGGACGTATCGGGCAAGGAAAGCGGTGGATTCGAGCTGAAATGCACGGGGTCGCTCAACGCGAAGCCCTTCCGCGCGGACCTTCACGGCGGCCCGCTCATCAATCTCGACCCGAACCAACCTTACGAGCTGACGGCTCATCTCACCGCATCCGACATCAAGCTCGAGGCGCGCACATCGTTTCCGAAGTCCTTCGACCTCGCGAAATACAGCGTAAAATTCGAGGTGTCGGGAAACGATCTGGCGGACGTGTACTACCTGACCGGGCTCGCGCCGCCCGACCATCGACATGGGCATCGACAACGTCGATCTCGCCCAGTTCAAGACGGCGAAGCAGAGGCAATCGCCCTTGCAAGGCTCCATGGTGGGACGGCTCAAGGTTCACGGCTACGGCGCATCGGTGCACAAGCTCGCCTCCTCGGCGGACGGCACGGTGAGCGTCGCTCTACCCACGGGGCAAATGAGCGATGCGCTCGCCGAACTCACCGGCATCGATGTCGTGAAAGGCCTCGGCTTGCTGCTCTCGCAAAAGCAGCCGAACGCCGCGATTCGCTGCGGGGTGATCGACTTTCAGGCGCAGAAGGGCACGCTCAACGCGCGCTCGGTATTCATCGATACGACCAATGTCCTCATCACCGGCCGCGGCCACGTCGATCTCGGCGCCGAGCGGCTCGACCTGTCCCTGCAGGGCGATCCGAAGAAAGTCCGCTTCTTCCGGCTGCGATCTCCGATTACGCTGCGCGGCACGCTGCTCCACCCCGCGATTGGCGTGAAGCCGGAGAACCTGCTGGCCCAGGCCGGCGTCGCCGCTGCGCTGGGGACCCTGCTGACACCCTTTGCTGCAGCGCTAGCCTTCATCGATCCCGGGCTTGCCAAGAACAAGGATTGCTCGGCCGTGATTGCCGAGGCGCAGGCCGATGTGAGCGACCAGACCCTGCCGGGGGCATGCATATTCTCCACAAAGGGCTGATGCTGAGCTGCTTACCGCTACTTCTCATGAGCGCGGCGGCGAATACCGGGCTTACGGATTCTCAGGCGGTGAGCGTCCATGCCGATTCGGAGTGCAGTACGTAACGGTCATAGAGACTTCGAGAGGCCGAAGAAGAAGCCGCGGCGCGCACCGAACTGCGGCGCGCCCACGCCCACGCCCGTGCCGTTGCGGATCTCGTAAATCTTGTCGAAGACGTTGATCACGTCGAACCGAGCGGTCAGCGTGCCGGCGTTGGGTATGTCGAACACATGCGAGACACCGGTATTCACCTCTGTGTAGTACGGCAGGTGGGCGCCGTTCGGAATGTCCTGCCCGCCGTAGCCGTTCGTCTGACCCGGCGGCAGCTCGAGATCCGCGCGTAGACCCGACCCCAGCAGGAAATCCGCGCTCACACGCGTGCCCTCATGCAGATAGGAGACACCGCCCGAGGCGGTGTGCTGCTGCTCGTGATCGAGATGTATCCAGTTGCGCGCGATATAGTCGAGATCGGTCGGCGAGAAATTGAACTGCGCGGAATCGATTTGCTTGCCCTTCGCACTCTGCACCGCCAGGTTCAAGTACGCGTTGAAGCTTCCGTTAGTGTAGTTCCCGGTGAGCTCCGCCCCGTATTGTTTACCGTAGCGATAATTGAACGGCGTCAGGATGATGGGCGCGCCGAACTGGCCCTCATCGATCAGGTTCTTGGATTGCTTGTAATAGGTATCCAGTCCCAGGGTTAAGCCATGCATGACCTTCTGCTGCACGCCGGCGTCGAAATAGTTCGCATGCTCGGCTTGCGGCGGCCGGGCGAGCTTGGTCAGCGGAGGCGAGGACGTGTTTTCGAAGAGCGCAATATCCTTGCCGCCCACCAGCTCGAAGGGGGGCGGCGACATGTAGCGCGAATAGCCCGCATGCAGCGTCGTATCGTCAAGCGCCTGCCAGACCACGTTCAGGCGCGGGCTCACCTGCTTGTCGCTCGTGTAGGCCGTGAATTTGTCGAAGCGCAAACCATAATTGACCGTGAAGTTCGAAAGCGGCTTCCACTCATCCTGGAGGTACGCGCTGTAGATCCATTCGGTTGCCGAGCCGTTGTCGACGATGGTGGTGGGCGTCGTGCCGAAGCCGCCCGGACCGGAAGCGTCGGCCTCGAGCACCTGAGAGGCAGTGTCGCTGATGGAATGATCGCTCTGCAGAAAGATCCCGCCCCGCAGCGTATGCTGATCGTCGAGCGTGTAGCCGGCGTCGCTTTGCACGGCATACGCCATGTTCTGCTTGTACGCTTGCTGCGAGATGCCGGTGAACAGCAGATCGCCGGGAAAATCCGGCTCGAATGCGAGGCTCGAGTAGCGCGCGATGAACGAGGACTGCACGTTCAGCGCGCCTACCGAATGCTGCCAGCTGAATGCGCCGAACTGAGTGACCTCGCGCTGGGTCTCGTTCAGGTTCTCACTGGGAAACATCGAGACACCGTCGACCTCGAGCCCGAGCGCCGGCTGCTCGCCGTATAGATTCGGTATCTGGAACTTGCCCACGGACGTACCGAGCATGAGTGCCACTCGATTCTCCTCGTCGAGGATGTCCTCGAAGTAGCCGAAGCCGTGGTACTGGGTGGTGTGGTCGTGAATGGGATTCGAGCTGCCGTCCGGAGATTCGATTCCGAGATCGTTGCGCAGGAAATCCCCGGTGACGAAGTAGCTGAAGGATCCCACGCCGCCGCCATAGGCGAGACTCGGCTGGACCTCCCCGTGACTGCCGCCGTACATGGACACGAACCCGCCCGGGGCCTGCAGGCCGCTCTTCGTCGTGATGTCGATGATGCCGGCGGTGTCCAGTCCATATTCGGCAGGCAAAGCGCCGGTCACGAGGCTGATCGAGGAAATAAGTCGTGGGTCGAGAGTCTGCCCGAATACCGCGATGCCTTCCGGGAGGATCACGCCGTTGATGCGGTACTGCAGACCCGCATGCTCGCCGCGCACGTGGTATTGCCCGAACGAGTCCTGGACGACGTCGGGCGCTTGCAAAATGACCTGGTTGAGCAGCGTGTTGGCGCCCCCCGGCGTGGCGGCGATCGCCTGAGCATCGATGGTGTAGGTCGAGGCGCCGGTCTGGGTCTGAATGTGCGAGCGCTCTTCGTCGAGATGCTGCGCAGTCACCACAATGGCGGGCAACGCTGCGTCGGTGCTCGCGGATGCAGCGGAGCCCGCGGTCGCCTCGGTGGCGGGGGCACTCGCGACTGCATCGCCGGTTACCGGCGCCGCAGTCTCGGACGCGACAGGCGTGCCGCTTCCCGCCATGGCCGCCCCGCTCACGAACAGCACGGCGACGGCGCAAGACGCCGCAGGCGTGAATAGAAGTCTGATCATCGACGAAATCCTCTGCAAAGCTGAAGGACCGCCGCCCCTGCGGGCAGCGCCGACACGAGACGGGATCAGCTTGCGAGGGGAGGACCGCGGCTGCGGGGTGTGGGTATCGCCGTGGTCGCGCTCGCCAACAGCGTTTCCTGCCGACGCTCCGGCGGCGCACGATTGAGCGCAGGCATCACCCACGAATGACTGAACGCGGGGGTGGCAACCTGGGCGAACGAGGGACACAGGCCGCACTCGGGCTCGACCGAACCGCCCCCCGTCGAGAGCTCGGGTCCGCGCATTCCCGACAGGTGGCCGAGCTCGTGTGCGACAGCACCCTGCTGGCCCGCAATGAGCAGAAGTACCAGGCAAACTGCCTGGAGCGCGTTGTTGAGGAGGCCGGAAGCCGGCCGCGAGGGAGACATCTGCACAAAGCTAACAGAATGGCGCCGGCTTTTCATCAGCCCCTTGCCAGGCCCTCGCCGCACAAATGCCTTGCGGCAGCGGTTTTGATTACAATGACGTGCGCGCCGAATTCGCCCGGGGACACCGACCAGGAAGGATTTCACATGAAGCTGCGAACTCGAATCGAAGGCGGAGGCACGCCCTCGCTCGAGCGCTGGGGCATCGATAGCGAGTACGGCCGCTTGCGCGACGTCCTGGTCGGACCCATCGATCACTTCAGCTGGCGCGGCGGCAATGCGGTCGCTCAGCGCAGCGAGCGGGTCGGTCTCAAGTTCGATTTCCGGACCGCGCGCGCCCAGTATGCGGAAATGCTCGACGCCTATCGTCAAGCCGACGTCGCGGTCCACGTCTTGCCCGCGGATCCGCACCTGCCTTATCAGATATTCGCACGCGATTCGAGCGCCATGACGCCCTGGGGCGCCGTCATCCTGCAGACGCAGAAGCCGTATCGCCGCGGCGAGTACGCGGCCTGTATTCAGTTCTATCTCGACGCCGAAATCCCCATCTATGATCTGATCACCGCCGGCAATGTCGAGGGGGGCGATTTCATGGTGTTGAAGCCGGGGATTGCCGCATGCGGATACTCGGGGGAACGCTCCATCGAACCGGCGGTGCGCCAGCTCAAAAGCTGGTTCGAGGCTGAAGGGTGGGAGATGCATACCTATGCGTTCGACCCGCACTTTTTGCACCTCGACGTGCAGATGGGCATGCTCGCGGAGGGACTCGCCGTGGTGTGCGTCGAGGCCGTCGAGCCGGAGCTCGTCGACTGGCTCGCATCGAAGGGCATCCGAGCCATCGCCGTCCCTTACAGTGATGCCATGCAGCTCGGCACCAACGTGGTTGCTCTGGGCGATGAGCGCGTGCTCGTCCCTGCCTCGAGCAAGAATCTCATCGCGGCCTGCCGCGCCGAGGGCCTCACCGTATACGCCCCGGATGTATCGATGATCGCCAATGGCGGCGGCGCGGTGCACTGCATGTGCCAGGCGCTCAAGCGGGACGGTATCGGTGGCACATGATCCAGGGCGCCGCCGCTTCGTATTGAGTGCGGCGGCCGCGGCGGGCATCGGCGCGGCGCTGGCGCGGCCGGGCGCGCCGGCGGGCAATGCGCCCTCACCCTCTCTCGCCGACCTCGGCGCGAGCGAGGCCGTTGCGCGCATGTCGCGCGGCGAGCTCGCCTGCGAACGCTATGCCCAGGCGCTGCTCGACCGGTGTGCGCAGGAACGCGAACTCAATGCGTTCATCACCCTCGACCCCGCCCGGGTGCTGGAGCAGGCGCGCGCGCGCGACGCGGAGCGCCGCGCCGGCGCGAAACCGGGGCCGCTGTTCGGTCTGCCCATTCCGGTCAAGGACAGCGTCAACACGCGCGACTACCCGACCACCGCCGGCACGCCGGCGCTGCGCACATTCCGCCCCCAGGCCGATGCCCCGGTGGTCGCAGCGTTGAAGGCGGCGGGCGCGCTCGTGCTCGGCAAGACCAATTTGCACGAGCTCTCCTACGGCTGGACCAGCAATAACCTCGCCTTCGGCGCCGTGCGAAATCCCTACGATCACGCCCGCATTCCCGGCGGCAGCAGCGGAGGAACCGCGGCTGCGATCGCCGCCCGGCTCGCTCCCCTCGGTATCGCCGAGGATACGGAGGGCTCGATTCGCGTACCGGCGGCGTTCTGCGGCATCGCAGGGTTCCGGCCGACGACGGGACGCTACTCGACTCAAGGGTGCGTGCCGATCTCCCCGTTGTTCGATCAGGTGGGGCCGCACGCGCGCGGCGTCGCCGATCTCGTCCTATTCGACTCAGTCGTGACTCGCGAAACGCCGCTTGCGCCCGCTACATCCTTGCGCGGTGTGCGCCTCGGTGTCGCACGCGAGTACTGGTTCGCAGGTCTCGATCCCGAGGTGGAGCGCATCACCGCAGGCGCACTGCGCCGGCTCGAGGAGGCCGGCGCCGTCCTCGTCGAAGCGCCGCTTCCCGGTGTCGCCTCGTTGGTCGATCGCGCAACCGATCAAATTCAGAACCATGACGTGCGCTTCGCCCTCGCCCGCTACCTCGCGACTTACGGGGCGCCTGTGGACCTGCGACAACTCATCGAGCAGGCGAGCCCGGACATCCGGGCCGTGTTCCAGAGCTACGTCCTGCCGGGCGGCGAGAACTTCGTCACCGAAGCCGAGTACGCGGCGGCGCGTGATCGCTACGTGCCCGAGCTCAATCGGGCCTATCGGGAGTACTTCGCGAACCACCGGCTGGATGCGATGGTCTTTCCCGCAACGCGTGTGGCGGCACCCCTCATCGGTGAGGAGACGACGCTCGACATCGGCGGGCACGCCGTGCCCTTCGAGGACGCCGTGGCGCGCAACATCGCTCCCGGCAGCACCGCCGGTCTTCCGGGACTTGTACTGCCGGCGGGACTGACCGCCGCTGGCCTGCCGGTGGCGCTCGAGTTCGACGCACCGGCGAGCACGGATCGAGCGCTCCTGTCGGGCGGAGCGCCGCTCGAGCAGGCGCTCGGACGCATCGCCGCGCCGCGTGTTTGAGACCCGCCGGACGCATCGGGGGCTTCAGCGCATCGAGGCATGAGCTTAGACTATCAGCGCCTCTCCCACCGCCATCCAAGGTAAGACCCGCATGATCAAAGTCAGTGTCCTGTATCCCAACAAGCCCGGGTCCCACTTCGACATGGGCTACTACCTCAATACGCACATGCCATTCGCGATGCGCTTGCTCTCCAAGGGATTGCGCAAGACCGAGGTCGATGCCGGCATCCAGGGCACCCGTCCCGGCGAGCCGCCGGCCTTTTTCGGCGGATGCCAGTTCTATTTCGACTCCATCGAAGCCTTCGCCGATGTGTGGAAATCCGCCGCGCCGGAGCTGACTGCCGACATTCCGCGCTACACCGACGTCGCGCCGCTCATTCAGTTCAACGAGGTCAAGCTGTCGCTGTGAGCCGGCATGCCGATTCACTCGTATTTCTCGACGCTCGTCTACACGGCTGCACTGCAGAGTCGCGGGACCCGGGCGCTCAATGCCCGGCTCCTGCGGGAATGCCGGCAGCTGCGCGCCGACGATGCCTCCGGGCGACACTGGTCCGCGGCGAATTATCCGGGTGGGTACACCTCCTACGCGTCTGCGCACCGATTGCAACGTCTCTCCCCCACCTTCGCAGAGCTGGAGCGCAAGCTCGACCGCCACGTACAGGCGTTCGCGGCCGCCGCGGAATGGGATCTTGCGGGCCGCCCCCTGTCGATGACCGATTGTTGGGTCAACATCATGGCGCGGCGGACGGCGCATCCCGGGCACCTCCATCCCCTCTCGACCTTGAGCGGCACTTACTACGTGGAAACTCCGGGCGGCTCGCCCGGCCTCAAGTTCGAGGATCCGAGGCTCGAGCGCTTCATGGCTGCGCCCCCGCGCAAGCCGCGGGCGCGCACCGCCAACAAAGCCTGGATCACCGTTCCGGCAAAAGCCGGGCACCTGATCTTGTTCGAAAGCTGGCTGCGGCATGAAGTCGCGCCGAACGGCCAAGCGGGCGAGCGCATCAGCGTAAGCTTCAACTACAACTGGTTTTAAAAATCCCCATGACCACCCCCACGACTGATGCCACGATGGCGGTTTATCTCGACCTCGAGAACATCGCCCTGGGCGCGCGCGATGCCAGTTATCCGAGCTTTGATGTCGGCAAAGTGCTCGAGAGGCTGCTGCTCAAGGGCGACATCGTGGTGAAGAAAGCCTACTGCGACTTCGACCGCTACAAGGACTTCAAGCGCGGTCTGCACGAGGCGGCCTTCGAGCTCATCGAGATCCCGCACGTACGTCAGTCCGGCAAGAATTCCGCCGACATCCGCATGGTCGTCGACGCGCTCGACCTCTGCTACACCAAGGGCCACGTCGATACGTTCGTCATCATCAGCGGCGACTCGGATTTCTCACCGCTGGTGAGCAAGCTGCGCGAAAATTCCAAGACGGTCATCGGGGTCGGGGGCAAGAACTCGACCTCCGATCTGTTTCTCAACAACTGCGACGAGTTCATCTACTACGATGATCTCGTGCGCAAGGAGCGGTCACGGCGCCGGCACTCGGCCGCCGGACCCGCGTCGCGTCCGACGGCGACGTCCCCGGAAGCCAAGGGTCCCGATGTCAGCGAGGCGCTCGATCTGGTCGTCGAGACGCTCGATGCCGTCACCGAGGAGCGCGGCGAGAACGAGCCCATCTGGGGGTCCATGATCAAGCAGGCCATCAAACGGCGACATCCCGGTTTCAATGAGCGGTTCTACGGCTTTCGCTCCTTCAACGACCTTTTGGCCGACGCCGAGAAGCGCGGTCTGTTGAGTCTGCGGCCCGACGAGAAATCAGGCGGTTACACGGTGCGGGTCGCGGAGAAGCCGCCGAGCCCCAAGGGTTGAACTCATCCCGGCCGCCCTCACACTGGAGGGACCAGTTAGCTAGAAAAACGGCCGGGTCATGAATACATCGCATCGACGGTCTTGGATGTGGGCTGAAGCTTGTGCACGCCTCGAGGAGGTGGAGCGCCGGCATCGTCATTTCTTTGACCTTCTGACGGCGCCGTCGGCGGCGCCCGTGTGGGAGCCGCCCGCCAATATTCTATCGGTCGGGCGCGAGCTGCAGGTCACGGTGGCATTGCCGGGTGCGCGCGGCGACGAGGTGGTCGCGCAAGTGACGCCCTCGGGGCTCTTGATCGAAGCGACCGTGTCGCCGCCCAGCTTCGCTGCGGGCGTCGAGGTGATTCGACTCGAGATTCCCTACGGCCGCATGCGGCGGCGCATCGAGCTGCCGCCGGGGAGCTATACCCTGCTCGAGTTTCACCTCGACGCCGGTTACCTCTTTCTGCGTTTGACGGGAACTAGTCTATGAACGAGAACGCAACCCCCATGGCCGCCGCACCCGCAACCTCGATCCCCGAGGACGTGCTCATCATCCTGCCCGCGACGGATGCGGTGCTCTTTCCGGGTGTGGTGCTGCCCATCGCGGTGCACGGCAAGCGCGCGCTCGCCGCGGCGCAGGAAGCGGTCCGCACCCAACGCCGTGTAGGCATCCTCCTACAGTCAACGGAGAGCGGCAACCCGGAGCCCGAGCAGCTCCATCGAGTGGGGACGATCGCATCCATCGTGCGCTTCGTGACGGCGGCCGACGGGAGTCATCACCTGATCGCGCAAGGCGAGCAGCGCTTCACGCTGCTCGACTACGTGAGCCAGGAGCCCTTCCTGGTGGCGCGCATCGAGGCGCACAAGGAACCGACGGTGGTGGGCAAGGAGATCGAGGCACGCGCACTCACCTTGCGCGAGCGCGCCATCGAAGCCATGCAGCTGCTGCCGCAAGCACCGGCAGAGCTCGGCAACGCGATCCGGGCCATCGAGTCGCCCTCGACGTTGGCCGACATCGTCGCGAGCTTCATGGACCTCAAGAAGACGGAGAAGCAGGAGATCCTGGCGACCTTCGACCTCGAGGAACGTCTGGATCGAGTGCTCGCGTTCCTCAACCGGCGCATCGAAGTGCTCAAGGTCTCGCGCCAGATCGATGAGCGCACGCGCGAGGCGTTCGACGAGCGGCAGAAAGAGGCGGTGCTGCGCGAGCGCCTGCGTCAAATCCAGAAGGAGCTCGGCGAGAAGGGCGATTCCGGCGCAGAGGTCGAGGACCTGCGCAAGGCCATCGCCGAGGCCGGCATGCCCCCGGAAGCGGAGGAGCAGGCGCAGCGCGAGCTCGCGCGTCTCGAGCGCATGCCCGAGGGCGCGGCGGAATACTCCATGACGCGCAATTATCTGGACTGGCTGATCGCCATGCCCTGGTCGAAGCTCGATCCGGAGCAACTCGACATCGAGCGGGCGCGCGCCATCCTCGATGAGGATCATTACGGTCTGGACAAAGTGAAGCGGCGCATCCTCGAGTTTCTGGCGGTGCGCAAACTGAACCCCGAGGGGCGCAGTCCCATCCTCTGCTTCGTCGGTCCGCCCGGCGTGGGCAAGACCTCGCTCGGCCAGAGCATTGCGAAAGCACTCGGATTGCAGTTCCGCCGCGTGAGTCTCGGCGGGGTGCACGACGAGGCGGAGATCCGCGGCCACCGGCGCACTTACATCGGCTCGCTGCCGGGGAATATCGTGCAGGCGATACGCAAGTCCGGACGCCGCAATCCGGTGCTCATGCTCGACGAGGTCGACAAGCTCTCGGCGAGCCATCAGGGCGATCCGTTCTCAGCGCTCCTCGAGGTGCTCGATCCGGAGCAGAACAACACGTTCCGGGACAACTATCTCGGCGTGCCGTTCGATCTGTCCAAGGTGTTGTTCATCGGTACTGCGAACGTGCTCGACGCCATTCCCGCGCCGCTGCGCGATCGCATGGAAATCATCGAGCTCGCGGGCTACACCGAGGAGGAGAAGCTGCAGATCGCCCGGCGCCACCTGCTGACGCGGCAGCTGTCCGCCAACGGCCTGAAGGCCGAACAAGTGCAGATCTCGGACGAGGCGCTGCGCCACGTCATCGTGGACTATACCCGCGAGGCGGGCGTGCGCGGCCTGGAGCGGCAAATCGGCGCGCTGTTACGCAACGCCGCAGTGTCGATCGCCTCCGGACGCGCCACCCAGGTCTCCATCGACGTCGGCGACATTCAGGGCATCCTCGGGGCGCCGCGGTTCGAGAACGAGATCGCGCTGCGCACGAGCGTGCCCGGCGTGGCCACGGGTCTCGCCTGGACGCCGGCGGGCGGAGATATCCTGTTCATCGAATCCAGCCGCGTGCGCGGCAGGGGCAAGCTCATCCTCACCGGTCAACTCGGCGAGGTCATGAAGGAAAGCGCGCAGGCCGCGGTCACTCTGGTGAAGTCGCAGGCGGACCGCCTCGGTATCGACCCGGCGGTGCTCGACGACAGCGATCTGCACATTCACGTGCCCGCGGGTGCCATCCCCAAGGACGGCCCGAGCGCGGGTGTCGCAATGGCGACCTCGCTCGCCTCACTCCTATCCGGGCGCACGGTGCGCGCGGATGTGGCCATGACCGGAGAAATCAGCCTGCGCGGTGTGGTGCTGCCGGTCGGCGGCATCAAGGAGAAGGTCGTCGCGGCGGCCCGTGCCGGCATTCGCACGGTCATACTGCCGGCGCGCAATCGCCGCGATCTGGAGGACATCCCCGAGAGCGTGCGCAATCGGATGGAGTTCGTGTGGGCGGAGAAGATTGACGACGTGCTCGCGCGCGCGCTGGAGGATGCGCCGGTCCGGCGCGCGGCGGCGTAACAGGGCGCGGCGGGACGCCAGAAGAGCACCATCAGGGGTTCTCGACGGGTGGGTGAAAAAAAATTGCTACCGTTGAGGGCGGGAACGCAGGAAGACCGGGACGGCTCGACGTCAGGGAGTATCGGAAACCCCCGCGATCGACCGCAGGTCAGGGCACATTTTGGATAGCGCGTCCTGCAGGAGCAGTGTCTCCTTCAGCTGTATATGGCGCCTCACCTCCGGGGTGCGTCAAGCACTGATTCCGAGGCAATCGCTTTATTATTGCGCAGAGCAGCCGCGCAGCCGGCCCGCACCCCGCGCCGCTAGCCTAGCGCGCGGCGAGCTGTTGCAATCGGGCAATGCGCTCGAGGGCCGGCGGGTGCGAGTCGTAGAACGCCGAGTGCACGGGGTCGGGTGTCAGCGTGGCGGCATTATCGCGGTAGAGCTTGACCAGCGCCGCCGCCAACCGCTCCGCGCTCGCATGCCGAACGGCGAAGTCGTCGGCTTCGCGCTCGTGGCGGCGCGACCACCAGGCCTCGAGCGGCGTGACGAAATAGGTGAACACCGGCACCACCACCAGGAACAACAGCAGTGCCAGGGCGGGCGAAGGCACTGCGACGCCGAGAGCTGCATAAAATCCCGGCTGCCGCGCGAGCCAACCGAGGAGTGCGAGTCCCGCGAGCATCGACAGACCCGACACCGCGAGGCGCTGGCGCACATGATGCAGCCGAAAGTGCCCTAGCTCGTGGGCGAGCACCGCCTCGATCTCGTCTGAGTCGATGCGCGCCAGCAGCGTGTCGAAGAATACGATGCGCTTGTTGCGGCCGATGCCCGTGAAGTAGGCATTGCCGTGCGCCGAGCGGCGCGAACCGTCCATCACGAACACGCCTCCTGCGGCCGCGAACCCGCAGCGTTCGAGCAGCGATTCAACGCGTGCGCGCAGAGCCGCGTCGTCGAGGGGCGAGAAGCGATTGAACAGCGGCGCGATGAAGCGCGGGGCAGCCCAGGCCAGCGCGAGGCTGACGGCGAGCCACACGAGCCATGCCCATAGCCACCACCAGGCACCCGCCCGGTCCATCAATGCAAGCGTCGCGAGTACGAGCGGCGCACCGATCGCGAAACCCAGAGCCCCCCGCTTGAGCATGTCGAAGACGAACAGCCGCGGTGTGATCCGGTTGAACCCGAACCGCGCCTCGATGCGAAACGTGCGCCAGACCACGAACGGCAAGCCCACGAGCTGCAGAAAAAGAAGTGCGCACAGCACGATCGCCGTGCCCTGCCAGGGCTCGGGCCAGTGCGCACGGCCGATGAGCGCCTGTATCGCTGCGAGGCCGCCGCCGAGCGTGAGCGCGAGCTTGATCAGCGCCTCGAATCCCGTTGCCCAGCGAGTCACGTGCGCGCGCGCCACGGTGTAGTCCGCCGCACGCTGCTGTTCCGCGAGCGCGATCCGGCCCGAGAAAAGCTCAGGCACGCGATCACGGTGCGCGCGCACGGCCGCGATCTGGCGCGAGGACAGCCACAGACGGACCGCGGTTTCGGCGATGAGCGCCGCCACGAACAGCACGGTGAAGTCGCGCATCGCGGGACTCGCGAGCGTCGCAATCATGGAAAGAGGTTAGATGAATTCGCCGGCGAGCGAAATATCAAAGGCTTCTCGACGGCCGAGCCCGGACTTTCGCCCGCGCGGGCGGGCGCTTGCACCGCGCGTGCCGTCGCCTCGGTCACCAGATGGTGGTGCGGCGACAAGTCGCATACCGGATCTGCATTGGCCGCATCGCCGGTCAGCAAGTACGCCTGACAGCGGCAGCCGCCGAAGTCGCGGACTTTCTCCGGACAGCTGCGGCAGGGCTCCTTCATCCAGTCGTTACCACGGAAGTGGTTGAAGCCCTGCGATTCGAACCAAACGTGCTCGAGGCTCGCGCTCTTCACGTTCGGGAAGGAGAGGCCGGGAAGCATGCGCGCGGCATGGCACGGCAGTGCGGTGCCGTCCGGCGTCACCGTCAGGAAAATCGAGCCCAGGCCGTTCATGCAGGGCTTCGGCCGGCGCTCGAAGTAATCCGGCACCACGAAGAAAATGCGCATGGCCCGGTCGGTGCGCTCGCGGTAGCGCCGCGTCGCCTCCTCGGCGCGCTCGACCTGCGCGCGGCTCGGCATCAGCTGCTCGCGGTTGTGCCACGCCCATCCATAGAATTGCGTGTTGGCGAGCTCCACGTAATCCGCGCCCATGCGATGCGCCATCTCGAGGATTTCCTCGACATGATCGATGTTGAGACGGTGCAAGACCACGTTGAGCACCATCGGATACTCATAGCGCTTGATGAGCGCCGCGACTTTCGACTTCAAGTCGAACGTACGCGTCGAGCTCAGGAAATCGTTCATCTGGCGCGTGCTGTCCTGGAAGGAGAGCTGGATGTGATCGAGTCCCGCCTCCTTCAGGGCGCGAATGCGCGGCTCGGTGAGCCCGACGCCGGAAGTGATGAGATTGATATAGAACCCGAGCTCATGGGCCTCGGCGACGAGAATCTCCAGATCATCGCGTGCCAGAGGCTCTCCGCCCGACAGCCCGAGCTGCACGGCGCCGAGGGCACGCCCCTCGCGCAGCACCTTGATCCATTCCTGCGTATCGAGCTCGGGGCCGCTGCGCGCGAAATCCGTTGGGTTGTAGCAAAAGGCACAGTGCAAAGGACATCGGTAGGTGAGCTCGAGCAGCAGCCAGAGTGGCGGCCCGGGCCGCACCGGCCCGCTCACCGAGCTCGGCGCATCCGCCGGCGCAGCCGCGGCGTTCATGGCAGCGACACCCAGTGCTTCTCGTGCGCCATGGCCACGAACGCAATCACGTCAGTTTTCAATCCACTGGTCGAGAATGCCTGCTCGAGGCTCGCCGTGATCTCATCGATGGTCGCGGCGCCGTCACAGCGCCGCAGGATCTCGCCGGCGCTCGAGTTCAGCTTGATCATGCCTTCCGGATAGAGAAGCACGAATGCGTTCTGCGCGGCCTCCCATTGCAGCCGGAATCCGCGTCCGATGGAGGGCCGCGATTGTGCGCTCAACTCGTTCATAACGGCACTCCGTAGCGTAATGCCATGGCATCGCTCATCTGCCAGAGCACGTCGAGCTTGAACTTCAGGATCTCGAGCGCCCGCTCCTGTGCTTCGCGTGTGGTGAAATGATCGAGCGTGAAGGCAAGGCCGAACTCGACATCGCGCCGCGCAAGACTCACCCGGCTCTGGAAATACGTGAGACCCTCGGGGTCGATCCAGCGGTAATGCTCCGGCCAGTTGGCGAGTCGCTGCTTGTGAATCTCCGGGGCAAACAGCTCGGTGAGCGAGGAGCAGATTGCTTCCGGCCATGGTGCCCGGCGTGCGAAGTTGACATAGGCGTCCACGGCAAAGCGCACCCCCGGGAGCACGTCGGTAAGCGCTTCGACATGGCCGCGTGTGAGGCCCACCGCCTCGGCCAGCCGCAGCCAGGAATCGATTCCGCCCGGATCCCCGCCGTAACCGTCGTGATCGAGGATGCGTTGCACCCAGTTGCGACGTACGGCGCGATCGGGGCAGTTGGCGAGAATGGCGGCATCCTTGATGGGTATGCTCACCTGGTAGTAGTAGCGATTCGCGACCCAACCCTGGATCTGCTCGCGGCTCGCCTTACCGGAGTTCAGTGCCACGTTGAAGGGATGATGGATGTGGTAAGCGGCTCCCTGCCGTCGTAACTGCAATTCGAATTCCTCGCGGCTCCAGGGTGCGGCTCGGCTTGCGCTCACAGGGCTATTTCCATGCCATCCCGCGCCACCTCGACACCGCGGCGCTCGAGCTCGCGCGCCTCGTCGGAGGATTCGTTCAGGATCGGATTCGTGTTGTTGATGTGTATCAAGATCTTTCGTACCCCCGCGGGCAGCCGGCCGAGCCACTCGAGCATGCCACCCGCGCCGCTCTGGGCCAGATGGCCGAGGTCGCGGGCGCGCTTCTTCGAGACGCCCACGCGGATCATCTCCTCGTCGCTCCAGAACGTGCCATCGACGAGCACACACGCGGCTCGCTGCATGAATTCGAACAGCCGCTCGTCGATCGCACCGAGTCCCGGGGCATACACGGCGGAAAGGCCGGTACCGCCGTCCTCGAGGACGAGGGCTACGTTGTCGCCTGGAACCGGCGCGGCCCGATTCGGCGAATACGGCGCCGGCTTGCTCTCCACCGGCAACGCGCGCCATCCTACATCCTGCACGTCCTCGACGATGAACGGCCGGTCGAGCTCCATACGGCGCCGATCGACGCCGCAAAAGTGGGCCAGCACCCCGAGCACGGGATTGCCGTGGGTCAGGTCGGCGTAAGTGCTGTCCGTGCACCAGACCGGCCACGGCCGGGCGGATTCGCGCAGCATGTAGAGTCCCGTCGTGTGATCGACCTGTCCGTCGACCAGGACGACGGCGCAAAGCGCGCTGTCGCGCAGCCCGCGATTCGGTTGCAGGTCCGGGTGAGCCTGTAATTGGGTGCGGATATCCGGCGAGGCATTGACGAGGATCCAGCGGGCCGGATCCCGGCCGCTGACGGCGATGGAGGATTGTGTGCGCGTCTGCGCGCGCAGGGTACCCGCCCGGAAGCCCGCACAGTTCGGGCAATTACAGTTCCACTGGGGAAACCCGCCGCCGGCGGCCGACCCCAGGATGCGAATTTTCACGGAAGAGTGGGCGCCCCCGCGGCTGCGGGCGCGCGCCCTATCGACATATCAGCGATTCGCCACGTACATGGTGATTTCCATGCCGAACCGAAACTCAGTGGCTTGCGGGGTTTCCCATTTCATGAGGCTGCTCCAGAAATTTGCTACAGCTTCATGCTGCTCCGGTGCCCGCCCCACAAGTATCGTCGCCATCATGAAATTCGGCTCATGATTTTCATGAGGCCCTCAGTGGACCTGCCGCGCCGGCCGCTGCCTGAACAGGAGGATGCAGCCGACGATGAACGCCAGCAAGACGGCCGAGGCCGTATAGCGGTTGAGGGCGAGTCCGCCCTCGGCGTGCGGCTTGTCGAAGAAGTCACCCACCACGGCGCCCAGGGGCCGGGTGAGAACGAACGCCGTCCAGAACAGCGCCGTCCGGGAGATACGCGTCCAGAAATACGCCGCCGCGACCACCGCCAGCAACCCCAGGAACAAGAGCGCGCTGCCCCCATAGCCGAGGTCCGCCGAATCGGCCGTCCAATCGCCAAGCGCCGTCCCCAGGGTCTGGGAAAACATGATGGTGACCCAGTAGAACATCTCGGCCTTGGGATTGGAGACGGTACTGACCGCCAGGCTCCCTTCCGAGCGGTACCAGATCACGAGGGATGCTATGAGCAATGCGAGCAAGAGGCTGGCTCCGCCCGCGTACCCGATGCCCAGCGAGCGATCCGCAAAATCCGCCAGGGTCGTTCCGACGGTGGTCGTCGCAATGATGGTGACCCAGTAGAGAAAGGGGTGAAATCGCGATGACTTGATCTGCGCAGTCACGGCGATGAGGAAGATCACCAGGAAAATGGCCGTCGCGACGAGATAGCCGAGATTCATCGACATGGACACCGCATCGCCGCCGGTCTCGCCCAGGGTCGTCGCCGCAATTTTAATGATCCAGAAGACCAACGTCACTTCCGGGACCTTGGCCGAACTCATCGTCGGGTCGCTTCTCATTGGGGTCTCACTTCTTGGAGTCTCACTTCGGATACCATGCATGAATGAGACTGCGCACGCGGTTGAATCTCGTCGTAGCCGCCCTGAGTGCCGCATTCGTGATCGCGTTGATCGCGGCCGAGATCGAGTCTACCCGCGAATCCGTGCGCGAGGAGATCGAGGCGGCCAATCGCGTGGCATCCCAATTACTCGGCCAGCTGGCGGTGCTGTACTCCAAGATCGGAGGGCCGGACCTGGTCCTGCAGTTCCTCGATCAGCTGGGGCGGGTACGCGCCAACGAGGTATATCTCGTGTCGGCCGACGGCGAGGTGCTGTATCGCTCGCCGCCCGCCACCTACAAAGCGGGCCGCGAGGCGCCCGCATGGTTCGCGCGGCTCTTCACGCCGCAATCCGCACGCGAGACGTTCGTCCTGCGCGGCGGCGTACGCCTGGTGGTCGAGGCGCAGCCCTCGCGCGCCGTGCTCGATGCCTGGGATGAAATCGTGCGTCTCTCGACGGTGGGCGCCGCGATGCTGATCGTGGTCAACGGTGTCGCCTTCTGGTCGGTGGCACGATTGTTCAAGCCGATTCCGGTCATCGCCGACGGGCTCGAGCGGCTGCAGCGCGGCGATCTCGCGTTTCGATTGCCGCCTCTGCCGGGCTCCGAGGCGAACGTCATCGGCAGCGCTTTCAACCGCATGGCGGCAGCCCTCGAGGACAAGGTGCGTGCCGAGCGTCAGGCGCGCGATGCGGAAGCGCGCCTCGAGGAGCGCCGCGAAATGGCCTCGCTCGCCGATCAACGCGTGGAGGAGGAGCGCCGGCTCATCGCACACGAGTTGCACGACGAGTTCGGCCAGTCGGTCACCGCGATCCGCAGTCTTGCGCTCGCCATCGCGGCCCAGGCGCCGGCCGCCGCCGCGGGCGAGCGGGACGCCATCGGCGACACCGCGCGGCTGATCTCGGACGAGGCGGCGCGTCTCTACGATGCCATGCACAGCCTCATCCCGCGCCTCGCACCGCTGTCGCTCGACGCGCTCGGGCTCTCCGCCACGCTCGAGAACCTCGTGCGCGACTGGCAGCGCCGCCATGCGGCGGTCACCATCGATCTCGTGCACAAGCTTCCGTCCGATCTCGGCTCGAGCGTGGCACTCGCCGTCTACCGCGTGGTCCAGGAGGGATTGATCAACGCCTTGCGCCACGCGCAGGCCACCCGGATCAGCATCGTGGTCGACGGCACGGAGGAGAGGATCCGCGTGAGCGTCGCCGACGACGGCATCGGTCTGCCGGCCGACTGGGCGCGCCCCGGACATTTCGGACTTCGTGGACTCACCGAACGCGTCGCACAGCTCGGCGGCAGGTTCGAGGTCGGCAGCGCTGAGCCGCGCGGGACACGACTCGCGGCCGAGATCCCCTTGAGGGCGGCGGCATGATTCGGGTGCTGCTGGTCGATGATCACGCCGTGGTGCGAACCGGATTTCGGCTTTTGTTGCAATCGATCGGCCAGGTCTCGGTGGTGGCCGAGGCGGAATCAGGCGAGGATGCCTGCCGCCTGTATTCGGAGCTCGAGCCCGACGTCGTGGTCATGGACATCGCCATGCCGGGCATGGGCGGCCTCGAGGCCTTGCGGCGCATGAGAGCGCGTCATCCGCAGGTGCGGGTGCTGACGCTCTCCGCGCACGATGATCCGATGCACGCGCGCCGCTGCCTTGCGGAAGGAGCGCTCGGTTTTCTGTCCAAGCGCAGCGCCCCCGAGGCCCTGGTGCAGGCAGTCACCGTCGTCGCGTCCGGGCGGCGGTACCTCGATGCGGCGCTCGCCCAGAAGCTCGCGCTGGCCGACTTCGACGGCGCTTCGAAATCGCCGGTGGAGCGGCTATCGGAGCGTGAGTTCGAGGTGTTCATGCGGCTCGCCGGCGGTGCCACGGTCCAGCGCATTGCGCAGGATCTCAAGCTCTCCGCCTCCACGGTCGGCACGCATCTGTACAACATCAAGCAAAAGCTCGGCGTCGAGAATCAATCCGAGCTCACCTTGATCGCCATCCGCTACAAGCTCATCGAGGCCTAGGAGCGGAAGACAATGACCGTCATGACGACCGGCCACGCGATCGCCGAATCGCTGATCGCGCACGGCGTGGACACCGTGTTCGGGATTCCCGGCGCCCATATGTACGATTTCAACGACGCGCTTGCGCAACGGCACGACGCGCTCCGCTTCGTAACCACGCGCCACGAGCAAGGCGCGGGGTACATGGCCTACGGCTACGCGAAATCCACCGGCCGGCCCGGCGTTTACACGGTCGTCCCGGGACCGGGACTTTTGAACTCGGCCGCGGCGCTGTGTACCGCATATGGCGCCACCGCACCGGTGCTTTGCATCACGGGCAACATCATGTCGCATCTCATCGGGCGCGGCCGTGGGCAGCTGCACGAGCTCCCCGATCAGCTGGCGCTCGTGCGCGGCCTCACCAAGTGGGCGGAGCGCATCGATCATCCGACCGAGGCACCACGCGTGATGGCGGAGGCCTTTCGCCGGCTCGCCTCGGGACGCGTGCGTCCTGTTGCGGTCGAGGCACCCTGGGATGTATTCGGTATGAAGGCCGAGGTGACGCCGGCAGCACCGCTCGGTGCCGAGCCGCCGCCGACTCCCGATGCCGAGACGGTTGCAGCCGCGGCGCGACTCATTGCCGCGGCGAAGCGACCCCTGATCACCGTGGGTGCCGGCGCGCTCCATGCCGGCGAGGCCGTGCTGGCGCTCGCGCGCTTACTGCAAGCTCCGGTCACCGCGCATCGCAGCGGCCGCGGCATCGTGAGCGACGACTCGCCTTATGGCATGCGTTCGGTGGCGGCGTACGAGTACTGGAAGGACGCGGACCTGCTCATCGGCATCGGCAGTCGTCTGGAATTGCAGCATTTCCGCTGGCGTTTCCTGCCGCGCGGCGTGAAAGTCGTGCGCGTCGATATCGACCCCACCGAGATGGTGCGCCTTGCGCCCGACGTGGGACTGGTCACCGACGCAGCACTCGGCACGCACGCCTTGGTCGCAGCGCTCGAGCCTCTCGTCGGCCGCCGCGTCTCGCGCGAAGAGGAATTCGAGGACATCAAGAGGCGCGCCGACGCCGTCATTCAGGGTGTTCAGCCGCAGATGAGTTACCTCGATGCGATTCGCCGGGTCCTGCCGCGCAGCGGCTTTTTCGTCGAAGAGATCTCGCAGGTGGGATTCACGGCGCGTTTCGGATTCCCCGTATACGGTCCGCGGCAGTATGTCACCGGCGGCTACCAGGACAATCTCGGCTTCGGGTTCAACACCGCTCTCGGGGTCAAGGTCGCACATCCGCGCGAGGCGGTCGTTTCGATCACGGGTGACGGCGGATTTCTGTTCGGCTGCCAGGAGCTGGCAACCGCCGTCCAGCACTCGATCAATCTCGTCACGATCGTCTTCAACAACGGAAGCTACGGCAACGTGCGCCGCGATCAGCAGGAAAAATACGACGGGCGCCTGCTCGGCGCGGATCTGATCAATCCAGACTTCGTGCGCTTGGCGGAAAGCTTCGGTGCGCGGGGGCTGCGCGCACGCGACCCTGGCGAGTTGGAGCGGCAGCTGGAGGCAGCACTCGCGGCGGATGTACCGACCGTCATCGAAGTGCCTCTCGAGCGCGGCAGCGAGACCTCGCCCTGGCCCCTCACCTTACCCCCGCTGCCCGAGGCGGGCTGACGGGCGTCGCCCGCGCGCCCGATCAGGCGGAGGCGTCGATGGAGATGCGGTAATCGGCGCCGGCGGACGCGCCGCCGTACAGATTCCAGTAGGTGAAATCGAGTCGCTGCCCGGGCTTGAGCTTCGAGGTGTCGAGATGCAGCACGTGCACGCCGAGGGCGTTCGGCGTGGTCGTCGCATCGGTCACGTTCTGCCAGCCGTCAAAACCGTAATGCACGTTGGCGGGTGCCGGAAGCACGATGATCAGCGAAACGCCTGCGCGCATGTCGCTGATGGGCGCATGGGGGGCCCAGATCGCCCGCCGCGCCTCGACGCGCTCGCCGCGATATCGCCGCCAGACCGCCTCGGGCCGATCGAAGGGACGCTCGAGCGCTCGCGAGGCGACGAGCTTCACGAACTCCGCGTGCGTCCAGGCGAGCGGCATCGCCGATCCCGTCGCTTGCCCGAATTGCAGTCCGGTTTGCTCAATCGATGGGGCATCCCAGATCTGTTCCGGCAGCATGCCGCCCGGTGAAGCCATGCGCGCCATCGCCTCCATGAGCGGCAGAGGATCGTGCCCGCAGACAATCTCGTAATGCGCGCGCTCGCCGGTGAGCAGCGGCCAGGGGCGGCCCCGCCCCACACCGTCGTAGGCGCTGCCGTCATCGTGCTCGCCATAGCCGTCGTCGTAATAGCGGCGCCAGCAGGGGCCATTCGGCGTGTCGACCTTGAGCAGCGCATCGGCGAGCCGCACGCTCCCCAGGATCAACGGGTCATCGGGCCGGCGCAGTCCGAAGCGCACGAGCTGCAGAAAATCCACGCCGAACTGCGCCGCGGCCGAAAGACCCGGGTCGAATGCCTGATTCCTGATCGACAGCACCTTGTCGAATGCACCGCGGTCCGCGATGGCCTGCGAGGGAGCCACGCGCACGTAATAGCCGGGGATTCCGTATTGCCGCGCGAGCGGTGTATCGCGCACAGCGGTCCAGTCCTCGAGGCGCGAGTTCCAGAAATCCGCGAAATCGAGCGCGAGCTCGCGCGCGTCGGCCGGCACATATTCGGCACCGCAGACCAGTGCTGAAATGCATGCGGCGAGTGTGAAGGTGTTGAGGCCGGCGGTCTCTTCCCAGCGATCCTGATCGCTTTGCGGCCCGTGACGCACAATGTATGAGAGAGCGCGCAGCACCATGTCGGCGACTTCCGTGCCTTCGAGCGCTCCGCGCTCGGCAAGCAGCGCCGCCAGCACCACTGGTAGCGCGGTCTCGTCGAGCTGCACGCCGCTCCAGTAGGGCTTCCCGCCGAGATACTGATTCTGATACCAGTGGCCGTCGGCGAGCTGCGAGGCGCGCAGATATCTCAGCGTATTGCCGGCCTCGCGCGTCGCGCCGACGGCGAGAAACGCGCCGGCGCACTCGACCAGATCGCGCGGCCACACCAGGTGATATCCCTCGCGCTCCTCTTTGGTGTTGCCCCACGGAATGCTCAGGCTCGCGACCATCGCGCCGGGGTAGGTCTTGTCCTGATGTACCCGCAGCACCATGGCCGAGATTTGAAATTGCCGGATGCAATTGGCCGGCAGGCCCTGCAAGTATTCCGCCGGCAGGCGCGATCTCGCGTACCAGTCTCGCCAACCCTGCAGGTGACGGTCGCGAGTTGCTTCGAAGGGCTCGAACACCGCCGTGAGCGCGAGCGTTGCCGCCGCCTCGGGGCTCGAGCCGAAGGCAAGGCCCAGCGTGCACGTCCGCGGCAGCTCGCCGAGCAGCGCCACGGTGCCGGGTCCTGCCGAGCCATACTCCCAGCTCATGGCGCCGTTGCGCGCGAAGTCCTGCCATCCGTCGCTGGCACCGGCATAGCCGGCACTCGCGCGGCCGAATGCGTCGCGCTGCCCTTCGCCGGCTGCCGCGAGCGCCAGTGCGAACGGCCCTTGCTGGGCTTGCAGGATGCGCCGGCCGCCATGGTCGGCAACCTCGGCGAAGTTGTTTCTGCCGGTGCCCCCAAGATGCGGTGCGAGCAGCGCATAGGGGCGCAGATCCGCATCTCCCGTGAGCGCGACCGCGATCACCATCGCATCGCGCTCGGAGCCCGGCACGATCGTGAGCTCCAGCTGGAAGCGAGCGTGTCGATGCACGACATGCACCGCCGGGATGCCGGGCTCGAGCAAATCGACCGTGTGCTGCCAGAGCCGCTTGATCTCCACCCAGAAACCGTTGCCGTCGGCCACGATGAACCCGAGATCGCGAATCTGCGGGATGTCGATCCGCGGGTAGTAGACCTCGTTCAGGATGCCGCCGCCGACCGTGAACCACAGGCGCGAACGACCCGCAGAGCAGCCGACCATCTCTTTGTTGCTGCTGCTCCAGGTCGGCTGCAAGCCGGGGCCGCCCGGCGCCGCGCCGCCGCGCGCAGCGCTCAAGCCGGCTCCGTGGGCGCGAGCAGCGCCCCCGCACGCGCCGCGCCAAGCATCGCGACGTCGGGATTTACGATGAGCCGGGTCGGAATGGCCTTGACGAACGGCGCCAGGCGGCCTTTGTCCTCGAAGCGCTGCCGAAACGCGCTCTGCACGAGAAACGTCTCGATCTTCGATGCAATGCCACCCGCGATGTACACCCCGCCGCGCGCGCCGTGCGCGAGCGCGAGATCGCCCGCAACGGCGCCGAACACCGCGCAGAACATCGAGAGCGCCGCCCGGCACCCCGCGTCCTTGGCCGCGCCCGCCGTGATGTCGGCGGCCGCGAGCGCCTGCGGCGTACGCCCGGCGAGTTGCTCGAGAGTCTTGTAAAGCGACTCCAGGCCGCCGCCCGAGAGAATGCGCTCGACCGACACTCTGCCATGCTCCTTCCACATGAGCTGGAGCGCCGCCAGTTCCTGGGCATCGCTCGGCGCGAATCCGATGTGTCCCCCTTCGGTGGCCATGGGGACCGAACGGCCGCCGTAACGCGCCAGACAGGACACACCGAAACCCGTGCCCGGCCCGAGGATGGTGATGGTTCCCCCGTCGAGGCCCGGCAGTGCCGGGCCGATGGTTCGCAAGTCTTTGTCCACCAGCACCGCGGCGGCATAGGCGAGCGCGCCGAAATCATTCACGAGCACGGCTCGCTCGAATCCGAATGTCTTGAGGTCGCTCTCCGCAATGTTCCAGCCGCGATTGGTGAAGCGCGCCGTGCCGTCGACCACGGGACCCGCCACGGCGATCGCCGCGACGGCGGGACGCTCTGCGCCGGATCGATCGAAGTAGGTACGCAGGGCATCGAGGAACGTGGGAAAGCCGCCCTCCAGGTCCCGACGCTCCCGGATGGTCCAGGGTGGCGGGCCCTCGGCGTCGACGATGGCAAAGCGAGCGTGCGTGCCACCGACGTCGCCCACTAGAATGGCTCTAGTCAGTCGAATCCCCCGACGTCCGACCCTCGCCTCGCAAGCGCTGGTCCACCTCGGCCTCCGCCGCCAGCCAATCCTCCATTTCGTGGCCCGGTTTGAAGCCCCGATGTTGCGATCGGAAGTAGGCGGCCTGCGCGATCGATGCGTATCGGTCCAGAGCGGGACGCGCCGCCTCGGTGGGCGCCGTCTGCGATGCGGTGGTGCGCGACGAACTAGACGCCGATTTGCGCTGGCGCGCGCGCGCCTTCGGGGGCGTGGCACTGGGGGGCGCCGCGCTCGGGGGCGTGGCACCGTTGTCCGGTCGAGCGATGCTGCTCGTGCCGCGGGTCGTCCTCTTACTCGTGGTCATGAAAACTCCAGAAGAATCGGTCCATCCGATGAACCTGCATAATCTACGATGGAAATGAGACAGATCGTCGAGCGACGAAAATGCTCGATAAGACTGTAACCGATTCAGCCGGATTGGCAACCCCGTGCGGCCGCTCGCAGCCGCTCGCGCGCAGAGAGGCGCTGCGCCGATTGATCGCGCGCAGCGGGTCGGAGCTGTGTTGCGCAGCGGCAGGATAGCTGGGTAACCTGCGATTATGAAAACGCACTCGGGTTGTTGCGCACGCGCCGCGCTCATCGTATGGACCGCGCTCGCGCTGCTCGTGCCGGCCGTGGGTCATGTCGCGAACGCGCCGCCGGCGCTGCACGTCGATCTCGACGCCTTCGATGCAATGAAGAAAAGAGTCGCGCTGCCGGACGGCATGACGCTCGCCTACATCGATACGGGCAACCCGACCGGTCCTCCCGTGGTGCTCATTCACGGCTACACGGACAATGCGCGTGACTGGGTGCCCATGTTGCCCTACCTCTCGAAGCGCTTTCGACTCGTCCTGGTGGACATCCGCGGCCACGGAAAATCGAGCAAGCCCGAGTGCTGTTACACGCGACTCGATTTTGCCTACGACATCAAGCTGCTACTGGACGCGCTGTCCATCCGGCAAGCAGACGTGGTCGGTCATAGCCTGGGCAGCATCATCGCCCAGACGTTTGCGGAATACTGGCCCGAGCGCACGAACCGCGTGGTGCTCATTTCCTCGACCGGCGGCCGTCCGCCCGGCTCGACCGCACCCCCGCAATTCGATTTCGCCGCCGAGATCAGAAACCTCAAGGATCCCATCGATCCGGACTCGCCGTTCATGATCGCCTGGTGGGACTCGCCGACGCCGGTCAACCCCGACTTCATTCGCCGCGAGCGGCTGGACTCCGCCGCCATTCCCATCGGAGTCTGGCTCGCGGTCCTCGATGAAGCATTGCCGACCGCCACGGCCTACGCCGATCTGCAGAGCACGTTGCCGCGCCTCAAGGCACCGACGCTCCTCATCTGGGGAAGCAAAGACCCCATCATGGAGGAGCCGGTACGCAAGACGCTCAGAGATGCGTTGCCGGGCGCGGAGGTCAATATCTTCGAGGGGCTCGGACACAATCCTTTCTGGGAGAATCCCCCCGCGGTGGCGCGCGTCATCAACGCGTTCCTGGGTGCCGGAAGCTAATTCAGCGCTTCGTCGAGTACCTCGACCCAGTGGCGCACGGGCAGCTTCGTCCCGCTCTGCAAATGCTGGATGCAGCCGATATTCGCCGACACGATGCACTCGGCGCCAAGCGCCTGCAATCGGCCGATCTTCAAGTCGCGCAGCTCGTTCGCGATTTCTGGATGTAGCACCGAGTACGTTCCGGCGGAGCCGCAGCACAGGTGATTATCGGCCGGCACCTGGACGTCCAAGCCGAGCGCAGCGAGATCTGCATCCACGCCGCGCAGCTCCTGCCCGTGCTGCAAGGTACAGGGTGAGTGAAACGCCAAGGGCGGACCCCCGCGCGACACGCGATCCTTGAGCGCGAATCCGATATCCGGAAGCAGTTCGCAGAGATCCCTGGTGAGCGCCGAGACACGCCGCGCCTTGTCCGCGTATTCGGGGTCGTGGCGCAACTCGTAGCCGTACTCCTTGATCATCTGGCTGCATCCGGAGGCGTTGGCGACGATCGTTTCGACGGAGCCTGCGCCGAGGAACGGCCACCAAGCATCGATATTGCGGCGCATGTCCGTGAGCCCGCCTTCGCGGTCACCCAGATGCGTGCGCAACGCCCCGCAACATCCCTCGGCCGGAGCGGACATCGTCTGAATTCCGGCAGCGTCGAGCACGCGCACCGTGGCGGCATTGATTTCCGGTCGCATCGCGGGCTGCACGCAACCGCCGAGCAAGAGCACCTTGCGATCGTGCGCGCGCGAAACCGCGCGCCCCGGCTTGCGATGCGCGCTCGAGGGAACTTTGCGTTTGAGCACCTGCGGCAACAGGGGTCGCAGCATCTGCCCTGCTTTCAGCGCGGGCGCGAACAGCCGTGACGTCAGTCCTTCCTTGAGCAGCCAGCGGATTGCCTGCTCGCCCGGCGGTCGGCCGACGCGCTCATCGGTGAGACGCCGCCCGATCTCGACCAGATGACCATATTCGACGCCGCTGGGACAGGTGGTCTCGCAATTGCGGCACGTCAAGCACCGGTCCAGGTGCTTCTGGGTGGCGCGAGTCACCTCTCCGCCTTCGAGCAGCTGCTTGATCAGATAGATGCGGCCGCGCGGCCCGTCGAGCTCATCGCCGAGCACCTGATAGGTGGGACAGGTCGCGTTGCAGAAGCCGCAGTGCACGCACTTGCGCAGAATCGCTTCGGCCTCCTCACCGTCCGCCGTGCCCTCGAACTCAGCGCTCAGCCTGGTTTGCATGGGTGCTCTTCAAAGGTCCGCATACAGGCGGCCCGGGTTGAGAATCCGTTCCGGATCGAAGGCGCTTTTCAGCACTCGGTGAATGCGCATGAGCTCGCCGCCCAGCGGCGCGAAAGCGCCTCCGCTCTTGTCGGCGGCGCGCACCAGCGTCGCGTGCCCCCCGGCGCCCACGGCCTTCGCGCGCAGCTCCGCCGCCGGCGCCGCCGTGCGCCACCAGCGCTGCGCGCCGCCCCATTCGACGAATTGACGGCCGCTCAACAAGAATGCCTCCGCGGTCGGCGGGACCGACAGACGCCACAACGCGGTGCCTTTGCCCAGCTCATCGGCTTCGAGCAAGAAGAACTCGTGCTGATGATCACGGACGCTCTCCCAGAAGGCGAACGCCGCCTGTGGATCGACCTCGGTGCCGCCGAGCCGTGCGCGCGCCTCGAACACCGCGGCCCGCGAGCCCGCAAGCCGAATGCGCAGACGGCCGTCGCACCATACGCTCGCCTGCAGCGGCAGAGGCCGCGCGCGCCAGCGCGCAATTTCCTCGAGCGCGCGTTGCTCGCCCCACTCGAATTGCAGCGTCGCGGTGGCGGCGGGGGCCGACAGCACCTTGAGCGATACCTCGCAAATGATGCCGAGCACCCCCCAGGAACCGGCGATCAAGCGCGACACGTCGTAGCCGGCGACGTTCTTCATGACCTGGCCGCCGAACGTCAGGAGCTCACCGCGCCCATCGAGCAGCGTCAGCCCGAGCACGTAATCGCGCAGCGCCCCCACAGCCGCGCGCGAAGGCCCGGCAAGGCCCGCCGCCACCATGCCGCCGACGGTACCTCCCGTGGCGAAGCGCGGCGGCTCGAACGGCAGGCACTGACCTTTCGCGGCGAGGACGCTCTCGAGCTCGGCGAGCGGTGTACCGGCACGAACGGTGACCACCAGCTCGCTCGGCTCGTAGCTCGTGATACCGGCGAGGTCGCGCAGGGAGAGCGGCTCGCCGCGCGGGGGTTCGCCGTAAAAGGCCTTGGTTCCGCCGCCCACGATCTGCAACGGAGCGCGGCGTACGCATGCCGCCCGGATGCGATCCTTGAGCTGCGCGACTCCCGCGGGCGTTGCGGACATCAAAACCTCGGCAGGTCCGGGAAAGGCATCATCCCTCGATGCACGTGCATCTTGCCGTACTCCGCGCAGCGCTGGAGCGTGGGAATCACCTTGCCCGGATTGAGCAGCTCTTCGGCGTCGAAAGCGCGCTTGACGGCGAGAAAGCGGTCGCGCTCCGCGGGCGAGAACTGCACGCACATTGAGTTCAGCTTCTCCACCCCGACCCCGTGCTCTCCGGTGATGGTGCCGCCGAGCCTCAGGCTCGCCTCCAGAATCTCCGCGCCGAACAGCTCGCAGCGCCTGAATTGATCGGGATCGTTTGCATCGAACAGGATAAGCGGATGCAGGTTGCCGTCGCCCGCGTGGAACACGTTCACGCAGCGCAGGCCGTATTTCGATTCCATGCCTTCGATCGCGAGCAGCATCTCCGCGAGCTTGCGGCGTGGGATGGTGGAGTCCATGCACATGTAGTCCGGACTGATGCCTCCCGAGGCGGGAAACGCATTCTTGCGGCCGCTCCAGAACTTGAGGCGCTGCGCCTCGTCGCGACTCACTTCGATGCGTGTGGCGCCGCTCTCGGTGAGGACTCGCCTCATCGCGGCGATCTCCTCCTCGACTTCCTCGGGAGTGCCGTCGCTTTCGCAGAGTAGGATCGCGGCCGCGGACAGATCGTATCCCGCGTGCACGAAGTTCTCCGCTACTTCCGTCATGCGCCGGTCCATGAGCTCGAGGCCCGCCGGCACGATGCCCTTGGCGATCACGTTCGCCACCGCCTCGCCGGCAGCTTCCACCGTCGCGAAGCTCGCCAGCATGCAGCGCGCGAGCTCGGGCTTGGGCACGAGCTTGACCGTGACCTCGGTGGTCACGGCGAGCATGCCCTCGCTGCCGATGACGATGGCCAGAAGGTCGAGGCCGGGCACATCGAGCGCTTCGGAACCGAACTCGACGGACTCGCCGCCGGCGCTGAGGCCGCGCACGCGCAGCACGTTGTGCAACGTCAGCCCGTACTTGAGGCAATGCACGCCCCCGGAATTCTCGGCGACATTGCCGCCGATGGTGCACGCGATCTGACTGCTCGGATCGGGGGCGTAATAGAGCCCGAACGGGGCGGCGGCCTCGCTGATTGCGAGATTGCGCACGCCGCACTGAACCACCGCGGTACAGGACAGCGGATCCACCCGAAGAATCCTGTTGAACTTCGCGAGCGAGACGGTCACTCCCGCCCGGTGCGGGAGCGCACCGCCCGAAAGCCCGGTGCCCGCCCCGCGCGCCACCACCGGTACGCGCAGCCTGTGACAGGTGCGCAACGTAGCCGCAAGCTGCGCCTCGTTCTGCGGCAACACGACGATCATGGGTTGGACGCGAAAGGCCGTCAGGCCGTCGCATTCGTACGGTTGGGTCTGCTCGCGTCCCTTTAGAATGGCGTCCGCCGGCAGCACTTGGGCGAGAGCCGCGGCCACCTCCTCGCTGCGGGCGGCGAGTCGCGCCGCCTCGGCACGGTCAGGCTCCCGACCGCGCGGAGCATTAACGTGCGGATCGTGACCAAAAGGATGGGTCGGATAAGTCATGGCGCCGCCCGATTGTACTATGCGGCGCACCATGCTCCGATCGTGAGCCCCGTCCTACACCGAGCCCTGCCCTCTGCCGATACGCGGCAGTGCACGAGCCGGGGGTCGATGCGACCAAATTCAGACAGGGGGTCGCGATTCAAGCTCGCTCCGTCCGGCGGTGGTCTCCAACTACCGGGCCGCCCGGGCCATCGCGTTGCGGGATGAGCGCGGCGAGGCCACGAGGGAGGAGCTGCGCAAGGCCGTAGTGCATTATCGGGCGCTGTTCCAGGAACTCCTCGAGGTGAGGGAGTCGGAGCCGCGCGTCGTGCCGCCTCGACCGATGGAGCTAGGACTCGGCGAGGCGCGCCGTTTCGCGGTGCGCGTATTTCATGGCGGTCTGGATCGCCGCCGCAATCTCGTCTTGGCTACAGGGTTTGGCGAGCTTCACGACGCCGAACAGGGCCGGATCCACGGGCAGCTCGGCGTAGCCCGTGGCGAGGACGATGGGCAGTCCCGGATATTTCTCCTGCACCGAGTGGGCGAGCTGCAATCCCGTCATGTTGGGCATCGCGTGGTCGGTCACGATCACGTCGACGGTCTCGCCTGCAGCGAGCACGGCGAGCGCCTCCGCGGCCGAGGGCACCTCGATGGCTGCGTGGCCGAGATCCTCGATCAGCGCCGCCGTCCCCGTCAGCACCAGCAAGTCATCATCGACGATGAGAACGCGGTAGGCCTTGGAGGCCGGCGAAGGCGTCGACCGGTCCGCGCTGCGCACCAGCGAGACGGCGTTGGTCATGGCACGCGGCAGCCACAGCTCGACCACTGTGCCGACGTTCGGCGTGCTCTCGATGCGCAGCTGGCCGCCGGATTGCGCGGCGAGGCCGTGCACCATCGATAGGCCGAGTCCCGTCCCCTTGCCCGGACCCTTTGGTCGTGAAGAACGGATCCGTCGCCTTGGCGAGCGTCGCCTCGTCCATGCCGACACCGGAGTCCGATATGGCAATGCGCACATACTCTCCGGGCTTCAAGGACGACTCACCCGGCTGCTGGTCGACGACCTCGTCGGCCGCTCGAATGGTGAGCGTTCCGCCGGACGGCATGGCATCGCGCGCGTTCAAGGCAAGATTGAGCAACGCGAGCTCGAGCTAGTTCGAATCCACCAGCACCGGAGGCAGGCTCTTCGGGAATTGACACACGAGCGACACCTCGATTCCGAGGGCACGTTTCAACAGCTCGCCCATGCCGCATACGAGGTCGGGCAAATTCACCGACTCAGGCTTGAGCTCCTGGCGGCGGGAGAACGCCAGCAACCGCCGCGTGAGCGCCGCACCGCGCTGCGCGCACCGTGATATTGCGCGACAGGTCGCCGTTCGCGATCGCGGTCGACACCTCGGCGATGTTGCGCACCTGCGCGGTCAAGTTGCCCGCCATGGAGTTCACCGAGTCGGTGAGGTCTTTCCACGTGCCCGCGACGCCCAGCACCAGCGCCTGTCCGCCGAGCTTGCCCTCGGTACCCACTTCACGTGCGACGCGTGTGACCTCCGAAGCAAATGACCTCAGCTAGTCCACCATGGTGTTGATGGCTTCCTTCAGCTGCAGAATCTCGCCGCGCACGTCGACGGTGATTTTCTTCGACAGGTCGCTGTTCGCCACCGCGATGGTGACTTCTGCGATGTTGCGCACCTGAGCCGCGAGATTCGAGGCCATCGAATTCACGCTCTCGGTGAGGTCTTTCCATACGCCGGTCACCTCACGCACCTGCGCCTGGCCACCGAGCTTGCCGTCCGTGCCCACCTCACGCGCGACGCGCGTCACCTCGGAGGTGAACACCGAGAGCTGCTTGATCATGGTGTTGACGATGGTGGCGGAGCGCAGGAACTCGCCCTTGAGCGCGCGCCCGTCGACATCCAGCGGCACGGTCTGCAACAAATCGCCGCGCGCCACCGCGGTCACGGTACGCGTCACCGCCGTCGTGGGCCACAGCAAGTCGTCGATGAGCGTATTGACCGAGCCCTCCATGTCCGCCCTGCCGCCCGACCACTTCGCCCACGTGCTCGAGTTGCTGCGCCATGCGCTCGTTGGCGGCGACGATGGAGTTGAACGCATCGCAGATCTTGCCCGCGACCCCTGTGCGAGATCCCGGCAAGCGCACCGAGAAGTCACCCGACTGCATTGCGTGCAGCGCATCGAGGAGATCTTGATGATCGAGATCGGCGGTGACGGCATCGCACGCCGCCCCAGCGGTGTGCCCGTTGGGTCTGCGCTTGCGCGCGGCGCTCTGACTGGATTGCATGAAAACTCCCCACCCCATGCGAGACGCTAGCGCCGCACCTGAGGTCAACTGCTCGCCGGATGCCGCGCCATATTCCCTGTTCGCGCGGCTGGGCTCGCCTGACCGAGTCCGAGCTGGGGAAATCTTCGCAGGGGGTATTTCAAAAGTCCATGTTCGCGATCACGCGAGTCGGTTGGTAAAATTTACAATGCGCCATGCCGCGCGCGCGGCTAGTGATTCTTTCCATAACTCATGGTGATCTCGAACTCGAAGGAGTAGCGTCTACGCATCACCGCACTGCGAGGAACCCCGAGGCGTGAGTAGCGAATTGTCACGCGCGCGATCGTGCGCCGCGCGAGAGTGCGCCGGGTTTTCCTTCAGGCGAGGCGCGCGACGATGAGGGTTTCCCTGCGGCGGTGCATGCTAGGGCTGGCGGCAGCCCTCGCCATCTCGGTCGCGGCGACGGTGGGATTTGCCGCGGCGGTGCAGGCGGGATTCTTTCGCGATACGTTCCTGCATTTCGTCTCCATCCGTGCCGGCCGCACGATCACCGTCCAGGGTGCACTGCGGATCAAGCTTTTCTCCTGGACCCCGAGCGTCACCGCGGAGCGCGTCGCCATCGGCAATCCTCATTGGATGCCGCCCGGGCGTGCCGCGGAGATCGAAGAGCTCGCGCTGGTGTTCGAAATGCCCCGCCTCCACCATCGGTTCGGCGTCGAGAGCTTGACCATGAACACGGCGGTCCTGCACCTCGCACGCGATGCGCAAGGGCGCGCGAATTGGCAGTGGAGGGATCCGGCCCTGCCCCCGACCAACCAGAAGCTCGCGATCGTACGCAGCCTCTCCGTGCCGCACGCGCAAGTGACGCTCGATGATGAGCGTCGCCATCTCAAGTTCGAGGGAACCGCTTCCGCGCAAGCGCCTGCGGCGGATGCTGCGTCCGCCGACGAAGCCCGTCCGCCAGGGCAGGCCGAGCCGCTCAAAATTTGGGGCGAAGGCACCCTCAACGGTCGCGCCGCCTCGTTCGAGATCAAGGGTGACTCGCTCGCGACGGCGAGCCACCAAAGGCCTTATCACTACTCCTACAGTGAGCGCTCGAGCGGGTCGCGGCTGGAGGGACAGGGGTCGCTGCCCCGCCCGTTCGATTTCAATGCGATGGAAGCGACTTTCGAGGCGAACGGACCCGACCTCAAGGACCTTTACTTTCTGGTCGGCGTGAGGCTCATCGACACGGGCACTTATCGGTTGACGGGCAAGCTCGAGCGCGAGGGGCTGCATTTCAGGTTCAGCGATCTGTCGGCCCGCTCGGGCGAGAGCGACATGCATGGCAGCGTGCTCATCGACTCGACCCGCGCGCGGCCGAAGCTCGACATCGATCTGACCTCGGGCGTGCTGCGAATGATCGATCTCGGGGCGCGCGCGGCCGGCCGTGCTCCTCCACCTCCCCCACTCCTGCTGTCGGATGCCGCGCTTCGTCCGGGCAGCTTGAGCCTCGATGACGCAGCCATCCACGTACGTGCCGATCAAGTCGTGGTGGGAAAGCTCTCGCTGCGTACGCTCGCCGCCCAGGGAACGCTCGACCACGGCCTGCTGACGGTGCAGTCGTTGACGGCCGCGCTGCTGGGTGGGGAGGTTCACGGCGCGGGATCGCTCGATCTGAATCAGGACCCGCCGCTGGCGCGAGCAGATTTCGACATCACCGCCCTCGAGCTCAGCCATGTGCCTCACAAGCCGCCCATGCCGCCGCCCCTGGAAGGCGCGATGCGTGCGCGCATTGTTCTGACCGGCAAGGGCCGATCGATCCATCAAGTGGTCTCGACGGCCAACGGCATCGTGACCCTCGTTGTGCCCAGAGGTACGGTGCGGGACTCGTTGGCCGAAGTCACCGGCATGGACTTACGTGGTTTCGGCTTGCTCGTCAGCAAGGATCAGCGCGAGACCGCGATCCGTTGTGCAGTAGGGATATTCAAGGAGCGCGACGGCACGCTCACGATCGATGATTTCGTCGCGGATACCGAGCCGGTGCTCATCACCGGGACCGGTCAAATTCAATTCGCGAGCGAGAGTCTCGATCTGGCGCTGCGCGGCGAGCCCAAGAGCCTGCGCCTGTTTCATTGGCGCTCCCCCATCCTGATCAAGGGCACACTCTTGCATCCTTCGGTCGAAGTGCACCCGCAGAAGCTGCAAATCTTCGATCGCGGCGCGGCTCGGGATGCCGACTGCGCGGCATTGATCGCATCGGCCGATGCCGCGGCGGCAAGCGGCGGCGCGCACTAGCCGTTAGAAGGCGCTCCTGACCACTCCACCGTCGACGCGAAACGCCGCACCCGTGGTGGCCGAGGCGAGCGGGCTCGCGAGATAAGCGACCAACGATCCGACCTCTTCGGGCGTGATGAAGCGCTTCAAGAGAGAAGTCGGGCGCCATTTCGAGAAGAACTCGGCCTCGAATTCCCCGAAGGACTTTCCCTCTTCGACCAACAATTTCTCGGCAAAATCGCCCAGGCCGCGCGACCTGGTGGGGCCGGGGAGCACGCTGTTCACCGTAATGCCAGTACCCGCCACGGATTCGGCGAGTCCGCGCGCAACCGCGATCTGCGCGGCCTTGGTCATGCCGTAGTGAATCATCTCCACCGGAATTTGAATGCCGCTCTCGCTCGAGATGAAGATGATTCGGCCCCAGTTGTGCTGCCTCATGACCTGCCAAGGGCTGTACCTCGAATAAGCCGTAATTGTTGACCAGAACGTTCACGTCGGGATGGCGGCGCGCGAGATCATCCGCCGCCGCCTCGGTGCTGAGATCGCCCGCGAACCCCAGCACCTGGACGCCGGCTCCGAGCTCGCGGCGAAGCCCCGTCAAGGTCTCATCGACCGCCTGCTGGGTGCGCCCGTTCACGATCACCCGCGCGCCCTCGCGCGCCAAGGTAGCCGCGATCGCGCGCCCGATGCCGGCGGTACTGCCGCTGACGAATGCCGTCCTGCCGTCGAGCTGCAAGTTCACCGCTTTGACCTTGCTATCGGCAGTACTCTCGTCCGCCGATCAATGACCCGCATCTCCACGCCGGCTCGCCTCGAAGAGGAACCAGGTGCGGCGCTCGGTCTCGTCGATCCAGTTCTCGATGAGGCTCGCGGTGGCGATGTCGCGCACCTCGTCGACGACGTCGTGCACCTCGCGCAAACGCGCGGCCAAGGTCTGGTTGTCCTCGCGCAGCTCCGCCAGCATGTCGAGCGGATCGACGTACTCGGCATCGTTGTCCTTGATGCGCTGGATGCGCGCGATGTGGCCGATGGAGCGCAGCGTCGTGCCGCCGGTCTTGCGGATGCGCTCCGCGATGGGATCGGTCATCGCGTAGATCTGGTCCGACTGCTCGTCGAGCAGCAAGTGATAGTCGCGGAAGTGCGGTCCGCTCATGTGCCAATGAAAATTCTTCGTTTTCAAGTAGAGCGCGAACACATCGGCGAGGATGCCGTTCATGCCCGCGGCGATGTCCCTTGAGGCCTCCGCGCCGAGATCAGTGGGCGTCACGAGAGGTGATGCGCGGCGGCGCTTGAGGTCGTTTTGTCGATCCGAGTCTTTCTTTGCCATGACGATTCCCCTGGTGTCGTTAAACATATTATCGCACATCGTCCCGCAGGGAGGCGACGCGCTCGGGCGCAGGGCGCCGAAAACCGTGCCAATCAATCGATACCGAGCAATCCATGCATGACGGGTACCACATGGCCGCCCACGTGCACAGCCGTGACCGCGCCGTCGCGCTTGCAGGTACGCCCCAAAATGAGGCTTGGCCGCCCCATGTCGACCCCCTGCTCGATGCGCCACGCCAGGTCGCGCTCGGGGCGATGTGCGGCGAGTAGCGCCAGGGTAGCCGCCGCCGCGCTGCCGGTGGCGGGATCCTCCGCGATGGAATCGAGCGGCGAGAACATGCGGGCGTGGAGCACCTCGGTGGCGCCACCCAGGGCGTAGACAAAGATCGAGTCGGTACCGACCGGTGGGAGCACTCGCTCGTGAGCGGCCAGGTTGGGCCGGGCTTTGTGCAAGCCTTCACGCGATGCGAGCCGCACGACCAGGAACGGCAACCCCACCGACAGAACTTGAGGCGGGATGTGTGGGCAAAGGTCGGCAGCGGAGAGCGATAAGCAGGCTGCGGCATCCTCGAGGTCTACGCGCGACCCCATCTCCAGTGAGCGGGGAGCCCTGAATTCCGCCCCGATCACCGCGCTGCCTTCGCGCATCAGCCGCACCGGCACGGGCCCCGCGCCCTCCTCCAGCACGAGTTCGGCAAGCGGCGATTCGCCTTTCGCCTCGAGCTCGCGGGCGAGGACCACCGCGGTGCCCACGGTCGGGTGGCCCGCGAACCCGATTTCAGTGCGCGGCGTGAAGATGCGCACCCGCGCCGCATGCGCCGCCGCGCGGGGCGGTAAGACGAATGTCGTCTCGGAGTAATTGAACTCCGCGGCGATCGATTGCATCTGCAAGGTGCTCAGGCCCCCGGCATCCAGCACGACCGCGAGCGGGTTCCCCCCGAACGCTTCAGTCGTGAAGACATCGACAGTCACATAACGTCGCTGCACGCGTCCACGATAGCAGGCCAGGCGGCGAGTGTGCGATGCTTCAGCCGGACACGCATGCTCCAGCGTGCAAGGGAGAAATGTGCATGCGCCATCCGGCGCAACTGGCTGCGTTACTGCTCATGGGTCTGGGTATGTTCCAGGCCGGCGGAGCACGGGCCGAGCTCGGCGGGTACGTCGCCGAGATTGAGAAGTGGCGCGAGAACTTCGATGCCGACGTCCGCACCGGCGGATGGCTGGCACTCGTCGGACGCACGAAACTCGACGAGGGCACGTGGACCCTCGGCAGTGACTCGAAGTCCGTGCTGGTGTTGCCGACCAAGGCACCCGGCGAGCTGGGGGTTCTCAGCCGGCGCGGCAGCGCATTTAGCTTCGAGCCCGCGACGGGTGTGGCCGTCACGCTGGGCGGCAAGCCCGTCGTCGGCGCCGTCGACCTTCCGACCAAGGCGGGGTCCGACCGACTCGCAAGCGGCGACCTGACCGTGGCCGTGCGGCAAATCGGCGATGACTTCTACATGCTCGTCGCAGACACTCACAATCCCGCCATCCAGGCGTTCAAAGGTACGGCCTGGTATCCGATCAGCACGAGCTATCGCGTTGCCGCGAAATTCGTTCCATACACCGAGCCGGAAACCGCACACGTGCCGCTCACGCGCGTAACTTCCAAGCAGACCATGCAATCGGAGGGTGATCTCGTATTCGAGCTCGCGGGAAAGTCGTTCCGCCTCAAGACGTTCACGGATGAGGAGGGACTCTTCGTGATGTTCGAGGACAAGACGAACGGCAAGGGCACTTATGGGGGCGGACGGTTCGTACATGCGCCCAAACCTGTGGACGGCATCACAGCGCTGGATTTCAACAAAGCATTCAATCCGTACTGCTCTTTGAATCCGTACATCACGTGCCCCATCCCTCCTCCGCAGAACCGCCTACCCGTGGCGATCGTCGCCGGAGAGGCGTTTTACGGCGAATGAGCCGGCATTTGGGGGGTTGTCCCGTCGCCTTTCGCGATGGCATAGTTCGAGCCGAGTTCGGGAGCACGAATAAAGAGCGTTCATGGGGATGAGACGCCGATGCGATATGACTTGATCGCAAAGTGCGCCGCGGCCATCGTGGCGCTCGGGATGAGCGCAAGCTGCGCGACCACCCAGGTCGTCGGCACCAACGTCAAGCGCGTCGTCAACGGTCAACCGATGGACACCTCGGGCCTTGGGCAGGCGGTCTCGGCCGATACCAAGACCATGGAGGCCAACCTTTCGGTGCTGCGGCGGAAGATGTTGGAGGCGTACGCGGTGCTGCGCACTAATGTGCAAAAGCGCTGGGGCCAGACTGACGCGAAAATGGCCGAGCGTACGGTTTATGTCAAATACACCGATGGTTACAAAAGCCGGGTGATCACCGATTTCGATCACGGCACCCTCACGGTTGAGACGGTGGACGACAAGGACCCGCACGGGAGTTTGCGGACGGCCATCGTCGCGGCACTCCTCACGACCAACGATCCTGCCACGGTGGATCTGTTCAGCGATAAAGATGTCGCCCCGGAATCGACTCGCAAACCCTATCTCTACGGCCTAGTACACGATAATCAGGGCAAGTCGATAGGTACGCACGCACAAGCCGAAGCGTTCGCCCAGTACCTTCTCGCGCAGAAGACCCAGACCCGGCCTGTGACGGGGGACCACGGCACGCAGACGGCGCTGTTCGTGAAAATCTCCATGGTCAAAAACTACGAGGCGAAAGGCGCGGAGCATTATCGGTCCGCGGCCGAGAAGTACGCCGCTGTCTATCATGTGAGCCCGAGCCTCGTGCTCGCCATCATGCGCACCGAGAGCAACTTCAATCCGTTCGCCGTGAGCAGCGCGCCCGCTTATGGGTTGATGCAGCTGGTGCCCACCAGCGCGGGGCGCGCCGCGCTCAAACGCACGCAAGGCGTCGACGATACCCCGACCGCGGAGTATCTATTCGATTCCGAACACAACATCGAGCTCGGCACGGCGTACTTGAGCGTGCTCAACGACACGGAGTTTCACGGTGTCGGAAATCAGGAGTCGCGCGATTATTGCGTGATCGCCGCCTACAACACCGGCCCGCATAACGTGACCAAGACGTTCGCCGCCAACAAGACCGAAGCGCTGAACGACATCAACCAGATGGACCCTCCGACCGTGTTCGAGCGGCTGCGGACCAATCTGCCTTACCCGGAGACACGCGAGTACGTGCTGAAGGTCACCGGTTATCGCAAGCAGTTCGTGGGCGCGCCGTCAGCGCCCACCACAGCCATGCAGTGAGTCGGCCATGCCCGAACTGCGTTCTCCATGCCTTCATTCCGATGCGACGGCCCGACCCGAGGGGTGGCTCGGAGCCATACGCTGGCACGGAGGTCCGCTACCGTTGCAGTTCTGGACGGCGCTTGCCGCCGTATTCGTTGGCTGGTTTCCCTGCGATACGTTGACGACCAGCGTCGGCCCCCTACAGCTGCACTTCCATTTCTTCGACCTGGCCTCGCTCATTCTGCGGCCGGCCCGGCTCTTCACGGGAGTCAATCGGGGGGATGCGTTTACTCTGCCGTTCGGGATCCTCTGTCTCGCGGTGCTTGGAACTGCGCTCGCACCGCGCATGTCGCGCCACCCATTGGCTTGGCGCGCGCCGCTCCTCCCGCTCGCGCTAATGCTCGTTTGCGGCGCGCTTCTGTACGCAGTGAGCTCGGGCGATGCGTTCAGCGTAGACAACAGTGCGGGCAGCATCCCAAATGCGCTCGCGAGATTCGGCAATGCACTCGTCGGACATGCAAGCGCCGTGGCCGTCCGCCACGTCGGGATCGGCTTCGGCGCCTGGCTATCCCTCGTGGGATCCGCGTATCTGGCGTACGGCGCAGTGAAGGGGAAGTGGCGCTCCTCTCATGCCGATCGCTTACCGATACCGGCCACCAGCAGCACCACTCCGGCCGCGATTCCGACTCCGCCGACCCACGGCGGGACCTCGTGACGCTGCTCGATCTTCGCTTCGACGTCGCCCACCTTGAATAGGCTCTTGTCGGACGGATAGGTCGCCCCCTTGACGAGCACGTACAAGCCGGCGGCGATGAGCAATGCACCGATGATCTGCAAGACCTTCATAGCCCCTACCCCTTTTTGATTTGTCGCGGACGCGTTTATTGGTCGAGCGATTGTATACGGTCGAGCCTAGCTACGCGCCCCTACCAGAGGCCACCGAGAGCCACCGTGATCGCCTCCCCGTTCACGCCGCCGGCCGCGTCGCTGCAGAGGAATGCAATTACCTGCCCCACCTCGCGCGGCTCCAATACGCGCTTTTGTGGATAGAGAGCTGCGCGCTCTTCCCACACTTGCTCGACGCTGATGTTGCGCCGCTCGGCCTCCGTCTTCGCCGAGCGCTCTGCCATTGCCGTTCGCACCCAGCCGGGTAGCACGGCGTTGGATGTGACACCGAATGGCCCGGCGTCCTGGGCGACCGCGCGCGCAAGTCCGATCACGCCATGCTTCGAGGCGCTGTAGGCGCTGCCCCGTCGTTCCGCCTTTTCGCCGGCGGTGGAACTCGTGAATACGAGACGACCGAAGCCGCGCTTGCACATTCCGCCCACCGTCAATCGCGCGAGCTCGAACGGACCGTCGAGGTTGATGCGCATCGTCTCGCGCCAGACCTTGGGATCTTGCTCCCAAATGAGCCGCTCGTGGGCGGAGCCGATGCCGTGGTTCACGACGAGCAAGTCGATGGGCCCCAGTCGCCGCTCGGTCTCGGCGACGGCGAGGGCGCAGCCCGCGGTGGTGCCGAGGTCGGCCGCGACATACTCGAGGCCAACGGATTCGAGCTCGACGACATTGCGCGATACGACCATCACCCGCGCGCCGGCTTCCGCGAGCAGCAGCGCCGCCTCACGTCCGATGCCTCGGCCGCCGCCCGTCACGAGCGCCACACGCTGATTCATCCACCCGCTCCTGGGTCCTGTGATTGCACAATCGTCCCACGACGGGCTGGGCCGCACAACCTCGAGCGAAAGACCCGCTTACGGTTTACTAGCCCCCGTCCGCCTGCAAGAGATTACGCGGCATCGCAAGCTCTGCGGTGATCGCGATTTGCCCTCGTCACGACACGAGCAGCGCGAATCGTTTGAGTCCAAGCAAGATGTAGCCCAAGACAACAAAGCCAATCAGGAAACCGGCCGCGTTGACCACCGACTGTGTATATCCCCTGGCCAACACATCGATGAAGGGATAGGGATAAGAGGACAGGATCTCTCCGCGCGTCATGACGTAGATAAAGTAGGCAAGCGGATACCAGCACCAGGAGAGCGGCGCCCACCAAGCTACCCGACCGGCGTACGGGTATATCAGCCAATGCAGCAATGCACCGACGGGTACGATGTAGTGCAACACGACGTTCGCGACCCATTCCGCGCCCTGGGGGGCCCATATCTCTCGTAGCAGCGCGTGGTAGCCGATGCCGACGACCAGGATGGCGGCCGTCGAGCAGCCCACGGCCGGCAAGCGGCACAACGACGGGCGAGCTGATGGAGGCCGACGCAGAGAGCCGGCCGTACAGACCAACGCAATAAAGATATTCGTGAAGACCGTGAAGTAGCCAAAGTACGCGACTAGACCACCAATTGCTGACTTTCCATTGGCAACGGACAAACTTATGGACAGCCAGAGCTGCAATAGCACCCCAAACCACGCCGCGATGGCGAGTAGCCGCGCAGCAGCAGCGCCCCCCCCATGGATCTCGGACTCGACTCGGCGGGTCACAGTGCGCCAATCCTTATCAGCTTGATCCGCCCTGAGGCGCCAGACTTAATCGCCACGTCGGCCTTGCGACATTTGAAGTGTCTTGCGATCAAGGCGACAAGTTCCTCATTCGCTTTGCCATCAACCGGCGGCGCTTTCAACTCCGCCCGCCAGGTGCCGTCGGTCTCCTGTGTCAGCATGGAGCTACGGGAGTTGGGTTTTACTTTGACGCGGAGGATCACTGCGACATCTTGGTGGTGGTCTAACGTCCCGGGTGAGCGGCGCGCGGCGGCCGCAACGCGCCTCACGCGCCCGGCGTGACTGCAAGCACGACCCACACGGCGGCATTAAGCTTTGAAGAACCTCACGACCCACTTGGGCGGCGCGCGCCCCCGCAGGCCCCGGCGAAGCTACTTTGTCCAAACTCATCTAATCCCTCTGACGATCAAACGAAGAGGAGACCGCGCGTCCGCTCGCGCGCATGACTCTCAGAAACGGAAATTGTTAGATGCCACCACTGGTTGCAATGCGCAGCGCAATATATGGCGCGACGTTCAACGACAGTACTGCGATTTTATACACTGCCATCCCCGAATAATGGATGACGTCAAACTGATTTTCCGAGAGCCGGAACCATTTAGTATGAAGGCGGTACAGCCATCCGTGCGCAAAGGTGAAGCCCAAGAACCACCCTATCAGTACTGCGTAATTCACGATGGCGCACCAGAGGAGAAAATCGCGAAGGATGGCGATGGTCATCACTGATTACTCCAGGCATCTAACGCCGCGTGTCATCGAACGTCTAACGTCTCAGTTGAGCGGCCGGCTGACTGCGCCCATACGGCGAGGCGAGCGCAGAGAAAGACGCTCGCCTGACTCAGCCCTTGGCCAGTTCCCGCGCGATGCCGGCGAAAAAGGTCTCGGCATGGACCGGGTTCATCGACGTGAAGAAGACGTCGGGAAGAACTGATCCGGCGTAAGTTTCGGTTTGATAGCTGCGTTGGAAGACCGTGACGTCGCCGCCGGGCCGAAGGAAACGATACTGCATGACGATGCGACCCTCGTAGCCGCCGCTGCCGTCAACCTCATGGCCGAGACGGCCGGTGGTGTTGCAGACCCACAGCCTCGGACGCACGGCCATGGCGACCTGCCAGGAATAGCGTTCCCCTCTGGGCCCGGTCTCGACCCAGGTATCTCCCACCTTCAACGCCCTGTCCCGAGGTAGGCCTTCCTCGTGCTCGCTGCCGGGATAGGTCGTCACCCAATTGGCCGGGTTCGAGACGAAGTCGTAAACCTTCTCGGCCGAGTGGTTGAAGAACGTTTCCGCGACCATGGTGATGATGCTCATTAGCGTTCCCCTTCCTGCGATTCCACCTGAATCATGGCTTCTAGTGTCCGTCTTGGCGTAGGTTGCCAACGAATGAATTCGAAAGCTGCCACAGTGACAGGTGGCGACAGGCTCAAGAGTGCGCTGCGCACGCTCGGCTCGAGCCAAACCACGCCACTGCCTTGAAATCACGTTGCGCTCCCGCCCAGCACGAAGGGCTGCATTGATGTCTGACGTCAAAGTTGAGCGGCACGCGGCTGCGACGATCTCACCGAAGCTACTTTACCCCAGCTCATCGATTCCCGCCGACGATCAACGGAGACCAGGCCGCGTCTCCGGATAGCATGGCTACTCAACGGAATCCAGTCATAGCAGACCAGCGGCCGGTCATGGCTGTGGATCCGGCTGACCCGCTGAAGGGGCGCGCTGCGGGGCCTGTGGTAAAGTCGATCCAACTGGGCGACCCAAATAATCACTCCCACGCCGTCAAAGGAATGGATATGACATTCAAGACTGCCATTGTCGTTACGGCTCTGTTCGTCTGGAACGGAATTGCCGAAGCCGACGGAATCAAGCCCCCGCCAACGAAAGAAGGACTATGGGAGACTCACAGTACGCAGACCCAGCAAGGCAAAACCGTGTTTGATAAGTCCGTAAAGATGTGTCAATCGAAGGAGACCACTAAGTCGCTGCAGTCGAATGGAGAGGAGTTGAGGAAGAAGAATGAATGCACTTCTAACGTGACTCAACCATCGACCAATACGTACGTGGAGGAAAGCCGATGCGCCAAAGGACCAAACGCCGGCTCCCTCACCAAGGTCGTTTACACGTATCAAGGCGATACCGCGTCGCATACGGAGATGCACATGAACGTCGGCAAATCGGAGACCGTGATGATCATCGACGCCAAGTATCTGGGTAGCTGCCCGGCAGGTATGAAGCCAGGCGACCTAATGATGGACGGCAAAATAATCTCCGGCGGGAACTAAGAGGCGCTGCCTATCGTTCGTAGTGGGCAGGCGGACGCCGCTGGACGCGGGGTATCACGGCCTCGAACGGTGCCCATGCTCGGAGTTGCGTTGGGTCCGTCAAGGCAAGTACATGACTGGAACTACGTCGCGCTAGCTAATGAATCCACCGAGCTAGACCGCGTGCCGCCAGCGCCTCCAGGGCGCGGGTGAATTGTGCGGCATAGTCGGGATCCGAATACTCGCGACTCCAACTGACCCAGTCCTGTTCAAAGTCCCGTGGCGCCCTGGACTGTACGACCGGACACTCCGACGGTGCGCGACCGTCCATTTCGTCGATTGCGCGAAACAGTTCGTGAAGTTTGATGTCGAGGGCATGAATCGCGTTTATTTTGAGAGACCAAGGAACCTTGATCGCGACCGTTAAAACTCCGCCTCCGCTCTGGACGACGATCTCCATGGGCGTTGTCGTATCCCTCCACCACGCGTGTAACGGTTCCATCATGCTCTTGGTCCAGCTGACGACATGGATCAGAGCGTAAACCCCTCGTTTGTGGACTTGGGAGCAGCGTGAGTCGCCATCCTCTGTAGGGATTCCGGCTTAGAGTTATGTCGCATTGCGGTGCAGGCCGATTCCCTTGACTATGGACAGCAGTGGGTCGACCGAGCGCGACGCAGTGTTTGGAGTGTAGGCATGAGCAACACGAACAGTTACATCGGTGGATGCCTGTGTGGCGCCGTTCGCTATGTAGCACTTGGCGAACCGAGATCCCAGGGTTATTGCTTCTGCCGAGATTGCCGTAAGGCTTCGGGGTCGGGCTTCATTCCATTCCTCCTGTTCCCGGCGAATTCGGTCCGTTTCACGGGCGAGACGAAGCGCTCGATTGTCAAATCGATACGCGGCGCGAACGCCGTGCGCAATCACTGCGCGATCTGCGGCAGCCTCGTCTTCGGCGGTATCGTAGGCAAGGATAGCGCTCATACGATCTATGCAGGCTCCCTCGACGAGCCCGCGCTGTTTCAACCGGAGGTAGCCGTCTTTACGCGTGACAAGCCGGCTTGGGTCGTGCTGCCTGCGGGACTCAAGACATTTGAGACGCTGCCAGGCATGTAGGCGCGACTATGGGAGCTTCCGACCGCCGATGAATCGATAGCCGGCGGCGTCCAAAGCGGCTCGAACGCTCGCTATCTCGGCGTCGCCGACATTCGCGACGGTGTGTATGTCGTAGATGGATCCGGGCTGGACCCGAAGCTCGTCCTTGACAAAGGAAACGGTCTCCTTGCATGGCACGGTACTGCCCTGTGGCTCCTTTTCGAGCGCGACCACACAGGAGTGCCGTTTGCCATCCAGGGTGACGATCACATCGGGACGCTCCGCTATCTTCGGTGGCGTCCCGGAGCCGCAACCGGCGACCAGCATGGGAAGGAGGGTGAGCAGCGCGGCGCGATATGACATTTCTCAAAAATAGCCGCTGTCGGCTTCGGGATCAAATGATCCCGCGCGGCGGTGTCGCCATCGGAGAAACGCCGGGCTCTTCACGAATTGCAAACGATCAGGGAAGCCGACGATCCGCCGGCTTCCCCGTATCTCGACATCAGGGACTGATCTCTTCGTAAAGACTGTCCGAGGCGATCTTGCGCATCGCCTCGATGCGCTTCATCGTGGCCCCCAGGGCCGAGTTGGGCTTCGTCACGGCCTCCTCGATCTTGGCCAGCGTCGCGAGATCCGGGACCTCTACCGTCACGATGATGGTTCCGGTATCGGGACCTGCATAGGTCGCGCGCCAAACGCGCAGCGTGACCGGCAAACCCTCTTTCTTGAACTCACCTTGCAAAGTCTCGACCTCGTGACGGTACGTCTTGATGTCGTTCGTCTGCACCGCAATCACCCGTAGAGTCGGCGATGCAGGCAGCGCAGCGGCGGACGTCAATGCGAGACCCATGACGGCAAGAATGGACAGGACGATTTTTCCCACGATTTATTCCCCTTGTGGTTGACGAGCGCGTCATGCGCCCGAAGCGGCGCAGCGTAGCAGCGGGCTGCTTGCGCCGTCTCGTCCCAGGACCGAAACTCTGAAGAGTTTGCCTTGATACTGTGTTTATGTACAGTATCGAGAATGCGAGATCTGAAAATCGAAAAGCTATCCGATGAGTTCGGTCAGTACCTGATTTTCCTCAAGTGCTCTTGCGGCCACATCCGTCGCTGCAACCCCAGCACACTCGCGGCGTTCGCCGGATGGGATGCGAGATTGGACGATGTGGTGCGGCGCTTGCGGTGTACAAAATGCCATCTGAAGAATTGCACCGCTCGCACGGTGCGGCAGCAGAAGCCGCGCGGCTTGCGGGACGATCGCTAGGTCGTCATTCGGGGAGGCGTGTCACTGGCGCCGCAGATTCGACGATGACGGTTTGCCGTAGTCACCCCGAGCGAACTCGTCGGCTTTTTCGCGGATGAACGCGTCGGGCGCGCGTGGCGCCGAATCACATTCGCTCTCCCGCTCGCGATATATATGCATGTAATTAATCATAGCAGCACAGTCTTCCCCGACAAAGTCGAGTTTGTACACCAATATAGGCATGTTATGATCAAAACGACCTGGCACCGTTCCGACCCGCGAAAGGTGCGTAGAGGCCTTAAACGACAGTGGGGATCCGCATGAGCTTTCGAAGTCCCGGCACTGCCATACCGCGGCATCCCGTCATCATCGGCGACCAAAGGTTGGAGCACGGCGGGGGCAGCCTGCAGCAGCATTTTTATCCCGCGAATGGCCGTATGACCTGCAAGATCCAGCTGGCGTCGGTCCAGGAAGCGGATGATGCGGTCCGAGCGGCGCGCACCGCCTATCCGGCGTGGCGTGCGCTGCCCGGCGACAAGCGTCGCGACCTCATGTTCAAGATGGCGGCGACGATCGAAGCACATGCCCAGGAACTCGCCGAGCTTTCCACGCTCGAGAATGGTTGTCCGTCGTTGATCGCGCCGTTCATCGCCGCGGATGCCGCGCAGAAATTTCGCTACTTCGGCGGCTGGGCCGACAAGATCCAAGGCGAGACTCTCGGTACCTGGGCGGGGCCGGCCCACAACTATGTGGCATACGAACCCTATGGAATCGTCGGCGCCATCATTCCGTGGAACGGCCCTCTGTTTGCCGCCACCATGGTCATGACCCCTGCGCTGGCTGCAGGCAACTGCATCGTGGTGAAAGCACCCGAGCTTGCACCCTTCACGGTCATGCGTTTGGGAGAGCTGTTTCTGGAGGCGGGTTTTCCTCCCGGGGTCGTCAACATGGTCGCGGGCGGCGCCGACATTGGCGAGGCCCTCGTCAGGCACCCCGGTATCGATAAAGTACAGTTCGTCGGAAGCGGAGCGACTGCGAAAAAAGTGCTGCGCACTGCCGCTGAGTCTCTGAAGCCTTGTGGGCTCGAGCTGGGCGGCAAATCGGCGGTGATCGTATTCGCCGACGCCGATTTGCAAGAGGCCGCGCGGCGGGGTCTCGCGGGCGCCATCAGCGTCAGTGGACAGGGCTGCGTCAACGGCACCCGACTCTTGGTCGAGCGGCCGATCTACGAGCAGTATCTGAAAATGCTGCAGGCGATCGCCGCCCATATCAAAGTCGGTGATCCGCTGGATGCTTCGACGGTGATGGGACCCATCATTTCGGAGGCGTCGTTGCAACGCATATTGGGCGTCATCGATAGGGCTGTCAGCACGGAGGGCGGCCGATTGATGTTGGGCGGCGGTAGATTGGGCGGCGAACATGCTGAGGGCTACTACTTGCCGCTGACCATCATTGCCGATGTCGGGCAAGGCACGGCACTCGCGCAGCACGAGGTATTCGGCCCGGTGCTGGCGGTGACGCCGTTCGATACGGAGGAAGAGGCGATCGCCCTCGCAAACGGCACGAGCTACGGCCTCGGTGCCTATGTCCACACGCAGAACCTGCGGCGAGCGCACCATGTGGCGAGCCAGATGCAGGCCGGCATGGTACAGGTAAACGGCTCCGGGGAGGGTATGCAGCCGTACGCGCCCTTCGGCGGCATGAAGCAAAGTGGCTATGGACGGCTCGGCGGCCAAGAAGGTCTGCACGAGTTTCTGCAAGTCAAGAATGTGTGGATGAACTTGGCCAAACCCGCGGTCGCCAAGTGAGTCTTTTAGACCCGTCGGAGCGGTCTCGACTCGGCAGGCAGCAGCAAGAGCAGTTGCTGGGAGCACCCGTACCCGAGCCCCGCACGTTGTTCGAGTCGTCATGGCGCGATTACGTATTCGCCGAGGTCTGGACACGACCCGGGCTCGATCGCCGAGCGCGCTATTTCATCTCGATCAGCAGCGCAGTGTGTGAAGGCGGACATCCCGAGGCCGTCAATGGCTATATTCGCGGCGCGCTCCAGCTCGGTGAAATTACCGTACCCGAGCTGCGTGAAGCAGCGCTGCAGCTCGCGGTGTATGCAGGCTGGTCACGCGGCATGGCATTGGACACTGCCGTGACACGAGTCGCCGACGATCTCGGTTTACCGGGTACCGGCTATCCGCCGATCCGTGAGAAGCCTTGGGATCCAAAGCAGCGTATGTCCGAAGGGAGCGCTAACTTCAAGTCGGTCATGATGTTCCCAGCGCCTCCACCGTTCACGCCCTATTTCGATGCGGGCATCATCAATTTCGTCTTCGGCGAGATGTGGGCGCGACCGGGGCTCGACCAGCGGGCACGCCGCTGGGTAACTCTTGTGGGGGTGGCGGATTCCTCTGCGAGCACTCCGATCCGTACCCATACGTACGCAGCGATGGCGAGTGGCAATGCGAGTGCGGGCGAGATGCAGGAATTCGTACTGCAATACGCAATTCACGGGAGCTGGCCCAAGGCCTCGGTCATGCAAGCGGCCGTCCTCGAGATGGCTGACCGCGTGACCAAGGGCCTTCCGTACGAGTGATACGAGTTGAGGTGAAGGGGATGGATTATGCCGACCGCAAGTGACATGAAGGGCAAATGCGCGCTGGTGACGGGGGCCGCTTCCGGATTGGGGCGCGCCGCCGCCTTCGCTCTCGGGCGCACCGGTGCCGACATCTGCATCGTCGACGTGAATGCTGCGGGCCTCGAGGAAACGGCTACAGGGTTGCGCGCGCTCGGTGGGCGAACGCTCGTGCATGCCGCCGATCTGGCTTTGCGTGAGAACTGCCTTGGCGCGATAGCTGCCGCCGTTGCAGGATTCGGTCGACTGGATGCCTTGTGCAATGTGGCGGGCATCATCGTGATGTGCAACGCGCATGAAATGCGTGCGGTCGACTTCGAGAAAACCCTGGCGGTCAATCTGAGCGCGCCGTTCTACTTGATGCAGGCGGCAATTCCACACCTTCTGCAAACCCAGGGCGCCGTGGTGAACGTCACCTCCTCGGCAGCGTTCGTGGGCGAGGCCTACGCGGCGGCGTACTGTGCGACGAAAGCGGGACTGACCCACCTGACGAAGGCGCTTGCCATGGAATACGTGCACAAGCCCATTCGATTCAACTCGGTCGCACCGGGCGGCATGGCGACCAACATCGGAAACACCATAAAGATGCCCGAAGGGGTCGATTACGCTCTGATCAAGCGTTATTCGGGTCTGCGGGGGCTGGTAGAAGTCGACGATGTGGCGGAGATCATCGCGTTCCTGGCATCCGATGCGGGACGCAGCTATCACGGTGCGTGCATCAACATCGATCGCGGCATCACCGCGGGCTAGGGAGCCTATGACCACCGTGGGTTTCATTGGCCTCGGCAGTCAGGGTGCACCGATGGCAAGGCGCATCGTCGAGTCGGGCTATCCGCTCCTCTTGTGGGCCCGCCGCGCCGAGACGCTTGTTCCCTTCGAGGGCACTGCGGCTCGACGCCTTGCGAGCATTGCCGAATTGGGCGCGGGTGCCGAGCACGTCGGTATCTGCGTCCTGGACGACGCGGGCACGCGACAGGTCTGCGGCGAGCTCATCCCCGCCATGCGCCCGGGCAGTCGGATCGCAGTTCACTCCACCGTGCATCCGGATACCGTCATCGAGCTGGCGGCCCAAGCTGCTGCTCGCAAGATATCGCTCCTGGATGCTCCCGTGAGCGGCGGCGGACGCGCGGCTGCCTCCCGCACGCTGACCGTCATGATCGGCGGTGCAGAGGAAGTCATGGCGGCCGCACGGCCGATCTTCGAGACCTTTGGTGGACTCATCGTGCGCGTGGGTGACGTGGGCGCCGGCCAGATGGCGAAGCTCGTCAACAATGCGCTGATGGCGGCCCACGTGACGATGGCCCACTATGGACTCGCCGCGGCGGCGGCGCTCGGCCTCGAGCGTGCGGCCATGTCCGAGATCGTCAAGGTCAGCAGCGGTCGCAGCTACGGCTTCGAGGTCTACAGCCGGTTGCCGGCCCCGTCCGCGTTTGGTCACGGCGCCAGATTGCTCGCAAAGGACATTCGCTTGCTGGGAGAGGTACTGGGTGCGGACCCGGCCTATGCGCCGTTTCGCGATGTCGTCGCGCCTTTCCTGCAATTCGTACAGAGGCAACAACCATGACTTTCTCGATCGATCAGTTTCGCCTGGACGGAAAGGTGGCCATCGTCACCGGGGCCGGAGGGCGCGGCAACAGCATTGGACGCGCCTATGCACTCGGCCTCAGCCGCGCGGGGGCTCAAGTCGTCGTCGCCGACATCCAGGCCGAGGGCGCGCAGAAGGTCTGCGACGAAATTGCATCGGCCGGCGGCAGCGCGATTGCCGTGAGCGTCGACATCACGAAGCCCGATTCGGTGAGGAAAATGGCTGCTGCCGCTTGCGAGGCCTTCGGCGGCGTCGATATCCTGGTCAACAACGCGGCGCTCATGGCGGAGCTCGGCTATCTGCCCGCCGTCGATATACCGCTCGATCAATGGAATCGAATCATGGATGTGAATATCACGGGCGCTCTCAATTGCGTGCAGGCGATCGTTCCGCTCATGCGCGAGCGCGGCGGCGGCAGGATCGTCAATCAGGTTTCCGGCGGTGCCTTCCCGGCGCTCTCCGTCTACGGCATCAGTAAGCTGGCACTGGTCGGTCTGACCACCACGCTCGCCCGCCAACTGGGGCGCGAGAAGATCACCGCCAATGCAATCGCTCCTGGAAACACGATGAGCGATGCCGGCAAGCTGCTGACCCCCGATGACTCGCCGTTCGTCAAGCTGCTGGAGGCGACCGTCGCGCTGCGGGTACGGGGTCAACCCGATGAGCTGGTCGGCACATTATTGCTGTTGTGCTCATCCGCCGGTGATTGGATCACGGGCCAAGTGTTGCACGTCGACGGCGGCTGGATCTTGCGTCCGTGACATCGCGCCGTCGTCTCGGGCGCGAGCATCGGCCTCATTCGCGATCTGAATCGCCCCTTTTGCGAAGTCGCGAGAGAACGAGCCGGCGATAGCGTTCGGCCTCGAACTGGGCGAGCTCCTCGTCCTGCTGGAGAATGGCTTGCAGTATGCGCCGTCGGGCCGCCTTCCACGCGTCGACACCTTCCTTGTCGGCGAAAACCAGAGGCGCGCCGGAATGCACATAAAGCCGATGGGTGACGCGGCAGAGGAGCTCGATCAGCGGCTTTGCGACCATCTTCAATAACAAGTCGCGCAGCTCCTTCTCGAAGGCAATTCGCTCTTCGCTCGAGTCGCACGGCTCGACTCGCTCGAGAAGCTCCCGCACTTTCTCCCGCAGCGAACTGTCCGTGCAGCGCGCCGCCGCCGGTACGATCTCGCAATCGAGGAGCGAGAGCATTTGCTGCGACTCGCGGTGTCCGAATCCGTGCACGCGCAGGTAGGCCGCGATTGACCGCTCGAGCGCGGCCTCGTCCGGCCGCGTGCCGTAGTAGCCGCCCCCGGGACCGCGGCGGACCGCCAAAAGTCCCTCGTGCTCCAGGATGCGTGCGGCCTGCTGGACCGTCACGATGCCGACGTCGAGCAGCTGCGCGACTTCGTTGAGAGAGCCGATCTGCGCGCCAGGGTCGCGCGACAGAATGAGCTCGCGCAGCTTGGCGGCCGTGGCCTGCACGAGTTGGCGTCTTGGGACCTTGGTCACTGCAACCCATGCTACATCAGGACGTCCCGATGGACATCAGCTGAACCGCCCGGGACGCGGCAGAGAGTATGATGGGCGCGGGTGCCTACCCTCCCCGTATGACAATCGAATGACACCAAGCGCCGCTAGTGGCGCTCGCTGATTATTCGACCTAGGATGATGCATGGCGAAAGGACGGGAGCCGGTTGATGATCTGCTCGATGCGCTGGTATGGATGCGGCGCAAGGCCAAGAAGCATGCGCCGGTCGACGATCTGATCGACGCGCTCGTGAAAATGCGGCGTCAGGCGAAAAAGAAGGTGGCCAAGCGCAAAGTCAAGAAGCGAATGCGGCCGACGCCTAAGAAGACTCCACGCAGATCGCGACGAAAATAGAGTGGTCAACCATTCGCCGGTTCAATGGTACGGACAGTTGGTGTCCCGGTTGGATACATCGAATTGAACCGGCTTGTCGGAGTGCGGAATCAGCGCGATCGCAGCGTAATGTCCGGCAACTGATTGCGCCGGGCAGCTTGTTGGGCTGGTCACCGTTACGTGCACCCGGATGACATTGCCAGTATCGATTATCGAATCAAATGACACGACAACCGGACCGTGCTCTTTGTAGCCGGCGCTGGCGACGAGCGCGGTATAGCGGTCAAAATCAATATTCGGCAAAGACTCGGCGACAGCGCTTAGATTGTTCGCCCAACTGTCCCATTGCTGCGCCGACCGAATGACGAAATTTGCATGGCTATCGGGTAAACCGATCGTCGGCGGCAACGGAAGAACCTGGAACGAAATTTTGTCGTCCTGTGCCACAGCGGTTGCCGCGAGCATGGATAGGAGGAGTGCCGTCGCTAGCGATCGAAACATTTCGGACCTGGATTTCTTTGTAATTGTCAGCGCGGATCGGATGGAGCGGTGTGGTCAAAAACCCCCGGTACGAGGGTCTGATTTTCTTTCAGCCAAATCATCCCGGCGTGAACGCGTTCGTAACCGCTTGGATGATCGTAGAACAGAAACTCTTCGAGTTTCCCGGGCTTGATCTTGCGATACGTCGACAACCGCATCGCTGCCATTGCCCAGCCATAGGGCTCGCGCGCGGCGTTCAAGCCAAATGCATCCGCCTCAGCCTCGTAGCTGCGGACGATCAGATTCTGTATCGGTGTCAGCACGAAGAAGATCACGGAAAACAAAGCAACGGCAAGTGGCAGCGCGGCGGGGTCCGCGCGATCGCCTAGCCCCAGGCGAGCCCCCCACCGCGCGAGCGCAGCGTCCATGGCAACGGCTAGCAGCGCCAGCGCCAGCCCAATCGGCAATATGAGCAGGATGGGCTCCTTCCATACATGGTTGAGCACGTAATGCCCCATCTCGTGGCCGAGCACCGCCTTGATTTCCGGCAAGGACGACTTGTTCAAGAGATTGTCATTGAGTGCAATGCGCGTGGTACCGAGAAGACCGGCGACATTGGCGCTGAGCCTCGTGGTCTGCTTGGATGCGTCGAACCATTCCACGTGGCTCGTCGGCACTTGATTGGCCCGCGCCAGCGACAGCACGGCCTCTTTTACGGAGCCATCCGGCAACGGCTTGTAGTCGTTGAGCAGGGGAAGTATGTAGACGGGCGCAATCAGCTGCACAATCATCAGCGTCGCGAAACTCAGTCCCGTGGCCCAGATCCACCAGCGTGCCCCTGCCCGGCGCACAGCGGCATAGATGAGAGTAAGAGCAATCGCGAAAATCACCACATTTGCCGCGGCAATGACCAGCTGATCGCGCATCCAGCCGCCAAAAGCCTGCTCGCTCAGACCGTAATGGTGCTCGCGCAGGAAATCCGTGTATATGCTCAACGGCAGGTCGAGGAGAAACAAGGCGATTAGGAACTGCGCAATGTACACCGGTGTGCTGATCCATCTGCGCCGACTCAGGCGTTGCGAGAACCGCTTCATCCACCCCGATATACCGCTGACGAGCAGCACCACGCAGGCGGCGACGGTCCACAACACCTCCCAAAGACCCAGCCAGTAGCCGCCTTCGAAGTATTGATCCGATAACTTGCGCTGCTCCGGCGAAAGAAGGTCGAGGTAGGCTTGCGTTGCCTTGTCCACATCAAAGCCGGGTCCGGTCTGCGCCCCTCCCGGAATGTTGAGCCCCGGCGGAAGATCGCGAACGATAGGCTGCGCTGCGAATGCGGCGCCGGCCACGCAAAATAGACACGCGGCTGCCAGAAGCATTCGTAGTACGCTCGAGATCCGTCTGGTCGCTCTCATCTTCACTCCTGAAATGAAGTCTTTCTTGGACGGGATCGTTCTAGGCACGTCCCGTCGGCGGTTGCCGAACGAGACCGGTTCTTGTTCGAGAGGCGTTCTAGCATGCGCCGGGGGCAAATGCCTCGCAACCCGCGAGGCTCGCGACTGAACCGTCTCGGGTTGATCTTGGGGCTGCGGACGGCGACGATGTGGGCACTTTGCCGAATGATCGCTCAGCACCCACCCTCATCCTCCTGCCGGGCCTCGACGGCACGGGTATATTGTTTAGCCAGATCGTGGAGGCCATCGGATCGGGCGTGGAAACACGAATCGTGGCTTACCCCACGGATCGGCCATTGGGGTATGCGGAGCTCGAGGCGCTGGTGAGGGAGGCGTTGCCCAAGGACCGGCCGTACGTCGTGCTCGGCGAATCTTTTTCGGGACCGATTGCGATTCGGCTGGGAGCCGATCCGCCGGCGGGCCTCGCGGGTATCATCCTCTGCGTGACCTTTGCCAAGAACCCTTATCCGCTGCTCGGGTGGGCTGCGACCTGGGCGAGTAGTCTTCCGGTGATGGCGCTGCCGACCTGGGTGCGGACGCCGTTCGTCTGGGGCGCGTCGGCGACGGAACGGGATCGACAAGAAAGTCAGCGGGCGACGGCGGCGGTGGGCGAGGCGGTGCTGCGACATCGCATCGCGGCCGTCCTTGCGGTCGATGAGACGAGCTCGCTGGCGCGTGTGCGGATCCCGGTGTTGGTGCTGCAGGCGAGCGATGATCGGGTGCTACCCCGGGCGGCGACGGAGCACATGTTGCGCACGCTACCAGAGGCGGAGCACGTCGAGCTCCGGGGACCGCACATGTTGCTCCAGATCCGCGCGGCAGAGTGCGCAGCCGCGCTCCGCCGGTTTTTGGGCGGGTTTAACGCGTGCACGCCCTAGACTCGGGCTTCGGATGAGGAGACGGTGATTGTCTGTGTGTAGGCTAGCTGCAATTTTGTTGCTTGCCATCTCGATGGTGCTCTCCTGCGAGCCTTCCTTTTGCGCCGACGCAGGACCGCTCGTGATCTCGGTGCCGCCGGGATTTGAGGGGCCGACCCGGGATGACGGGAACGGGGGTGTGACGCTCGCTTGGATCGAGCGTCAACCGGTCCCTGGCGGCGGCACATTGCTGCAAGTCTCTGCGATCGACGTGGGCACCTCGCTCGATGGAATTACCCACGCGCAGCAGGTGGAGGGCGCAAACCACTATCTCCTGGCGTTCGTCCGCGGGATTGGTCACTCGCTCGAGGATTTCGCATTTGCTGAGTTCGAGCAGGTGTCGCTGGCCGGGTTGCCGGCCGCGCGCACGCGATGGACGGCAACCGCTTCGGGCCACGCCGCGATCGGCGTGATCTATTGTGTGCTGGTCGGCCACTCCGTCGTTAGCCTGCAGACTCGGGATACGGGGACTGAGATCACGCCAGCGATGTATAGCGCGATGCTCGCGATCGAGGGCGCTCGTGTTCGTTGAGGTTCGCAGGACATCGGGAGGAAGTCGATGATCCGCATAACTCGTTTGTCGCTTCGCAAGTCCGCGTCGCGTAAGGTCGGCGCCGCCACATCGCGTTCGCCCCCCCCATGGATAGCGGCGACGCTGGCTCTCCTGCTCGCGTCAGGAACGGCGCCCGGTCGAGAGACGAAGCTCGGGTCGATTGGCTTTGAGCTTCCCAAGGATTGGAAAGTCCAGATGGATGGAACGGAGCGGCTCACCGCGTCTCCTTCGGGGACGCCCGATGCGCCGCCGCTCGTGATGGCGGAGTCTTGCGTCGTGACCTCGGATCGTCCATGTCCGGCCGCCGAGGCTCCGAACCCGGCAAAGACGGGCTGCATCGACCCGCAGGTGAATACCAAGAAATGGCCTCACGGGGTCGTTGAAAAACGCTGGATATGTCCGCGAGTGGCCTCCGCCGCAGGCGTATATAACCTTGCGGTGGGCCATTTCATGGCACCCGCCTGGACGCTGCGCGTAGTTTATATCTTTGCGGATAAGGATAAACCGCCGAACAAGTTTCTGGATGACCTGGCCAAGACGCTCCGAAAGGACTGATAGTCACAAGACGAGGGACCTGACATAACAACAACAACTTTCGGAAACTTTCCAGCGCGAGCCGGCGCGGATCGGAACGCGTTTCTCTTGTTCACGGCCCTCGTCTGGGTCGGCGTGCTATCGGGCTTTGGGACCGATAGCTTCAATCACGTGAGCAAGTACGGCCTGGACTATCCTTTGATCGTCCACTTTCATGCCCTCGCCTTCGTCGGTTGGCTGGCGCTGTTCACGGTGCAAGTGGCGCTGATCCGAAATGCGCGGGCGGACATCCATCGGCGGCTGGGCATGGCCGGCGCGGGCCTCGCTACAGTGATGGTGGTGTTGGGTCCCGCGACTGCGTTGGTCGTCGACGCCGCCCGTTTTGCGGCCACGGGGCGGACGCCCGAATTTCTGGCCGTCCAGCTCACCGACATTCTGGCCCTCGCGGGATTGACGGCGGCAGGGCTACTGTCGCGCCGCATTCCATCGGCGCATAAGCGTCTTATGTTGTTGGGTCTGATTTATATCAGCGATGCCGGCTTCGCTCGGTTGCTGAACGGCGCGATGGCCGCGCCGCTGGGTCACGGTGTCTTGGGAACGATAGCGAGACTCTATCTGGGAAGCGATCTGCTGCTTCTCGGGCTCGGCGTCTACGACTTGGCCACGCGCGGTCGATTGCATCCCGCGTATCTGGCGGGCGTTGTCTGGATGATTGCTCTTCAGTGCACGGCATTCGTACTGCTGACCAACCCAACCTGGAAAACACTATCGTCGCACCTGATCGGCCACTAAGGACGGCTTCGAGCCGCCGATGTTCACGACAGGCAGGCAGACCTGCGCGGCTCGTTATCCCTCTACCTCTTGCCGAATTGCCTCCGTGTTTCCCATCACCAGGGCGCCATTCATCTCGGTTGCCCCGCGTCGGTCCGTCGTGGCGAGCTTTTGGAAGCGATCTAACATCGAAGGAACGACTGCTACCGGACCATTGGCCAAGTTCTCGAGCGTGAAACGCGCCACGTCTTGCGGGTCGTCGGCCTGATTCTTCCGATACACGATGCCCAGCCTCACCATCGCCGGAGTATGCGTCGAACCGACGATCACGTGCAGGACGTCCACTCCTCTGTGTTTCATTTCCCACCAGAGGCCTTCGGCAAAGATCTGAGAAAACGCCTTTGCGCCGGCGTAAGGGATCACGCTCGGGCTGCCCGCATTCCCCGCTAGAGAGCCCATGAGTATGATCCCGCCCTTCCTGCGAGCCGCCATCTTCTTGCCGAAATGGTGGGCAAGCACTGCTTGGCCCTCGCTATTGAGGCGGATGACTTTCAGTACGTCTTCCAACGGCCAGTCGAGGAAGACCGGTTCGGTGCGAGGCGCCTGCGTTATAAACCAGCAGCCCGACTTCGACGTCATCGGTCGCCTCGCGAATCCGGTCCAGCATCGCCGTATTGGTCAAATCGAGCGCCAGGACGCGCACCTCTGCGCTGGTTCGAGCCCTGATGCTTGCAGCGAGAGCTTCGAGGGGCTCGACTTTGCGCGCGATCAATACGAGGTTAATGCCGGATTGTGCCAACAGGTGCGCGATGCACGCACCGATCCCTTCCGAACCGCCGGCAATCACCGCCCAGGGGCCATACTTCTGTGACGAAAGGGAGAATGTGGGCCTGGTTTCCATCATCGCACCGCCTGCAACACGCCGTAAGACGGGTCGCTCGCGTCGCGTCGGCTGCGGCCGTATTCATTGATTGAGGTCACTTCGCTGACCGAATCGAAGTCGATCACGCATTCCCGCTTGTCGATTGCCCAATGCCCGTCGCGGCGCGACCAGTCGTCGATATAGCGTGCCCAGAACTGGCGCTGTAGCAGCTTGGTGCCTTCTCTGGATCGAAGGGTTGCCGTAACGTAGGATTCGCTGCCCGCCCGGGCACCGGCGGTCTCGATGATGATATTTGTAACCTGATGCGAATGGTGCAGAAACTTGAGATGCTCGCGGCAGATGAAATCGATCCAACCCCTGCCACTACCCTTGTAGGACCCGAAATCGGCGTAGCTGTCCAGGTGGAAGACCCTATGCCCAAGCGGCACATCCAAGCGGTCGACTGAGCGGCAATACCGGTATATTTGGTCCGTAATCGCCAGACGGTCGGCAATGGCTTGGTTAGTGACTTCCCGTTCCTTCGAATCGCTCATCGTGCACTCCCGAAGGCCTCAATGCGTGCGGCTCGGCCATGGATTCTATGAAGTCCGGCGCCAATTTGCAGCTCACCAGCGGCTGGCTCAAAATACCTACCGGCTTCGGTCGCGGAGCGGTGCCATCCCATCGACGAGAACAATCAACCTAGGTGAAGGAGACTGCGATGGTGATCAGTAGACGCACTTTTTCTGCCACGCTCATTGCAGGAGCCGCCGCTGCGTTGACATCCACCCGCGGCCTGGCCGCCGGCGCCACTCCGACCAAGGCGCGCAACGTCGTCCTCGTGCACGGTCTCTTCGCCGACGGATCATGTTGGTCCGAGGTAATCGCGCGATTGCAGGCGGCGGGACTCAATGCCACCTCCGTGCAAAATCCTTTGACGACGCTGCCTGAAGCGGTCGACTCTGCGCAGCGTGTGCTCTCACGGCAGGACGGCCCGACAGTGCTCGTCGGGCATTCCTTCTCCGGGATGATCGTCACCGAAGCGGGTATGCATCCGAATGTTTCAGCCCTGGTCTATGTGGCGGCGCGAGCGCCGGATGCGGGCGAGGATTACACCGCCTTGGCCAAGAAATTCCCCGTGCCGCCAGCCTCCGCCGGCATCATTTTCGACGGCGATGAAGGGCGCCTCAGCGAAGAGGCGTTCCTGCGGGATTTTGCGGGCGATCTACCCGAAGCGAAGGCCAAGGTACTTTATGCGGTCCAGGAACCGTTCCACAAGGCTCTGCTGACGGGCAAGACCACCCAGGCGGCCTGGCGGTCGAAGCCGAGCTTCTATGCCGTCTCGACCGAGGACCGCACCATCAATCCGGATCTTGAACGCTTCATGGCCAAGCGCATGGGCGCCAAGACCATCGAAGTGAAGGCAAGCCATCTTTCTCTGATCTCCCATCCAGACGAGATCACCGGGCTGATCCTCGAAGCCGCGCAGCGGAGCTAACGCGTCTGACGAAAACGATCGATGCACAGCTTTGGGATGATGAGGCCGAATGCCATCGCCAGCACGACGACGAATGCGGTCGCGCCATCGACGATCACATCCTGCAGCAGATGCTAGGCTCCCGAGAGCCGACTCGGGTCAGGCAGTGATGCTTCACGACCATAGCCACGCACCGCATAATCACGAAACACGGTCGAGCCACTCCCCTGTTGAAGTCCTGCGAGTGTTCCTCACGTTGGGTTTGATCTCATTCGGCGGGCCGATCGCGCACATCGGCTACTTTCGAGATGAGTTCGTCATACGTCGCCGCTGGCTTGACGATGCAACCTTTACGGATCTCGTGGCGCTCTGCCAGTTTCTCCCGGGTCCCGCGAGCAGCCAAGTGGGATTCTCCATCGGACTAATGCGGGCAGGCTACCTCGGCGGTCTTGCGGCATGGACGGGCTTTACATTGCCTTCCGCGATTGCGCTGGTGCTGTTTGCGTACAGTGCGCACGCGCTGGTGGGACCGGTCGGCTTGGGGTTGCTGCACGGGCTCAGGCTCGTGGCGGTCGCGATTGTCGCCCAGGCGGTAATGGGCATGGCACGCACGCTATGCCCCGACCGAGAGCGGGCATCCATTGCCGCCCTCGCAATGCTTCTGGTCCTGTCCGGCAGCTCATTCATCACACAGATCGGGGCCATTCTCCTCGGAGGCATCGCAGGGTTGCTCGTCCGGCGGACGCCGGTCCGTTCAGCGACAGCACCGATGCCGATACCGGTCTCACGCCGCTTCGGGATCGCCTCGCTCGCGGCATTTTTTCTTTTGCTGATCGGTCTTCCCGTGTTGCTCCGCTTCGTGTCGAACCCCGGTATAGCTCTGTTCAATGCTTTCTATCGCTCCGGCGCACTGGTGTTTGGGGGCGGCCACGTCGTGCTGCCCTTGTTACGAGATGCCTTCGTAGTCCCCGGCTGGCTGAGCGACAGCACGTTCCTCGCCGGCTACGGCGCCACGCAAGCAGTTCCTGGCCCGCTCTTTACGTTCGCCGCATACCTCGGCGCCGTCGTCGGGCCGACACCGCATGGAGTGGCGGGCGCTGCGCTGGGACTCATCGGGATCTTCTTACCCGGGATGCTGGTCCTCGTGGGCACTTTGCCTTTCTGGGCCACCCTGCGCTCTCGCGCGGGGGTCCAAGGTGCGATGGGCGGCATCAACGCAGCGGTAGTCGGGATCCTCGGCGCCGCTCTCTACAATCCGGTCTGGACGAGTTCGATCAACACCGTGCGAGACCTCAGCGTCGCACTTATCGGCTTCGTGTTGCTCACCGCGTGGCGCGCTCCACCCTTATGGGTGGTCATCATCGGCGCGCTCGCGGGTATCGCTGTCGGATAAACTCGACGCGGCACATCCAGGAGCAAAGAATGAAAAATGGACCGCTGGCATCACTTGCAATTCTCGGTATCGCGTCCCTGCTCGGTTGCCCGCAAAACCTGTCGGCCGGGGTGGCGGTCGATCCGGTGCCGGCCGCAGCGGCGGTGCGCAAGGCCGATGCGGATTGGGTCGCAGCGGCCGGTGCCGCCAGCGTCGGCGACTGGATGTCATTTTATGCCGCCGATGCGATCGTGCTTCTGCCCAACGATCGGCTCGCAAGCGGCACGGAATTCGTTCGCCAGACCGTGAGTCGTCTCTTGGCCCTACCCCACCTCTCTGTCTCGTGGCACCCGATCGAAGCGAGCGTGGCGCGCTCGGGCGATCTGGCTTTTCTGGTCGAAACCTACGAACTACGATTCGACGACCCGCGCGGTGTGCCGGTATCCGAGCGAGGCCGACGCCTCGAGGTCTGGAGGAAGCACGCCGACGGCGGCTGGAAATGTATCGTCGACACCTGGAACCTGGACGCGCCCATTGCGGCGCCCGCGGCGCCACCGCCGGAAAGCGCCCGAGTCACTTCACCGGCCGCCAACTCGGCGGCAGCCCCGCTTGCGCAAGGAGAGACATTACCGCCGGCTGCCGCTCTCGAGTCCGGCCCGCCGGCGCCGGCGGGCGGGGCGACGACGAAGTACGGTGACATGCCCATCGGTTACGAGAAGGCGATCCGACAGTACTATCTAGCGCACCTGAAGCATCCGGAGTCCGTCCAATACCGGGAGATCACCCCGCCGGAGCAGGGATACACCACGGAGGTCACGGGCGGCCTGCTGATGCGCGAAACCCGTGAATACGGTTGGACGGTGAAAGCGACGATCAACGCGAAGGACTCCCACGACACCTACGTCGGGTTCAAAACTTACACGTTCCTGTTCCGTGGCGAGAAGATCGTCGATGCCCGCCTGCCCTTGCCCGGGGACGAGATGAACTAGGTCGACACTTCGCCCGCGATGGGGTCAGGGGAATGGCGCGTTGGCCTGAACCGCGAGTGCATCAGGGCTTTTGCCGCCATACCTTGCACCAGCCTGCCGCGGGCACACTCTTGCCGGGGAAAAGAACGCACCCGCCCCGGACATCACTCGGTTTGCCCAGAAACTGCTCGCAATTGGCGCATTTTTGACCGGCCGCGTACGTGGGATTCGCGGCGGCGTCCACCTTGCTCACGTCATCGACGAAGCCGAGCGTTATTGCCGCCGCATCCTTCGGGTCCAGCGGCGGAAGATCCGCGGGGCCCGCATTCGCCGTGCCGGCCAGCCCGAGTGCAGGAAGGGTGGCGCTGAAGAGGAGTCCGCGCTTCACGATTGCACGCCGGGTGAATCTACTTGGCACTGTCAGGCTCCTATCGATGGGATGACTCGAATTCGGGGTAATTGCGCTGCTCTAGATGGACTCGAGATACGCAACCACGGCTTCCATTTGAGGTTTGGTGAGATCCTTGATCACTCCGTGCATGACCGGCGCCGTGCGCAACACACTCTGAATCACCAGGAGTTGCTTATATAGGTACGGCGCGTGCTGTCCGGCGAGGCGCGGAAAGGGGCCGTTGCCTTGGGCCTGCGCACCGTGGCAGGTCGCGCATGCCGGAATCTGCCGTCCCGGAACGCCCTCGACAAATATCTGTTTGCCCTGCGCGACGAGCGCAGTGTTACCGCCCCTGCCGGGAGCGGCGGATTGCTGAGAAAAATAGTTGGCCAGTCCGCTGATCGACGCATCGCTCAACGGCGATGCCATGCCCCACATATAGGCTTGCGCATCCGGGTCGGCTCTTGTTTGATCCTTGAACGCGTGCAGCTGCGCTTCGATATAAGGCGCGGTCTGTGCCGCCAGATTGGGGAACGTGGGCGACACGCTGCGACCGTTGACGCCGTGGCAGGTGCCGCAAGTTTCGATCGTCTTGTGCAGAGCGGTGATCTGTGCCGGTGTCGCATCGGGGACATCTGCGCCGTCCGCCATGCCGCCGGCGCACACTGCAGCGCCGATCACGAGGGCGCGAATATAATTTAACTTCACTGTCTTCCGCTCCCAGAGGTTCCGATCAAAAAGCTATCCAGACCAACATGTACAACGTGTTGTTAGCAGATGCGCTGCGGCCGTTGCCGTCGTAGTTCGTGGTGCCGCCATTGAATTTCTGATAGCCGACATACTGTGTCTGCAACTTCGTGTTGAGCCAGGGCAGGTAATCGACCTCGAGAATATAACCCCTGGCGTCGGGACTGCCAGTGGCGCTACCGACGACCGGTGCCGGGGTCGCGCATGAAGCGCAGACCTGGCCATACAGCAGTGGATCGTTGCCTCCGGTGGTGCTGAAGTGGCTCACGGTGCCGCCGATCAGCCGCTTGTAATAATACTCACCCGTCAGCTTGACGGTATTAAGGCTGTTCCTGTCATTGGCGACAAAACCATCCCGGACGCTCGCATCGAGCGTTTGGCTCTCATGGATATAGGTGCCCAGGAAAGTGAAGAAATGATTCTCGCCGATGAACTGGTACTGCACGTCGGCAGCCTCATCCTTGAACTTATCGGTCGGCCCTTGCAGCGCCGTGCCGGCTCCAGGGTGCGTGCTTGCATCCAAACCGAAGGCACCGACCTCCAAGGAATTTCGATCCCAACGCTGCTCGTAAGCGACGCGCCAGTAGGGGGCCAACCCATTGACCACGGTGGACTGTGTGCTGTCGAGAGGGTGAGCGCCTCCCGGAATAGCCGAGTCGTAATTGGTGATCTCGACGTAAAAATGATCGTCCAGCCAGGCGTAGACGCCGAGGCCGCCGACGGTCTGGCCAAAGCCGCCGCCACCGCTATCGACCTTTGCCGAGGTAGCCGGACCTGGCGCAGTGGGGCTGCTGGCGAATGGATAGCCCCACGCGGGCGTCGTATTCCAAACGTCCTGCACGGTCGGGTTGTTGTTGAGGGTAACGCCGAAGATCAGCTCATGGTTATTGCCGTTTGCACCGCCGAATGAAAAATGGTGCGCGTAGCGAATATCCGTATTGTCGAGTCCGAAGTGGTCCCCAACGCCGTCGTAAGTTAGCTGTATGAACGCCCCCAGACCGTCGGCTATCTTGCCGGCGTAAAAGAAGCTCACCTGTTCCGGAAATAGAAAATCACCGTCCTTGGCGAGCGCGCCCTGGATAGCGCTGTCGGGAAGCGGCTTGCCGGTGCGAGCGTACGAGATCTCCACATTCATGCTGATGGGGGGTAGGGAGTTGATCGCAAGCGTCTGCCGGCCCGAGGTGTCGATGCCCGTCACCTGCTTGATGTTGTCGAGGACGTAGCCGTTCAACTTGAATTCCCGGCCGAACGGTGTCAGTTCCGGAAATACGGTGTGGCAAGCTGCACATGCGAGGCCGGTCTGACGAGCGAAACTCGGCACGGCCCAGCTGGGGCTCGCGAGAGTCACGCATAATCCAAAGCCCAGCCATCCTAGGATGTATCTGCATCGCGACACGCGGTGACTGCGAACCATTGTGCATTCCCTTGAGTTTCATTCGTAGCAAACGACGGTGCTAACGTACGCCTGCAGAAGGCAGGGGCGAATAAGGACTTCCACGTAAAAATTCGGAGGCGCTCAGGCCGCAGCGGAAGGCGGCGCCGCCAGGGGTCTAATGCGTACGAATGGAGTAGGAAATTAGCCAGCCGTTCTTTACCGGTTGAAACTGGAGCGCGCCGCGGTCTTGTGCCCCTTGCCGATTCAACACGAATCGTGCGGTCGCAATCCCGAGCGCGGCGCCTGCGACGCTGTCCGATAGCCAGTGCACATTCTCATTGACGCGGATATACCCTGTGGCGCTTGCCACTCCATAGCCGATGATGCGACGAATCCACCGGTATTCGTCATTGCCGGTTTCGGCAAACACCGTTCCGACCGCAAAGGCGACGGTCGTATGGAGCGACGGGAATGAGTCCCCTCCTTTGCCCCATTCGTTCGGGGACGTGGTCGCGTCGGGTCGCTCTCGACCCGTCGCATACCCCAACACTTCCGCGGTCACCCCGCTGAATGCGCCCGCCTCAATCAAAGACCAGGTCTCGCGATATCCATCGCGGTCATCCATGAACGCCGCAGCCAGCCCGGTCCCCGCGATGAGCGCCGCAGTCGGGGCGGCATCTCGCAGACTGTTCTTATCCTGGCCTCCGTTCAAGACGGCCTTCGATCCGGTCGCGAAATGGTCGCGAACTCTTTCATCGAATGAGTGAGCGGCACCAATGGCGACCAGGGCTCCGCCGAAATACAGCCAATCCTCCGTATCCCACCGCAAAGGAGCCGTGAAATACAGCTTCGTGTCTTCGAGCGTCGTATCGAGGAGCGAGTCCGCTGTACGGCCGATGGAGGGGAAGACTCCGATGACAGCCCATGCCAGCATCAACCACTTCATTTTCGTGGTCCTGTCCGAGTGATGATGCCGAAGCTGACGTAAAGGCCAACGCGGGGCCGCGAAAAACATGGAATTCATTCGTTATTCGAGCTCCCTGGACGGCTTCGCGCTACTTTGCTGCTCCGAGTATATCGTCAAT